>Ga0065711_1003751_pt1 | contig 26534 bp, 14 predicted proteins | sample Hoacrofraction12_FD_59098 | JGI IMG/M metagenome (GOLD analysis project Ga0065711, IMG submission 59098) | Hoatzin crop microbial communities from Cojedes, Venezuela - Epithelial fraction 12 v2 (version 2) | ecosystem: Host-associated > Birds > Digestive system > Esophagus > Crop | place... | reverse complement strand
GTCCAGGCGGGTCTTGAATATCTCCAGAGAAGGAGACTCCACAACCTCCCTGGGCAGCCTGTTCCAGTGCTCCGTCATCCTCAGAGGGAAGAAGTTCTTCCTCATGTTCAGACAGAACTTCCTATGCTTCAGTTTGTGCCTGTCACCCCTTGTCCTGTCGCTGGGCACCACTGAAAAGAGCTTGGCCCCATCCTCCTGACAGCCACCCTTCAGATATTTATAAGCATGTATTATGTCCCCTCGCAGCCTTCTCTTCTTCAGGCTGAACAAGCCCAGCTCCCTCAGCCTCTCCTCGTAGGAGACATGTTCCAGTCCCCTCACCATCCTCATAGCCCTCCGCTGGACACTCCAGTAGCTCCTCATCATACGGTATAGGAAAGCTGTGAAATGTTTCAGCTGCCTTTATGGTTGATTATCACTATCGCAAAGACACGTTGGAGAAGAAATCTTCTGGATTTTTTCTTAGGTCTTTAAGTAAAGATGAAATTGCCAGAATTCATTTCAAATTGGTAACGACCTTTATTCAATACTGACAGACAGTGAAGCTGAGTTGAAGAGGCAAAGGTTCAGATGGTTTTGAGCAGATACATCTGTATTCACGTGTAGTCTTTGCTTCTGCTTGACTCTGCACTCTGTAAAAGTCTGTGGAATCTGTAGAGTAGGGACTAATTTTCAGCATTTCATCCAGCACCATAATTATAATCCATATTAGTCTAGAGAGTTTGATTAGCATAAGATCAGTTACTGCTTTTGTAGATACCCTTTCTGTAAGAAATGTGGAGCATGAGTAGATCTGTAAATATACAGCACATATTAAAGACAATAGGGTGAGAATGTTTGCATCTCAAAGGGTTTAAATTTAGGTTCTGTTGACAGAAGAAGTAGGAGATTGCATGCATTGCGAACAAATGCTAGCCTGGAAGAAAGTACTACAGAGACAGCACATATGCTTATCATGTCGATTCATGTAACTTAAACTTCCACCTCCTCATTTCCACTGTTATTCTGCTCCCACTGTTATTCTGCTCTCACTTCTCTTCGCACATGCACGCAATTGCAAGTGCACATTTAGAATAACATATAATATTATTGGTTGACTGTCTTTGGCACTGGTTTTTCTGGAACAGCTGCCCATCTAAATCTCATCAGCCAAACTGTTAACACAAACTAAACATAGTTGCTGAGGGTCAGACGCTCAGAGAACTGCTAACCTCAGAACACAAGTCTCGAGGGAAACGTCTGAGTGTAAAACTCTTGCTCACCTGCATCTGAACTTTGTATGTCAGTCCTAGCTGTGCCTCTGAGGTCTACCTTCACTGCGTCTTCTTTTCTTCTGATACGTAAGTGAAATCACATATAGAGTTCCTAGCTCTGTCCTGCATTTCTGAAAAAGAACTCTATGGTTTGTCCTTCTTTAGTCAATTAAAACAGATACAGAGACACAGTGCAGAGATATGTCTGGTTCTAGAGCTTCCAGGCATTAAAATCTAAGAAAATCTTAGAGAGAGCCAGAGGAACCTCATTTTCTCTGGCAATTTTTCTGTTTCCACACTATATATATTTTATGGCTTTGAGGCACAACCCTCTCCTTAGCTCTTATCATCATAAAGTCTTCACAGGTAGTCATGTCTAATATACTCCTCTGTGTTCTGTTTTTGAACACACTGTTATTCCAAAGGAAAAAAACACTGTTGGAAAGGGACAAGATGCAGGAGCTGTCACCTTTGTAAGTCCAAAACAGTCACTTTAGCTATTTCCATATATTGAGAAGCAAGAGTATTGGAAGTTTTCAATCAGAGGGCTGCCAATCCATTTCAGTCTTGGCCCACAACATCTTTTCTATTTGAGTTCTGGACCTTGGCTGTAGAAGAAATTTGGAAAAAGATTCAAGTGTTTTTCAGAGACCAGTAAGTGAAAAATCTGAAATTTGTACATAAATAACAAATGTCTCAGCCAGTAAATTACAGTTGGAAAATAAAACTTCTGCCACAACTTCCTGTATGATGTGTTTTTAATGCATTTTTTAAAACTGAGATCTCTTTTAAACTGTTACTTTTTGCTGCCATGTCCTACATATAAAAATACGGCATGTTTTTCAGTACTGTTATGTTCTGAGTTGTGCTTCGCCTCGCAGGGGTTTAACAAGGTTCATCTTTTCAAATTCGTCGTAGCCTGATTTCTATCACTTAACTTGCAGTTTTACAAAGGAGCGTGAAAATCATTCAAATTGAGGCAGCAAGTGTACCAGGGACTCTCTTGTCTCTCCACACCACTCAGGCATACACGTGTACACAGATACATCTTTATTCTAGCAATGTTATTGATCCATTTGTTGTCCAGTTAAATCTCACCAACTGAACCGTGAACACAAGCTACATGTGATCAGTGATAGCTGGATACTCAAAGGAGACTGCAGGTCACAGAAGAAACTTTGAGATGTGCTTAAAATTTCTGGTCCCAGTTTGAGGACGTGGTATGAATTCAATAGTTACAGTTTTCATACACTCTGTCTAAAGAGAGTGAATTCCAAGGACAACTTTTGGGATGTGGTAGGACTGGTTTGAGTGCATGTCGATCCAATACAAATCCTGATCCTTTGTACAGGTCGACATCACCTATGAATGTAACATCACTGAACTTGCTTTGCATGTATCTGGTTGCAGGCTCGGAGATTATTTTTCCTGGTGATCTACTCATCCAGATTTCATTACTGGGTGATGATTAAGAAATTTTGTTGAGGCATGGAAACTGGCTCACTGCATGTCTCAAAAGATGTGGTCCTTAGAAGCTGAGTTGGAAACTGATGCTCTGAAACTTTTAATACCCAAATAAAGTGTTTAGCGCTAGTATTATTTCCATATTTATTAAACCATAATGAAAACTGAAGCATTAGTGATTTTCATTCCTTCTAACAGTGTTGCTCTTTACAGGGCCCTGCGAGACCATCACATGGTGTGTAGCATGAAATATGTTTCAGATGACCCAATGCTTATTAAAGGTCTAGCAAATGAATTGAAAGGTGTTTCTAATCCCTTCCAAGGAAAGTCAGACAGGAAAGAATTATCCTCCTCTCAAAATAACTTTAGTCACACATCACCAGTATCATATAGGTCATTTAATAACATTATGCACATGACATTCAGTGGGTTGAACTTGTTCCTGTAAGTTCATTTTATTTCCAGTACAGCCTACAAATTGTTCATGAGATATTCTTTCAGCCATTCAAGATTTAAGAAAGCTTTATTCTGTAAGGTGAAGGACTTCGTTCTTTTTTCTGCTGTTGCTTTACATTTTGGTTTTTTTCAGGAAAAGGCTGACAATGCAGAAATGTTTAGGAGAGGGGACTACAGATTGTGTTTGATTTATCATTTTCTTTTTCATAGCCATTATGAAGTTGCTAGAGAACTTTGTGTCCAGAGGAAAGCCACTATATCAAGATGAATTTTCGTACTGTGAGAATGTGTTTAGTTCAGACGATACAGAAACCCAAGTATTAGAGGTTTTTGTAACAGGGCCATGTCTACTGTCTGTTGGGAAGGATTCAGGGCAGGAGATTACATTTTGATTCAGCAGCCATTGCAGGAAGGGTGTTCTTCAAATGCAAAGTGCCCCAGAAGGCTATAGCCATCAGTCTTGTGGAGCAAAATGAAATACGTCTGAGTGGGATACCTTAGTAAAAGATGACAGCAAAACCTTCATTGACATCAAGGCTAGATAACCTCTGAAAGACGGGGAAGCTATTTCATTGACTAAAACCAGATTTGAGTACCCTACTGAGAATGTTTGCTGAAGAACATAACTGCTGTAGTCCCTTTTCATCTGTAGAGAAGGATGAAGAGAGGAATACAGAAATACTGAACAGAAGTTTGCTACAATTTTGAGTACTGATATTGCAGTTTCTGGGAAACAGATGAAAAATAAAGTTGGTGGAAGTTTTTTTATGTGAAACTGCGCGTATCTTACCAACTTGCTGGTGAGCGTTCAGACTACCTGTATATGTGCTTTTTTAGCTAACTATTTAGCTAGTTAGCTATGTAACTGAAAGAAGAGTTGTAGCAAGCAAATATTGTAGTTGCTAATTTCATAAGTTGTGAGGAATATGAATAGTAGATGAGGGACTGGACAAAATAACACATTGAGAAGGAAGACTGGGGAGAAGGGAAATCATGTTCTCCTCACACTGCCCCACACTCTAGATGGATGGAACTCAGTCATTTTGTAGGTGTTGTTGCCTAGTAAAAAGTCCACTAGGTCTTGTTTTCTTTTCAAGTATTTGGAGCTTATTAAATATTTCAGGTGTATATATTTGTGAAAAAAAGCCAAACCAACCAGCCAACCAAAGAAATCCAACACTAAAATACAAGAAAAACACAGTTCCCAGTGCCTCAGACAGCAAACTTTAACATTATTCAAATATCTCCAAGACATTTTACAATATAATATTCCTTTAGAAATGTATATTCTAAAGGAATTAACATTTCTGAAGCTTGAAATAGAGCTAGTGCTGGATGAAGATTAATTTAAGGGACTTACTACCAAATCTCAAACTAGGGTTATATAGTTATATAGTCAGTCTCCAGCCCTGCTTCCACTGAAGTCCACGCCCAGTGTAACACTGAGTTATCTGGGAACAGAATCAATTCATCAGTCATCATTTTGTTGTTTCATAACTTTGGGATGAAATCAAAACATTATTTTTTCATAATTTCTAAGAGACTTCATGGTGTGTAATGCTCCCTGGTATTTGACTGTGTAGGCCCATCGTGTAGGCAAGGCCACCTGAAGTATCTAGTGTGCTGAATATTCACTTAATTCAGACACAATGATTTCCTCCAGGACTCATTTAGACCCTGCAAAAGGCAAGACAATTGTCTCCATTTTCAAAGCACAGTAAGTTACCTGGCACAAAGGCATTCTCTGCATGCACTGAAAGTGTCACTGAGACACTAGCTTGGAGGAGTGATTGCGTGGTAGATTTTTGCCTTAGCTTCCTGTCTGCTAGTTTCTCTTTGTAGGCACCCTGTTGCCTTCGGTGACAGGGCACGTCATTTCTGTTCTATTACTACCATCTATGCTTGTGTGAAAGATGTTCAAGTTAGAGCAGTTTCAGAATAAAGAATTCATTTGGGGTTTTTTTCTTGCTTTTCATAGTAGAATCTCTAGCTATGTATTGTTATTCTTTGCTTGTTTAGAGCCTTTTTCCCCTTATGTTGCATCTTACTTTCTTCCTCCTTTTCTCTGCTTTGATGGCAGATGTTATACTTCCAAATTCCCCCTTGAAAAGCAGGCCCAAATTGTGAACAACATCCCTGACATTCTTTTAGCACATTCTTCCTGCAAGCTGAGTTACCCGATAGATTTTTAAAAGCCAGTTTATCCAATTTCATATTGTACTGGTACTCTCCCAAGTAAGAGTGCAATTTTGCTTTTCACATTAATGGCATCTAAAAAATTTTTGTAGATAGAACTAATAGATCACTTTGTATCTAAACCATGCTTTTAGATCCCCACTCCTTTGCTGTTCCTTAAATATTTGTGTTGCAACTTTCCTTGCTGGGTGAGTACCTGTTCAGCCATCCATTAGGCTGATTTTTCCTGGGAGTTCTGAAAGAATTTCAGTTAAAATTTTGTGACTGGGAAAAGCAAATCAATTTGGTAGTTTTCAGCTGTCATGACTGTTTCACTGACAGATGCGAAGTCCTGTCTTCAAGATTTGGAGATAGGGGTTAAAAATTTATATATGGTCTGCACACGTGTCAGAGATATATTTGTGTTTTTGAAAGAAGAATCAAATTGGAATAAACTATAAACCTCCATGGAGGAATGGAAACCTTCTCTCATGCTACAGAGAGGATTTTGATAAGTTAGTCAGAAATTCATTAAAGATACCATCTGAAGAAAGTGCGTGCTACCTATTCTCCCTGCCTACACGCTGACCAAACAGGACACATTTACATGTGTATACACCATCCTGGGTGTACATAAACTTTCTCTGCTTTCCCTTTTCCATGCTGCTTCCTCACCCTTTGTCTATCAATGCTCCTGACCATAGTGATGCTGAAACTGAGAACAGAAAGTCTAGGTCCCGTGTTGCTTAGTTATTTTCATACCCATTGGTTCTGTAAAGTTCCAGATAAAGTTGTTTCTGATTTACTGTCTTGATTTTTCAACAACAGGAGATGGCTTTCAGCTATATCTTAGGCTTGAGTTTCAGTGTGTGGCAGGACATGACTTTTCCAGCACCTTGGGATAAAACTATCCTCCTTCTGGTGTTACAGATGCCCAAATGATCCCACAGACTTCCAATTCCTACAGCTTTGTGTTGCTGGTCACAGAAGACTTGAGTAGAATAAGTAGGGAAAACTTCCTGTTCAGGTAGGGCAAATAGTGATGTGCTGGGTGAGACATGAAAGAGAAAAACTGAAAATAAATCTTCTTACTGCCTGTTGTGTCCTCAAGGATGAGTCCTTTCTTCCAGTACTGCTTCATAGTTCAACGATTCAACAAACTGCATTCAGCCCTTTCTGAGCCCAGAGAAAATCTCTGTGTCACTTTTGCACCTTTCTGCAGACTTGGCGCAGGCCTCCTCCTTCCAGTCTTTCCTACCCCCACCTGCCTCAGCCCAGAAGGCTGCCCAAGGTCAGCCTGCTCAGTCACTTCTGGGAACTCCTCTGCCCTCTGAAGGGGTTATGCTGGACTCAGAACAACTGTAAGTCTTCCTCACTCCTCCGCGTTATTACTGCCTCCCTAGCAGGACAGAAGATGTAGAGTATTTATATGGCAAATTGGAGTCAAAAGTTATAATATTATTGCACATGGTCATATATGCCAAAGTTTTGAAATACCCGTAGTGCTTCACACAACTTTAAATTTAGACCACTGGATGTACTTTTTACAACTAAATTAATTCCTTGAAACTATTTATCTGTATTTCCCCCCCTCCCCCTTTCCCTTTTCCTCATTTCTTGCCAAATTTGGGAGAACATCCTCTTTCTGTTTATAAAACTAGTCTTTCACTCCACGCTGCCAAATTTCTGCAGCACGTAAATCGCTATTAAAGATGTTTTCTGCTGCCTCTGGAGAATGACATATTGTCCTTACTGCTTTCTGGGTGTTTCTAGATAAAGCTTAGCAATCTCTTTAAACAGCATTTTGCACGTTGGCCGCTAATGGTCTGTTCCATGTTTTCATGAAACATCTGGTATCTGAATAACACACAATCTGAGCATTAATTGCAGTGCTGTCTGCAGTCATAGCAGACTGTAGCTGGATGGTGAATGCATCAAGAGCTCTAAAAACCAAATTGATTGAAAAATCAGGTTCTTTCTAGGTTCTGCTTCCTGTATTCATTCAGGGTGCATTTCCCTGCAACTCTTAAAAAGATCCCTGACAGGCAATGGTTTAGAAATCATCCCAGTTGTCTGTATTTTCCCACTAGCCAGTTAAGGGTGGTTTCACACTGAAGAGAGTGAGTATGGTGGCTCCCTGTTTATCTTCTGATCTACTTTGGCTCATCATTCTGAAGTTCCTAATCTAGGCATGCAATAAGGGATCCTGGATGAGTCCTACCCCAGGATCCTAAAAGTCCTGTACTCATTTTACTTGTAGGACCTATGTTGTAAATTTTTGTGAGGTTTTAAAATAAAAGTTTTTTGAATTTTTTTTAATTTTCAGTTTGATATTCATTGATTGGAAACCCGCCACCCTTCATTTCTTATAACATGCCACTAGCATCTCTTTGTCATTGTATTTGAATTGTTTTTTATTCTTCATTGTCTTTATGTACTTGTCTTCTTTTAATGCCCTTTGGAACTTCTTGACATAGAAAGAAACAGTGTGCTAGCAATGTGAGGGAATCTCTTGGGAAAGTTAGGAATTAAGAGAGGGAAGCTTACTTGTTCATGGCTCAAGTCTTATTTTCCTACAAGAAGGATGATTTGCGATTCCTGACCCACAACTACTCTGTGTCCTGCTATGCGCAAATTTAGTGTGGAAACCATGAGGGAGAGCACACCTAAACAGAGGAGAACCCAAGGGATGCTTCAATCAGCCTGCATTTGCCTCTAGAGGTCTCCCAACTCTTCTTACGTTTGAAAACCCAACTGTCCAGACTTGGCACCTCTGTCAGCTGTCTTCAGGATGTGCTGTCTCCCATCTTCTCCCTCTCCTGCTGCCCTGGCCCTCAAAATCAGCTCTGTAGCATTAGTGGTGTATGGTTCACAGATACAATTCTTTGTTCTTGCTATCTAACACTATTGTAACCTGTCAGCTGACCTTTAGACAGCTCATAAAGGAAGATTTGCCATTGCACTTATAGGAGCTATTTTAGGGAAAATACTGGGTAACGCAGACAGTTTATGTAGTCTGGTGACTACAAATGAACATTTAGTTGATGTACTCCTTAAGTACATTTCCAAGTAAAGCACATGCAAAACTGAGTGACTTCCCCACAAACATTTGTGTAATGGTCTTGCTCCACTCCTTGTAGCATCTCAGAATGTGTCAGCTGGAAAAGCAGCTCTGCAAAACTTCTTTCTTCCTTGGTGCTGATGGTTGCCTGTCTGTCCCAGCTTTTGTGGATGGGATTCAAGAGTTATTTCACTGGGGTTAGTCAGCCTGCTTCATGTTGTTGTTTTATATAGGTGTTGTGACTTCAAAGCGGTTTCATCTAGTTTGCATCAGTATAGCAAGAAGATAGTTTCAGTCACTGAACCAGCACAGTATAATGCTTCCCTGTTAGCATGATCCACATGCAATCCGAAGCAGAATAGGGTGGCATAGTATACCATCCCTGTCTATGTGAATTTACACCTATTTTCCCACTCTGGATGAGGAGAAAGTGGCTGCATTCAGAATGCCAGCAGGAACTCAGCAGGAGCTGCTGCCTCTCAGGCACAAGATAGAGGCAATCAGATGCTTCCTGCAGGTGCTGTGGAGTGGCTTGGTTTGGATTGCTTCCTCTCGCCCCAGTGGGATGCCGTCGGTCCTGCCCCAATAGCTCTCACGCACCTTGCCCCTGGGAAAGAAGGGTTTCCGCTTACTCTGGAATTTTAAACACCAAACAAAGCAGGTTAAAACAGCCACCCTTATTTAAACCAAGCAAAACCCAAGGCACCCAGGCAACTCAAAAGATGTGGAAGAATAAACTAAAAGAGAAGTTAGCTAGGGGAGCAACCTTCACAGGAAAAGCTTTTTGAGAAAAATTGGAGGAAAAGGGGAACATACAGTGTCTCAAATGTACACTAATGCTGTAGTACTCCAGCTGATCTCTGATGTCAAGAGTCCAGGGCTGAAGAAGGATTTGGTTAACTCCTGATTGTGCAGGGGAGTGAGAAAATGCTGTTTCTAGATATCTAATCTGATTCAATGGAAAATGACCAGAGATTTGAAGGCAATAGGGTCTGATGTGCTGTGAAGAAAATGAATTCCCAAGTCGTTAGCAAGGCTATATAACTTGTATGATAAGTCTTTCAAATACTATAATATTCTTATAGAAATATATGTATTGGATGTTTTAAAGAATGGAATTTGAAATTTGTTTAAGAGCTAATTTTGTGGCTAGGATTTTTTAAATTTTCCATTAAAATATTCAGAGGCATGGTCAGTTTTCTTTTTAGTGAAAAATAAATCAAATTCTTTTCTAGCTTACAATTGTGGTTGTTAACTATGTTTTAAAGTACAATTTTTTCTTGGCTAATGGATTTGGGTAGGGGTATTGACCTTTTGGATGAGACTTTGTAATGTTTTCTGTTTTAACTTACAGCAGGCTTCATTAAGAAAAAGATGATTCAAACCTTTCCACAACAATCAGAAGAGACTGCTTAGCCCTTTTTAGGAAGCTAACTGTAGAAAGGAATTATCTTGTTTCCGTGTTCATTTAGCTTTCAAGTGTCATACCCGGACAGAAAGCAAGGAGGACCATGGCCGTGGCTTTTAATGAGACAGCTGCTTCTTTTTGAAGACCTGTAGTCAACCATCAGACGGCAGTTAGACACAAACAGACAAACAAAGAGCCATGAGAGCGGTCAGCAGCCAAACAAGCGTATGTTAAGAACTAATGAAATCTGTTCAGTCTGAAAGATACTAGCAGAAAACTAGTATCAAAAAACTACTTCATCAAAAAGAAAAGCAGATTAAGATCACTTACTTGCTGCAAGTAAGAAGATGTCATGGACTTAACTTTAAGTAACTAAAATTTAGGGATGGATATCAGGAAGTAATTTCTGATGGTAAGCAGGACGAAGCAGAGGAATAGATTAGCTATGGAGGTGTCACATCCTTCTCACTGGAAGATCTGAAGAATTGGTTATACAGTCCAAAATGGTTCGTACTGCAGGATATTCAGAGCTCCCAGGGCTGGGTGAGCCCTTGCTGTGCCCTGACTATCTCAGGCCAATATATTCATCACCTTCTTCCTTTTCGCTGCCCTGTTTTCCAGGCAAAGTAAGATGAGGCACGCAGGCCACAAAGGAGACAAAATGACTTCCAGCAGATCCCTGATCTGGCTGATATGGGGAGTACAACTGTGAACTTGCATCATGAATTGCAGCTATTTGAGATCCACCACCATGGATTAGGCAGAGAGATGAGCTGGGTGACTTCTCTCCAGATTCCTTTCAGTCTTATCTTCTGGTGATCTGCTGTGGAAAATGAATAGAGAAAGGTTTGAGCTGGCACCTGAACTGGTTGGTCATCTAGTCATGCTCTTTTACAGCGACTGAGAGTGGAAAACTCCACGCCCTAGCACAACAATTGTACGCCATAATGTAACTGTGTGGAGGTGACATCTTTCTGTCAGCTGTAGGATTAGAGACCCGGTACCACGAGGACAGAACATCATTCTGACCTAGAAATCCGGAAGTCAAAATATGATGTGAGGCTGTGACCGCCCTAGGGATGCTGTGATCGGACTGGAGAGCAGGCAGCTTTGTGAACCCTCACAGGTGCTTGCCTGAGTAAGGACACACTCCGTAAAAACCATTTAAGATTCTCCTGTTACAATTATGCCTCTGGAGTGTGAAATGAATTCCTTTTGACAGTTCCAGTGGAGAAGGTAAGATATGCATTGAGCTGCTAAACCCTTTCCCTCTCTACTCCTTTTATTCCCCTTAGTAAATTCATGCCCGCCTGCCAGCTTAGAGGGGTGAACATGTAAAGTATTTGGATACTTTAGCAATGCTCTGAGTCCTCTAGAGCCCTTGGAAATGTCTCCAAGGACTTTCTCCTTAATTGTCCTCCTTACTTCAAGAGTTCTCTCCAAACCTAGAAAATTGTTGGGAGCCTAAATTGAAAAACCTGTGGCACAGCAGTAGAATACTATCTTCAGTATCTGCTGTTGGAGACCTCTCCAAAACCACTCCATCAGTTACAAAGGAGGCACTGAAGAAGCACTGAGAAGACTCAGAATCATTTTCTCATGCCCTAGCTATCATTTTTAAAGCAGCTCCCAGAGGGTTGTGCACTGCATGTTAGACAAAGGAAGAAAATAATCTGCCAGCATAATTTGGAAAAGCTGATGACTTTAAAGACCTTCAACACAGAGAGAGCTGCCACAGATAAAAACTTGCTGTGACTCAGCTATGCTTTGCGTGACAGCAAGTCATTTTGCTACTTACTGTTGATTACTGAACTTGAAACCCTCTGAGGTCTTCCAAAGGTCTGAGAACTGTTAAGGAGTGAATGCTAAGAAGGGGATCTATTACTGGAAAAGGTGGTTTTCAAGGAAGGATTTATAAAGTTTAAAACACAATTAAAGAGGCTCAGGTCCATGTACATAATAAATGGCCTAGTTTTGATCTTATTCTACTGTAAAGCACAACAGCACTCAAGTGAAGGGTGAAAACAGGTGAAAAGAGTTTATTCATTTAAGGCTACAAAAGGTTTACCCAATTCTGTATACAAAGCAAGAGGGTTTATCTGCTTTTGTGTTCTGTGTTACACCAAAGAGTAAAGCAAGCATGGAAACCAAGTAAAGTGATAAAAAAGGTCCAGAAAAAAAAAGGATGTGATCAAAATCAGTGTGTGTATGTATATATATTAAGAAATTTAAGATATAAATTAAGAAATAAATATATATGTAAAGACTATTCCATATCATACATCTATAAAAAATCAATAAGTATGTATATATAAAGACTATTCCATACTAGACAGAATAATGCAGCTGGCTGAAAAGTGGACAGCAAGCAGCCAGGCTTGGGCACCTTGGTGGACAGCAAGTTTAACACCGGTCAGTAGTGCGTCCTTGCGAGCAACGAAACTGCCTAATGAGCTCCATTAGCAAGAAGATAACCAGCAGGTTAAAGAATGAGCTGGTTGCTGGGAGGAACTTCTGAGGCCACGTTGGAAGTCCTGTGCCCAGATCTGCCTCTTGTAACGTGGGGCTGACAAGACAGGGAATGACAAATTGGAGAGTCCAGCAGAGGACCACTAAAATGCTCTGGGAGCTGGAGCAGACAAGCAGGACAAGCTGAGGGTGCTGGTTTTGCTCAGTCTGGAGAAGAGTATGAAGCACCTAATATTTGTCTTCAGCTACCTAAAGGTGAATTACAGAGAAGAAAAAACCAGACTTTTCTCAGATTGGCACAGCAGGAGGACAAGAGGCCACAGTCACAAGCTGCAATAAGAGAAATTCTCACTGGATGTAAGGAAGAATTTTTCATGATGGAAGTGGTTAAACGCTGGAAAAAGTTGCCCAAAGAGGCTGTGAAGTCTCCAACCTTGGAGATCTTCAAAACTCAACTAGTCAAGAACCCACAAAATCAGGTCTGAAATGGAAATTGCACCTCTTGTGAACAGGGGCTTGAGCTAGATGATGTTCCTACCAAATTAAATTATTCCACAATTCAATCATTCTGTCTAATTTGGTTTTAAAGTTTTCTTATGATGGAGACTCCACTATCTCCCCAGACAATCTGTTGCAGTGCTTCCCAAAGAGATGAAAAAAATATTCAAAGCAACTGTGTTTTGGCTGGATTAAATCAACCTCTTGAAGTATTTGCAACCTTTACATTGCAATGCTGTAACAATGCCTGGCAGCCAGAAGATGAGACTGAATATGCTGTATTTCTTATAGCTGAGTTGGAGGAAATGGAGATAGTTCAGCATTTCAAATCATAGCATTGCATAATATAAAGCAGCAGTTGCTAGAGAACAGATATGTATTTCAAACACCTTTGGCAGCCCCCGTATTAAAAAATTCCAATAATGCTGCTGAAAAAAAGGATGTGGCTGCAGAACATATGAAATGATTTCATGGCAGTAGCTCGCTATCTCCATATTTGTAAGAGAAGTAAGAATATATATCAAATAGATTATACCTGATTTACTGATATTCTAGGAAGTTAATTACCACAAACCGATTGTTGTATTGTCTGAAGATTGTTTGATCCAGACATTTAGGATTAATCCAAAAAGTAACATGCTGTTGAAAAAAACCTGTAGTATCTGAGTCTTAAATATTATGGGTTTGTCCTCATTTTTGGTTTTGCCATAGCATTAAATGGTATCATAGTATCTAATTTTTTTATGCTCCCAGGAGTACTAACCAATTTTTCGTACACTCTGATTTTTAGGTAATTTGGAATCCATTGCCCACGTTCTTGCTCACTTCATTTTCCTGAATGTTTATTTTAAAACTAATGCTGATCAATACCTTTCTCTATAAGAATGTCTTTTATTTGCATCACTGTATTTGAAACATGTAATTTATTCCTTTGCTCTCAGTAGCAGGCACGTATTTACCATCAGCTCAGTGGTCTCTAGAGTCTGATATACAGCACATATGCCAAAATGTCTTTTTAAACAATACAGGAATTGTGTTGAACAGAAAATAACACTGCACAGAAAGCAAGAGTTTATATGAAGTGTGCATATTCTTGAAACACCAGGATCTATGATCATCAGATGTATCTATGTCACCTCTTCTTTTCTTCCAAGTCTCATTTTACTGTTAACAACAGTGGCTGAAATATTTTTATTTTCTGTCATCACTGAAACAACATAGTTTTTGCAGAGCCTCATCTTTTCAGAGCCCCCAGCTGCATGCTTACTCTCATTAGTACAATTCTACCAAATGAAATACTTGTATTAATAATGGCAGGATCAGGTGGTCAGTTCCCAACAGAAATCAGATGGTTGATTTTTTTTTGTGAAAAACACACACAGCTCTGGTACTCCCAGCATTTTGAGTATTATGCTCGTCTATTGCTTGATCCACTGTAACACCCTGTGCACCATGCAAGATTCTGAGGTTAAACTCACCCTTCACAGGCGTATTTTTCATAGTTCATGTGGGGTGATCTGTGAACTGCTGGCACAGCACTGGTAATATGAGAATTTGGTAAGCTGAAGTACAGATCTTGCCTTTGCCTGCTGTATAAACTGCTAAAATATTTTTTTCCTAAGGCTGCTGCATATCTAGATTTTACATTTCTTAGAATTATTTTCATGACCATGCACAGGTTTAACATAACTTTTAAAAGTGTACCAAGACCTAATGCAAACAAAACTTACCCTTTTTGAAGATGCAAAAATGCAGGTGTGTCCTATGAAAAAAAATGTGAAAAATATCCTTTTCAGGGTGGCATTTCTATACTTCAGAGAGAAACTAAATCAACAGATTTTGGTTTATGGACAGACTCCTCTCCCCATACTTTATAGCTGTGACCTGAAGTGACTGGAAAACCAGTCTGTGTTTGCCTTAGAGAGTTTCAGGTAATTGGGTCGTAACCTCTTACACTCCACAAAAGGTAGGTAAGATTCTTAATGAGAACACAGCTCTCTTTCTTACACATCCTCCTTTGTGTCTTCTAAGTACTGTTCAGGGTATTTCTATGAGTGCGGCTCCCTAAGGGCTGCAGAGGCTCTTGTGTAACTTTTCCGATGGCTGCTCCCCCTTTGCAGCAGAATTATGCTCCAGAGCTGCTCTGGGCAATCCATGCACCTGCATGGGGAGGCAGAGAACAGCATACAGGGAGTGTGTGGAGGTAACGTTTCTGCAGGTTTTGTATTTCAACTCTCAACACAACCAAGCTGAGGATAAAACCCTGGATTACACTGATTATTTTGTGTATTACTCAAGTTAATTCAACATGACTGGATCTCATTTGTCATAAGAGCTGCATGAGTCAACCTGTCAGACTGAAATACATGTAACTATGTAAGGCATTTTTACAAACAAATTGATTTGACAGTGATTGTCCAAGTCAAAGCATCATGGATAGGACACCTCTCACCTGAGTTTAAATGCTTGCTCCTAACAAGCATCCTAGAAAATTAATGTAGTTTCTCTTACAATTTATGAAGGGAAATATATATACTTAAAGCTGTGATCTGACCCATTTTATATCTACCTTCGAATAGATATATCTATCTTCTCTCAAGAGCCCCCTGACAGGCTCTTGATTAACAGTAAATAGGGCCTGCTCTGATTAACTGAGACGTAGGCAGTCAGTGTTCTTTGCATAAAGTTTGCTGAACTGTGGAGCCCCTTTGACAACTGGCTTATGTAGATTTATGGTCTTTTTTTAAGACTTTGAGCTGTTGCTTAGCATGCTTCGCTTTACTGTATATGTTCTCTCTCTTCTCTGCTTTGTGCATTGATTCACTGCTTAGCATCTCCAGCCTGAACAGCAGACTAAAAGGCTTAACTAAAAGATTTTGATTGATTTCAGCTTTGTGCGACTTCAGCAAGGAAGCAACAGTATTTGAGCTGTGGCAAGATCCTGAAGGCATCTGTAGAATTGTGCAACAGGGCCCAGAGTCACGCTTTTACAGACTCTGGCTTTTCACTAAAGTGCTTGGATGTATAGATAGGGATGTAGCCGCTCTGGCAGCAAAAGTCCCCTTCTGCTAACAAAAAGAATTCTCTTTAATTCATGACAGGAATTTGTACCTCACGTTAAGCAGCAAAATACCCATCTGGTGGTGGTGTGCTACACAGAAATCTCATTGCTCCTTACTGTCACCAGTAGCACAAGGCACGCAATCTGACCCGTTGATGCTCGTGATACTAAAGGAAGATATTCAGAGCACATAGCTTTGTGGTCAGAGATCTTCTCATGGCCCTGGCTCTATCTAGGTACTTTCAGTCACCTACTGTTAATTTCTTGTAATTTAATTTCATGTATTTCACCCTTCCACCCTTCATTTTCCCACAAGTACTTCTGCGCTGTCCTCTCATGAGACCTCTGCCATTACAGTTTCCATTCTGTCATTTGAAATGCTGCCATCAAACCCCATTTATCACTTATTTTCTATGTTCAGGACATGATACTATCTCAGATTAATAGAAAAAAATAGCATAGTCAAGAAAATATGAAGTGAAAAAAACCCTATACAAATCTGTAAATGTCACTATTTTTTTTTTCGCTTAGGAAATTTTACTTCCAGCTGCTGCGCTCTCTTCATTTGCTCTACCACACAGTGCCCTGAGAGGCCAGGACCTATCTTTGCTGTGTCAGTAATTCATCTTGTACATCTGAACCTTGATCCCAGAAAATGTTTAAGAGTTTGTCCCTCAGTCAGTTTTGAGATTTATCACGTGTCTTTGATATTCAGTCAGTAATGAAGTCCTTTGCAAGATCAGCAATGTATAAATAACAACTAATGCCATCCAGCTTTCAGCCTCTGTCCTTGCCTTAGCAACCAAAAATTACTTTGAAGGCGCATTATGGAATAAAGACATGGAAACTGAGCATGCATGAGCCAGTCAGATGGACAGTGAATGATGCTTCTAGCTTGTCAGAGGTCTTTTGTGCTGATGGTGAGCTGAAGGACAGTCAGAGGAACTGAATTGTAACAGGAAAGAGTGTGGGATGCCCTAGAGTACTTTGTATACCTTCTCTGCCACATTCGCTAAGAGAAGCCTGTTTATCTGCATTGTGTAGCATTTAAAGTAATTAGTTTCAACCAAAATTGACAATGGGTAGGATATTCCAAAACATTAAATCTGAAAACTAAGGTGACTATCAGTGACTGCGTAGACAGGCAAGATGCAAACAGGTCACACCCCCAAAGAAAGTGATGTTTTAGTTCTGCCCAATATACACCCCGAAGAGGAGCAGCAGACCATTTAGCAGCTCTGGCTTTGAACTAGTCCTAACTATGCTGCCACTCACTCAGCTCAATAGGCGCGGAGCGTGTGAAGGAGCCGGAGGCGCCCTGGGAGACAGGACACAGAAAAGATTCAATGGTATCGTGTGTGGGTGGAGATGTCCAGGAGATGCAGGACATGGGGTCAGCAGGAGCTGAGATCTGTTGCTACCACTGCCTGTAGGCAACTGGTGGTTTATTTTTCATTGTTCAGCCATGGAACATTTAAGGAGAAATCCTTTAAAGGAGAAATACCGTAAACACAATGTTATCTTTAATTTTATTGTTGTTACTACAGTTTTTATTGTGGTAACTCTAAGCAGCCTTCTCCGTAGTTTTTTGAATACTGTTGAGAATAAAGTCTGGAAGTCAATCAGCTAATGGCACAGAATTCTGCCCATCTGGATCTTAATATGGAATCAAATCCTCTTTAGCTATATGGGTTAAGCATAAAAGTAAATTTTTATGGTATGAAGTAGTCAAACTTTTGTTATAAATATGTCATGAGATGATCTGTTCTGAGAAGTCTGAAATGTATACAGTAGGATACACTTTCAAACGACTGGAAACTCTTCCTGTCCACCTGTATTTTTAAATGCATAGAGCAGATCTGAAAGAGATTTGATAATTTGCAGCATAGTATTTGCAATGTGAGTTTATCTAATCTGTCACAGGTTTATATAACCCACAATTCTGTGCAGCAAAAATGCTACATGTAGTAATTCAGTTTTGCAATTGTTTTCAGAATCCATTAAAAATGACACAAAACCCCACTTTTTTCCCCCAAGCTGAATTTAGACTTGTGGTTGAGAGTTTTGCTTTCATACAACTCAATGAAACTAGATCCTGTAATTTCTTTTCAACAAGTAGTTTGAGAATGCTGCCCCAAAATCAAAAAGTTGGATGGGAGTCCCACTTTGTTTCTACTTCAGGATAAAGCTGACATCACAGACTTCGGATAAGTGAGGTCATATAATCTTGCTCCATCGGTTTATTATCTTGGGATATAATAACTATTGTTGTCATGTACTTTTATGGAAAGTACTGTAATAGGATTATACAGAAGTGTCTTTGCCTGTGAGCTGTACGGTTTGGGAGTTCATCTCTATTGCTTCTGTTGTAGAAGACGTGATTCTCTTTAAACATAGAAAAATATTCCTCCTTTTTCTAACTGTGTCATCTAGTCTACCATAAAATACAATTTATGAATGCTGCCTTGCAAGTGTTGTGTATTGAAGCATTTTAATAACTATTACCAATTTTTGCTTCCATTTTCACTATGTATTTATAAACTGTGAAATGACTGGACAGTCAGTAATGCTTTGTTTAGCCCCTGTCTTTTTATGTGATGCATTTTGTAAACACAACAAACAAACCCTTGCAGATTGCTCCCCTCACTTGCATTTGTCTCTTTAATCGTAGATGGTGAGGATCTAGCTTATAGTACACGCTGCTGATGCATACCTGTTGTCATATATTCAAAGTACTAATTATAATGTGCTTTTCCAAGTATGCAAACTGTTCTGCAGTTTCTGGTATGGATTTCCACTCTCAGCACAGGCCAAGAAGCAGCTGACCGCTTTGAGAAGGAGCACCAGAGTAACAACTCTTTTGCTTTTAGAACAACTTTGTAGGGTACCCTCTTTCAATTTAACTAACTTTGACATTTCTGACAACACTGCCTTGGCGGTTGTAAAATCTCAGATTCAAATGCTACTTGACTATTGATGTCGCTCTTCAAATACAGGCTCTCTAACTCCTTTTAGAAAAGCCTTTCTAACTCCATATTTATGCTTGCCTACAATTTAGCTTCAGTGTGTTTCACTCTGTTGGAAAATCCAGTGCCATGATGGCATCATACTGCTTCTGTTATTGTGTGATCAATTTGTTGAAAGAAAAAAGCAGGTGAGCTACCAAAAAGGTATGTCTCTGAAATGCCTGTTTGTCATGTTATATTACTTTTAAATCAAATATTTTCAGCTTCCACTTGCTTCGGTTACATGTCTCTCTCGTATGGGCATGCCCCTGCCAGCTGACCCTGCTAACTAGGTGCAGATGTGGGGGCACTGACTGAAGGACCACGTGTAGATTCTGTTTCTGGAGATCTGGTCACATTTTATTGCTTGGTTGAATCAGATGAAACTGTGCTGCAAGGCACCACAAAATTTACTTACATTCTTTTGCTTCTCGGTATTCAGCTATTTCCTTTTGGCTTTCAGGATCAGATCATCAAAGAGCTGTAAATCTGAGCACCCTCATCAACTGCAATGGGAAGAAGATTGATTTCTCAAGCTTCTGTTTAAATCATAAAGAGCAACACAACTTTTCAGAGCTACCGCCCTCTGCTTATTCCCCTGACATACTTTAATCAATGAAGGGACGAATCTTGCTCCCTAATGCAAACGGTAACATTGATCATAAAGGAAATAATATCAAATTGTAGAAATCTAAAAGAATGTCAACCTTGAACTGGTGAAAACAGTGATTTGCTTCTTTTTACCTAGCGTGTTTTGTTTTGCCATGTCTTCAAATAGCAGTTACTGCATTGGAAAGCACTACTACCTGAAAACGGACTGACTGGTAGTCCTCTGCTGCGGTACAGTTGTATCTGGACCATGTTTTTCTTCCTGCCTGTTCTCTTTGCAGTTTTCTAAGCTACTTGTTTAATGGCATGCAAATGCCTGGACGTTTATTGCAGAGGAAGAAACATTTTATTTCAGGGATCAGGGGATTTTGTTATTTTATTTTGTTGATTCAGGAGTTTATGTATGCATTAACTAAAAACTAGTACTTTATTACCTGTTTGTTCCTTATGTGTTGGTTTACTCATTTTTAATTGATCTTATATTTCAGGCATGTTTCCTTTGTTTTAATATAAAAGATGCAGTGGAGCAATTTTTATGTTATATCAAGTTGCTGCAGTCTATCTTTGAAAAAATCAGTAAAACAAAGTGAAAATAAAGGTTGTGACTCCCTGGCTGATACACACAGAAGAATGTCACTCCGCAATGCATTGCTTTTAAAATGACTAATTAAAATTCAGTGCAGCTTGGTTCAGATTTGATCTTTCCACAGCTCTAAAATCCTGCTTGGTGACATTGTCACAGGGAGATTCCATGCAAACCAGTGGACCACGATAGTACTGGAGCAGAATGTCACGGTATATCTTGCTCAGCTTTTGACTGCATTTCCATGGAAGGAGTCTTCAGATGCGGCAACCTGACACTAGTACTCAAGAAGCGGGAGCCTCTCCAGCCTCTGGAACCTCAGAGTCTTCTCCAGCACATCTCTGTCCTGTGGCCCATGGGAGGCAGGTTGGGCCTGGGGGGCTGCAGGGAGGGCTGGTGGTGTCTGCCTGCTGAGCAGGTCATGCTGTGGGAGCGATGCTGGCTCGTTTTAAAAGTCCCAGTCATACTTGGAGTGGGTTTAATATGCATGAATTTGATGCTTGTCTTTCTGTGGGGTGATGAGTAATTTAATTTGCTTTTTTTTTTCCTCTAGTTGTGAAAATGAAATGCGTATTTTATGATAAGGCTGTGGGATACTTACAAAATTGGTGTTTTTTGTCACAGGTCACCTAGATGCACCTTGCTCCTAATAAAATATTAATATTTTACCTGCCACAGTGTTTGCAATTTTCATAAAGACAAGAGGCATTGTCTCTTGACCGCTCTTTAGCATAGCACAGCCTGCCCTTAAATTGACACTGTGTATAGCGTTACTATCATCTAACATGATTATTGTTGCTCAGGCTTGAGACTGGTCAGATTATAGACCAGCTGTACTAAGGACCGTATATCACGGACTAATGTAGGGTCTCTGACTCCAAAGATTCTGCAGTAATTAGATATCTTAACTGAGGTTTTTGTTTTACCTTTGAAAGAACATTATGCTCTAAACTTATTAATGAACCACAAATATTTTGACTCCTACTTTGATATCTTACACAGTATTCTCCTTTCTGGTTTCTTGATCTCATTTCTGGCCTTGACACAGTTACTTTGCTTGTCACAATTTCCTGCTGAGGGTAAATTATTTCTTCGTCTGTCTGTCTCGTCTCACAGGCCCTTCCGTTCATCAGGTATTCACAGCAGTTTTGTGTCTTTTCTTCTTGATCCAACAACTAGGCTTCCTAGTAATTTCTCAAATTTTCCTTTAACAAAGTTGATTACCAATCAGGAATGCAAGGAGTATGGGCTATGATTAGACACATGAAGATCAGACCCACAGAAATATAAGTGTGCTCAGACTACACTTGTATAATCAAGATGCGCTGCGAAACATCAAGTAGATCTGAGAGCAGCCGTGGCAATTTCTGTGAGAAACATGATATGCGCTATTAAAAATGCTACAAAGAAGGGTCTGATATAACACAGCAGTGGTTCCATTCATTCTGCAATTTTAAAAGAGACTGTTACCATTGAGGAAATAGAGCAAGAAACAGAAATTAGGTGTAGTAAGATACCGGCTAAGTCTCTCTGTGTTGAATTAGATTCTACACCATCGATTCTGGATGCATTTGTACCTGCTTTTAACAGGTTCCAGCATAATTCTTAAGTATCGGTAAGAAGTTTTTTACTCAGAGTCCAGGTGGGATGGATTTTGTTCACATTTTCCTCTAGACTTTCAGAAACATTCTAAACCATTGCCTGAATTCCATAGCAAAAGGCAGGGAGTCCATACATTTCACTTCTTGAGCATTTTATTCTCAAACTGTAGACCATCTTTCAAAAGGGACAGGCATGCGTTGCACTTGCACTGTTATATAGATTTATTATGTGCATGTATATCCTGTAAGTGCAGAAATAATGGGGTTTCTGGGTAGGTAACTGATGTTAAGGTATCTCAAGCTACATACAAAAATGTATTATTGCAGTTATATTATTCATCTATTTGTTACAGTGCTTGTGTTAAGTGGAGAAATCAAAGATAGCCTCTGAAGTTACAAATCCAGCATTTTCCACAAACAACCATGAATTTAAAAAAATCTAAACTTAAAAAATGCTGATGACAGGCTACTTAGTGTCAGTAGTACTATATGTCAATACTACTACTAGTGTTAGTGCTACTATGATTTGCAAAGTTGAAAGAAACTGAGTAATATGGGAAATAAAGGTAAAGTCACCGAAATTGCTGGGGCAAGGCTCCTCCAAACTGCAAGGCAGTGTCTCTGTCAGAGTTGGAAGTGCCTCCTTTGTCAATGCAACCTTGCAAACAGCTCCTGGAGAAGGAAATGTGTATAGCAGAAATGTAGTTCCGACTAATGAGAGAATAAATTAATTCAAATTGTCACAGGGAAAGAAGTTACTAAAATGTGAGGGGGCTGAACTTCTTAGCTTGTGTGAAAGGAAGATTGTGTATTTTATATCCATAGCTGCCTCAACAATATCACAATGGTAGCTACATAAGTGTCAAGGAAAGGCACGGAAACTAAGAAAAAAGGGAGGAGTGGAAGGTTATGCTTTCCTGTGCTGACTAAATTTGTTATGGCAGACAGCCATCTGTGTTCAAATAAATGATCTAGAGATTCATGGTGAATTGGGATAGGAAAGTAATGAAAATACTAAGCAATTCTGGAAATACAAGATCTTTGAACCATGTATTTCTGAATGGTCTCTTTAATTCCTATCCATCTCAAGTTTCCATTCTGCAATAACTCTGTATCCGAATTAAGAGCAGGAGGTATGGTTATGTGTCTTTGAATCAAATAGGATGTATGTACAGTGTGGAAGGATGCTGTGATTTATAGTAGTGTTCTCTGCTGTAGTTCTTATTTTAGCGTGATGCAGCCTTGGTTCTGGTTTATGTGCTTTGTGATAGACTAGACTGGAAGGAGCTTGTTAATACCTTTACTCTTTCATATAATGAGTATATCATGCATGAACTTTTGTCACATGTTGAGTATTTTGATATCTCAGCAGATTTAAAAAAAGGAAGTTAACTGCAGGTTACTATTTTAACTGGAGTGTGTCTGGAAAAGTTACAGCTTGTCCCTAAGGCAATCCTAAAAAATTTTGTTTGTAAGAAGTATTTGAATGCTCATTGTCGGTTTTTGTGTTCTGGTTTGTCATGTTCTTGTGTGCTCCTCTGTGTTGCTTGCTCATTACACAGTCATTAAAGTAAGCTGTGAGGTCTGAGCCTTTGTTTCCGTGAGTTACAGGGATGTATATACACATTACAGTCAATATGGAAATTCAATAAAAAAGAGATTATAGATAAGCATGTCTGCCCAGTTCTGCTTGCAAACTGTAAATAGCTAATCAGAGACTTCTTTCTCTGGGTGAGCTTCTAGTGAGCCAGATGCTTTTCTCACAGTTAATGAGTTTATACAATATTTTTTTTTAGATTAACCTCCCTCCCCTAATGGAGTGATAGAGTTGTTCCATTCTGATAAGGTCTCATACCTCTTCTTACCATTTCCAGGCATACTGTAGAAGATATTATTGCAAGGGCTTAATTCAGCTTGAGCAGTTTAGCAGATCCCATTTTGTGTTTTGTAATTCATTTAATCTTTATATGAATTAAAGAAGATCATGGGCAAGACAATCACCTATGCACAAGGACAAACTTTTAAGACAGCCAGCTTCAGCATCTGAGAACTGTATACATTCTTTTGAGCTGTAAGCTCTTTTCCAAGTGTCACTCATATTCTTCTCACTGTAAGACCTGTTGGCAGGGAACTCAGTTTGGTTTTTCCAATCCTTGTATTTTGATGCGTGATATCAGATAACCCTATCTATAGGCTATTGCAATGTCTAAAGGCATTAGTAGATATCTAGGAGCATGTAAATGTGTTTTGGTTTCAGATGATTTAACAACCTAGTTCATATTGTTATTAGAAGAACTTGCCTACTATCAGTTTCATTGTCTTGTAGAGATCCTCAACCTTCAAACACTGCGTTTTTCATTGGTCATATTCTTACCACTTATTGCTTGCTTCATTTACAATCAGGAGCTTCTTATCCAGCATCTAGGATGTGATTGAAGATATGGAAGATAAATCTGAAAAAAAACACCTATATGCTTTAGAACTTTCCACTAAGAAGTGAAACTCAGGCTTCTGTTAATTGGTTGATCTTTGGCTGCACCCTCTTATAAGGCAAGAAGTTATATTCCTGAGTACAGGTTTGATTAGCAAAGATCAAGTTGAGACTGAGCTCACTGGAAGTGCATAAAACTTTTTTTATCTGGACATGTTTTGTCTTCATCTCAGATGTTTGTGGCTGGTTGCCTACAGCTAGAAGAAATATTTTTCCTTTTGAGCTTTTATTAGGTTTGGCAACCAAAGGCACTTCACAGATTTACAATAAAAATCTCTCCCATTTATCAAAGAAGCCCACAATCATCTCTTATTGTTTCTGCTAGGGGTGTTAAGAGTCACTGACCAAGTGACAGGTAGGTTCTAGGAAACTGCTGGGAAATTTAAAAGCATGACAACCTTTTTTCTCCATACAGGACATCACAGACCAAAGCATGAAAAGTCCCTGCTCCACTTAAATGGATGCAAAGAAAATCAGTGGCTTTTTTTGGTTTTTTTTCGGTCAGGTCATTTAATGAGTTATTAGCAGTAAAACTGACAGAAAGTTAAACAGAGTACTTGGACAAGTACCATAGTTGAAAGACTCCAGTCAATTTCTTGTATCCTACACTATGGGAACAGATTCAAATCGCTGCAAGCTTTGGACACTCGATTTGGGACTTAAAAATCCACTGAAGCCTGCTGGCAGCAGTTTATTGTAGCTAGCCTTTACGCTTTTGCTGACAGAAAGATTCTTTCCTTAGCTGTAGCAAATAGAGCCTTTTCAGCAGCCTATATGTAAATACATAAAATTCGTTTCCTAGCGTGAACAGAACACAGCATCAGTTTTCAAATATAATGACTAAATTCTGCACAGATAAGCTAGTGTGCAAACTAGCTGTGCTTTTGTGCACTTAACATATATAATTCCAAGGGAAAAATACGTATTGCAGATACAAAGCTGCTAAGTGTTTCTGCAACAACCCATTAACATTGGCACTGGTGCATCTTGTGCGTCTCCAGTCTCTGAAGCTGCAGCTGAGCTGGCCCACGACAGCAATAACTGGATAGTTTCATTAATCAACATGTGAAGTTCATTCAGATCAAGTCAGTCATATCTTCTTGACATATACTCTTATCAGCCTTTCTGAGGGCCAGTATGCTTTTTTTATTCAAAATCATTCTCCTTGATCAGCTCTAGCTGATAGTTTTTGATAGTGTCATAGTCCCCATCATATGTAGCTCCTTGTACCTTCCTGAGCTCTGTTCAGGCCAGAAGCACACTGAGCCCTCTCTGCAGGGTTAATGAAAACAAAAACGTATTTGGATTTCAGATATTTGACCAAAATTCAGAGGGAAAAATCCCATTTTCAGAGAAGCTTTAGTAATGAATTTTTGAATGTTAGAATTTTTGAAACCAACAGGGTAATTAATATGTAACTCTTCTACATTAATATAAATAGCTTTTCTGGGTACAAAATCGTTATCCACCTTCAAAACTTGGCTGTCCCCCAGACAAGGGTTTCACTACAAGAAATCTTCCAGAAATAAGACTCAAATAGTGGTGAGATGGCAGAGTTCAAATATCTCATGGGAGAGAAGGACGGTATGTTCACTTATGGGTTGACTTAGATGCTTATTTCTTCTTGTGATACCAAGATAGGAGCTTGTTTTGTAGATCACCATGCCCAGAGCTCCCCCTTTCCTCATCTCGATCCATTCTTTTTGGTAAATGCAAACCCATTTCTTGCTGTTTTAACCTTCACAGCCCCTTTATAAGGTTTTTTTCCCACTGTGCTTTCCTTTGTCACATTAGGGCACAGTGTGACTTCTGTGGCTGTGACTGTTTAGACCATGAGAAAGGTGCAATAGCATCTTTGCCAAGTTGCCCACAGTCACTATACCCCAAAAGAGCTGTTCCAAAAAAAGCCTGTTCCTTTAATTACTTCATATGCCTAGAGGCTGATATAATATAATAGCCTAACAAAATATAGCAATATAAAGAGCTTCTCTGGAGCCCTGGGTAGTAGAAGATGTGTGTAGTCGCATCAGTCAGAAGTCGTGGGCTGAGAATAAAGAAGAGTTCTGTGAAAACGGTCTGCTGAACAAGCTGATACACTGGCTTTCCCGAAAACCACAAAAAGTCTGAAATACATCCTCCATAAAGGGGAAGAAAAATCTGGACTTCCCAGAGAGCATTGAACAACATGTATTTCTTTTCACAGAATCACTGAATAGTAGGGGTTGGAAGGGACCTCTGTGGGTCATCTAGTCCAAACCTCCTGCCGAAGCAGGGTCACCGACAGCAAGCTGCACAGGATCTTGTCCAGGCGGGTCTTGAATATCTCCAGAGAAGGAGACTCCACAACCTCCCTGGGCAGCCTGTTTCAGTGCTCCGTCACCCTCAGAGGGAAGAAGTTCT
>Ga0065711_1009647_pt1 | contig 26537 bp, 12 predicted proteins | sample Hoacrofraction12_FD_59098 | JGI IMG/M metagenome (GOLD analysis project Ga0065711, IMG submission 59098) | Hoatzin crop microbial communities from Cojedes, Venezuela - Epithelial fraction 12 v2 (version 2) | ecosystem: Host-associated > Birds > Digestive system > Esophagus > Crop | place... | reverse complement strand
ATATTTATCAGCATTTCTAAGGTCCCCTCGCAGCCTTCTCTTCTCCAGGCTGAACAAGCCCAGCTCCCTCAGCCTCTCCTCGTAGGAGAGATGCTCCAGTCCCCTCCTCATCCTCGCAGCCCTCTGCTGGACTCTCCAGCAGTTCCTTGTCTTTCTTGAACTGGGGAGCCCAGCACTGGACACAGCACTGCAGATGGGGCCTCCCCAGGGCAGAGTAGAAGAGGGGGAGAACCTCCCTCGACCTGCTGGCCGCACTCCACTTAATGCACTCCAGGATGCCATTGGCCTTCTTGGCAGCAAGGACACGCTGCAGGGCACACCGAATTAAATGTATTATACCGAAAATGGTTTAGATGTTGTTTGGCTGGCCATTGTAGATAGGCTGATTTATTTATTTTTTTTTCTGTAACAGTGTTTCAAATCAATTCGCAATGCTTTAGATAACTCGTTGAAAGATCGAGCATAGATTAGACTAAAATTTCCCTTTGATATTCATAGATAACATAGTTTAAAAATGTTCAGTGTATATATACCTACCTCTTGCAGAAGTAACTGTGAAATTAGTTCCATAGTCTGTTATAAATAGATTTTTGAAACAAAATCAGCGAAACAACATTAGGTCACATAATACCAAAAAAGGTTCTCGGTTGCGTTGTAGGCCACAAGTAGCAAGCTCATTGCCCAGGTGTGCCCTCTGGAATGAGTCCATGGAAAACCTTAGCAAACAGAAATCCTTCATGGCAGTGCTTGAAGTAATTTAAGGGTAACAGAGTAACAGGTAGTTAGAGCAGACAGAAAGAATATTGAAAATAATTCTCTAACTATTTAAATAGTAAATAATAGATTCAAAGGGCTAGCTAGTGGCATGAGACAATAACTGAGGGCAAAATTTTGGTTTTATTCTTCAATAAGAATTGTCTTGAATATTTAAAATAGATGAACAAGGAACTGGGCATTATGAAACAGGAATGATTATTGCATATCCATGCTATCAAAGCCGGAAAATTAAGCCCCTGCGTTGGACGTATCCTCCTTCCCTCTCTGCAGGCAGGTGCCCAGACCGTTAGGCTGGCTGTGCCACCCCAGCCTGAGCTGTGCGGTATCCCCTCTCCTCCTGCCCTCCCCTCCCAGCACGCTGAACCAGCCTGCAGCAGCCACTCCCTGTGCTCTCTGCGCACCTCGCCAATGAAAGCTGAAGTATCAGGAGTTCAAAGGATTTTTATATGTTAGAGTCTCTTCGCTTCCTTGAAGGAGGATGAACAGAACTCTGTATATTTCACTGACAAAGCAAAGAACCAAAAATTAGCCGACGAGCATTGTAGTTTACCTTTTAACTTCTCATGGGCCACACCTCTATTTTAAAACATTAACTTCTGTGATGCTGCTGCTTACAACATGGAGTTAAAGTTTAGTTACTGAAGTTCTGTTCTTATTTGCTTTTTAAAAAACATGTAAAGCAGGAATCTTGGTAGTTATCCAGAGATGAAGTTCTGCTTATCTGGAGCAGAAAATTATGATGCAGACTGCCTATATCGCTGCTGATTGTGTTTCTTTAAATGAGTCATCTCCTACCCCTGAAGGTACAAAGCAAATCCTATTTCTTTTTGCTTGGTTTTTAAAATTGTTTTGGGAATGCTTAGCACAGCAAAAGCCATTCTGCTTGCACTTGGAGAACTGAGAGCATTTTAATACTGTGCTTTCACTTGACCAAAACCCGTTTATTTGTAATCCACTAGTTAGCAGAACAACTGGGTGACTGCAGATACTGCAGCTGATGAAAGTGTGAGTTGCCTCTGAGCATATTCGATAAAAATCTCATTTCAAAAAAAAAAAAACCAACAAAACCCACAACCCTGCATATGTAGCACTTGCACATTTTTGAAACTGTTTTTTGACAGACAATGAGACAGCACATGCTATCTGAAGTAGGAAGCTTGCACTTAGCTCATGCACAAGATTTTACTTTGAAGACAGTGATTTCAAAATAAAATAACTTCTAAACATTTAAAGTCTAATCGTAATGTCTTAAAAAGAGGTAACTGATGTCAGGAGGGCAGACCCTTTTGGTATTTATTAAATATTTATTTTTTCATATTGAAATGCAAGGTAAAATGTAATTAAAAATGTGAAAAATTATAAGGTACATAATCATAATTGCAGGAAAAACTAATCATTAATTTGTACGATAGGTGTTTATTAATCTCTTGCAGTTTTGTCTTTTATTGCACGAACCTATTGCAGATTATTGGAACATGCCTTACCCTTTTAGGAAGGCAGATACAACGTCCAGGGGCTATTACAGTTAGGCCTGACTTTCATCGTAGACAAAGCATAGGTATTAGAATGCATTTTGTAATCTGTTTGCTTAACCAAAAAAGCAGTTAATTATCAGCAGGACGCTTTAAAACAAGTAAAAGCAAGTACTTTTTGCAAACTGTAGAACTTTTAGAATTAAAAGGACCAAAAGAGATTGGGAAAATTAACAAAGCCAGAGTTGATCCGTTGCAATTAGGTACAACGGTCTAGATGAAATCTTGGTCCCCAAGTCCTGGTTCTCAGAAGCTGGGGCAGAGCACCTGGGGAAAGACCACACTGTCTAACCTGATGCTTCTACTCTTTCCCGGAGGATTTGCCACTAGTCATTATAAAGACAGGATACTTGGATGGATGCAGCGTGGCAGTTCTCTGATGCCTGTATTTCATTGATTACTCTAGTTCCTGGAGCTTAATTCTTGGAACTTGGAATATGGTTTTCATGGGCTTGGGATACAGATGGCTGCCTGACTCCTCAGATCCGAAGCCTGAACATAGACATGGTCAGAATAAAAGTAAGTGCATTTTTTTTTAGTACTTAACAAAATTGTAACAATCTGTTACTGAAGTACTAATACAAGCTAAACATTGAGAGTTTCACCTGAGTCTCATGCAAAAAAAGCATCACATGAAAAATGCACAGGTGTTTGCTTATCTGGAATGTGTTGCTACTTTCAGCTTTTGATCCAAAACTATAAGCAGCATGGGTTTTTTGGTTGTTTGTTTTTTTTTTCAAGAAAGGAACAGTAGAGGGAGATGTTCTCTAACTTTCTTACTATCAACTGTTTGAAGTATGTAAAGAAAATGAATTTTACCTTATGATTTGAATGATATCTGAATACAACAACTATTATATTGTGCTTTAAACATTTTGTGTTTGAAAACAGAAGTTAAAAGACTGTTGAAAGTGTCCAAGATACTAAGCATATGCTCCGGGACTGAATTTGAATGTGTTGCTTCAGACACTTGGAAAGCTTTATATACATTTGAAGGGAGACTGTTCTGGTTCCATCAATTTAAAAAATCATACCAAGATTGACTTTAAGATATACATTTTAATGAAACTGATTTTGCTGTGTTTTCTGGATTTTGAGGCTCTGAAAAAAATGTGACCGCTGTGATTATTTTTCAGTTTACCTTTGAAGTTCAGATTGATTTTTTAAATGTAATTCCAGCTTTTGGTCTCCTTGTGGCTACTTGGGGCTGGTTTCTGTGTACCTGGAGTACTCAGAAGGAGCCTCAGGATGTACTGAGCTGCAGGTCTTTCCCCTCCTTATTACTGTCCTTCTCTGCTTCCTTTTTCTTTCATTCTCCCAGCAGTCCAGTGCATCCCTTTTTGCCCCATCTAGCCCACGCTCTGTTTTCTCCTGCAGTCTCCCTGCATTAATCTGAAGATAGTTTTCTCTTATGGACACCCTTTCTTTCAGGGCTCGCAGTCTCGTTCTCTCTCACCTGCCCTGTCCCTGCCTTCTGTGCCTTTGTGATCATTTGCTGTCCTCTGCTGTGCGCGGTTTCCCCAAACGAGGACCCTCAGTTTAACACCATCTCTTGCCAACCACTTCCATATTCAGAGTCACGTCTGTCTCTCTGCCATCCCCTTGCCGTATTTCCGAACCACAGGTTTGCTTTCACCGAACTCTGAGGGACATAGCATCACATTGCTGAAAGGTGCGTGGTCTCAATCCCGAGGAACATATGAGGACAGAGTCTAGCCATCCTGAGTGACATGTTCACAGAAAATCTGTAATAGCCTGTGATCAGCTGAATATTTACGCTGAGGCTGCTGATGAAAGTGAAAGTGTCCGCACGCCTTGGCGTAACCAGAAACGTACACTTGGATGAGGTTTTCTCAGAGTGTCAGTGAAGTGGATGAAAATGTATTTTGTCAGAATAGACATATGGATTCCTTCCCAGCTGTTTCCAAAAGGCTTCTTGTCCAACCTCTCTGTAACCTCATTTGTAAAATGGGGGAACAATACCTGCTGCCTTCGTATGGTTTTGCTCAGTAATTGGGTCTTTGAAGCATGGGCTTTTGGCTGCCATCCCAGTGCACCTGTCCCTTGGTGAAGGGGTATTTGATGGGGCTGTTTGTCTCTGTCTCTCAAATTGCTGATACGTTGGTCAGACACTTGCCCAGCTGGGGAGCCATATGTCGCAATCGCTTATGGTCGGTGGCTTTGATTAGGTATTTTCCTTTCAATTAAATAGAAATTGTCAGATTTTAAACAGACGTATGAAGAGTGCCCGTTTGTAGATAAAAGGTGACGTCTGCAGGAGCTGTGAAGTAAGCAAGCAGTACAAGGTTACATAAAATGGGTACAAAATTGGAGGCCCAGCAGGAGTTCTGAGAAGCAGAGCTTTTGGTAATAGGAGGGAATTACATACCCATCATGGGCACCACAATGGAATTTTATAGATTAGCAAATTATTACCTTTAGTTTGCTTTTTCAGAAGACAGAAACAATTTGTTAAGCTTGTTTATTCTTCAGGCTATGAGTTGGTTTATACACAAATTACAAAGTGGCATTTATTTTCAAGTGTCTGTTCTCTCCTGTACAGATGTTTTTACACAAAGCTATGTTTTGGACATGTTCTCCTATTAATCGGAGGGTATGAAAGTATAAAAATTGTTGGTATGTGGATGCCATTCATCTCTGTAAATGTATAGCAAAGAATGTAAAATTGGCCTTTTTTTTCCAGTCTCGGGTCACGTTTTGAAACTGTTCCTGCTGTATTGTTCTCAGTACAGTGGTCCTGATGAGTACAGATACCTGAAGCAATCTTCCATCACTTTTCACCAGAGAAAAAAAGGTTAGATGAAAGCATTTTGCACCATGGACAGCACACAGATTTATGCAACTTTTACTTCATCAGTAGAAAGTGTATACAGGCACCTTTTATAGAAACGTGTCTGCTACTTGCTGGTTTTCTTTACATTAACACTAGTAAAAACTCAACGGTCAACTGTGCTAAGAGTGAATGCTTACTGCTTTAGAAAGAACACTGCATTATTTTGACTTTTAAAAACCAGCAGAGAAATGTCCATATTGCTTGGTTGCTGACAGGTGAATGAGGGTTATTAAAGACCAGGACTATATCTTCACAGCATTTTCATGCGCAGTTATTTAATTTAGGATCATACTTACCATGTCTACTTGATACAAGTCATGTAACTGCATTATACAGCTACACCTTTATACACAATTTTTATTTGCATCCAGAAAGCAAAATGTAATTAGGGAAAATAATTTCAGATAAGCTACTTTTGCATGTCTTCCTGGCACATAAGTGGCATTTGACTAGTGCAGAAAATCTGATAATGAACATAGCAGCATCAAAGTTTGAATTAAAAATCCACCCCCTAGAATGAGTAGCAAGACTTCAGCGATGGAAACTGAAGGGCTGAGTTTTGTCTTGTGTGTAGTACAGTGAACTTACATTTCATTTCTATGATATTTCTATGGAATCTAAAAATTCTTTCGTTTCTTACAGGGATTTTAACTCTGTCACTGGATTTTGTGTTGCGTTCAGTGCACTTCATTCTAGATCTTATGAGGACCTTCTCAGTAACGTCAAATTATGAACGAACGGGCTCATGAACAAATGCTTCTTGGCCAGCTGGGAAGTGAAACTTTCTTACCTCACATTTTGTTTAAGGGAGAAAAAGATCTTGGATTTGAGTGTAGCATGCTAGTGTGGTCCTGCTTGGACCCCAGAATCATAAAATCTGCATGAAAGAAGCAGCTGCAGCGGTTCAGCTTGTAGCAGCAGCTGCTGCTGTGTGCATTACTGTTGGCTGTGCCCGCGCGCGGTGGATTGCTGCAGGTGGAATTATTGTCAAGTCTCACGCCGAGAAGGTAAATTGGTAGCCAAACTAACCATGATCACTAGACCAAAAAACTCTGCACAGTCTGAAACAGTAAAGAAAGAGAGATTAAAAATATCCCAAGCATCAGATGTGTAGGAACTCTGGAACCTTGGGCTCTGGCACACGTTCGTTCCACGTCTGTCAGCTCTGAATGTGGTTTTTATGACGTGTCAGTAGGACGTGTCATTTCAGTGGTGATTTTGGGGGAATAAACACGTGAAAGTGAACAGGCTTGCCACTTGCTGAAGTACGTTTGAATGACAGCTGTTCCATTTTCCTAAATTTCAACCAGAAAGCTAGCTTGAAGTTTTCAGGAGCTAAATCTGTCAGCTTTTTGATACAAAGGAAATTGTGACGGGCTGGAGCACTGACAGAAGTGGGGGTGGAAGCACAGTTGCAGAACAGAAATCAGAAATAAATACGGTTTTGCTTTGTACTTGAATTTACAGTCTTGCCATGTTTTAGAACCCAAAGCAGAATTGGGGTACGTCAAGGCCGCTGCTAGTAAAAAGTGTTTTTAAAAGGCTGTGGGAGCATGTAATCTGCCTTTCTCGCTACATCCAGTGAAGTTCAGAGTCAGTGCAGAACTGAGAATGCGAGGCAAAGACTGCACAGGTGTGGCTCTGCATCCTCAACAGGAGAACCAAGCTAGAACCTGTCCTGCATACTGCTCTTGCCGTTGGGTTATTACTCTTGTATCGGTGATAGCAATCCTCCCCATTCTCAAAACTCTCCGTATTTGGTGCACAGTTATAAATTAACAATGCTTTGAGTATCAAATCTTTGTTTCTGCAACTGCTGCGAATGAAGTTCTCTGTGTGCGGATTTTATTTAAATTCTACTTTTCTTTTGATCTTGCTGTTAGTATTTGAAGTTGGCTGATATTTATCACTGCGTTCTCACTGCCTGCCCTAGTTTCCCTGGTGCATACCCCATGGCCCTCTTGCTTAATGCTGAACTGGCAAAGATGCTGCCAAGCGTGTCGTAGACAAGCTGATGAAGTCAGACTAATGACTTAGGCTGGGTTCTGAACTTAAACCTATTCCCATTCTGGTTGAGGTATTTTTTTGTTTTGATTTTCTTTGGGAGGGGTAGGGGGTGTTACACCCAACAAAAGCTCTTAGTATGGAAGCAGCTACTAAGCTAGCATAGCTAGTCTGGCAAACTTCGCTTAATATTTGGGGAGCCTTCAATGATACATCATGGAGGCCTTGAGCAAGTCAAATGAGTATTTTAATTCATAGTTTTTGGTGTATTTCTCCTACTGTTAGGTTACTCATTTTAAAAGTGGCCATATTTTACTGTCAGTATCATTTTAAAAGAAATAGACCTCATTTCAGCATAAGTGAAAGGGAAGTGTTGCCATAAGACAAATTTGTGACGAGTGTTCTGTTGGTACAGATGGCATCTGTGTATTTTTATCACCATAAATCACTCACAGGTGGAGTCATACTTAGTCCAATATCTTGGTTTATGTTTATTAAAATAATCACAGTTTTAGATATGATATTAATCACTCAGTTCTTCAGAAACATTTGTATTGGTATATGGAAAAATATATTTATTTTGAGAAAACAAATGATACAATTATTTTCCACGTATTTGTAAATGTACAAATACTAAACAAACTATATTGCAAAGCAGTAAATTAGTAAGCTGAAATATTGATTGGTAAGCCTTATTTTTCTCATACAATATATTGCAAGTCTATGACTGATAAATCAGGACTTCAAAGAGTACCAGTAAATGCACTGAGGATAGTCACCTACACTTAAATACAAACTATATTTTTATATTTTTTCCCCAAAGTTTCAGTCTATTGGTAAGATTCTTCAAAAAGTCTTGAATTTGTTTTCGATGCCATGATGGCTACAGTTGCATTCCAGCTCTGAGCTGGTAACAGTTCACAGCTGTACTAGCTGAGAGGGGAGGACAGAAAGAATTTAAGGACTTGGTTTTCAGCTAGCAGACAGCTACCTGGATCTAATAGATTTGGATTGAACTACACTTATATTTCCCTGCTTCTGGGGATTGCTGGTGACTTGTTTGGCTGTTAGCATGACCAAAGCTGTGTACAGACTCTCTTGCACTGTGTCTGTTACAGGTGCTCCAGAGATGCCCCTTCTCAGATTGGGAGTGCCCTGTCTATTCTTCCAGTGCCAGCTCCCACAAGAATGGGAGAGCAGGGCTGTCGGTGCCTCCATGCTGCTACTCTTTGCTGTATCTGGTGAGTTTGTCTAGCTTGTACTATCATATCTGCATAAACTGGACTATGAATCCCTGCAAATGATGTTGGCAACGCTCCACATAGCAATAGAAATGAGCTGTGTGCTGTGCTCCCCTTCGTCTTTGCAAAAACGGTAGCGAGGGAGCGGGTTTACTCCAAGCTTTCCAAACTATCAGCTGCAGCCTGAACGAAAACAAAAGGAATAACGTCTTCCTTCTCTCCAGCGAAAACCAGCCGCCCCCGCTTTCTACGGGATACGCGAGGGAAGTGGGCCTGCGTGTACCGCAGACGTGAAGGGGTGCCAGCTGGTTATGGAACCTATGCGACCCGATCAAGATGGACGACTTCTTAGTCAGTTACTGCTTTTTTCATAATTAATGCAGTTTTCTGTTCTGAATCTCAGCAATTACCCAGTTGAATTAACTTTTAGAGAATCGTATTCAGACTATGAAGTATTTAAATTCAACTAAGATGTAGCCAGATAATTTTGCACTGGTAACATTTATTGAAAAACTGTAAGAAAATGCATGTTTCTATAGGCAGACACACCCTACCTAACCAGTTTCAAATTTGTACACACTTGCATTAGCAAATTGTAGCTTGCTTTGCTCAACTGAAGTATGAGTCACAAAGATATCAAAGAAAATAACATCCAAAATTCCACTTTAGGAGTAGCACGTAATTATAAAATCGGTTGACTCAAATGAACAGTCTTCTTCATAAGCAGAATCATCTTGAATGACCTTCTGTCTAACTATGCCTTTACACAAAGGGCCAACACTTGCTGTCCTTGTTCGTGTGAACCCTCCGAGCAAGTCAGCAGAATTATTCAAAGGGCAGGGTTACAGAGTCAGGAGAGCTTTAGCACCGCTGAGCTACTTGCCTGTAAGAACATGGGAGGTGGGCATTTCTGTTTCTTTCTTTGTTCCTGTAGCACACACAACAAATGTACTTTAGTGTTCAATACTCTGGATATACCAGGAGAACACAACATTTGTATTCATGCTGTAAAATGTAATTAGAAATTGTTCCTTATCTTCACTTGATTGGTAAAATTCAGCTGCCTCTAATGGAGAAGGGACAAATTTTTCACTGACATTGTTCTGACGGGACTAATTCCATTAACTTCAGGGCAGATACCCAGTATTTACTGCCACACAACTGGGCTGAGAATGTGCCCCTCAGATCTGAAAACACTCCGACAACAGTTGTGAGAAGATCATGCTGCGGAAGATTGTAATGGGGAGAAAGGAATATTTCAGAAAATAATTTGCCTAATCTAGTTTATAAATTCATATTTATACATACATGCATTTATATTTACATATTTGCACATCATACAAAAAGGGACATCAAATGCTATCCGAGTCAAGGCACTGTGACGAGCGAGGATCAGCTTTGCCTCGAGCACGCTCTGTGAGAAACGACACTTTACTATTAGGGCCACCTGAAATGAAATTTGGCACTTCGTCATGAAGTGCAGGCAGTAGGTAGAAATGTTTTACCTCGAGTAACCTAAAATTCATAACAGAACTTGAGAGAAAAAAGAGTCATCGCTCACACACACATATTTTCCGATCAGCTAAGAATCTCCCCTGTCTCACCATGTTAACGATGGATCTTTCATGCTTACCAATTAGCAGACGCAAATTGTGTATGTGTGTGGGTGGGTGTAGAAATGGCTTATAACACTTTATATTGAGGTGTTATTAACGCTTAGAATAAACAAGCTGTATTAAATATACGGTATTATCCATGTTTGTAAACAGAAGTTAATGTAATTAAGAGATAATTGGATGTATTTGTAATTAACACTCTCTAGTGAAATTACATGCATTATACTTCCTATATTGGTTCAAATGTCATTAATATTAAAATGCAAGACAGACATCCTTCAAAACAACACCATGCAGTTGTACAACCTTTAACTTTTAAAAATGAGTTGTAAGATGGAGTTACTGTCCTGACTAAAACATGGTGTATCTTTGTTGTTATAACAACCTGCAGAGAATTTGGAAGGAGGAGCTGGCGCTGTGAGAGCACAGAATTGAGGTGCTACAGTGCGATCCTTTGGGAATTGCTCTGGGAAAGACTAAATTTCAGACCTGGCTTGTGATGCCCGTATCACTGCGGTTACCTCAGTACGGTGCTTTTTCAGTGAATTTCTTTACTTCCTCCTTCTGCTACTTCATCAGTCAGTACAAGATACCAGCTTGCATTAATTTATTGTATAACCTTTAATAATGTCATGATGTAATAATTTTATATGTCCCAGAAAACACTATGGGAACTCCATATGAAAACACCGTATAATTATTTCTTGCACTTAAGTGTGGAGCAAGTCTAAATCAAAAAAATCGTATTTAATTCACGCAACAAAATATTCCTGCATTAACAAATTACCAGTTGTCAGCTATGAAAGGGCAATTGTTTTCCCCACATCTGCAGGAATGCGCTAAGTGAATTGATAAGGCAGATTATACAATTTTTCCACCAAATTTTCCAAGATTGCTATTGCAAGATTTCTGCCATCTGTAACTTGTTTTAGTGAGACCAGCTCTTCTTAGGTTATTTTGACCACGTCCATTCCATAATTGCAAAATTCATCTTTTAGGTTTGGATTTGATCAAAAGTAAAGCAAAAATGAAATTACAAACTGCAACACCAGATCCTACCCTGCTTGTCCCTCTCCGCTCTGAAGGCAGTGGCTCTTACACTCCGTGTTCTGGTTTGACTCGTCTGTAAAATGTGGATGCAAATACAAAAATACTGTCAGAACCACTTTTTAACTGTGTTGTTATGGTGTATATGTAGCAGCAGGTTATACAATAACATCTTTAAAAAAGTTCATCGGATATTATTGAAGCAAGGTTTTCTGAATCAGTCTTAGACATCGTGTAAGAAAGATATTTAATATATGAGATAAAAAGTATTTGTAAGTATTACAGTGATTTAAAAATTCTTCACAATTTGTTGGCTTGAATAAAAGCATGAGGTAAAAAGGATGCATGAACAGAAAATTGTTGGCATGGATTTACAATTTTTATCAAGAAAATAGTTGTTTAGATGTTTGTTGTCAGAAAAATATAACATACAGGGTATGAAATGGTATTGACGTCTATGTGTGAAGTACATCAAAGTAATTCTAATAATTAAATCTTCATATACTCTACTATTCTGTTGAACTAAAATGTTATTTCTATCAAGTTTTTTTCTCCCTACAGGTAGTAGGTACTAAAGGCAGTCCTAATTATTTATCTTGACACAGTACTTGGATTAAAACTTACAATATTCTGTTGTTTGCTAGGATTATAACCAAATTTTACTATTTATATTTGCATACGCAGGCTCAGCTGCTTGAATAGTGTGACTCACTCCATTGGTAGGTGAGTACCATCTTGCTTCCTGCATCTTGTTTGTGTTTTTTGGCAAGTATGTGCAAATGCAGATGCCTGACATTAACTGAGCGGCCTAAGCTTCGGACGTGGTGGCTCGAAATCCATGTTGCAGTACGGACTATTGAGTAGTTTTGAATGTCATATTGCTGGCTTGGAATATTACGCAGTTACCATCCTGTCGATTGAAGCTCAAAAATGTAACCTGCGTTCCTTTAATTTCTTTCACATTAGCTACTGGAGAAAGGGAATACATCAGATTGAATAGTGAATCCCGGGAGCGGTTTATGTTTTTGATAGTGCAACTTGTTCTGCAGTGGCTATGGACAGGTTACAGCATGCCTATAATTATATATCCTATAAACACATTACAGCAGTAGTTTCTATAGGCACAGTTCCAGGAATAATCTGGGTTTGTTCTAAATAACAAATATAACACCATTGCAAAGTGTGGGAAACAGTGCATAACAGCCAGCAAAAACGCTCATCCTCATAGGGCTGTCATTCGGCTGTTACGCACATAATAATATGAGAAAAAATTAATTAATTGGAGATTGTTAGGAAGGGGTTGGAGGTAACTGTTTTGCCAAATCAGTAGTCTTGAAGATAAGATCAAGTTCACTGGAAAATTCCTTACTCTCACTATTTGGCAAGAATATATGAAAGGGAGTTTAATCAGCGGTTCTTTAAAATAAGTGAAAAAAGCCTTTTTTGGAGAAAGCCCCTCCTTCCTACCAGTCACTGGTCCTTGCCAAATTGCCAGCTGCTGGTGTTTCACGTCTGTCAAAGGGAGCGATGGACACGGATGTAGAATGTGCCGAAGCATTTTTGGTTGGTGACATGGGCCAAGCTGGGAGATACTTTCAGCTTTTCATGACCAAGTTCCTTTTCTCTTCTGAGAGGGAATTTTCTGTATGGCAAGGTGGCTCTTGGAATTCAGACGTTAGCTTATGTGGTATCTCTGCATTCAAAAATAAAAAGATATATGATGGTTTCTTCTAGTGATTCTTCTCTATTACTGTCTTTATCCTTATGAAACCTGATTGGAACATAACGGATACTTTTCTTTTCCAAGAACTCTTCATAATAGTCTGAGAAGGATTTCCTAAGCAGTAAAAAGGATGCCACTGGTGGGGTCTGTCCGTGTTGAAAGGGGCTCACAGAAAAACAAACAGACAAAACCTCACAACAAAAGAAAGAGGCTTCAGATAACGAGCAGTTACCTATGCGGTAACGGCTTGAAAACGCGCAAGGAACAGAATGTGTCCTCCTCTCAGCTTTGTCAGAACAGGACCAGTGCTTCTCGCTTGTGGACGTCATTTCAGTGCGGCTCTAGTGGGCTGTGCCAGCCCGCTTCCACGAGCCCTACAGCTCCGGGGGAGCTTGGAAGGGCCCGGCGCGCTGTCAGTGCTTGAGCGCCCAGAAAGCCCCTCCGCAGGTACGGAACCTGCAGTGGGAGCTGCTGGGGTCCACCCACTCATCCTTTCTTTTCCACCCCAAGTATTTCAAAACCTGCACTTTTTTTGTTGGTTGCTGGAACATGAATTATGGCAAAACTGATCAAATGCATTCATTTATAGTCCTGTCATCTCTTCGTTGTTTTAGTGTTTTACTCAAAAGGTCTGGGGGATAGGGTTTAAAACACCCACTTACGGAAGGACACTTTATTTTATAATTACCATACTTACAGAAGAAAGGAATGTATATATCTAATCCAGTTTCTTATCCAGGAAAGGAAAATAGTGGAAAATTCAGAGAATAAAAGCCAAGATTCTTATTCTGGGTCTGCAGCTACAATGTTATGCTTTGTGATGAATCATTTAACATCCCTTTACTTAGTCTGCCTCCTGTAATTTGGTACAAACCGAGAATTTTTCATGAATGTGTACGGACTGAAAAGAAAAAAATTATTTCACATCTTTATAAGGATACACAGATGCAATACAGTGGCAGAGTATAGTTGTTGTTTTGTTTAATGAGTAGGAACTGTGGGATTCTTTGCAAAGTTTCTCTTTAAAGAAAGCAATTTACTGGGATGTGTTCCAAGAAAATATTTTGGGCAGTACTTACGGTTTAGAATGCCTTCTCTATAGCAACTTTGAGAAATGTTGGGCATGCGATCTTGGCTTGCTCTCATAATAACTTTGGTGATGATGCTTATCACTCTTATTACTATTATTATTTTTATGTAACTAATTAAATTTCATAACACTTGGAAATTCATGTTCAATTTAATTACAATAGAAGGACAGCTGTTAGGTGTAGCGATGACTGTTCTTTATTTCGCTGTCTTTGAAGTTTAACTCCACCCTACAAAGCACCTTCTTCCCGATTTATACCCAGAATTCTCTCTGCAAAATGCTTGCATAAGATCGATGTGTACTGCCATCCATTCGAAACAACAGCAACGTTACAAATCAAACTGTTTGAATCTGAGTCACAGTAAAATTGCCTAGTCACTTATCTTTCCCAATGCATTGGGCTAAGATAATTCTGAAATACATTTCTGTTCTAGTCTGCAATGAGAGTTACATAGCATGGGCCATTCTGTAGTTCTAGTGTTGTCAGACTATCAACGTTTGAATTATGAAACTAAATTACATACACATATTTCATTAAAATTAGCCAGAACACCTATGTGCTATATTATTTAATTTTATGAATCTGCTATATTTTCTTTATAAATACTATTAAGGTAATTTGTCAGCACCCTTACTTTCCCTTTGCGCTGTATTTTGCTCAGTCATTAGNCCAGTCAGTAGTGACAAAGCCACTTCAAGATTTGTTNTTTNAATTTGTTCATATTTGAAGNATCCCAGAACNAGGTAACTTCCATAAATTATAACACAAAATTTATTTCAGTGAGAGAATTCAGGTGTGGGATGTAAAACATGATCCGTAATTTGTAAAGTTTAGGAAAAAGTTGAAGATTCTGAGCATTGTATTTTATTGTTTGTCTTCAAATACTACACAAACAGAGTAAAAACTATCATAATTACAATGATGTTGTAAGTTGGAGTTACTGTGTAAGGATATTAGCACTCACAACTTTTGGAGGTAACGAGCTCAGCATTCTGCAACAAATTCTGAATTCTTCTGAAATTCTTCCACAAGAATTTGGAAAAGGAATTACGGCACCATGCTGACCTTTATTTTGCATATAAAGGTTTTGAATCTTAAATATGAAATGAAATGCCATCCTCTTTCCACTTAGAAGACAGCCAGTTGGAAGAGAGCCCTCTGCTTTAATACCGCGATGGGGCTCTGGCTGGTTTTCTCCCACAGCAGATGGTAGCTGCTGGCTGAGCAGTCCCTGGCAGGTCTCTCCCGGCGAAGGGAAGGGTCGCTCCCGGCAGGCAGCGAACATCACACCTAACCAGATAACCTGTCCCCGCACAGTCAGCTCTCAAGCATCCTGACTGGCCTAAGGGCAGTTTGTAACTCCTCAAGCAAACCCAAACAGCTTCCAGGCGAAGCGTAGAGATTTGGGGATTCTTCTGAGTAGTTTTGCAACCCCTGGCTAACTCTAAGTGAGCGTGTGTGGTTTGCCCAAAGAGCAAAGAGCAGTAGCCTACCGAGATAGTTGAGTTCTCCTTTTGGTACTCTTTCAGGTATTTCTAGAGAGAGTCTCTGTCTTGTGTGTGGTGTTTTTTTTTTTTTTAACTGGATATTTCTTTTAGATTAACAACTTTGTTGTCTTAATTCTTTAATCTGTGGAAGGGAAGAGGAATAGCATTTTTCTCTCTGTTCACCACAAACAGTTCTAGAAATAATGGTCTTAAGTGGCAGCAAGGGAACTTAAGTAAACCTGAGGAAAATACTTTGATTCAACAGTTAAGCACTAGAACAGATTGTCTGCAGAGGTTATGCTGTTGCTGGAAAGAGACCGACAATCTTTAAGCAGCATTTAGGTATAGCTGATCCTGCCTTGGCACAAGCGAATGTATGAGATGACCTGTCAAGGTCCCTTCCACCTTCCGTTGTCGATGAATCAAGAAAACAAATAAAGCGTGCCTCATTCCTCTTTGACAGATTTCTGTCCTTTCCTTGTCCAGGCAGAAGTTATGACCCTGAGATGCTTTTATTCTGTTGGTTTATTACCTACTCGTTTTGCGTGGCTTGGAGAAGCAGGTTTTGCAATTGTATGCCACAAAGATAATCACGGTGCTTTGTAGTTCTCTTTCACTTTTCTTCCAAGACTGACAAAGGATCTCTAAAGCATGAATGAGATTATAACGGTCATTCTTACATGTCTGAAATGTCACATCCGTAAAAAAAATATACCAATATACATAAATCCACACATAAATGTAGCAGGAACAGAGGCCAGTTTTGTGTTCTCAGAATCTTGTCTCTCAAAACTCAGGTTGGACGAAACTTCCTACAGTAGTACAGCTTCCGCGTTGGCTCGAGGAAGCTAGACGACATTTTCCCTTACAGTATATGCCTTAGGCAAATTCAGAGTTTGTCACTTGTAAATCTGAAATTCTCATCTGTGAAGCCAGGACAGTTTTTCAGGAAAAGGTGGAAAGATGTTTAATTCACTGAGAGGGGGGAATGGCAGTTAAACTCATTTGACAGAGACGGCTCTCTCATGTCCGAAATCCTAGAATGAAATTCTACGCACGTGTTTATGCATTCGGTGAAATCAGAGGTCTTTGTACTGCACTTACTGAACAGCTTTTATGAGATATAAATACCAGCACATTCTGGTGAGTTTCTAGCAAACAGAATGGTCTGCTCAGTCCCAATATGGTCCTGTGTTAGAGCAGATTGGATAGTACACTTCAGTGATGGGAAATGCATTTAAATTCTATCCAATGGCGTGTGTGGTTCATAAATTTAGGTACATTGTGGGTGTACAGAAGCTGATTGTATAGCATTATTCATTACGTGCCTTATAACAAGTTTTGGCTCCTGTTCTGCTCAGTGATTGCACATTAGCATTCTTCTTGATCTTTGGTGCATGAAGCTTCCTGCAGAACTGGTTTGAACTAGTCGCTCCTGCTTAAAGAATATTCTTTCTTCTGTTCCTGTCGTTAGGAAAACTTATTATTGATAATTGATGATTTTCCAGTACTCTTCCCAGTAGTTCATAAAACTACGAACTGGACACTCGCAGACCAGCCGTGTCTCTGAAGCAGCACTGATAGGTGGGTAGATATGGGACTGACCGATCCTTTATGAAAGGCTCCTGATGGTTACCTTCTACTTTGGCCACAGGTGGAAGGTTCTTCTGTGTCTTCCTGGCTGATCAGCTGGGTTATCAGCGGACTTGCAATTAAAATAACAAGGCAATTATTAAGTCAAGAGTTCTGGAAGTGATAGTCTAAATTGACCTGACCACAGAATTAGTAGTTTGTGAATTAGTAGCTTGTGGGGGAGAACACAATTATTCTCTCTCTTGACTCTCACTGTCTGCAAAGCACGTGCCAAAACTACTACACTGAGTTTATTTTAGCCACGTGCTCTTGGCTGTGAAATGCTTTCATTCTACTTTGTGGATAATCTTCCTTAGAGACAGAGACGTTGGGCTGCTAGGAATGGGGGAATATCTTTTCTGATACAGTTAAGATGGTGGTTATTATTATTATTATGGTTATGAGGCAAGAATTTTACTAGTAGCTTTAATGGCTGATAAGAATAGGTGATAAATGAACAAAGCCAGGTATGACATAGACCATGCACACAAAGGCCTAGTGTCTGAAACTTGCACCTCTTATTTATCCTTCTGTTTTCACTTTAGAAAAAAAAAATCCAGTATTTTTATCTTAAAATAATAGACCTTGGTTTTCAGATGGTGTAAGTTAGCATGGAAGACCAGTATCTCCCTTGCAAAGGAAGTAAAAATTTCTCAGGCTGATTATCTTCAATAGCCTCTTAAGTAAGGACTGCTCTCATTATGGGTATTACAAAATATCTCCTGTTGCCTGTAAGATTTTATGAAAACAGGGTAGTCTTAACACTGGCTCTTTTAAGTTTTTAAGCCTCTTTTAAGTTGGCTTAAAGCCTGAACCTGCTTATGACTGAATATTCTAGCTTGTTCACTGGTCTAACAGCAATAAAAAGTAGGGAAATTACTGTGTTGAAAAATATTCCAAGATACTTGTATCAATTCCTGTAGGTCACAGACTAAAGTGACTAAATATAAGTGAAAATGTTGTTGCTAACTTCAGCTGCCCTGAGGCTAGGGCCATGCACGCACCTCCGGATACCTCGGCACTTCTCTCAGCGCTGCTCAGCGCGCCAGCATCGGAAGAACGGGGGGCTGGCGCCCCGACTCTTTGTGCGACAGACCTGGCTTAACACTTGGTTGATAAATTGCCCATGTAACAGACAAATCTATATTTAAAATAGTAAGTGAATAAGTTAATATAGGAAACAGGATCTGGTAATATTTAAATGCATCTCTAATATGGAAAAGTGTTTCGGGAAAATGTAAATAATCTGATATAAACATAACAGCACCAGCTAATGTAGATTTAAATGCCAACATGAATTTTTGGTATTGTGCACATGTAAACCCATATACCCACATAACTCATCAGTATTCCCACAACAGGGAACCTCTTCAGAGTGCTGCTTCCTTAGAATAACCAATATCCAGAGACGATAGGAAACTACTAATCTGTTAAGCTTCTTTAAACAAGGAAAGAGAAGGCAGTTAGTGAAAGCCCAAACTCTTTGATCTCTCACTGCTCAATGGACTTTGTTCTTACTCTGTAGCCTTGTATGGAATACATGTGTATAAAGTCCCACCTTGGAGGAAGGTGCAAAGTATAACATTATTTGTAACAAAAGAGTAATCCTCCATATCGTGATAGCTTGTTTTAAAACATCATTTACAACCCAACTGAATGTGGTTGTCTAGCAGAAGGTATATGGGGAAGGCTGCACTTCCAGACTTTTTTTATTCTCTTGTGTGACTTCTTTGAATCTCTGATCCAGAAGAAAATGTACAGAAATTGAGAAATGAGTAACTGCGCTGAGAGAAGATTAATACTAGAAAACGCTTTCTGGGTCAAAGTAACAATACTTACCAAAATGGTGAGTTGTATGTTACCCTGCTGTGTAACTACAATTGCTGAAATGTTGTTCAAGCCAAAGTTGTTGGACGGTCCGGTACGATGTTTCGCATCCTGAAGGCAGTGCTCCTCTCAGAGAACTGGAAATAAACCCAGATCAGCACAGGATGACAGAGCCCTGGCTTTTTCGGTCCGGAATGCTGTGTGTGCTTGGCTGATGCACGTTGCTGATGCACCGATCATTAAACATTCCTCTTTCATTTTCACCGACTCGTACTGTACATAAATAAGGGTGAGATGCTGAAGTAAGAAAGAGTTACAGGATCAATGTCTGAGCTTCCCAAAGCCCACTTCTAGCACCGGGTAAATTTTGCTGGCTTGGGGCAGTGAGTGGTTCTACTAGCAGCATGGCATAGGGTCAGTTCTACCTGGGTACAATTAATTCTTGTGTTTTAGTTTGGGTAGAAGGGCAAAACAGATAGGCCAGCTGCTACATTTCCAGTGGGCGTGAGTAAAGCAAGCCCGGGAATAGACAGCTAGTGGAACTGGGTCAAAATAAAAAAATCCCTCCTCGAGAAAGCCCAGCAGTTGTGGTTTTAAAATACAATCTTTCTAATCGTAAAATTAAAATACACATTTGACTGAAATATTTTGATTTTGACTTTTTCCAACTTTAAATGTAAATAAAAAGTAGTTATAAAACTAAGTGTAACAGCATATTCAGTCCCTATCAGCAAAAATATCTCATGTTTTGAAGAATAAGGATAAGTTAAAACTTGTCAGGCGTCTTGTGGGCTTAAAAAAAAAAAAGAAAAAAAGAAAAAGAAAGGAAGAAACATAGCCCTTCAGTGTATTCCAGTGCGCACCACAAATCATACAGCACAATCACAAACCCATATATTCATCACTTCACATCAGGCTCCTCTCTGAATTCTTTCTTGTGCTAGATGAACAGTCTTTACTGCAAGCAGGTTTTAAAAGATAACAGAAACTTTCATGCCTCAATGGGTTGTAAAAGCCATAAAGTCTTCCAGTAAATGAAAGCTCTCATAAACAAAATATCAAGTCCTCTTTAAAAGAACTGTTTCATGTTGTTTACGCTGCCAAGTTGCTGATGGTGCATAAAGTTGTTCTCTTAATAATGAGTTCGTTAGAGTAACGCCCATCACCCAAAAACGTGTTACCCTGTAGGAGACCTACATTTCAATCAGCTGATGAAACAGATGTGGGAGGATTTTCCTGAGCTCTCTTTATGAAATCAGAGAGAAGCAACTACAGATCTATGGGGGGAAAAAGCTATCAAGCTGATTTCTTGTTTTCTACGTGCTCAGTAAGACACAAATTAGAAATGTCAGCTTTCCCAAAAGAGAAAGTCCTAACTTAAGAGCTCAAATGGAAAAAAATTTTAAAATTAAATTCTGCACGATGTTTACTTGAGCAAAACCAAAAGCTTGCTAAACGCATCCATAACCTGGAAACTTTTTCATGCTACATAAAGACAAAACAGCATAAACTCTGTACTCACAGAAACAGTTGAAATTTCAGGTATAAATTATAGGAGTACAGCAAAATCTAGGTCCCACCAAGGGAGACGAACCATGGAAAAAAACCCTAAATTTCATGACAGAAAGATATCTGCTTATAACTGTTTAAATACATGCTTATAACTGTTTAAATATATTTAGCCAAATAAAATGGTATAAAAGAGAGGTTATGTAGGTCACAACGTGGAGACGCCGCCCTTCAGTGAGCCTCTTTGGACACCAGCACAGTGTGGCCACGGTAGCACGAAGCGTGGATTGTCCCTATTCCGGTCTCTGCGACCACACTGCCCGAGCTATTTAGCCATTATCTTCTAATCTATGTACAGCCGTACCATACATTGACCAAAGAACTGTCTATTAATTACACTTGGTGTTTTAAATTCCTGTCATCCGTCATACTTGGCCATAGAGATTTTATAGCAGTTGAATAATGTTTAGATAATAGTGCATCTGAAATGAAACATATCTTAAACCATTCTTTCCTCTTGATAGGTTATTGGGCGGAAGAATAGTCTATAAAATCTATAGTAGATTTTCTTTACAGATGTTGACTTATTCCCTTGCTTTTAGCAGTTTCATGCAGTTTTAAAATTTTTTAGACAAATTCTAACCACTTTTCAGTGTTATTTGCTTAATGATTCCAGATTTTCTTTAAAGACAGACCAGCTGTTTCTATGACACATTTTCAGTCATGTACAAGTAAAAGCAAAGATAAACAAACACCCAAATCCCTGTCTTATTCTCCCTAAAATCCAAGGTACCAACAGGTATTTTAAAGCATCTCACAATGCCAGCTCCTGTATCTCCTTTAGTGAAGAGGACTGGTCCTGAAGCAGTCTGTCCAGCCAGGAGAGGGAAACGCAAACTGCTGCTTTGGGATTGAACCCATTTCCTGCTCTTTGGTCATAAGGAGCGTCAGATCTTTCCTTGGTGTGAAACTCAGAAGTCTCTAGCCCCACAGGTCAGCTGTTCCTTACTGTGCTCCATGTGACTGCAGGCTCCTTACCTGTATCAGTTTCCTTCAAGCATCACCGAGCTGTAAATTAGGACTGGCAACGTAATACAGATATTAATAATATCATAATAACACTGGTAGGTGTTCACAGGACTTTTGCAGTATCATGAAGAGAGAAAAGTTTAGCATCATGTTTTGCTGTTTATTTTGTACTAAGCTTTACTGTTGGATAAAATTCTGATTCAGTATATAATGCTATATTCTTAAGTTCTTTTCTGCAGTTGTGTTTGGTAAATGATGACTGGTAGTGTTTCATTACAACAAGGCATTCACTCTTTAGCATGCTGAACAAGGTCTGTAGGGGGTAGGAGAAAAGCTGCTCAACAAGTTCTTGGTTTTTGTTTGATCACCAATCTCATGCATAGCATTAATTACCTGAAACAAAGTAAATTGGCTGTTAAATAACCTCAGCAATTCAAACAGGAAAATGATCAGAACAAAAGAGTGACTTCTGCCTACGGGTAAGTACAGTACTGCATTATTTTGTTTCACAGAGTGAAAGACAATCTTTTGAGCTTTGGAGCTGTTGAAGATAATGACAGCCATCACAAAACCAGTGTCCTTATAAAACAAAATAATTTTATTCTGTTTTGTCACTCTGTGTACTGCTATTACACTATAATAGAAAGATTTTTTTTTCCCCTCTTTTGGTGTAGCAGAAGGAGGAGTGTATTTGCATGTTCATTGACTATTTTAGACTATAAATCATCCTAGCTATTAACCATTAGATGCAATTTTGAAGTCTAGATTTTTTTGTATATTCCAAGGATTTCAGTGTCTTTTGAAGTGTATAAACCTCAACTGATTACAGTTAAATAAATAATCACATAATAAATACAGATAAATAATCACAGTTTATTACAAGGAACGTATTAATGAGAGCTTTCCTTCAAACCTGCAACACTCACTTGATGGTCTGATCATTAGTTAATGCCAGCACAGTAAATGATAGTCTTTAAAACATGCCCTAAACTCTGTTTCACCTTTTCTGCTTGCTGAATTTCCTTACCGCTGAAACACTATAAAAGTAGACTAAAGAGAATCAAAATTCTGAAATCACATAAGAACCATTTCAGATCCAATCTTGCTAGCTATGCATTGCAAGATACCTTGATAAACTACATTTCTAAATAAAATTAATGAAATAATACAACAGATAAAAAGTCCTTGTGGATGAGTATACAGCAGTGTATTTTGGAACACATGTAACGATAGGCTCCGAGCAGCCTACTACTGTGCTAGTGCAAGACTCTGGTCATGACAGGTAACTCCAAGAAAATATCAGCTTAGTGGCAGTCAAAAAAAAAAAAAAAATCAAACATCAGAAGCTATTAGGAAAATAACAGAGAACAAAAAAGTAGACCTTGTTGCCCCATTGTATAAATCCATGATTTTTCCACATCTGGAATATTGTGCAATGATCTATTAGAATTGGAAAAGGGTCGTGAAAAGGGCACTAATCACCCACGATATGGAGTAACAGGTGTACGAAGACAAGTGAATAGGGCTGGGTTTTCCTCGCCTGGAAGAGAGAGGACTTCATGGAGAAATGCTGAAGTTGTACAGAAGAACTAGGGACTGTTGAACTAGGAGTCAGGATCAAGAGGAGGTTTTTCATGCAGTACTAGCAGATCTGCTGAAAGTTCCGGAGGACTTTGTGGGTGAAGACGTTTACATGAATTCAAGGGATGTCCTGAGCGAGTCCGTGTATGTGAGACTGGAGGTTACTGGTGGGAAAAAAACATGCTGTGCTCATGAAATACCTGATGAGTGGGAGAGTACTGAGAGAGAAGCGTTCAACTGGCTTGTCCTCTTCAGCCCTTTTTGGAATATACTGATAGTTCTTTAGCATCTGCATCTGCTACTGCTTGAGACCTAGAGGTCATCTTGATGTGAACCGGTATAATTGTTTTTATATTTTTAATTAAAATATAAACAGCCAGCTAGTACTGTCCTAAAACAATCTCAAGGTATTTCCTAAGAAGTGGTTTGTTTTGTTTTTGTCTTTTTTTTTATGGGAAACAGAGTATGTTGTGATTGCAGAGGCATGAACCAGAAGGGCAAAGGATCAGGCAGTACAGAGAACAACCTGTCCTCCTGTCTCTCAGTATCCTCTACCTTGAAACTGCTGCAGAAGCGTGGGAGATGGGGCTCCAGGTGCCGCAGAGCCGACGCTCCCTCTGCACTAGGCAGGTTTTCCCCAGTCAGACCTTTGCTCAGTACTTGTCTGTTGTTTTCCGTTTCCCCTCGTCTCCTCGTGGCTCCTCTACAATCCCCTCTGCCCCAGCGTTTGTTTGCAGGATACGTCCACACAAATGTTCACAAGTATCCGGAGGTTCAAGCAGGAGATCCGAGATCCGGATGTTCCAGAGGCTGCTGTAGGCAGAGCACCTGTAGCTGTTTAATGCAAGCAAGAGGAATTAGAGGACAAAAGATACTCTAAGCCAGGTAAGCACTGTTTGATTATGCAGTGTACCAGCTTTGCAGTCAAAGATCAAATTTTCTGTTTTCCCAGGTGCCAGGCTGCCACCTGTTTTTGCAAGACAGTAGATTTAGCTTCACTGCTTAGAAGCATTTACATTCTTCCCCCTCTCCCTGACCTATGACTCCTCCATCCTTATATATTCATATTATAAGCAAAGTCTGGTTTCATCTTCTGTTCAATTCTTTCTGCCTCTGTACTTGCAGTAAAGTATTACTCTGTGCTCTGCCTGATGGCAAATATTACGTATGTATCCATACAGAATTAAGGGCAAAAAGGCAGTTGAGAAGCAACAGCTTTGGGAAAAAATTAAAAAGACATTCAAATGGGCAAATGCAGTTTGCTCATACAAGCAGTTTAATTAATGGTGTGAAGTNTTTGTGGGTTACACAAGAGCAGAGCTCTGTCGCNGGGCTGCCCCAGCCNTGTGGAACGGGGGAGAGGCATCTTCTTGCTTCGGTTCCGCTCTCTGCCAGGCNCTGTCCCACCATCGGTGTGCTCTGATCCAGGCAGCCAGGGGNGAGAGGTGAATAGCAACAAGGTGGCTGCGCTGGGCTGTCTGGATCAGTGTCCGCAGACGGGCACCTTCCACCAAACCCCAAGCGCGTGACGGCTCTTCCTTCGAGGGAGGCGGCTCAGAAAACCCAAGCCTCTGCTTTCCACCTGGTTCCGACTTCCCCTTCAATCTCCAGAGCCTTCCCTTCAGCTGAAAGCAGATTTTTATCTCTGCTTCATCAAGTTGCTTATGGGCTGCAGCTGCCTGCCAGTTTGCCAGCTTCTTAACCCTCTCTTCCTCAACCGCTTCAAACAGTTTCCTAACCTTGTAAGACAAATAATTTAAATAATTCAAGTGTAGACATCAGAATACAATATTTCTTGTAGTGGTCTTCCCAAGTGAGTATTTTTCTCTCCTATTTTCTATCGAAATACAGTTTTATTCCTCCTAGCCACAGCTGGCACAGCAAGAACTCACACTGAACAGGCAACACCCTGTAAGATATAGAATGCGGTATCATTCCTGGGTTTAGATGTATATAAAACTTTGGTCACATTAAAATTCAAGCGCTTTGTTTGAGGCTCTTTTCATTAGCTGGTACAGATCACCGTGCATATATTCCTTACTGTTATTATTTATGACTCCAGTGATCCTCACCACATCTACAGAGTTTTCCGGAAGTTATTTTGTATTTCCATTACAATAGGATGACTTAGGGCTTGCTTTCTGCTGACCCTCTGCTGGAAGAAATTTCCAAGACACTCTTTATTAAACAGGGCAGCGCACGGCGCGCTGGCAACGTTCTTGAGCTGGCTAACCAACAGTGTTTTCCACATTTTTGACTACAGCACTTTTTTTTTTTCCCCCTCTGAAGATTATTACTGTAGCTTCCGGAGTTTCCTACTGAAGCATAGAACAGTTTCTTACGGTTTGAGTAAAATAGAGACTGGGCTGTTCTAACCACATTTTGTTGCTTTCCAAGAGTTGGTCTTTTCTTCATTGTTTTGCAAGAAGCCCTCAATAGTTTTTCAAAGCTGGTGAACCAAGAAATGACGCTTTAAGAGAACACAGGTTTTCTTTGCATATAGTTCCTTTGAAACCGGTGGCATAGAACTTATCTCAAATGCTTTCTGTCTACACTTACGTGTAAACTAGGTGTCTGTTTGGGTTTAGTGCCTGAAGGAAAAGTGAAACTTTTTACATTTGATGAATATGTCTCCAGATGTCACAGTACCTTAACATACTGAATTGTTGTCGGACCTCATCCTAAAATTCATAGCTTCCCAGCTGCCTGTTGCGCAGCTTTCGTGAGCACTTTTTAATTTCTGAGACAGAGCTTCCAGTGAATGGCCAATGTAACGCCGCGTCGAATAACGCAGCCGCTGTTGCTCCACTACATCAAAGGTGTTTTGCTCTAACAGGGCACTATAGAGAGCCTATTTTTTGTGTGACTGTACTGTGTGACCTGAACAATAGCAAGTACATGGAGGAAACAAACTGACAATATTAAGAATCTAAGGTTTATTATTAAGGGTAGTATTTATTACACAAGATTCTGTAATTGTTATTGCTACATTACCTTGCAGAACAAAGTGAATTTCTCAGGTAGGGCTCGCCTGACGCAGGCAAAGGAATCCAAACTAAAATCTGACTGATTGGGAAACGAAATGGAATTCACGTTCCTCTCCGTGGAGTGAGATCCTGGGTAAGCAGCTACCCTCATCCCTTGCGAGGCGTTGCCATCCGTCTGCGAGGGTCGGTCCGGCTCCCCAGGCCGCGGGCCCTCCACGATGGAGAAACGCGTGTCCGTGGAGAACGCGCTTCGCACAGGGCTCGCTGCTGGGCGGCGAAGGCTCCTCTGCCAAGTCCATCCCCTCCCGTGGACAGTGCTGCAGGCCTGAGCTGGGCCCCGGACAGGGCGGCGTGCGCTCCCCGCGCCCGCTGGAGACCGGTTAATAACAGGGGGCTTCACACGCAGCGTCACGCTCCGTTTTACCTCACTTCTGCCATGAGCCAGGTTTCGTTCCGGCGCTGGACCCGCTGCCAGGCGCAGCCCTTCCTGCTGCGAGGGGAGCCCGGCCACCCCCCGGCCCGACCCCGGGGAAGGGCAGGCGGCTGCGGCCGGGCTGTGCCCGTCCCGGCGGGTGCTGGCCGGCTGCCGGCGCGGGGGAG
>Ga0065711_1032863_pt1 | contig 26538 bp, 39 predicted proteins | sample Hoacrofraction12_FD_59098 | JGI IMG/M metagenome (GOLD analysis project Ga0065711, IMG submission 59098) | Hoatzin crop microbial communities from Cojedes, Venezuela - Epithelial fraction 12 v2 (version 2) | ecosystem: Host-associated > Birds > Digestive system > Esophagus > Crop | place... | reverse complement strand
CCCCCTGCTGAAGCAGGGTCACCCAGAGCAGGCTGCACAGGACCGCGTCCAGGCGGGTCTTGAATATCTCCAGAGAAGGAGACTCCACAGCCTCCCTGGGCAGCCTGTGCCAGGGCTCCGTCACCCTCAGAGGGAAGAAGTTCTTCCTCAAGTTCAGATGGAACTTCCTCTGCTTCAGTTTGTGCCCATTGCCCCTTGTCCTGTCGCTGGGCACCACTGAAAAGAGTCTGGCCCTGTCCTCCTGACACCCACCCTGCAGATATTTATAGGCATTTATTAGGTCCCCTCTCAGCCTTCTCTTCTTCAGGCTAAAATGATGCAGGCAGAGGGTGACAGCCCACTGCTGCGGCCATGCCGGGTCGTGGTGTACCCCAAAGGTGAGGAGGGCAGCTCCAGGCACCCAGTGGGACACAGGCAAAAGCTGCGTCTGGAGATCCTCAGCTGTCCCTCCAACTGAAGATACATTTGCTCATCTCACCCACTTTTTTGGATAAAAGACACTGTCGTGAGTTGCAGCTGGTGCACCCAGCAGGTTCGATTCTCCACAGTGGCAATCCCAAGCTGCTGGGCAGGGGCATCTCGATTTTCCTGCTGTAGCACAGAGCGGATACATCACCGTGATTGCTCTGTCCTCTGCCTTGTTTCAGAGCGACCTGCTTTTCCGCTGCGGAGACACGGTGAAGGGACGCGCGGGGCTGGGCAGCCAGCGGTGCCAGCTGCCGGAGAGGGCTGGGGATTTCCAGTGCCTGCCCTTTTCCTGCGGAATGCGAACAGGTCTGCACAACTGTAACTGCACACAGCCACCTATTTACCTCTTCGGGTTTTTTTTTTCCTTTTTCCAACGCACGCCTTGACTCAAGGGATGACCCAGATGGGGATTACCAGGCTGCTGAGGCAGGAGTTAGCTGAAATGTGGGTATTTGGGGTAAAATGTGGATCTGGGGGTAAAACACTGCTGTTGGAGAACTTTCCAGGGCTCTGCTGTAAACTCACCACGTTCAGCCGGTGTCACCTCCTGCTGTGCTGCTGAGGAGGCAGCAGCAATGTGCCCTCCTCACGGGGACAGGTTGTTGGGGATGACCAACATCTGTCAGACCTGCAGCCACCCCAGAAATGATGTAAATAACCCATGGTTTGCATCAGTGCCATTCACCTGGGGCAAACCCTCTGTGCACCGACCGGTCTGTCGCTCTTTGCCCCGGCCAAAGCACTGTTCAACAAACGCCCCTGGCTTGGGGAAGAGCAGGGGCCGGGCACGGCACACCCCGAACGGCTCCGAGAGACGTGCGCACGGTGTCACACGCACGGCGCGAGGACCGAACCGTCGTTCGGCGCGGGAAGGTTGTGGAGCTGCTGGAAGGAAGCCAGCAGCCCGCGTCTGCTCGAGTTAGAAAAACGTCCCAGCGCTGGATCCACCCAAGTCAGCCAGAGCAGGGCTGCTTGGCCAGACGACAGCCCTGGCTCTCTCTCCACAGTGGACGGGCGCCAAAGGGGATTTTTAATTTCCAGATGCTTTTAAAATAAAAATAAAGACTCTGCTGTAAACTGGCTTTGAACGGACGCCTCTCCTTCAGCCAAATAGTTGGCTGATACGGGCGAGATGACTGGGCAATAAAACCTTCCACTGCAATCTGGTGCTTCGTGAAGGCTGGCGAGCCCCGCGCCGAGCCCGGCCGCGGGTCCCTGCGTCGCCTGCCCTCCCCGCGGCAAGGCGGGCGGCCGCTCCCCCGGGGCCCTCTGCCTCCGGGTAGAAGTCTTTACATGCACCTTTTGACTTCTTTTTTGTTCTTTTGGAGGGAGAGGGAAATGCTTTGGGGGAAGACAGTTGGCAACAGCGGAACAGGCATTAAAAGGTCTGGGAATATTGTCCTGAGCACGCTGCAAAGTGCTGCCGGGAGGCGGGCAGGGCTGGTGACAGGGTGACATTGCCTCACCCCTCGCCGTGCATCGGGCTTTGGATCCAGCCACAGACACGTGTCTAAGCCAGCCCTGGGTGAATCCCTCTGCAAGCGACTTAAACCTGGCAGCTGCGCCTCAACGTAACGAGAGTGGTGAATTAATTCCCGGTGTCCGTAGGGGTGTAGCTCCCGAGGCAGCCACCCAGCTCTGCTCTGGGGCCCTGGGAGCTGCGGCGATTCCTCCGTGGCCCCCTGTAACACACATCTTACCTGCACGCCGGGTGTTCGGGCATCCCAAACCTCCAGAGGCAGATGTTCCACAGAATCTCGTGCCTGCAGCGCAGCTGGAGGGTGCTTTGTGAAGGCAGCTGAGGTGGATGCTACGGCTGTAGGAACGTAAGGGAGACTGGTCCCATCTCTGCGCAGATGCCGGTCAGGAAGGGTCGTGGCTGGGGGGGATGCCAGAGGCCGGCTCTGCAGGCAGAGCACCCGGCAGCCCGCTTGCCCACCCCTAGCTGCCAGTCATCACCTCCCAAGCTGAAGCTCACCCCTTCCCCGGCAGTGCTGCCAGTTGCTTTATCAGCACAGGTCTTGATTAACTCCGTACTGCTGCAGGCTTGATTGCCTTTTCTGGCCGGCTGGGTTTCTCTGCACCATGTTTTATCCCATTCCTGGCACCAAGAGAGCTCGCACAAGAGCCAAGCAAACTGAGGGCAGCAGAGCCAGAGACGCCATCACAGAGGGAGCCCAAGTGACACAGGGTGATGTGGGGATGACCTGGGGCTGGAGACCACATGCAAGCCCAGGAGCTGCTCCCCTGCAGGTGCTCTTGGAAAAAAAGCCGGGTTTAGCTGTTTCCACACTGTGTGTCTGGCTGGGGGGAGCAAGGATGGACTTGCCATGGGTAGCACCAGGGCTGTTTCAGCAGCACTGGGCTGGCTGAGCTTGCTGGGGGGCGTCAGAAAACAGAGCAAGTGTGAACTTGCTTCATTGCCCTGGGGCTGACCATTACCAGCAGCAATGGCCACAACAGACAGCTTCACTCGCCCATCTCACTGACCCGGAGGAGGAAACAAAGCAATGGCTGACGGCCTGCAGGGGATGGAGCCAGCTCAGGGACCCAGCAGGACCACCAAGCACCGGTCCCTCCCTCCATCCCTCACATACGGATTTTTTCTCTTTTTAAACTGCTTGCACAGAGGCAGCTTTTGCGACCCGTTCTCTGTCTGACTCCTTTCATTCTGCATTTCCTATGGTGATTTTGATCCGGAGCCAAGGCAAGCGGCTCTGCCTGGCGCCCGTGTGCACAGGGAGGGGGGCTGTCCACACCTGGATGGGGCCACGGCGCAGGGGCACGTCACCTTGCTTCTCACCATCGCCATTTGTGAGACAGCTTGGGCTGACGCCACAGCCCCGGGCAGCGACCAGCCAAGTTTTTCCCCACGGAGAGCAGGGAGACGTAAGGAGTCGTCGTGGATATTTCTACAGCAGCAGCACCAGCATTTTTGCTGTCTCTGTGACATTGCTCTTTGTCATTACCCTTCTGTGGGTCAAGGTCTCTGCATGGTCCTGTGTGACCCAGGACATGTGTCCATGGCCACGCAGCCCCGCGTGGAGCAGACGTCCAGCCAAGAGCCATCCCTGAACACCCTCTCACCTGGCAAAAGGGGCTTTTGCCCCTCTCCCATGGGCTGGGGCTGCTGACTGAGCAAATCCACGCAGCTTTGCCGGGAAGCCATGAGTTTCAGAGACATCTTTTCACGCGTGGGGGAAGGCAGGGGTTGAAGGCAGCACACCTGGGGTACAACAGCTCCCGAGCTCCCCTCTCGAGGAGACGGTGATGCCGGGGTGTGTGTCCCCTCTGCCTCGCAGCGTCCTCCGTGGCTCCTCTGCCCAGACGTTGCGCGGCTGACACGGGGGGTTTCTAATCCTCGCTCCTGTTTCGAATGTCATTCGATTCCTCTTGGCATCTCACAAAAGACTGAGTGGGCAGCAAGCATAAAGGCAAAATAATCCTTACACTGGGAATGCCTTTGAACAGCCCTGGCCTGACTCGGCAGGCATCTGCCGGCGCGGGGGATGCCGCGCAGCTCTCGTGTGTGTCTAAAGGTTTGAAGATGGGAGACAGGACTCAGGCTAAAATATCTGCATCCAGACTAGACTCTCAAATGCCAGAACACGCGTCTGTGTTTTTCCCTGTTACTCATTTCTTCCTGACTTGACATGCCTGGTCATTGGGCAAAAACCACAACAAATTTGCTTTTTCTTCCCCCTCTTGTTGAGCTTATTAAGTACATCTCCTGTTACACTGCACTCGGGCCTCAACGGATTCATTTGGCGTTCTCCTGAGATATGCATACTGTAGCAGCAGGTAGTAGCGTATAATCATTTAATATATGAATGCTGTCAAACAATTTAATCAAATCTGAAACTGCTGGCCTTTGTGCCCTGCTCTAACTCGTTGTGACTGCAGAAAGTGAGCCCGGCTCCCCAAGACAAAGAGCAACTGCAGCTCGGCTCTTTGTCTGCTCTCTTTGCATAATTTCCTGAACCCTGCCCTGTTCCACCTGCTCGCTAATGTTAAGCTTATTTATGGATAATTTATATGCAGCCCACTCCGCAAATGCACCCTGGCAAGGATTTTTTTGGAGGAACTATGGGAACAAGCCTCTCACCACGCGTGTTCCTCTCCAGTTTGTAAAACCCAAAGTCCGAATGCTTCATCAGCACTTTCAGAGCCTTCCCTGAAACACTAACGTGCAAAAGCACAAGCGCTCCACTCCTCACAGCGGCACGCCCGCCACAGGCTGCTGGAAAGGCAAACGCTTTTTTGAGGGGATGGAGGATGAGTGGCAAATATTTTTGTTGTTGTTTTTTTAACGAAGACGCCTGCGGCACAGCTCAGCAGGATGCTCACTGCTCCAGTTGACGGGTCACGTCGAGCACGGGTTGTTTCTGCGGCGCCCGTAGCCCCGACCTCGGAGCTCTCGGAGGAAGCGCGCGGTTCCTGGAAAGCATTGTTCCCGCGTTTGTTTGTTCCGTGTCTTCCCAGCAGCTGCTGGGAAGGAGAATAAAGGGCAGCGTACGGGAGCTGGCTCCCATGGAGGCGCCCCTGGGCAGTCGAACAGGACTGCACGCCCTGCCTGAGCCCCCCACAAACCTCCCCAGGCACGGCCTGCTCGAGCATCCCTGCCCACGCCGCAGCGCCGGCACCCCTCGCTGCGTGGGCAGACACCTGGGTGCTCTGCGGTGTCCCTCGGCCCCGAAGGCTGGGGGGCGAGGAGAGCAGGCAGAGCCCTGCTGCCGGAGGGTGCAGCTGCAAAGCCGGGGTGATGCTGCTGCGTTCGGAGGAGCGCTAACGATGCTCTCCCAAACCACCTCTCCAGGTGTGCCTGCTTTGGTCCAGAACGCTTTGACACACGAATGCAACCGCAGGGCCAGCCAGCCCGGTGCCAGGTGTGCTGCGGGAAAGCGTCTGTCCCTGCTGTCCCCTCACACTAACTCTTCAAAGTGCCCACTGCCCTCCCGGGAGGCTGCGGAGGAGGCTCCAGGCAGTTCCCCCGTGCCCGGGGGCTGCAGGGCGGTTGCCCCCCATTTGCCTGGAGCAGAGCGAGCCCTCGCAGCCACCCTGCGGGGACCAGCGATTTCAGGCCAGCAGTGATCAGAAGGACTGCCAAGCCGGAGGCAAAGGGCTCCTGGCTCCCCTGTGCTGCTGTGCGGATGGCTGGAAATAACTTGTGTAGCCCCTGCCAGGGACCGAGGCGCCTGCGCCAGGGTTGCCGCTGAGCCTCGGGTCACCCGGCCACGCTCCAGCCCACAGGCAGCAGGACCGTCCCCTGGCCAGAAGGTGCTGGCCACCCTTGGAGGAGCCGTGCCAATGCAGATCAGCCCCGGGGTGGCGGTTGCAGCGGGATGTGCTCATTGGAAACTGTCTTTGCAATTCGCCCACCGGTTCCTGCTGGCATCTCTGGGAACAAGCCTTGCCCCAGCATGGCTGCAGCGGAGGGGGATGCTCTCCCAGCAGCCGCCGTGGGACACCGCCTGCCAAGGCTGATGCTGGGGGTGCTGCCAAGCTCTCTTCAACACCAAAACCTCCCAAACTAACTCAAGCAAAAAGCTACACTGGGTGTGGACGGTGCAGCCAGGTGAAGCATTTCAGACACAGTGGGGTTTCCTACAAGGCAGAGCCCAATAGAAGCCCCTCTGCCCTCTGATCAGTGTTTCCCACCAGTTCCCCAGGTTTGCTGCTGAAGATCCATTTGGTGGTTTTCAATGATCTCTTCAGCCATCCCCCTAAAATCTGGCTTAGTAACACGCCCTGTATCTCGAATGCCAATTACTTTTGCTCACAAGGTTTTACAGCCCAGCGAGGAGCCCTGCAAGCAGCAGTGCTGGACCCTGCCAGGGGCCGAGCACCCCTCCGTGTCCCCCAGCCCTCCGGGCACCCCTCTTTGCTGGGGGGCTGCAGGGTGAGAGCGGGCAGCCGGGGCATGACCCCAGCGCGGCTGTGCCGGTGCCTGCCCGAGCCGGGGAGTATCAGCACATCTTGGCACATGGTGCTACTCATTGTACCAAAAATAGGGCTCCCCCATTGTATTGTTAGGCAAACTTGTTCTGGGAGTAAATCAAACTCCCTGGGATTTTCCAAGCTGACCGCATGGGATTTCTCGGCGTCTTTTCACTCCGGCTGCCAGGCACACCGAGACCCCGAAGCACAAAGCAGCCCTGGGAACGGATGGCCTGGAGGGAGGGGGTCTCTCTGCCTGCTCGCCTGCCCCGGCGGGCAGAGGCAACGCCATGGGTCCAACGACCCACCGCCGAGGAAATTCAGGTTTCTGTTGCTGATGTGAGCAGGGCCGCCGGCTGCCCCCCAGCACATGTGTCTGCCCCCGGTCCCCTGGGCATCCCTGCAACCACCCCCGGGGTTGCAACGTGGCCCCGCATCAGCTCTGTCAACGCTGCACCTCCCGGGACGCTCGCGCCAGGCGGGCACAGCTGAAAGAAAAAAAAACCAGCTTGTCTGCTGAGCAAAAGGTTCAGGAGGAGGAAAAATAAACACAGGAAAAGCCACAACGTTCAAGAACGTCGCTGGATGCTTAAATGATGCCAATGTCCTTAAAAGCTGCCTGTGTTTGCAGAAATGCTTCAGAAATGGCATAAATTTTTCATGAAAGAAAATGTTAGCAAACAAGATAGTGTCACAGATAATATCTGTCTGGCACTCGTAACAGCACTGCTGATGCTGTGACCTCCAGCTACAAATCTCCCAAGTTTTCAAACAGCAGAGTCACACCCGCAGAGAGAGGGGGAAACCAAGGCCTCAGCTTTTCCCACCAAGATGGCAGCAGGGCGGAACTGCCCCTGGACACTGGCTTGGCCCTCTCATGGGCCGCTGGGGCTCATCCTGCCCCATCCCAGCCCATCCCCATCCCAACCCGCTCCATCCCATCCCATCCCAACTCAATCCATCCCACTCAATCCCATCTCCTCTCATCCCACCCCATCCCAACCCATCCTATGGCTCTCTGTTTCCTGGTCACACTGGATGACAACGCACCATGCTGCTCCCACTCCAGAAACTGCACCACCGCCAAGGGACGGACCCCCAGCAGCTTTTGTATGCTGGGGAGTTTTGCAAGGAAAGCCTGGACTTGACTCCGTGCGGCACGGCTCCTGTTGAGTGTGCACCCAAAACTTCCATTTTCCAGTGCAAAAAAGAGCTCCTTCATGGTCTTTTTGTGTAAGGCATGAATGGGAGCATGGGGGAACTGGGAAGGACTCTTATTCCCAGTAATTGCTGGCTTGACATGGACAAATGACTCCCTAAAATATTGCAAAGATTATTAAAAGTATTACTGATAAAAGGCAAGAAGCTGGGAAAATGGACTAGACTGGACTATTTTTAGAAGCAGTGGCATCTGGACAGCATGAGAATTGCTTTGTACAAATTTAGTACAGCTGGTGTTTGAACAAAAAGTTTGCTGGCTAAGCCAAAATCGCCCAGCACAGCCACCTAGAGAAACAGCAACCAGCACAAACCCAGTGACTCCAACATAGGCAAGAAAAACCCACGGACTAGCGTCGCTCAGGGCCACATAAACCAGCGACACGAGGCTCCCACCCGGCAGCCAGCGGCTGGGGAGGCTCTGGCTGGGAGTTCGCCGGGATGCTGCTCACGGTGGTGGGTCGGGACGGTTCCTGTGTCCCCATGTCACGTCGCGGTGCCGCGGCAGCAGCGCCCGTGCCAGCAGCCAGCTGCTCCGCTCCAGGTGGGTAGCGAGGGGGAGGCTGCAGAAAGCCTAACAAACAAACACTGTCAGCATTTAAAATAGCCAAACTATTTAAAAATCGAGTGCTGGTGACTCCTGACCCCGGACATTTTTGCCTGCCTGCATTTCTGCAGCAGCTTGGGAGAGGGAGCAGCCCTGCCAGCGCAGCGCGGTGCTCGCTGGTAAGGGGACGTATTCGTCTCTCATCCAGAGAGCCATTAAAATTGCCAGAGGAAACCACACCATGCCTGGGATGTATTTTCGCCCCATCCATACAAGGAAAGGACCTCTCTCAAGTTGTTGCTGATGCATCCCTCTTGCTTTCATCTAGCAACAACTTGGATTTGAAATCTGCCTCCAGCTGACTCCAGGTGTGACTGAGGGGACCTTGGCCCGAGCCAGCAATGTTTGAAGACCACGAGATACATCTCCCTGCTGCAGACTTGTCCCTGGGCAAACCCCAGGGCAAGGGATGAGGAAGGTGGGGAGGCCCAGCCGGGCACGGCTGGTGGGTGGGCAGCTCCGGGGGCTGCAGGGGCAGCAGGCAGCAGGATGGCCAGTGCAGTTATCCCCTGCAGCGTGTGGGACCGGGCACTGCGGGTGCTGCAAGAGGCCCGGGACCCTTTAGCTGCCCACCCTAAACCCAGATGTCAGCCTGGATGCCCGTGTGCCCCAAGAAGTGGGGTGGTCCCTGCACCACCCGGCAGCAAAGCCTTTCAAAGAACCTGTGCAGTCAGGGCTGATGCTGTGCGTCTGGGGAATGGCAGATTTGCTACTGTGATCCGTTCACGGGTACTGGGCCCTGGTTTGATGCATCGCCCTCCCCACCAGCTCCATCACCTCCTGCATCCCTCCCTGCCTGGCCCGTCTCCTCCCTCATCCCTGTGGGACATGGCTCTCAGACAGGGCTTTTATCCCGCAGATCGGATCCCCTGCCCTCCCTTCCTCCCTGAACGCAGCAGCCCCTGCACCACTACTCCCAGTATGGCTGTGTATACAGAGACTGGTCCCAGTCCCGGCAGGGAAGGCAGAGGGGCTGCCCGCAGTCCCCAGCCAGGGCACGGCGTGCCACCGAGCCATTGGTGAGAGGGACCCCAGCCCTCCAGTCACAGCAAAGGCAGCAGAGATGCTCCCGACAGTTGCATCGCGATAGCAGTAATGAGAAAGTGCTCACGTTAAACCCTTGGCATCTGTCTTTGTTTTGCTAACCCAGTTCTCCAGTTGGAGCTGGCGGCTCGAGCCTCTGCTGGCTACGGACCCTTTCCAAAGGGTGTTGAAGGCAGCAGGAGCCTTCTTGCCGCGGCTGAGGGCTCCCAGGGCAATTTCTTCATGGAAAAAGCTCTGGCTGAGTCCTAGACACGGCGCTTGGACATCGACGGGGTGGTTGTGTGTGGCCGGGAGCCCCTCGGAGCCAGCATCTCTGGGTTTGCAGCCCGCCAGCAGCAGAAGGGGTAGGCATGGGGTGAGGGGACCAGGAACCAAGGAGGGGTCTGGGCACAAAACAACCTCTGCATGGCCCAGACACGTGGTGGCCACAGCATCCCCAAGAGATCTGACGAGTTCCTGTCCCCTTGCTTGGTGACAGGAAGGGGAGACAGAGCAAAGCCGGCGCTCCCCTTCCCCACACCACGCTTGCTGTGGTTCCTGTTACGCATTGTTTGTGTTTGGACAACTGCTGGGTGCTGGTGAAAACACAATCAGAGCCCAGACTCACAGAGTCTCATGCATTTCAACACCAATGATTATCCATCCAGAAGACTCAGACTGGAGTGTGGTGTTCATTATCTGCTGCTCTTCAGTCTCCTGTTTAAAATGTTCCCAGTCCAGGCGCAGGAACAGCCGCCCTGTCCCCAACAGCCAGGCACACAAGCACCCACGGCAGAGCTCGCCGGCAGTGTCCAGAGCTCTCGGTGAGCATCTGACGTATCAAGGCAACCCAGCTCTGCTCAGAAACTCTTCTCTTCCCCCAGAGGAGACTCCGTTTGCTACCGTTATTCCCTCTGTCTCCACTGACCATCATTACAATAGAGCATTTCTGCTCTGCCTTCTTCCGCTTACCCTGGAGGACATGATTGTGTCCCAGGGTCAGCAGTCCAGTAATTCCTGTCCCCACACACTGGGACCCCAGGAGCAGGAGCGATGTTGTCCCGAGAAGATGGTTCCAGCCGACGGGGAAAGCCCCCGTGGAGGGGCTGGCTCCTGCTGCTCAGCGAGGGAGACTGGGCTGGCTGGGTCGCGAACATGGAGCTGGTTTTGGGGTTGGGGTTGGGGCTGCTCTGCTGAGCAGGAGGTCAAAGCATTTTCCTGAACTTCCCTGCCTGCTTAGGGGGAAGAGCATGAAGAGAGTCGATGCAGAGCAAAGCAGTGGTGCGTCGCTTGTTAGACCCCTGTTTTTCCCTACACGCCCTTTGCAATGGCGGAGCTGCCACAAAGCAGGCACGACGTGAGCTGACAGCACGAGGAGACGCATCCGAGAGCAACCGCGGCACAGCTCCGCGTCGTTCACGGGCCTCCAGCATCCCTGCACACGCAGCACAAAACCGCAGGAGCTCGCTCCCCGCTCCCGCCCGGCCCGGCGGGTCCAGTACGAGGGACTTGCAGCTGGGGAGCTGCACGCAGCGCTGGCAGCTCGACAGAGCCCGAGCAGAGAGACAAGGGCAGCAGATGCCCGTGCTGGCGCTAACACTGAGTTACCGGCCCAGACCCTGCCAGAGGATGCCCTGCAGAGCCCTTCGGAGGCAAGGCTGTCGCATCTGCCGCCTGCCCTGATTCCGCATCCTTGCAGATGCCCGGTGTGCGGGGAGGAGCCGTGCCACTCGCCCACGCTGGACCACTCGCGATGGCAACGCTCAGCCAGCTCCCCAGAGCTCACTTGGGCTCCGAGCGGAGGCAACTGCAACCCAGCTGAAATGTTACACTAAAAATAGCCCAGTGTCTGGGTGGAAGCACGCTGTGGTTAGCCGAGGGTTTCGCATCCCGGAGAAAGCCTGCGCCGAGCACGGTCCCCTCGCTCCCGTTATTGTGCACTTTCCCCCTCTCCCTCCAGAGAGACCCTGGGGATCAACCAGCAAATAAATGACTTAACACAGGACAACAATGGCTTCTGTGATCATTCTTCACGAAATGTGGTTTGGTAGCTCTGCAAGCATCAAGCCAGCTGCCAGTATGGCCCAGAATAAGTGAGGGGCTGCGATGGGGCTGTGGGGAAGGAGAGGCGAAAAGCTGGGGCCGAGGAGCACAGCCTGGGCCACCTCGGGGTCTCCGCAGACACAGGGCTGCCTGGGAGGGAGCCGGGGATGGGTGGCCCTGGGGAGCTGCAGTGCTCAGCTCTGAGGGTGCTGCAGAGGGAGGAAAATCAAGAAAAGACAGGTTTAGGAAAGCGCTGGTGTACGGGTGAGAGGAGCTCATCTCAGGGCTCTGAATTTTAGCAAAGAGACAGGGTACCAGGTTCATGGGCGCTTGTTCAGGAGCATCTATAACTCATCCTAATTTGACGTGGCTGGTTTGGGCTTTCATGAAACTCCTTCCCAAGCCACAAAAGCAAAACTCCAGATTAATCAAAGTTTGCTGCTGCAGTTGCTTACGTCAAGTTACGGTACTTGGGCTTACGGCTGAAGTCTGCACCGGACCTCACCCGTGTGGCTTCTCCATACAGAACGCCCCAGCTTTTCACTGTCCAGAGAGAGAAGTCAAGGTCAGGGTGGATGCAGAGTAACACAGACTGTTTGCCTGATTTCCTATCCAGACAGCCTTGGTCTCCGCTGGTACCTGTTAGCCCCCGAGACCTGGGACCCTCCTGCCCCACCGGTGCCCGGTGTTGGACCAGCCCCGTCGCTCTCTCTCCTCTCACCCCAGGCAGCATCCCTAGAGCTGCCCGCAAAGCCTTCATCACCGAGGCTCACACAACGAAACATGAAGGAGGTAGATTAAGATTTCATAAGCAGCAACTCAGGTGTTCCCTACCCTTCCAGCACCTGTCTTGGAAACCTCACCTAGTGCAAAGGAGGGGTTTCTGCCTGCTGCCAAAGGTCGGGCGCCCGCCCAGCGGCGCGCCTGCAGTTTCAGCATCCTTCGGATCAGAGACTACTGTTCCCTAGGGATGGTGCCTCGCTGTCACAAAACGTTATTGCTGGTGGAAAAAGGAGTTTGTTGCTCGCTCAAGAAAAATAAATCCTTGACCCTTTACAAGACCTGTGCAGCCGTGGCGCCACTGACTCCTTGTGAAAGTGTGTGGGTGGGAAAAGAGTCTACGCCGACTTTTCTGCTGGCTATGTGAGCTGTGCGAGACGTGCAGCCTTTCAGTAGATGGCTGATAACGCTCAGCTACTCCTCGACTCGCAGCCTGCAAGCCCCTGAAGAAACGCCGACTCCAAGCCTGTAATTAGAGTCTCCCACTCATTATTTGAGAAGGACGTGCCTTTCACAGCCAAATGGCCTCTATTTGCTTGCGGGGAAACATGTGCTTATCTCTTATTTATGTGATTTATTTCTTGAAATTAGTGCATCAAATTGGCTTGCTCCCAAGCTCTCAGTAAAGTCTCAGTTTTCATGGGACTATCCCGAACCACATGAAGTTTCACTGCTTGTTTTCTGAAACTGAGAGGAGGATTTTTATCTCAGTCGTAAAGCAAAATTTGGGGGTTCTGCAGATGTGAGACAGCCAGCATTGTTTTGATCTGCAAGCAAACGATAGCCTTCTCCGAGTTCAAGGAGGGCTATTAAATCAGCCCTGTGGAGATAGAGCAAACAAAACCAGACGGAGCAGAGTCGAGAGGGAACGCTTCTATTCACAGAAGAAGGCACGAAAGCCAAGCAGGGGAGGCAAGTTAATGATCAACTCATCTGGGGTGTTTACTTTTAGATGCCACGGGGGTAAATAGAGCCATGTCATCCCTCCAGCTTGCTCTTGTTTATAAATATACAATAACATTTTCAGCTGAGCTGGCTGGACTCCCCTGGGTCCAGGCTGGAGAAGCCAGACCGGTCTGGTCTCCTACCTCTGCGTTGAACAAGCCCTTTTCCTAGGGCTCTGCTGCTGCAAAGCCACCTTCCGGCTCTGTGTTTGCATTCGCCTGCGCCAGGAAGGCACAAGCCCATCTTCCAGCGCAGCCCCTGGAGATGCCCCACTGGATTTGCCCCATTGGAGATGCTCTGGCAGCGTCTTTCCTGCCCGATTCATGTGGATACTTGGAGCCGTCCCTTTGCATTGCTGGGTTCGGAGCAGCAGGTCCTAGAGCCCTTTTGGTGCTTTACAACAGCCTGAGCACATACAGAGCACATACCACAGGCTCAGCTTCGTGTCAGCCAGCCTACCACGATGACAATCCAAGCGAGGATTTGAAATTGTAGGTGCTATTGACTGCAATTCACAGCTATCCTTCAAAGAAATCATGTTTTACCTAAAAAATGAAGTTCCTATAATTTCTATACATATATATAAAGTTCTTGTAAATGCTATATACATATATAAAGTTCCTATAAGTGCTATAAAGTTCCTGTGAATGCTACTATTCAGTGGGACCCAATGGAGGAAGCAGAACAGCAAACAAACACCGGGTGATTAATTCCCTGCAGCTGACGACTTAGTGCAGCTGTTTTGTCCCGGGTTCGTTGATCACCACAGACAAATCTTCACCCTCTGCCATTTTTGTAAGCTTCTGCCCTAGCTCTTGGCGCTGACCTGCTTTGCAGCCAACACAATAGATGCAGCGTGCTGCGAGTTTGAGATGTGACCCTCCACAAGGACACGCCACGCAGGGCTCGTCTGCACGCAAATTTGCGTCGGCTTAAAGACACTGATGCAACTTCCTGTACAGACACGATCGTGGTGGTTTAAAGCAGACTTTTTCTGTGGCTTACTTAAAACCCACTCCCGAATAATTTAAATTAGATGTATTCTAGCTTAGAGCAAGACATACTGGTGCTTACAGAGTTTTTTCCCACCTCAGTGTTGCATCTGTAGTCTTATCTGTGTGAGTCCATGTGTGTCCTTAGATCCATATCACATGCAAAAAGATGCATTGAATCGAAGTTACATTTCTATGACTAGACACTGATTTTTATTATTTTGTTAAATAATTCTGTTGGCGAGTTTTTGCCAGAAATTGTAGAGAAGGCAAGAAGTTCTGGTTCTGTAAACAGTCAGTGTAAATACCAAGGACCATTCATCCTCTTTTTCATTACTAAAACCATAATCCCATAATGATGGAAAGGGACACTGTGGGAATAAACTGGTTTACATGGGAATACATGTTTGCAGAAAGTTTTTGTTCACAGCCTGCACGGGCCTGACAAACACATCTCCCCATTTGCATCTGTCCCCCAAGGGAGACTTGCAGAGCCCTTAATAAAATTAAAAATAGCCAAATGGGCATCAGCGAGTTGCGTGTTTCTGAGAGCAGAGCAGTTCTGGGTTGCTTGATGTTCCTGGGCTTTAGAAAGCAAATAACGCCCCGGTTGGCGTGGGTGCTGGTTCTTGCCATCGCACTGCTGGAATTTCAGGCTAGTACCAAGATTAGCTCAGGATAAATACTGGAAAAATGTAATCAGTAATTATTATGCAATGAAAACAAAAATGCCAAACTTTGCACAGAATCTTATTCACAACGTAATCAAGGTCATTTCAATCTGAAAGCATTTTCTATTGAAATCCACAACAATATTCAGGGCCCGTCCATTGCCCAACAGCAAGGAAGCCACAATTGCTCTTGTGCGTCTGCATGGCCGGGGTGGCGGGGCCGGGCCCCATGAGGATGCACCCACCAAAGCCCTCTCGCCCGCCGAGGAGCCGCCGAGGAAACCAGCACAGCCTGCACATCTCAGCCTTTTTATCTTGAATGTCAGACCCCAGCATGACTCACACATTTCCAAAAGCGCCATTCCCTCCCGCCGGCGTCAGCTCAGTTCCCTTCCTCTGCAGCAGCTGCGGGTGGCTGCACGCTGGCTCTGCAGCTTGTGCTTTAAGCCAAGGAGGTCCTCGGGACCAGGAAGGTCCTCAGGTCACTCCTACTTCATGGACCTCCCGCACGGTGTCACCTGCACCCCCACCCCAGGGACCAACCCCCAGGGTCTGGAGCTGGGCATCAGTGCCAGGACAAGCCGGACCCTGCCTGGCTCTGCGCTGCCGGAGCTCGGCTGGTCTCTGGGAAATCTGGCTGGGGCTCAAGCTTTCGCAACAGAGGTTTATCCACTCCGTTACCTAAGCTGGAGAGAGCGGCGGGGTTTCTGGAGGGACACCCCACAGCAAGCGCAGGAAAGCTGCTGGCAAACGGTCACGAGCAGGGAGGGGGATGTGCTCAAACCCATCGCTTGGCGCGTGGAGGGCTGCAAGAGATGGTTTTGTAGTTAAGGCTCGGGCCGAGGCCCCCAGAGACTCGAGCTCAGCCGCCGGGAGCCTCCAAGCAGAGCTCTGTGTCTCCGTGCTCGCACTTCCCACCCGCACAACGGGACAATCACCCTCCCTCGGCACCCGGCCGCCGGTGGGACAGTCCCCCATGGCAGCTGTGGCACAGACCCACCGCCCTGCTACGAAAGGCAGCCGAAAATGCAAAAATGCTGACTATGCTTTCCCAAATAAATGCTGAAGCTTTGTCAGTCAAGACCTAGCAGTTCTCCCCGTGGCAGCAACAGAAGTAACTGTGCAAACTCCCCGGCGCGGTTTAATTCCTTTTCTGGAGTGACTAACACCTCTGTTATTCACATCTGACCTCTGCAGACATCCTGCCACGCAATTGTGTTAAACTCTGCAGCAAGAAAGATAACTGGGCCTAAAATTAAACCATCCAGCACGTTTTCAGTATTAGCACAGGCAAGGAGTGAATTCCTCCCCGGCGGAATTCACCTCTTCTTGAGCAAGCAAGCAAAACCAGCCCTCGGTACGATGTCACCAGCAGTGACGCGCTGAAAATTATTTGTATTTTGACTTTGTGAGCCCCTTCAACAGCCTGTTTTGATCGCCTGGCTTGGGTAGAGCCTGTTGGGTGCAGGGACCTGCCCCGCTGCCGGGCACAGGGTGCTGGAGGAGGTCCCAGCATGGGCACTGCATGGCAAATGCAGATGGAGACTTGATAAAGACAGGCAGACTGCAGGCACTAAACGCGGGAGCGGATGCCCTCGGCGTGAGTAACCTGGTGTAAACTGGAGCCTGGGAGAGAAAGCCTTGCAGCAAGGCAGGCAGTGCCAAGCCTTTGGCTACAATCGAACAGCTGCTCTGTTTTCAGTCAAATGTAGTTTTACATCAAAAATAACCCCCCAGACTTCACCACAGTGTCTTTTTCACAGAGCGAACTGCAAAAGCAAGTCAGGCTCACAGATGCTGAAAGCTTCTTCGCATGGTCCGGCGGGCAGCCTGGCACTTTGGGGTGCAGCACGCGCCCGCCGCCTTGCCCCCCAGCCCCAGCAGGTCGGGGCAGGAGGGGTTTGCTCTCTCTGGCAGCACGCAGAGGAGAGGGACTCAATTTCAAGGGACAGAAAATCAGAGCTGAAATGCGACCTGATGTGCCTGCGACATCGCTGCAGAGCTCCGGCAGTGTCGTGCCGTACAGAGAGATGCAGAGTGCCCGCGTGAGCTGTGTCCTGAGCACAGGACCCGTCAGCTTGCCTTTTCCCACCGGATGACATGGCTCGGGGGGCTGCTGATGGAGAGCCTGAGTGACAGAGGCTGCCTCTGCCACTCGTTGCTTTCCCTGGGGGTCCCGCCGGCGCACGCCGACCCTGCAGAGCCCTGCGGCTCTGGGATGAGGAGGCGGGTGTCTCGCCCGTACGGCAGAGCAGCCATGGGGCTCACACTGGACCAGTGCACACCAGTGCACACCAGTGCGGCCAGAGCCCTCGTCCCCAAGCTCCCAGGTGGGATTTTTGCACTCTTGTGCTCCCTCTGCTGGTCCTCAGCCCGGCACCGCTCCAGCATCGCTCCGGCACCGCACTGGTACCGCATCGGCACCACACCGGTACTGCTCCAGCACTGCTCTGGCACCGCACTGGCACCGCACTGGCACTGCACCGGCACCGCTTCGGCACCGCACTGGCACTGCACCGGCACTGCTTCAGTACCACACCGGCACTGCTTCAGCACCGCACCAGCACCGCATCGGCACTGCTCCAGCACCACTCCGGCACCAGTCTGGCACCGCATTGGCACCGCACCGGCACCGCTCCGGCACCACCAAGCCCTTGTGCCACTCCTGCTCCCCAGGGCCAGTGACACCCCAAAGCTCGTCTCGAAGCCAGCCCGCAGCAAAGGAGAGGTCTCCGGTGCCGGCTGGGCAGAGGGGTGCTGCGGGGATTGCACCAAGCAGAGCATCGCAGGACCCAGACAGGACCCACCTCAGAAATAGCACAGAAACCTTCCCTCAAAATAAAAGCTTTAAAAAATGCTGTTGGGAGTGATACTACAAGACACGGCGATGATGAAGATGGCACAAACCGGACTGGTACTGCAGGGGTCACTTTGTTAAATGAAGTCACGTGCAGGCACAGAGAGGACACCGGGTATTTGTCCACCCAATTTTTACAAACACACTTTGCAGCTTTTTGCACCAGCACCTCCCCAGCTTGCACTGTTTGTGTAAGCTGTGCAACACACCAGCACCGTCACAGGGACCTGCCTCGCTGTTACCTTGCACAGGTACGACCGGCCACCACCGTGCCACCAGCACAGGACACCAGCACGGAGCAAAGGCTGCAGCTCGGCTCCGCGGCTGCCAGCCACCGTCCCGCCGAAGGGGACAGGGAAGCACCAAATTGGATGAGGGCATTGCAGTGCAAGGTCTGGTTTGCAGGCTGCGCTCCACGATCGCACGTGGTTCTCCTGCGTTTTCTGTCTTGGCAATACTTGCCAGCTTTATTAGAAAGCTGGTTGTTGTTTCAAGGCTGCTTTCTAGAGGTTATTGCCAACTAGGGACGGAGTTGGGGGAGCTGTGCTCTACACGGTGTAAATGACAGCTGCCAAGGCACCTTCTCAAAGGCCCCATAAAAGCCTGGTTACAGCTCAGGCTGCCTCATCTCAGCCAGACACCCCGGCTCAGAGCCCCGCGTCCCCATCCCCACCCCTGTCCCCGCAGTGATGACTGGTTGCCCCACTCGCTGCTGTGGTTTGGTCACGCTCCTGGTGTTCCTGGGACTTGGAGAGGAGCCGCCGTTTAGCGAAGGAGGTGATTTCACCTGCCCCAAGTGATCTGCAGCCCTCGCTGAGCCCAGGAGCAGCCCAGCATGACGTGGAGCTCGAAGGCAGTGGAGAAGGAAGAGGGCATAAAATGAACAACAAAAATGAACACTGTTATCCTTCCACACAGCCTCCTCCACCCAGCAACGCACCGAGCATCACCAACTGTGGAGGCTGTGCTGGGCACACGCTGCACCCCAGCCTCTGCCACCACCACCCAAAACCTGGGCAGCTCCCTGCAGGGTCCAGACCCAGCCCTCGCTGGGGGCAAGGAGCAGCCTGGCAGCTCCCGAGGGTGCACGCTGGTGTTTGGGGTGTGCAGACCCGGCGTTTCAGAGCTGCTCTCCGGAGCGAGCGATAAATCTGTAAAACAAGTGTGGGGTTCTCTGGGAGTCGCTGAATTCAATGGCTGAGCCCTGCAACAAAGCTTCTTCCTGAGCGTGGTGGCTCCCTGCCCGCCGCCCTCCCCTGGGACGGCAGAGCCGGCAGAGCCGAGGTGAGCGCTGGGACGGGTTTGTAAGCTGCGACTGCTGGAGAAAACAAACCCTGTCCAGAAGTTTCGGCGCACGCCGATGCCTTCCCCCAGCGCGGCCGGTCCCCAGAGGTGACCGGCACCAGGAGCTGTTGCTTTTCCCCAGCCCCCCGGCACCCGCCTCGCTGCAGGGCACCCTGTGGAACCCCGTCGGGGACAGCTGCCAGCGCTTCTGCCACCACCAGCTGCAGGTGCTGGGGGACACCCCACGGACATCTCTTCTCGCGCTGAGCTCACAGGCGGTTTCTGCGCACCACGGGGCTGCTCCCACCTAACCCCCGCCCCACGCCCCAAACCCCTCTGAGGTGTCCTGCTCTGCCTCGGCCACCCATCGGCACCCACCCGTGATCCCCGAGCAGCGCTGATGAAAGGAACCGGCTTCTTCTGCGTTTGCAGACTGGTCCTCGCCTGTGAGGAGATGAAACTCCGCGTCCGACCGACCGCCGCAGAGCCGTGGCAGGCGGGACGGGCGCAGCCGGTGACCCACACCATGGGGCGTTCTCCAGGTGAAGCCTCATCACCAACCCTTTTGCTTTGCACAACACATTAGGTAAGATACATTCCGGAGAGAAATTGCTCAGCTTCCAAAACTGATCCCTCTGCTTTCTGGGAGCCTTTTTGTGGATGCAGATAAATGGTTAAACATATGTAGTTGTCTCCCGTGTTAACTTTCCTTGGTATCATCGACAGCTGCTTTCCTTTCAGTGCACGCAACCGCAGAGTTGAAGTAAGCGAAAGTGTAGAAGAACCAGGGCTCAGATGGTGAAACCTCCCCAACCAGAGGCTAATAAAACGCAACAGTGAAGGTTTTTCCATGGTGGAGCGCAGCCCCGTTACCTCTCAGGGAGGCAGCAAACCTTCCCCTCCGAGGAGGAGGGAGTTGGTAGCTCCAGGTCGGGCAGCCCCTGGCACGCATGTGCTCAAGGAGAAACACTGCAATGTATTGCCATATACTGAGACACACCAATAAACACCGTTACTGTTGTTAATTCTGCAGCACAATTATTTTTCCAAATCTTCCCCAAACCAGATGTGGAAATATTTAGCTACCTCTGCACTCCTCCAGCCCTGAGCCTGAACAAAGTGCTTTGAAGCAGATGAGAGGCAGGGGGAGGTGGAAACCGTGACTGGTTTCAGCGAAACTCCTGGATTTCCCAATTCACGGTATCATTTACTGACATCATGAAACTAATTTGGGCTTTTTCTTCTGTCTCTTTACAGTCAGGTATTTTCCCCAAGAGGCTGAAATTTATCTCTCTTTCAAACAAAATTGGATTTATTTCCTGTAAGGAGTACAGAAATGTAGATCTCATTCCCAGAAGTAGGATTCAGAAATCTTTTTTTTTTTAATTAAAATATTTTATTAGGTGTAGTCAGTGCTAAAGACTAAACTAAAAGGCTCCAACAGACTGTCTGATCACCACCTCTCCCTAACCACGTATCAGACTGGAAAACAAAAAGGAGGTCGCCTTGCCTCCCTCCTCGGCTTCGCCCTGTGGGTGACACAGCCCTGCTTCTCTGCGGGTTTCCATGTCTCCCGCCTCCTCGGCGTGCTCCCGTGAAGCCGGGATGCTCAGGACCGTGCGATACACGTCCACCCAGGCGATGGGCTTGCTGGGAAAGGCTGAGCAGGACTGAGCTAACCCTGGTTGAGGAGCCGGCTGCCCTGGGGATGCACGATTTGCAGAGGGTATGAAGCTACCCGGGAGATGAAATAGCCAAGCTGGGTGTGCAAGGTGGCCACAGGCTGGGTGACGCGATGGCAGGTGAAGTTCGGCATGGGCGAAGCGGAGCCCCGCTCGCAGGAGGAGCAGCCCCGGGGTGTTGGCCCCTGCCCCGGCGCTGCAGGAGGGGGTGAAGAGGCAGGTTGTGGGCTGCTCCGTGCCTCCCCGTGGGCCGGCTCCAGCTGGGGCAGGGTGCCGAGCTGCAGGGAAGGTGCCTCAGCAGCCACCTCCCTGGAAGCCGACGCCTGCCACGCGGCCATGGCTCTCCCACCGCCCTCCCAGGCAGCAATCAGGGCATAGCGACAGAAGCCGGCCTTCGAGACACCCACCCTTGCTCCTTGACCCCACCCACCTGGCCGACAAACCAGCCTCTAAGCACTGAGATCGCCCTTTGCAAACCATCCCAGCAGCAATCCCACAGCTGATGGCCTCGTGTTTCAAGAGCTTGGTTTTCCTTTTCCAAGCAGCGATCTCCCTGCCCTCCCCGTTAAAGGACGCTATCTATTTCTCACACTTCTCAGCATCCGCTGAAGAAAATCACGTTGGGTGAACTCAGATGCTGTTTTCAAACTGCGCAGCTCAGGCGGTGGCTGGGGGCTCTGCGGCGCGCAGCAGCTCAGACGCACGGGTGCCTTTCTGCAGGCAGCTCTGCTCCGTCCCGTCACACCCGGCTGCGTGTTCCCCGCTGGCACCGCTCGAAACCAGACCCACTTTTCCTAAATTGGAAAAAGTACTAATTAAAAATATTCTGGGTGGTCTCCTTTGGGCGTTGGACTGGTTTCGCTGCCACTTCCCTCTCTCCCACGTTTTCTCCCCTCTTGCCTTTCCCAGCACCTACAGCCGTCCCCGCAGGGGGTTTCCACGGCGGCGGGCCCTGGTGCCTGAGGGTGGCGAAGCCCCCCTGGCTGCCCCCAGCTCAGGCACCCGGCAGGTGTTTCCCTTCATTTCCTGGGGCTGTGTTGCACCCTTCTGCACGCAGAGCTCCGGCTGCCTCGCAGCACAAGCCAGGGCAGGGCACAGGTACAGGGACACGGAGGTGTCGCGAGCCCCAGAAATGAATGCAGCTTTCAAGAGACAGACGTCCAGCAATGACATGAAGCAACTGTTTCCTTATACTACTTCTTTCTCTACGAATAATGCCAGTTTGCAGTTTTGGCAGAAAGCATAAAACTATTATTACATTTCACATGCCAGATGTGGCAGGTAAGTGTCTGGTCCTCTGTCCTCACTGGCAGTATTCGAGTGCTTATGCAAAGCGGTGGGTAGTGCAATCACTCTCCATGCTGCATGCAGGTTTTGGCCTCCCACACATGATGCCTAATGCAACATCTCCTCCTTGCACCTAGAACAATGTCATAAGTACGATCTGAAGCCTATTTTGCAGTTGCTTCTGCACTGTGAATTGCTGAATTAACTTCCATGCGGTTTTGCACAGAAAGTCCGATCCTGCGTGGCTTTAAATTCCAGATTCAGCCCTGAAGCCTCCCCGCAAGCTGGAGGCACCGTGAGACAGAGAGCCCTGGAAGAAGGGAAGATGCAAACGAAGTGCCTCCCCACAAGCTCTGCCAGTGTCGATGCTGGGGTACGAGCAATGCTTCTTCATCCTCCCCCTCAGCGTGGAAAACACTCTGTTGTACAGTAGGTGCAACTCCATGTCAGGGTAAAAAGCCTGTTTAAAGGTATACTATGCCCTGGCCATCTAGTAACCTAATTAATGTTTGTCCCCAGGAGCAATGCTCGTCTTACTGTCAAAACTCTGCCAACAGGACAACGGGTGCACGGTCAACCCGCGCACTCGGTGCTGCCGTTTCCTCTCTCCCTCGAAACACAGCGCAAGCAGCTGGGCTCGGGTGCCTCGGCGTGCAGTGGCTATTCCCACTCGAAGCTCTCCAGTGAAGACCACTATGGGAGCTGAGTCCCTCGAAAGCCCCATGAGTCAAACTTCTCCCAAGAGCCACCAAAGTATGCAGTCATGGGCTGGAGAGCCACCCTTCCCAAAGCCTTTCCACTCCTTCCCAGGGTGGGAAACCAGGGACAAGCCAGCAGTCTGAGTGCTTGGGGCCGACCTGCCAGTGTCTCCAACATTTGGACCCTCGCTCCTGTCCGCCACAAGCCCAGCCTTAATTTTGAAAGCAAACCTCTGCCAGGGACCACCAGACCTGCTGGAAGGGCAGCGATCTCACTCCAACACCCAGCACAAGAACAAGCTGCCTACGGACAGCAAAGGGCAAGGCGCTCCCAAGGAAAACCACAGCGACAGGCTTAAAACTCCACTGTGAGAGCACGGTGCCAGCACGGGGGCAGAGCCTGCTTGGGACCGTCCCCAGCTCCCTCCTGCTGCTGCTGGGCTGGCCATGGACCTGCTTGCTTTGGAAATGGAGCTGGGTCTCCTGTGGAGGAGTGGTCCATGGGGTGACCAGAGGCTCAGAGAAGCCTGTCCTCCTGCTAGTTTGTTGGATATCAGCTCTCAGAGACACACGGCTTCACTTCTTGGGTTTTCTTTTCACCAGTCCCAGGAGCTGGCCTTCAGCACTTAGCACATCTTCCAGGTAAAAATCCAGGAGCCAGACTGTCTTTCCTAGGAGGAGGGCCAAGGCATCTAAAGACAGCCTCTAACCTACTGTTTCACAGACTCCTCACGTGTCTAAGGGATGCCTCCTGAGGCTATTGCCTTGAACTCTACAAAATAACTCTTGGACTGTATAATTTAATACTACGTCATATGGCAGAGGCCCATCGGATGGTCAAGGAGCACAATACAAAAAATATTCAGCTAAAAATACCGGTTTCCCCACTGTATCAGCACAGCAAGGAGTTTTGCAAATGTCTGATATCGGGACTGGTTTGTATTGCAAATGCCCCTGTCTAATCGACAGCTCCGTATTAAATAACACATCATCCTATCATGACATTTTGCTTTGCCAGGAGAGCACAATATTTATACACACATGCCCACGGTACTGCATTTCTGACAGAATACTGTATTAATGACAAGTTGCAAGTTTGGTAACACAAGTTAGAAGAAGTTTTAAACCTGCTGGCTCCGGGGAAGTAAGACGAGCTTGTTTAGACAAAGAAAAACTTCAACAGCAGACAAAGTCATCGCATGCAGTTTGAGTGAATATTCATCTTCAAAACTGTTAACAGCTTTGCAGTCAGAAGCCGGAAAGCTGCTGTAATATTTTCTCAATATTTTCTCAATGCTATTTTTTGAGTAGCTTTGCTTTCACGATGCGAGCAGCTCTTCACTCACGGCTCAGCCCATCTCCTGCCGATGGCACTTGCTTAAGCACGAAGCCAGGAGATATCTCCACAGCCAATGTGCTGGTGGCTACCCCGCGGAGAGCCACGCTTCTGCTTCTCACAGCGGGAGACAACAAAGTGGAAAGCGCTCCAGCCTTTTTTGGAGTGACCTTGATGTGCAACTCCCCTCCCGCTCTGAGCTCTGCATCCGTCCCTCTCACGCCACATCAAAACCTCTGCAGCAGTTTCGGGTCGTGTCTCATGCAGCAGCATCTCCTCCTCTGTCCTCCTCTCCGTGGTTGCTGCGTTTGATGCATCCACAGGGAGAGCTCATGCTCCAGCCAAGTGCTGGAAGGGCTGGAAATACCCAGGGAAATGGGCCTGAGCTGACCCAGGGCTCTGCTCAGGCCCAGGTCGCAGCAGCAATGCTACGGGTTTGCCTAGGACAGGCTGGAGCATCTCACTCTTCCCCGCCCTGAATTAGTTTGAACATTTTACAGGCAATTTTCTAACGAGATGTTGTCCACACTACCAACCCGCCCCCACCCCTGCACATAATCAAAATATTTTGATAACCGAAAAATGTCAGGCAACACAGTAAATTTTGCAGTAAATAAATAGAGCAAATAACTGCAACGACAAGGAGGGGAGCTGGTGCCTCTGCAGAAGGTTTTCATCCTTGAGCAACAAAAAAGTCCTTTAAAATTACTGTTTTGACAAAAATAGTCATTCTTCTACAAAAATAATCCCCTCCTCTAGTGGAGAAGGGAGGCTGGTGGCAGGGAATCTCGTGCTGCTGGTTCGTACCTCTCTGCTTTGGAGGGCCAGTGCCCCCTCCACAGCCCAGCACAGCCCCACAGCCCAGCCGCGCGTTGGCCCAGCAAAGGCCAAGCCGCTCTTCGCAGCAGACGAGCCGCTATTCGATGAGCTGCCTGGCAAACGAGCCCTCAGCGAGATACTAAACACATACCAAATATGTGTGACAAATTGCATTGACAAGGTTGCGCTGGCAGGCTGGATGGCGGGTAACGAAATCCCTGTCCAGACAGTGCTACGCTCCGAGCGCTCTTTGAGCCAAGAGAAGGCAGGAGATGCTGCCAAAAACCCGTCGGCGCGACCACCACACCCATTTTCCACACTGGAGCGAGTGGCGGATGCCGCTACAAACACTGAGGGTGCCCGGAAAGGCAAGGCTGGGACTTCCAGGCCACGCACCAAGCCAGGGGTGAATTGCAAAATGCGCAAGGTCAGGTGAAGGAGAGCCACAAAGAAACCGAGCACAAATTCAACCCTTCGGTCTGGTTGCAAGGGACTGAAACGCCGGGGGAAGGAGCAGTGCAGAAGCCAGAGCTCGAGATGGGCAGTTTACTGCGCCGCGTGGGGTAATGTGATAAATAAAAGGCACAGCTCCCTGTTCCACACACGGGGAACCACGAGGTCCTGTGGCCGTGTACAACCCTGCTTGCTCCTCGCCATCTCCCCGGGCACCCTGGGCTGCCCACCCACGCTCTCTGAGCCCCACGCAGCCCCCGCAGGCACAGGGACCCCCTTTTCCACACCAAGCCCCAGCGCTGGGATCTGGTTTGGGGCTGGCCAGGCACTCGCCCAGAAGCAGCCGCAGTTTATTAGCCCAGTAGCTGTGGAAGGTTTCCAGGCTGGGCAGGATGCTGCGGCAGCGAGCTGGGAGGGAGCGGGGTCCGCACAAGGCTCCCGCTACAACAGGAAAGCAAGGGCAGCGTGGGCAGCTCAAGCCCCCCACTTTTGAAGAGCCATCACTCTTCAGCCATTTGTCCCCTCCGATGTCCTCTGTCCCACCGACAGCACCTAACCTCCAAGCTTTTTCCTTTCTTCTCCTTCCGCTCGTGGACAGCAAAGGTGAGCCCGGCCTTTGGGCTGGCGCTGGAGAAACAGAATTGGGTCTCTCCGCAGAAAGCTTCTTCCCTTCACCACGAACCTGCAGTGCAGAAGGGGTGGCCACGGCTCGTCCGTGCTGCAGGGAGCAGGAGCATTGCAGCAGGCCATGTTCAACACGCGCGGCGCAGGGGAGTTTATTGTTTTCACCGGTTCCATAGCTGCCACCTCTGCAAAGGCATCGCATTTTGACCGTTTGACAAGCTCCGACCCGGCTGGGTGCCTGTAAACCGCCGGCGAGGGAAAGCCAGCTCGCCCCCGTCTCCGGAGCGAAGCGGCGATGCCCCGAGAGCCGGCGGCCCCGGCAGCTGTGCCCGCGGGAGGGCGGCGGGGGGACAGCGGCAAACAGCTTTGCCAGGGGTATTTTGGGCTTTCTGCTTTCAGCCCGAGCGATCTGCGGGGCGCATCTCTGCTTGAAGGCGGCGGCTGTAAAGCGTCCATCTGCAAAAATACCCCAGCAAACACAACCCCTCGCCCTCCCCCCGGGCTTCTGCGAGCAGCGCTCATTCCTTGCTTTCGCTGTAGATCCGGCATGCCGAGTCCTTTCTCCCCAAGAGTATTCTCCCTTTACAAAGCAAGATCATAAAGCAGTGACATAATCCAAGCTTGGCAAACACTTTTGCTGATGTTAAGCCAGTGCCTTTTGTGGTTCTCACTGCTGCTTTTGAGTCCACGATATAGATGGCGCAACCGGCCGATTAAATGTGCAGGAGCCTCCCAAGATACCATTTCATTTGAAAACTTAACATTTATATTTGACATTCCAATAAGTGTGGGGCTTTTTTTTTTTTTTTTTTTT
>Ga0065711_1032862_pt1 | contig 26539 bp, 17 predicted proteins | sample Hoacrofraction12_FD_59098 | JGI IMG/M metagenome (GOLD analysis project Ga0065711, IMG submission 59098) | Hoatzin crop microbial communities from Cojedes, Venezuela - Epithelial fraction 12 v2 (version 2) | ecosystem: Host-associated > Birds > Digestive system > Esophagus > Crop | place... | reverse complement strand
TTTTTCTTCTGCTTGAGTTTAGCTATCACGCAAGCCAAGCAGCCTAAGGCTTTTGCTACTAGGCAGGCATGTTATTAAGGAAAGCAATCAAAGTTTTCTTCTCATTTTGTTTTTCTGCTTCTGTATAGAGACGCCTAGAGTATCTTGCTATAATTTCTAGCCCTACAGTGATTTAATAAAGTCTTGAAATGGATGGTCATTAGCCAGCCGAGATAGTGAAGTTAAGGAAGAAAAAGGGGTGCCTAATTCACGAGAGAGAGAGAGAGATTTGATTAAGAGGAAGAATCCTTTTTGGGCTGGAATGATAGCTAGAATGTGTGATTATTCTGTAAGGATGGTACAATTTACTTACCTGTGAGTACATGTTACTTTGTGAGGAATGTGCCCAGGGGAGTGAAGAGTAATAATAATCTCCTGTTTATTCTGTCTCATAGTGTGTGTGCTCTAAGGATGCAATACCTGATTTTACAGCATCTGCAGACGTAAATTGAAGTATTTATGGTTAATTCTTAAGCTGCAGAGCAGATGGGGGGAGATAACATTCGATTGAATGCCTTTAGTGCCTGATGCACCTTTTACTGTAAACACTAGATTTTTTCTTTACAATGTTAATTTAATTAACGAATTCACTGGATTCTGTATGTTATTTACTCATCAAGATTTCACCAGTGGCGCTACTGATTACTATTTTTGTGGGCATTGGCAATAATCTTGCTGTGCAAAAGGGAAAAAAATGTAATCAGAGGGGTAAATTTTATAAGCACAATACATGTCCATTCGTAAGACCTGTCTCCTTAGCACAAGTGCTTTTTCAGTCAGTTTAAAAGTACATGAAACATTAGATCTGTTAACTGTTTCTTTAAATTTCTGAACTGTAGAATGTTTAGAGTTTTTTCAGACAAAAATGTGTAATATACAGGGATAATCTTGATTATTTCTCTGTGTCTTTGAACCAGCCTCTCATTCCTAGAAGTCCTACAAGCAGTGTTGCTACGCCGTCCAGCACTATCAGCACACCTACAAAAAGAGACAGCTCTGCCCTTCAGGATCTCTACATCCCCCCTCCTCCAACAGAACCTTATGTTCCAAGGTAAAAAAGATAATTTCAGGTACAATTTAATGTAAAACATATTTGTAAAGTAATGCACCATTCTGTTCCTACTCGTTTGTTAGTCTGCCCTGCGGGATTAGGCTGATATTACTTCATTTTGCAGGTGAACTGTTTATCAAGGGTAGATATGTTGAATCAGACCCACAATGGTCTGAATCAGTGTCTTGTCTGCAGAATAGACAGAAAAGATTTGGAAAAGAAGGTTCAGTACTCTGTTTTCTCAGATATGGGATAATCTGTTGTCTGTAAATCTCATCCTACTTCAGAAGAGCAAAAATATCTGAAACCCTGAATCTATAGCTAGGAAAAGAGTTCATATATGTCCCCTTGCCTAACATGATGCAAGAAGGGAGGCTGAGCTAAAAGCAAGAAATTTTCAACAAGAGCACTGTTTTGTTCTGCCATAGTGTTTTGGTTTTTTAGATATGTTTGATTTGATAGTGTTAGAGCAAATTTCAGGATTGCGTTTTAGTGTCGCCAGTCTGCTAGATTCTGCAGTGACCATGCTGTTCCCTGTAAACATATTTGCTACTCGGTTCTCCCACCTGGAACAGGCATTTTCATCTCTCCCAGGTCCCTGGGCTTGCTGAACCAGAAAAGCAGCAGATCCTCCTTGCAGATTCATCACCCCACCTTCACATGACCTCGAATGATTCAGTATAATTTCCTAATGTACACAGATGTTGCTTTCCTAAAATTCTGAGGGAATTATGGCCTATAATTAATACGGAAGTAGCTACCCAGAGGTCTAGGAATGTATTTAAGAGGAATCAGTATTATTAAAGCTTCCATATTCTTAGACACAGGCTATCATATATCCAGTCAATGTATTTTTAAATTACTTATTGCTTTTCTTTTAGTTAACTTTCTTGGAAGGGTTGTAAGGACAGCATGTCCTTTCTTGTAGCTGAGTTTCTTGTACATGAGTTTTTCTTAAGAATTTCTTATCAGTAACTCTTCCAGCCAATTAATAAGATGTATGACTGGATACTGACAAGACTTTCTTGGGGGCTATCCAAGAGTGAGGTATATGGCAAATTAAATTGCTTAGTACGGAGGTGAAGTTGTGATTCTATGATAAATTCTCACTCTTCGGAGATATGAAAAACCTTTCAGGGCAAAAGAGTGACTTTGCACTTCGTTAGTTAGATAATGTCACAAGCCTTTTTTGAAGCTGTATGCTGAGTCCCATGTTCCTTCCTCATCCCTGCCTTGTCTGTTACGTGGCTTGGTTTTTATGTCTTGAAAAATCATGTTGCCATTTTATTTCAAATGTGACACAGATAACACAGTTGAACTTGCTAGCACAATTACTCTAGTATCTGTCTTAAAGAAGAGAGAAAGAGACAAACAGAATACGTAGTCCTGTTCACTAATTTTTATTCTTCTAATTAAATAAAAACATTGTCAGTCATGACACTTGAATTGTTCATAGGGATTGAATGTGTCTTTTATCTCTCTGATAACAGTATTTTGTTATGCCTGTGTAAATCATAGAATCATAGAATAGTTTGGGTTGGAAGGGACCTTTAGAGGTCATCTAGCCCAACCCCCCTGCAGTGAGCAGGGACATCTTCCACTAGACCAGGTTGCTCAGGATCCCGTACAACCTGGCCTTGAATGTTTCCAGGGATGGGACCTCCACTATCTCTTTGGGCAACCCGTTCCTGCGTTTCACCACCCTCACTGTAAAAAATTTCCTCCTTATATCTGGTCTAAATCTACCCTCCCTTACTTTAAAACAATTACTCCTTGTCCTGTCACAACAGGCCCTGCTAAGAAGATTTTCTCCATCTTTCCTATAGGCCCTCTTTAAGTGCTGAAAGGCCACAATAAGGTCTCCCCGGAGCTTTCCCTTCTCCAGGCTGAACAACCCCAACTCTCTCAGCCTTTCCTCCTAGGAGAGGTGTTCCAGCCCTTGGATCATTTTTGTGGCCCTCCTCTGGACACGCTCCAGTAGCTCCCTGTCCTTCTTGTGCTGAGGGCTCCAGAGCCAGATGCAGGACTCCAGGTGAGGTCTCACCAGAGCGGAGAACAGTGGCAATCACCTCCCTGGACTTGCTGGCCACACTGCTTTTGATGCAGCCCAGGATACAGTTGGCCTTCTGGGCTATGAGCGCACATTGCCAGGTCATATCCCGCTTTTCATCCACCAGTATCCCCAAGTCCTTCTCAGCAGGACTGCTCTCAATCACTTCATCCCCCAGCCTGTATTGATACAGGGGGTTGCCCTGACCCACATGCAGGTCCTTGCACTTGGCCTTGCTGAACCTCATGAGGTTCACACAGGCTCACTTCTCGAGCTTGTCCAGGTCCCTCTGGATGGTATCCCGTCCTTCTGGTGTGTCAACTGCACTACTCAGCTTGGTGTCATCTGCAAACTTGCTGAGGGTGTGCGTGATCTTGCTGTCTATGTCACTGACGAAGATATTAAACAGTTCTGGTCTCAATACGAGCTCCTGAGGGACACCACTTGTCACCGACATACTTTTGGACATCGAGCTGTTGACCACTACCCTCTGGCTGTGACCTTCCAACCAATTCCTCATCCAACGAACAGTCCACCCATCAAATCCATATCTCTCCAATTTAGAGAGAAGGATGTTGTGGGGGACTGCGTCAAAGGCTTTACAGAAGTCCAGATAGATCACATCCATAGCTCTTCCCTCATCCACTGATGTAGTCGCTCCATCATAGAAAGCCACTAGGTTGGTCAGGCAGTACTTGCCCTTGGTGAAGCCATGCTGGCTGTCTCGAATCACCTCCCTGTCCTCCATGTGCCTTAGCAGAGCTTCTAGGAGGATCTGTTTCATGATCTTCCCAGGCACAGAGGTGAGGCTGACAGGTCGGTAGTTCCCAGGGTCCTCCTTCCTACCTTGTTTTAAAAATGGGCACAATGGTTCCCTTCTTCCAGTCACCAGGGACTTTGCCTGACTGCCATGGCCTTTCAAATACCATGGAAAGTGGTTCCCTCAGGACTCTGGGATGCATCTTGTCAGGTCCCATAGATTTGTGTACGTTCAGGTTCCTCAGGTGGTCCTGAAGCTGATCTTCCCTTACAGTGTGAGGGACTTAGCCCCTCTGGTCCCCATCTTGCAGTCCATCAACTGGGGAGGGGTGAGTAGAGTAGCTTCCAGTGAAGACTGAGGCAAAAAAGTTTCTGAGTAGCTCAGCCTTCTCCTTGTCTGTTAATACTAGGTCACCATTCTCGTTCATCAGGGAAGTACGCTTTCTTTAACCTTGCTTTTCTGGTTGACATACCTGCAGAAGCCCTTCTTGTTATTCTTAGCATTGCTTGCCAAGTTCAGCTCCAGCTACACCTTGGCCCTCCTGACCTCATCCCTACACAATCAGGAAGCGTCCCTGTACTCTGCCCAGTATGCCTGTCCCTGCTTCCACTGCCTGTGCAGTTCCCTCTTACCCTTTAGTTTGACCAGCAGGTCTCAACTCAGCCATGCCGGTCTCTACCCTTCCTTGCCTGATTTCTTGCTCCTGGGCTCTGAGAGCTCTTGCATTTTATGGAAAGCATCCTTAAAGATCTGCCAGCTCTGTTCTGCTCCCCTGTCCCTGCGGACCGTTTCTCAGGGGGTCCTACTGACCTTGAAGAGCTGGAAGTTGGCTTTCCTAAAATTTAGGGTCCTGACTATACTCAGCTGACCCATATCCCTCAGGACTGTGAACTCCACCAGTGTGTGATCACTGCAGCCCAGGCTGCCTCCAATCTTGACGTCACCGATGAGCTCTCTTGCATTGGTGACCATTAGGTCCCATGTTGCATCCCGTTGGGTAGAACTGTCTATTACCTGGCTTAAAAAGTTACCCTCAGTGCATTCTAGGAGTCTCCTGGATTGCCTACAGCTCACCGTGCTACTTTTCCAGCAGATGTCAGGGTGGTTGAAGTCCCCCAGTAGGACAAGAGCCTGGTAGCGCGAAGCCTCCTGGAGCTGGAGTAAGAAGCCTTTGTCAGTAGGCTCACCTTGATCAGGCGGCCTGTAGCAGACACCCACGACCAGGTTCCCTTTGTTGCCTCTGTCTCTGATTCTTACCCATAGGTTTTCGACCTGTTCATGACTATTCTTCAGGGACAGCTCTTCACACTGTCTTGGTTTCTTGATGTAGAGGGCAATGCCCCCACGCCTATTTCCCCGCCTGTCCCTTCTGAACAGCCTGTACCCATCAATAGCCACACTCGAGTCATGGGATTCATCGCACCAAGTTTCAGTAAGGGCGATCAGATCATAGCTTTCTAGCAGCACGGTAGCTTCCAGCTCTTCCTGTTTGTTTTCCATGCTGCATGCATTCGTGTAGAGGCACTTCATCTGGGCAGTTGGCCGTGTCACCTGCACAGAGGAACACCCCTTGTTTCCCTTGGGATGTTTCACAGAAGCTTCCCTGTTGGCTCCTACTACCTGAGGAGCTCCCAGCTCATCTCCACAAGACTTTGACTGTGCTGCAGTGTCCCCCGCATGCCTCTGGGCAACAGGCTGAGGGCCCATACTAGCATCCCATCAATCCAGCCATTGTGTATCATCCCACAGCTTGTCACAGGCAAGCCTGATATGTGCCCCTCCCACTTCACATCTAGTTTAAAGCCCTGTCAGTGAGCCCTGCAAGCTCCTGAGCAAATACCTGCTTTCCCCTTTGAGAAAGGTGAATCCCGTCTGATGCCAGCAAGCCTGTTGCCATGTAGGCCATCCTGTTGTCAGAAACATGGTTTTTGAGAAAATCCACAATAAAAGCCAAGTATTTAATTCTAAGCAATTCACATTAAAAAGTTGCAGAAAGAAACCTGAACCAAAGCATAGTCTTAGGTTTCTCTTTGAATGCAGTTGTTCCATGGTAAAGACCTGTTGCTCCTGAAACAGAAACTGTACTGTCTTAACAGAAGTAGTGCCTTTGTACTGCTACTGGTCATGTTTACCATCACAAAAGTACTTTTTTTGATAAGAAATACGTCTTCTTTTTTGAAGTATTTTTAGTGAATATTCACTGCTCAGCAGCTTTTGAGTGCTGCTCTGGAAATAGAGATCTTCATCATGATGTTAATGCAGTAGTTTGGACCAATTCTGATAAAATCTTATAGTACATATTAGTACAAGCTATAATCTTACAGAGAGATTAAGCTATGTGCATTTGAATTTTTTTATCAGCTTAATCCTAATGACTATAATTCATTTCACAAACCTGTCACATAGTGTACAGTGTTTCTGAATAATCTCTTTTGGCATTTCATCAGGGTTTTTTGTCCATGATTAACTATATTTAAGCATATCTTTATTTTGGGTATTATCAAACTGTTCAGCATCTGTTTCTCAGTTTGTTGTTCCAAGGGAAAGAAAAAACCCAAACAAACCAACCCTCCTTTTGTTACTGGAATAGAGTAAAAGACTTGATATTTTGATGTAAATTATAAAACCCCGAAGGCATGCCACCTTGGCGATGATACCCACAGATAGTACAGCTGCCAACAGACGGATGGCGTGAGAAAGAAGGAGTGACACTTTCTGTGTGCCGGTTATTTAGAAGTGCTGGTTGTAAGTTAGTGCCTGCTCATATTTGTGAAATACCTTTGGGGGTGAGAATTGAAGCCCTCATCTCCCCGAGGACGGTGGCAACTGGTGTTTGCCTGGTGGCTCTGCACTTCTCTCCGTGCCCGCAGTAATGCTCCTTCCAGCTCAGGCTGTCCCCCTGATCGCGGAGGCTTCCTTTTGCCAGCCCCCGATGGTAGCTGTGGCAGCGATTAGCATCGGGCTGTTTTGTGTCAGTCTCCATCGTGTCGCCTGCCGAGGTCTCCCAGCGCTGTCACCACAGAAGGTCTTCCCATGACTGGAGCTGAGCTCATAGCCCCAAAGGTGCTGCACCAGCCCTGCTCGCTAAGCCACCACCATCCCTGCCCTGGGAAAGCAGCCTGGCAAGGTGAGTGTGGTGGTCAGTGGGGGTCTGTGGTGTTGCACTGTCGCAGCGGAGGCAGGATGGCCCTTTCTCACCCTCCAGGGCTGCCTGGATCCCACAGGCGGCTTTGCTTCATCCTCAGAGGGAGTCTCAGGGTGCCACGGGAAGTGTGGGTCGGCACGCTGGCTAGCTCAGACATCACATGGCAGTCCAGAGAGCCGAAGCTCTCTAATGAAGGCATGGAGCCCCAGCTTCTCTCTTGGCTGCCCAGAAATTACTGTCTTTTGCAGCCATCTCCAGACATAGTCCCACCAGCAGATTGACAGAGCCTGGCTTCATCTAGTGCAAGGAGAGGGCTCCTGTTCCAGGCACAGCTTGCTCTCTTGTTTGATGCCTTTGAGTAGTTTGCATTTTTGGAGAGTGGGGTGGGGGTGTGGGGAAGGGAAAAGCAATCATCCTGCAGATCTCTGCTCAAACTGCCAAGTGCATGCCTTGCAACGCATTGCTGTCCTGGGATAGCAGCTCACGGTCTGGTGCTACACACCCTATTTGGTACTTCATGGATGTACCTATGCAACTTCTAGGCCTCAGCTGGCTTGTGCAAGACTATGTCAAATGTCTGTATATCATCAGCTCCTGGTTCTTCTTGCTCTGGGGTTAGTTCGTAAGGAACCAGACTGAATTTGTCTGTGCTTGCCGTATAGTCATGTCTTAGAACTATCTGATGCATTTAAAAATGCAAGTATAAAAAAGTAAGGGCAACATATCCTTACCCTAAATCACAAAATGCTAGGTAGATTAAAAAACAAGACAGAGAAAGAGTAGCTGCCCATCAGCTTTCTTTCAAGATTATTCTTTTCAAGAGAAACCAGTAAGACAGATACAGTCTGTAAAGTAAGTAAATAAGCAGAGACGTATGAGATAACTGGCACATACACGCATACATATGCAATGTGTGATCCTGATGTTTGTTGATGGCATCTATTTCCTGCTTGTATGAAATATGGACATATTTCCATGTTTACTGAAATACAATAAAAAAAAAAGTCTTGTCCCAATATATTAAAAACCTCTCTTGTTTACTAAAGGGATGAAAAGGGAAATCTTCCGTGTGATGATGTTGGCAGACATATAGTGGGCAAGCCAGTTCATACAGGATCCGAATCTCCAAACTCATTTCTTGACCAGGAATATCGAAAACGCTTTAATGTGGTTGAAGAAGATGCAGTTTTGTATTGCTACGAATATGAGAAAGGAAGAACAAGTGGTCCTGGAAGGAGAGAGAGCACACCAACGTATGGTATGGCATTGATCTTATAAGAACAATCACCATTTGTTGACTTTAGGATGTTCATGCATCTGCTTGTGTGTTAAGCATGAAAATATTGTCGGTGGCCATTGATTTTGCTAAAAATTCTGTACTACTTTAATCCAATTTCAATCTAAGATCTAATTCTGTGGGGCAAAAAAAAAGAATTACTGTGTGATAGGGAGGGCAAGTCCAGTTTTCTAATGATGATTTTTCTGGATGTAAGTTCTATAATTTTATTACCAGATTGTGCTTCAGTATCATTCTATCAGGAAAAAATGGCAGAGCCCCAGGTATTTATACTGAAAATTTAGGGTGGAATTGTACTCCCAGTATAGGAGCAAGAGTTACATGGGTTTAGAAATTCAGCATTAGGAAAACTTACGCAAGTATAATGAATTTAAAGATCAAACCTACTTCAGATTTATCAGAAGATGACATGCTGCTGTTATGCTTGCACTGCTCTCTAAAACTCTTTAATAATTCTTTAGTGCCAGAAATGAAGTATGACTGATGATGGTATGCTTTTTTTGCAATACTGTATTAATCTCCTGTCACTTTCTATATGGAAAGTGATGATTTCCTGTATATAACAGTTCCTCTTTATATGAGGTTGTATGTGGTCTAAGAAAGAATTGTACATGTAAACACACATGTGTATTCATGCTACTTCCACATCTTGGATTTTGACTTATTTAGGGTGAAAACTCAGAAGCAGTTTCTGGTGAGACTTTCGCTCCTCAAACCAGGTTATTTTCCCTTTGAATCTGTGGGAACTCTTAGCTAGTATTGTAACTTGTTTCAGCTTTGGATGGGGAGAATTGGTTTTCTGTTGCCAAGTATAAAATTATGCAGTCATAGAGTTATTAAGATACAGAAGAAAATGAAAAGGAATCCTCATGTTTAAAAAAGATATTTAGACTACTGTGGTATTAGCTGCACACACTTGAATAATTTTTCACCCTACTTTCTATGTTATTTCAATTTTTAAACTGAGCACAAGTGGTATGTTGGAGTTGTTATGGTAATGCTGACATCATATCCTTTTGAGAAGAAGATGGACTTAATTTATGAGAAAGCGTAAATGTAGTATATCATGCAGCCAAGCTCCAAAATCTCCTGGGAACCCTGATATAAATTGAGCTTGAGCTGTGTAAAGTATCCTTAGGACTTGGAGCCATGTGCTTCCACAACATTAAAGGACGCATTTGCATAAAATGCACCTTTTCTACACAAGTACACAATCCTGCTGCAAAATCCTCCATATCCTTTTGATTTCAAAGTGTTTTCAAGTGTTTTCTAGCAGTGTACAAAATAACGATGTTTTCAAAGTGGATATATCAATTTTATTACTCCAGTATTTCAACTATTACAATTGGTGAATGCAGTCAGTTCCATTAATAGAGATGTACTCTCTGTTCCAGATGTTAAATTTTCATACTGGTGGTCTAGAGTGAAGAAGAGCACATGTCTTCTTCAAGGACTGCCGAATCCGTTGCTTTGTTACAGGATAGCTTTTTTAGCCTTTTTTTCTATTAGCAGAAAGGGTTATAAATACATGGATCAAAGACTGCACCGAAGATCAGTCATTATTTAACACATTTGTTATACAGCCTTTCACTTTTGATCTCACTTCTGTTTTAATGAATTCACACCGAGTCCATTTTTATTTAAGCGTATTTTTTGAAAATATTACCATTTCAACATTAAAATTCTAAAGTTTCCCACATCTTATTTGTTAGCATAAGATTTGTGGCTAGGCATGACCTTAGGATTTCACAGAAATCTGGAAAATGACAACAACACTCTTCTGTCTTATGGTGACCCGTTAAAGAAGGTCAAAACAGAGTTCCAAGGCCTAGAGAAATAATTGGGTTTTCAACACGTACTCATCATTAATTATGTGGTGGTGTTAATTTTTTTTTAAATATTTCTCAGACCTCCTTCATGAGAGGTTAATAGGGCCCTCCATAATTTCTTTATTGGAATCTTTTGACATTTTTTCACAATGTTAACAAAGAGATTTCTCTTTCATGCTCTTACTGGCTTCCAGCTGTTGTAAAATTGTTGCTAATTGGCCTTGGACAGCTTCTGTTCACACACCAAGGAAGACATTCCCCTGTTTAGTCACCAGGGAAAAGACTTAGGCAATCTATAGTGGTTAACAAGAAGGAGATTAGCAGAGGTAGCAGGTAAATGAAACTTAAGTTTAAGGAAAGAAACAAATTCGGTCATTGCAGTTTTACTGCCAGAGACAAAAACCACGCACTTTGAACAGCTAGAGATTTTGCAGAAAATTTGTTATGGCTGTAGCTTTTGATAATAATCAGACTTTACATGCATTTATAGCTTTTGTATCTTTTTAAGTGTGCTGGTCCTTTCAATAAGATACTGTGAGTTCAACCTCACGAAGAAGAGCAAGTTGTATTTCTAGAAAAAGTGACTGCTGAAGGTTACTTCTGATCAAGTAAACATGAACTGAATACATCCGCATTCACGAAACAACTCTTAACTGTGTGCTTTAAATCTCACCACCTTCAATCAGACTTCAGTAGATGTCCATAAATAGTGAAATAAGTGATAAATAAAAAGTTAAATATATACATCATATTTCCTGAGCAATGATGTATTTGTGACCTGATCCTGTGGTCTGTACAGAACATACACCTTTTTTGGTCAATTTTTTGGTCAATTTTTTAAAAAGACAGCACGATCCTTTACCATTATGCTGCCTGCATGGAATTGTTGTATTTCCCTTGGACACCATACTTCAATAGGTAGATAGACATGTTTGAATATTTGTTTTCATTATAAACACATCTTTCTTTTTCAGTGTGTCATGGATTTAACCCCAGAAATGTGGAATAAGTCTGATCACCTTTTTGTAGGGGTTTTCTACTAAAATAATTAACAAGATTTCCGAATTTTTTACTTTAAGCTCTGCTACTTTTTTAAAAAGATTTTTTTCCCACTTTTTGGTTTTGTGACCAGTAGATCGATTCAAAAAAGAGTGAAGGTAGACCTTGTTATGAAAACATTTTGGTTTTGGTCTGCCAGATATTGTCTGTATGCTATGCCACTCTATATTTTGTTTCAATATACTGTTAAACTTGTTAAAATTTCAGACCACTTTAAGTAACCCCATGAAGTTACATAGCACAGTTTCACTGAATTTCCAACTATATTTGCGGAATCCTTAAGTAGAAATCATAGTTCACAGCATTTTTAAAAATCAATCCAGCAGCTTCCAAATCAAAATTTAAAATATAATAGTCTTCAGCTTTTCTGTCTCTTGCTGCCTGAAATCAAAGTGAATTTACCAATAGTAATGTACTTTGCCTTCTGTGGATGAAACGCTATAAAAGAAAAGACATGTAGGGGTTTTCTGCTTTCTTTCATATTCACTGATGGATCTTTTAAGCCCACCAGCAAAGATGCTATTTGTGAAGGTACTTTAGTGATGTTGACATGTTTCTGTTACCAACAATTCACATATGCTTTAAAACAGTTCTCCTCACGTGTGTGCCAGGGGCTTCCAGAATAATAAATAGATGTTGTTCAGTGAAAACTAAAGTAATTTGAATGCGTTTGCCAGTCTCAAACGTCAGTCCACTGATGATTTTGTAGGGCACGGGATTTATTTTCTAAACTTAAAAAAATCCTTTCAATACGTAACTGCTTCTTGTCTGTTAAAGAAAACAGAACTCATGTCTTAACCTCTTGTTCAGAGGTGATGCTGGATCCTCTTTCATAATCAACCCTGTAGAATAGCAGCTTGGAACATAATTCGTTCTTTCTTCTAAAGAATGTTAGTTTAATGCTGCCTTGTGGTGCATGATCTCAATTTTTTCCTCTGTTTCCAGGGAAACTAAGACCTATTTCTATGCCAGTAGAGTATAACTGGGTGGGGGATTATGAAGACCCCAATAAAATAAAAAGAGATAGTAGGAGAGGTAAGTGATCTGAATACACATCTTGTTTTAGGTTCTTTCATTATGTATAATTTTTTTGCTGAGCCTCTATTAGGATCAAGGAAGTTGCTCAGCTAGGCAAAAGAAAATCATGACTGCAAAGCCCTGCAGTTTGGCTTAACTTTATATTGGCATTTCATTGATTCAGCTGTATTATCCAGTCCATTTCGAAACTGGCCTTAATTTTGTAATACTAGAGGACAAATGTATGGTTATTACTGGATAAATAGTGTTATGCTTAATTAAGAATTATATATCACATTTCTCTGTGGTGATGAGTTCTTTTTGGATGGAAAACATTCTAGAACAGGTTGGGATTCACCTCAGAATCGTCAAGGATAAGTTCTTCAAAATACTGGTTTGTGAGACTCAGATACATAACTTCATATACACAGTGATAACCTCTGAGATGGCTGTTATCGCCCAGGAACAAAATGTTACAGTAGTGATAGATATTTCCATAAAAAATATTAACTACATGTTCAGTAGGGATCAAAAAAGGAATTCACTATTAGGAATTACTAGGAAAAGAACACAAGACAAATTAAGAAATATTTTTGTGTTGCTGGGTAAGTTGGTGCTTATGCTGGGTGTGTGTGCAGTTCTGATCTCTTCATCACTTAAGAAAAATGTAGTAGAATTGAAGAAGAATTAGGAGATAACAAAAATGATCAGATGTATGGAGGGGCTTCTAAACTGGGGTCAATTCAGTAGGCTGGCCATCATCAGTTTGGGAGAATTTAGGCAGGACGTAGTAAAGGTTTATAAAATCTTGTGTGGAATGAAGTAAGGAAATAGGTCTGTTACTGTTTTTTCTGAAACAGTGCCAGAGAAACATCAAATGTCTCTGTCAAGTGCTGGTTAAAATAAAAAAAAGAGCTGACTCCTTGTGCAGTTTCGGTTCAAGCTAAGGAACCTTTTGCCAAAGAAGATTGTGGATACTGAAAGTTCATGTTAATACAAGGAAAGACCAGAAAAGTTCGTGAAAGACAAATCTGCTGAGGTTTCCTAAATTCACCAACATTGCTTCTGGCTCAGGATGTCCCTCAGCTACAAGCTGGTAAATGCTGGAAGAGTATTTGGGGAAAGTATGGATGATACGGTGAACAATCTCAGATGAATGTTCAAAGCAAATTACTTTTAAATGTGTGGCACCACAGTCATTTCCATTCATTAGGATCTTGTTTTTAAAAAAGGTTACAAATATGGTAAGTGTATCATTACTCATTTTTTGGAAGCTCCAAGACAAAATTCATTGATGTGGGGCTTAATTTTATATTCTGTTCCTTTTATTGTGAAAGATACCAGAAAACTGCAAGAATCGTGAATTTTCCATACCAAAAGATTGCTTTCTTATTATATCCAGACCAAAGAAGCAACTAGGTTTTGTTAATGAAATAGTCTTGAAGAGTTAACATTGACAGTAGATCTTAGCAAGAGTATTATGTGTTTTGGAAGCAGGATTAATATGCATACAACAATTCACAATGATGTTTTGCATTACTTTTCTTTCAACAGAAAATTCATTGCTTCGCTATATGAGCAATGAGAAAATAGGTCAAGAAGACTACATGTTTCAAAGGAATAGCAAAAAGGATACTGGGAAAAAGTCCAAAAAGAAGGGAGACAAGAGCGGTAGTCCAAGTCATTACTCGCTGTTGCCTAGTTTACAAATGGACTCATTGAGGCAGGAAGTCATGGGCACACCTGGACCAGAAACTGCTTTGTACCACGTGAGTAAAAATAATATTAACAAAAGCTGTTGCTCTGTGCTTGTGATGAGAGACTGTTGTTTTTATAGTGGTGCTGAAACCTTTTTTGGACTCTTACTGTTGCACTGATTCCTAGTCTTCAGACAATAACTACATCTCAAAGAACTGTTTTAGAATTATTTTTTGCTGTTACAAATGGGAAGTGGACACCAGTGTTTTATCTGCTTTAATCAGAAGATTTGAAATGGAGTGCGGTACCTCTGCCTTGACTGACTTGCTACTGATGGAAAGGGAAGAAGCAGCAGTTTCCAGACTGGCTAGAAACCTTCTTTCCAGCATCTTTGTCACAGCAATATGCTAAGTCTTATCAAACAACTCTTTTACTACAGGTACTTGAAAAGCTACTAGCAAAGATATGTAATTTAGATTGCCAGGGTCTAAGGGAGATGGCAGTGTGGGCTTGTCAGGAAGTCTGCTGTGAAAAACTGACAGGTGGAGCTTCGCTGAACCTTTAAGAGACAAGTAGCTTGGTTTTCTGTTGTAAAGCATCACTATGGTTATCACCTTATAATTGGGGTAGATGAAGTGAAACTAATGGAGCCTTTACATCCTTTTACACCGTCTGAGTGCTTGGTCCACTGGCTTCTAAAACTCTTTTGTGTGCTGCAGTGTATAGATGAGTCTGATAAATTTCAATATAGTATTAAAACTAAGCGTTTTGGTGCACTTTTATTGAATCAGGTCCCCAGATTCAACAACTGTTATTCCCTTTCTTTTTCATTTGTAGAAATTTAGGTATGATGATAAACATTTTTTCTTACATTATTATTTCCAACTTCAGTTTTATGCTCTTTTTCTAAGTTGAAGATCTGATAGTGGGGAGATTTCCATTTGCAGAGGCAAACTGATATACAATGTTTCCCTAACACACAAAGCCAAGGAGATTGCAAGTGTCCCCAAACTGTCCTCTTTGTATTGCCTGCAGTTTTTCCTAGAAGGAATCTAATCAGTACAAGAGCCCATGAAATCAAGTAGTTACAGAGCAAAATAGAAAAGTTATTTGTGTAATGGAGAAATTTCCACTCTGTTGTGTGTGGTCAACTTGCAACACTTTCCATGTATTGAGAGAATACGCATTTCTCAGTAACATTTCTTTGCCAGTATACCTTAAATTGCTGACAGTGTGGAGTGAGAAAAACTTTTTTTTTTTTTTAAGGTGCCATCTTTGTTTTTCCTTGCTTTCCTCTATTACCTGTTACATCTGTTTTCCAAATTGTGTACACAAATAAATGATGCACACAGGAACTGAAAGTTTCTTCAAAATTCCGATGTGGAATTTAATGAGCAACGTCAAACAGAATTGACAACCGGCATTTTTCATGTACTTTGGATACCTGTCCACAAAACACCTGAACTATTAACACCACAGATTTCACCACTGTCTGCTAATCCTTTTTGTGCATCATTACCATTAGATGTCTCTCTCTATAATGCCATTAAATCTTCAGCATCTTTTTGGAAGTTTAGTGGGAACTTGTTTATTTATAAAAATAAGCAAAGGTTATTTATTCGTTCTTCAGAACACAGATGAGTATTGATCTGCTAACCAGCTTTGAAGCAAAATGCATTAAATAAACAGAAAGAGGAAGCTGTGGCCATGGATTTGTCCCTGGGGGAATGGGAAAGAGCCCTTCACAAAGCATTTACAGCCCTCTGCAGCTGATAATTGCTGGTCTCACTGCTGGAAGCCACCTGGCTGCCACCGTGCAGTACAATACAGTTCCCCTTTTGTGATACTGGCACCCAAGCATACTGGCTTATGAAACCCTAATCTAGTTTGCAAATGGGGCTCTGTATCTTTGCCACATAGCAGAGCCAGAGATTTTGTAATAAATTGGATGGAACTTTTCTTAAAATCTCAAATAAACAGTGCAGTGAGCAGATAAAGAACAGGGGAATGCAGATAAAACACAAGGAACTCGTATCTGACTGCAGTACAACTTTATTAAACTATAGATAACAAATAGGACAAGGAAAATATACTTTATGCTCCAATTGCAAATTGCGTCTTAAAGATCACTAAAAAATGGTTATCCTGTAAGAAAATAGGTTTTTACAAGCATCAGCTACCTAGTTTTTACAAAGACGTTGGATTATCTAAATGGGAGCCTCTGGATGAACATGAGTTCAGTGCAGTGGTACGGTGGTAACTCCAAAAACTGCACAAATAGCAGTGAAAAAGACTGGGGTTTTTGATTTGGGTTTTGGTTTGGTTTTGGTTTGTTTTTTTATTTTCAGAAGTTGATGTTTTCATCATACTAGAGTATCAGATGAAGAGAGAATACTGTGACATTCTGCGCTGCATGCCACAAGCCATAAGTGGATTTTGATGAAGTAAAGTTCAGCTCCTACCAAGTAGCTGTATTTGGACTTGTACTTAATGGTGCCTGAGTTGCTTGTTATAGGTACCAGTACTAGTGAATACTGCACAAAGCTTGTTAAATAGTTCCAATCTCTGGTTGCCCTTGTAGAAACTTTTCAGCTGTTAGCTTGTGTTTACCCAGCTTTGATGTCTGACCTTAATTATAAATGTACCTTTGTCCTCTAGGTTTATAGGTCTTTTGTGACCAAATTTTATCTCCCAGCATAGGAATTTACAGGTTATCATCAAATCACTTTGTAGCCTTCTTTTGCTTAAAAGCATCCTGAGTTTGTCTTCAGAGGGTGTGTTTTCAGATCCTTTCATCATTCTTATAATTCTTTCAACTCCTTGCATTTAATCTTAATGTGTCCTAGGTACATTAAGCATCCTTCCTAAAGTATGTATCCCAGAACAGGACATAAATTTCTAGGTAATATAGATAATATAACCTAACCTTTCTGTTCCTGTTCACTACCTCTCTATTTAAATATTTAAAGGACTGTTTACCCATTATAACCATAGACTTGGAGCAGGAATATGTCTATTACGTGGTTTTGGTTTTATTTTTTCTGTAATGTCACTTTTCCAAATCACTCATTTGCAAGACTGGTATTCCCAATCTAATAATTTATATCTTGCATTCTTTGTTCTGAAATATATAACATTATGTATGGTTGGCCATGTTGAAACATATGACTTCTTGGGTATGCTACCTGAATAATCTGTGTCTCTGAAGCAATGTTAAGTACAAAATACCAGAGAGTAAAGGCTCTGGGACCTCAAATTGGTACCCCAAGTCTATAACATGGAATATTGAAGCTCCAGGAATCTGGGGTCTGCTGTGGAATGGAACTACCAAAACCCTTGTTTTGAAATTATCTTTTCAATATGCATATTCTGTAAAATAAAAAACCCCCACACATTTAATTTCTTTATTTTTTTCTCTATTTTCTTTCTCTTTTTCTGAAGTCCCTGGAATAGAAACGGTGCTGCTCACTCAGCATTCAGGTCTCATGTCATTCACCGGTCTTTGATTTTGTGTTACATATATTCAATGATGTTTTCTTTCTTTTTTGAGTCCATTGATATAAATGTTAAATAATTTTGGACTAAGAGTGCATCCCACTAGTTAATGATGAATTCTCCTTACAATTCCAAGCCTCTTTCCATTTGAATTTTGCAGCCATTGATGTATGCAGGTTGATTACCTTTTTACTGTGAAGGTTTTCTGCAGAAAAGCAGCTTTTACAATTAGGCTGACTTGCTTCTACTGCTTTTATATATGGCTCTATAGAAAAGAAAAATCTTTGATTAAAAAACTACACTGATGAATTGAATTACTGCAACAGAAATGGTATGCTTTTATCCTGTAAACAAAGTGGATGAATTTAAAAAATGCGTGGTTGTTGTTTATTTCCTAAAAGTTATTTTGAAAAATGCCAGCAGATTCGAATCGTTATATTCTGAAGTGATCACAAGAATGTGGCAGTGTAGCATTTTCCTGACAGTCAGTATACTAAATTTGCATAAAGTAATGGGTTTTAACAATTTTGTTTATATTGTTGACCTGCCATTACAACCAAAAACTGTGTGGTCAATGGAACGTTTCATTTCTGGCCTTGAAAAGTGAACTGCGCTTACTTCTGTCCACTGAACATAGCTGATATAATAGCAAAAGAAAAACTTATTTGTGTTTTGGTTTTTTTTAATCCTCACATACAAAGTCTCTTCACCACTTTGCTTTGTTCCCTTTATACCTTGATTTCTAGCCAAGTTGTTGTTTTTGCATTCTGTTTTTCTTCCTCAGTATTGCAAAAGAAATACTAACACAGAGTGTTAATATTTTTATTAAGCCAAGGCAAACTGTTTGAGCTTTTGCTAATGTAGTGTGGAAGTAGGTGTTCAGTGTGATCTATTACTGTAGATATAAAATGGTGCAGTTAAAATTGTGTTGGACCTTTGGGGGCACAAGAGAGGAAAGCTCTGACACATGATCATCATTTTTTAAGTTCATTATGTTGTTCTGTATAGGAATTTCCTTGGCATGTTGTGCTTTGTTTTCGTTGCAGGAGAATAATGTGATTATTTAGGAGGGAGATAGTGTCATGAGTCAAAAGAAGTTCCTCATCAGGTTAAGAATAAGCTGCTCCTATCTGAATCAATACATCTTTCCCTTAGTCTAGAAACAGCATTGCTATGGGAAAAAAAGGTTGCAGCTTGTTGTAGGGAGCTACACAAGAAAAAGCAACCTTGCTTACAAACTGTTTCCAAAGGTACACCAATAATCTTACATTATTGACCTTGTTCCTTTGTTCCTTCTCCCTTCCTACCTCCTATCCCTTTGCCTTTTCCAGTGTATGCTCGCTTGTTCGTATGTATTTAGCAATACCTAATGACTTACTTGTCATAGGAAAAGTGATCAAAAAGTACCAGCTTCTGACTTTGCTGATAACCAGCCTAGTTAAAATTGTTTAATTGATTACAGTAGTTTTTGTGGTTATTCTAATCGTATTTGAAAATAAAGTAAGTTTAGTAGCAAGATGTACCATTTAAAGTTCAAACTTCCGGAACAGGTGGCTCAGGAACGGATGCAGGAAAGAAACGAAGGTGTTGTTCATCGGGATTTTGCTGAATCTACATGTGTAGATACGTACACATGCACAATCTTTAATGTTCCAGTTTTACTTTAAATAAGGGAGGTATAAAATAAAAGCCATCAGTTGGAGGTTTTTTGCTGCAAACTCCATGAAGTTGGCGCACCTTTGACAAGTTTATTTTTTTCCTCTTTAGCAATGTCTGATTATCCATGTGGTTGGACTGCAGCTCAGTGACTCTTAACTCACATAATTAATTTCAGTACTTGCTGCAGTGGGCACCTACAGAGACCCAAGCACTCTCCCTTCTGCTCTGCCAGTGAGAACACTGGGGCAAGGATGATGAAAGATTTGGCCAGTGTTATAATTTCAGTAGTCTTTCTCTGCCAGTCCTTGTGAAGCTGCCATTCTGGTTCAGCTCAGTGGGTTTGCTCCGCAGAACCGATGGGTCTACATCAGTCTGGGCATGCAAAGTTCAACTGGTTGCAACAGTGATCTTGCTGAGCATGCTGTAAGTGAAGAAGATTTGCTTATGGATCTACTGCAAAAATTAGGTTTTAGCTGATAAGATAAATTGGAAAGGAGACAGTAACTTTGAATAAAAATAACTTTTCTACTTAAATTATGCATATTTCCAGATATTTCTTGCCTCCCACCCACCCCTCCAGAGAATAATACAGGAAAATGGTCTTTAAAAGTTAGGTTCAAAATGTATGTATTTAGGTGTTCTCAATACAGAGAAGAATTTACCAAGCGCTCGTGATGTTGAGAACATTGAAGTCTAACTCTGCTTAAGTGATTGATTTTTCTCTTACTCCTCCTATTCCTCTCTGCAGAAAGGCTGAAAGGAAGGAAAAGGAGAAGGTACTTGAATATAAAGTACCTACATTTTTAATGAAAATTCTTGTATGGAATATGTATGTGTTTATGAAACCTTTGAATTGTAGTACTTAGTAATTAGTATTTAAGAAAGTGCAGAACATATGGATATTAGTTTCCTAAGAAACCTTTGCACAAGCTACTCATCAGTTTGTTGAAAAAATCTTCTGAATAGAAATGGTATCTAACAAGCACTATATACCTGAAGACTATTTACCAAAAAAAGACACCAAACCACCCCACAGAAAAACTAGCAGTTTATTATAATTGTAAGCATCACAGTATTTAAAGAATATGTTTGGTGAATTTTTGTTACAGATATTTGTAATTAAATAAAAATAATTTTGTAGAGAAAAAAATTGAAAATCGGTTGCATAGATTTTAAGTAGATGTCTAAAATCTAGAATGTCATTGTATCATTACAACAGATGGAGCTGGTACATTTTCTTATTCAAAACGTTTAAAGTTCAGCTATGGTAATCTTTAAATCCAAGGCTCCTTTTTCCTTCTCCTCCGTGTTTTCACAATCATCTATAGTTAGACTTGTAATTGCTATAGAATAAAAGTCTAGCAGTTGATATCAAAGTCCAGTTTAACCAAAGGGCATAGTGAAAAATATCTTCCATAAGTAATTCCATGATTTTGTTAGCATCTGAATTAGTATTGCTTCTTCTCTATGGTCTTTCATCTCCATTTAAATATTTGTATTAAAATAGTACTGAAGCTTGCAGAATGGTTATAGACTTACAGGCATCAAGAGTCAGCAAAGGAAATTTTAAACTCCTTCTTGAAAATGTAGGAAATACTTGATTTAAAAAAATATACTTGTGTTAAAGTTAACAAAGCATTGGCATTTTTATATTCCCGGCTAAGAAACTGCACTGGATTTCAAATAACTCTCAAGAAATTAAATGAATATCATGAAGAATTTTTGAAGTATTTTGTAATTATGAAAAAATTCAGTCTGTCTATTACTACAGTAAGAAAGGATTAAAAAGCTCATTTCTCTGCTGCTTTGTTGCAAATTAGCTTTTTACAATCTAAATATCATTGTGCAGGCACTAGCTTCCACTGTAAAGGCAGGAAAACACAAAGCTCAGTTGAAAGCAGCACATATACTGTTGAAATCTCACAAGTGAAAAAAATGTCATTTTTCACAATTTCTAGTGTTTTCAAAAATAACTCTGTGAGTTTGGACTCCAAGCGGGCTCCCAGGCACCTCAGTAGAACAAGTCCAATAGCTGCTGTGATGCCCTGGTTTCTTCTCAAGTATCTGTAAGTTTATGAGGGTCCAGCATAGCTTGGCTCTGGTAAAAACTAAGCACTGGGATATCTGTCTCTGGAGGTGACTGGAGCATTTATGACATTTACATCTCTTTTTTCTGTAGATTGCATTGGTCATATCTCACCTTAGTTTTTGTAGCCTTATGAGGATGTAGGAGAGCACTTTGGCCTGTTCTACAATTTCAACTCCTTGTTCATTTTCCCATCAATGAGCATGTAATCAGGAGATAAGGCTGTGAAGATACCTAGGTCCACATGTGTAGAAATGGAAGGAGCTCACCATTCTGAGTAGAAACAGAGCTGAACAGGTTTATGAGTTTATAGAATAATCTGATTTGTAGTTCTTTTAAAAGACTCAAATTGTATTCAGAGGCAAAAGTGCTGGTAAAATGTTTCATATAATGCAATGCAGAGTAGAATACACAATTTTGGTATGAAGGCATCATGAGCACCTAGCTTGTATCCATTTCTCTTGTCAGCTTCCTCTAGTATAGGTATAGTTCAGGCATAGAAGGGCTTTTGACTTGAGAGACAACTTTAAAAATTTGGTAAGTGTAAGACGGGTAACAGGAAGAATCATAATGGGAAATTCTTGTCTAGTGCCTTCATGAGTCTGAAATATTGCCACGTCCCGCAGCCATGGTCATCCCATTGGCCGTAGGCAGCTTTTAATGCCTACATGTTGGCACATGTTGGATTTCTTTCAGTTGGAGACTTGTGGTTTTATGTATCTGATTCAGACAGAAATGCAGCATCTCTCACGTTCTCAAGCTGAAATAGTAGTTCCAGCCCTTGGCCAGCTTCTTCACTACAAAAAGAAACCATCTAAATGATACTATGTGTATTCTTTCCTTTGAATGCAGCCCTTTATAAATGTAACAAGCACAAAACAAGTAATAAAAATAGTAGCTATGTTTGTTAAAATCAGTGTAGGAATTTCATCTAGGCCATAAGTGAACTGTGTGGCATATAAAACAAACAAAATGGTGAAACAGTTAACCAATAAGCAAAATATGCCTCACTCTGTAAGGTACTTGTGACAATTGGAAGTGATTCGGATAGCCATAGGATTGTTGTGCTAAAAGACAAATCTAGATCTTCCATCTGGGTGTGGTAAATATCTGGTCCAAAATAAATATTCTACATTTCTGAGAGAAAAGGCAAGAGAGAAACAGCATATAAATTCCTTGCTAATGGAAGATGGTATTGTATTATTTTCAGACTAGCACAGTCAACATAGAGGAATAGAGAGGCCTCCTGGGTCTAGTCTTCTGCTATTGCAGTTAATCACCTTCATTTAGTCCTGTTCAGATATGTATTAAACTCCACATTCAAACATGGTACAAATTGCTGTTGCTAATGATGGGACCAGTAAAAGGTGGTAAACTGGGTGAATGGATGGCCAAGTGTCATAATTCCAAAAAATATGTTGGACGGAGGGGAGGAAAGGGAACAAAATTATAATTAGCCTGCCAGCAAGAGAAAGGCATCACTCCTAATGTATTTGCTACAGAAAGAAATCCAGACGCCTCAGAAACCAGCATAAAGTGTGTAGGATAATTGGGTAATTCAAGCTGGGGAGGACCTCAGGAGGTCTCTGCTCTCGTCTCTGGCTCAAAGCAGGGCCAGCTCTGAAGTCAGTCACGGCTTCTCAGGGCTTTGCCCAGTCAGGTGTTGAAAACCTCCTGAGATGGAGACTGCGCGAACTCGCAGCCAACCTGCTGCACTGCTTGGCTTACCACCTGGCAAAAAAGTTGGAGGCAGGCGATAAAACAGAGATTTCAGCAGTAGGTGAGAGGATAACAGCTTGCGCAGATTCAGTGCATAGTTTCTGTTGTTTCATTGCTGTTTAGCTAAAATAATCTTGTGAAAGTGCCTCAGTAATCTCATGTTTGTTTTGCCCATTCTAGACTCTCAGTCCTTTGAACTCAGGACTGAAGAGAGTGGATGTGCATATGCAGCGTTTGTACCTGAGTTCTGGTTAAACATACATTTTGCGAAATAGTAATATTTCGTCTCCTCAGGAGGGAGTGCTAAGTTCTTTTAATTATATGGAATAATATCTGCATTGTTCATGAGGAATATTATTCCTGTCACAGATGAGAGAATATTTGCATATCTGCATTGCTTCTCTTTGAAAGAAGCAGTTAATACCATAAATTTTCTTATTGAGGAAGCAGTTGCCAAAATGAAATTTGAAGATATTGAATGTGGGAGATTTTACATCTATTTCTATATACTCTGTCATTTTTATTAAAATCCAGAATTAACTATTGCAGCAAAGCAACCTGCTCTAGAGATGAGGTAAGATTGGTTTATGGGCATCATGAAGCACAACTGGAGTTTTTTGTGGAAAATTTCTGGTTTAAACTTTCTCTATTACCTTCTTTCACGTCTGACCATGAGGGAGAAAATGGCCTGTTATAATTTCTTCCTATGACAAATCTGGGGAATTCTTTAAAAATGAAGGAGTTACTGTAAAGGTCATCTAGTCCAGCTGTGCCAGTCTAGATTTATTCCTAGCTGCATATGATGTAACGCTCTGAAAGTGTAATTTTACATTGTCAAGAGATGTAGATCTATAGACTAATAAATCTCCCAGCCAGGACATTTCCTAATTTTCTTTCACATCCCCATTCTGTATTTTTTCTGTTATCTATTTGGATTACTCATCCCTGGTTGTATCCTGCTTTTATTACCAGATATAGGACCTCTGCCTTTGTAGGTAGTGACATTGTTTGCACACCAGTAAGCTGCATTACCTGTAGCTGGTACAATCACAATATCACAGTTGAGAGGGGTTTTCTGTTAATGCAGAATAAATGATTTAGTCTCTTGGTTATTCCTCTTTGATAAAGAAGAGATTAAGTGCAGCATATGGTAGGAGAGAAGTGTATGTCAGGCATTGAACAGAAGGGACTCAGCATGAGTTGTCACTGTGATGGGTTGGGGAGCATCACATCTATGAGACCTCAGATCTAGGTCCTGACTTCTCTACTGGCTCCTCTCTGCAATCCTTTCTGTGCAAGGAAAAGGGGGGGTGTCAGGGCTGTGAAAACAGTGAACCGAGGACACTGGCTGGCATCCGTCATGAAATTTAGTGTTCTGAAAAACTTGTACTTGAGTGGTGAAAGCGTTGCTTGAATTACGGGGGTGCAGATGCCCATTTCAGAGTAACATTTTATCAAAATGCTTTGACAAGCACTACAAATGTTTCTGCACAAGTGATTTTTTCAAAGTAGTGGTTTTGACTCCGCAGGAGTCTCTGCCCCATTCCCCTGCCCCGCTTAAGCGGTGGTGGCCCCTCGAGCCTGTTGCTGACATATAATGTGGGAGATTGTATGGTTGCACCTGGGAGGAAAATGGCTCTTTGCAGCAGTGCGACTCCTGAACTGAAGCTGTTTTATTAGGTGCTTCTATTTTACTGGAAAGAAGTGCTTGTTGCTTAGTGCCTGATCTCTGAGTCAGCCAATCCATCTCTGCTACTGTGCTGTGGAGGGAAGAAAACCTCTTATTTTTCATACAGAGATAACTGCGTTTTGTCCATTTCTCAAGTGTATCCCTTTGCTTTCAGATTAACCCAGGTAGATAATATTTCTAACACTACAGAATTCTGACTTTGGAACAAAGTCTAAAACTAATTTTGTAAGCTGGTTTGTACCCATAAGGTCGCCATAGCGAGCACAGAATTAAAGAGACCCAATGTTATCTTTCCCCACTTTCTGAGAAGTGCTGTTTCACCTTATACTTAGGGGAAATTTTACTGAATTGTAGCAAGTAATGCGACTTTTATCCTGGAACGAACTGCTCTTTTTCTACCTCAGTTCATAGGTGCAATGGAAGTTTTTGGTATGAATTTTAACAGAATGTATAGTGGCTGAGGTACAAATGCTCTTTCCCTTATTTGCCTGTGCAAACTTCCCCTCTGTTCAAGATCCTGTTATTTCCCGTCGTCAAGAGCTACCTGAACTCAGCCCTGATGTGTAACTGTTACTACAGCTATTGCTGCAAGCTATTCCTGGTAGCATGGTACAACACGAAAGGGACACAAAGCACTATGTTCTGGAAATGTCGTTTCAGTCCTGAAGGGTACAAATGCCTTGGAAACTATTACAAGGACATGTCCTTAACAGTGATGTACCAGTAGATAAGGTTTTTTCCTGATGAATTGTGCTACTTAAAAGGAGAAAATTTGGGTTTGTGTGTTTCACCTTCTAGAAATGAGCAAGGAAAGTGTTTGGTGGCTGTAATTTCTCTTGTGCCTCTGCTTTGCTAAGACAGCTTCTTTCACATACAGTTGTGCATTAATTTCCTGTTTCTCTAAAGCCTTCGTAAACTCCCTAGCTTCGGAAGAGTACAATTTTCTGTTTGATTGATTTCTTGCTAAAAACTTAACATTTTTTAAAGTCAGAATTGAGTTTTCTGTTTCTTTCACTGAAAGAATATTATGCCCAAGTGCTATCAGAGTAGCTTGAAAGAGTATATCTTTCTTAAAGCAAAAATGTGTTTTCTCACTTCTGCCCTCATTCATTAAAGAGCACCTACCTCCCCTGCACTTTTCTCTGTCACACAGTCAGACTGAGCAATATCAAAGAGATAGTGCTGAGGGACACAATCAGAAGTGTTGCTAACTGCTCCTACAGAAGCAGCTGTGTGTGTACTCTTTTCATCATAAGCGAGCATCTAGGTGCTGTAGGGGGGCATGGGAACTTTATTTTAAGCTACTGATTTTTCATCTAGAACAACCGTGAGCCTGATGCAAGATTCTGTTAATGCCCTGGGGTTGACTTCTGTGGTGTTTCACAGTAGTTTAAGTTTTCCCATCAGAAGGTCCAGGCCACTGCTGAATGAGGCGGGTGTCCTGCTGACGGAGGACGCAGAAAAGACAGAGTTACTGAATGCCTTCTTTGCTTCAGTCTTCAGTGCCAAGGCAGGCCCTCAGGAATCCTGGGCCCCGGAAGTAAGAGAAGAAGCCCACAGAGAGGATGACTTTCCCTTGGTCGAGGAGGACTGTGTGAGGGATCGCTTAAGCGATCTGGACGCCCACAAATCCATGGGCCCCAATGGAATGCACCCACGAGTGCGGAGGGAGGTGGTGGATGTATTGCTGAGCCACTCTCCATCAACTTTGAAAGGTCCTGGAGGACAGGAGAGGTGCCCGAGGACTGGAGAAAGGCCAGTGTCACTCCAATCTTCAAAAAGGGCAAGAAGGAGGACCCAGGGAACTACAGGCCTGTCAGCCTCACCTCCATCCCGGGAAAGGTGATGGAGCAGCTTATCCTGGAGGTCATCATCAAGCAAGTGGAGGAAAAGAAGGTTATCAGGAGTAGTCAGCATGGATTCACCAAGGGGAAATCATGCCTGA
>Ga0065711_1032861_pt1 | contig 26540 bp, 18 predicted proteins | sample Hoacrofraction12_FD_59098 | JGI IMG/M metagenome (GOLD analysis project Ga0065711, IMG submission 59098) | Hoatzin crop microbial communities from Cojedes, Venezuela - Epithelial fraction 12 v2 (version 2) | ecosystem: Host-associated > Birds > Digestive system > Esophagus > Crop | place... | reverse complement strand
CCCCCCCCCACGTTTCTTCTTTTTCACATATCAGTGCATCTAACTAAGCACAATGTCATTACTGTAGAGCATTTCGTAAAGATACTGTTAAGGGGACTGAAAAAAGCACGCGCTGTGAGGCTTCCTCCCTCAGCTGACACTAGCTGCCTGTTTTTCCTATATCCCAGAAGTACAATAAAAAAATTGCTTTTCTGATGACTCGTATTTTGAGGTGGGGGGAGGAAGGCAGCAAAGGAAAATACAGTTGATAGCATCCTGTATCTGCACTGATGCACCAAATGGCCGGTTAGTCACCTTCCCAACAGCAAACAGACCAGATCTGTTATTTAGGGAGCAGCCTGGAAACCGTATCCTTACCCACTGCCTCCCTGCACGGCACCCAAACCTGTCTGACTCCAAGTCTTGTGTGATGTGCCAGGAGAGCTGTGCTCTGCGCTGCAACACAGGAAAGCTGTTAATGTACTGCACAAAGCAGGAAAATATGGAAAAGTATTAATCAATCTGACTTACCTTTTGGACTACTAGAGAGTGCAAACACAATCACACCAGCACACAGCTAGGTATACAACTGGTGATTCATCCACATCAGTGAGGCGTGTATAAATTAAATTTCTTTTGTTTGTTTTTTTCCCCTCCCTCTAAACACATACAGAAATATTACAGTTGTAAAAATTCAATCTATGTTCTAGAAAAGCCAAGACTCTTGTGCCTAGTTTACCCAGAAACGTGGTTAAATATTGATGTTTTAATGACGCATTCTTCAGAGTCCTCTATTTTGCCAGAGACTTATGTTTAAAGGCTTGCTCTAAAAGGCATTGGGGGAGTTGAAATTACAGCACTCGAAGCCTCTGACAGAAGCTGTATTCTGGTAGCAGCACAAATTGCATGCTAAAAGGCTCCACGTGGGACTTCCCAGCGCTCCTTTGGCACACGCTGGTCTCTGCGTTTTGCACTAGGAAGCCCACAGCCTCGGCAGAAAGGAAGCTGCTCCTCCATTTTTGAGTCCATTTACCCAGCAGAAGCCTCTGGCTCCAGACCAGAGTGCCCAGCTGTGGCTTCCAGTGGGAGAAGCTCTGATGGGACCGCTCAGGGGTCACACTGTGTGGGCAGCAAAGCTCTGGGTGTCATGGCCAGACAGGGATGAATGTCCAGGGTTGTCCAGAGCCTCATGGTAGCAGCCAGAAAGAGAAACCAAGGGAGAGCTGTGGACCTGGAGACCCCTGAGAGAAGCAGCGTACTCTGCTCCCGCTTACAGTGACGCCACTCAGCTCTGTGAGTGCAGAGCAGCCCAACACACTCATGGAGCCACCAGCAAGGGGGAGGGGGGGGTCATACCAACCTGTGTCGTGAGCCTTATGCAGTACGCCTCTCTAGAACCTCCCAACCTTGGGAACATCAGTCTTCTGCAGAGCAGAAACAAGGCTCATCTTCAAAGCAATGATAACTAACACCCAGATTTAAAGGTGTGAGCAGAGCTGTCTGCTTTTCTGCCTCTATCAAAGCTCTGCCCTTTCTCCCCTTGCTCAGGAGCAGCACCCTCAAGCTGCTCAGCTTAGGGTGCTGGTGCTCAGGTCAGCAGCACAGGAGCCACTGCCTAGCAGACTCCTCTAACACATGAAGAGCCCCTTGGTAACTGCACCCCTTTTATTGCTCCCTTCCACCAGCTCAGGTGGGTCTGCAGGTGTTTTCCTGTTTCTGCTCTGCTCTTGGTTAGGCAGTTAAGTTGTGGCTGGCACTGAAGCAGTTAGCATCATGCAGCTCACCTGTGGTGGGGGCAGGAGACTTTAAATCACAGCTGGTTGCCCTATTTATAGTACCAGGTTTTGTAGATGATTGGTAGGAGAAGGTTTTTATCTATTGCCTGGGTGGGTGTGAGATGCAGAAATATTTTGCTAACCCTGCTTAAAGTAGAGCTGTAGTCTTTCTAGGTGCAAAGTGCTGTAGCCCTGTTGGAACAAGTATATAGGAGTTGGATCTAGCAAGAGAAAGTATTTGGATTAACATGGACTTTTTCTCTTTTTGTTACGATAAAAAGGTTTGTATATTCATGTCTTTATATGTGTTTTCTAAGCCATAGCATTAATCACAATTTTGTTTCTTAGATAGTAAATGTATTCTTATTTTTTAATTCACTGACTAATACTTGTTGTCTACTTAGCCATGTCTTTTTTCTGGTTTTATGTGTTGAAGATGGGTAACTCTGACAAAGGGGAAGAGGGTTGCAATGGGTGCTTCTGCTGATGTGATGAGTGTCTCGGTTATTTTGTTAGCAAATTCAAACAACAAGTATTAAAATTGGTATCTACAAATTCAGAACATCCTGTGCTTCAAAATGGCAGAAGTTAGCTAATTTACTTAAGTAGTTGTATGATAAAGTCTCTTTGAAAGAAAAACAGTCTTTCAAGGAAATACCTTTAATATGCTTACACAACAAGAGAAGAATACTTTTTAAAAGTTAAAAAAAACACCCAAAAACTTTTTCTATGTAAGATGCCAAATAGAAATCTCGATCAGTTCAGAGATAATTGTTAGCAGGTCGGGCCAGCAGCCAGCAGCTCTTCTGGAGCCTTGGGAACTGTGTGGTTTTATTTGTTGCTCGCAAATGTGATGTGCTACTTCTGGGCATCTATACACTAAGCCGGTATTAGCCTGCAAAGGGTCAAGGTTACAGAAGCTGTGGCAAATGCCTTTTTTGGGTAAACGTTGTAATAGATGCTTGATATCCTAGCTTGTGATGAATGTGAAAGCCCTGAAATCCATAGTTTTGGCCCTGAAAAAGGACTGTAAATGCTCTCTGTGGCAGACCTAGAATTCCTTCAGTTCTGTTAATATTTCAGTTTTGTCACTGGTGCAGCAAAATCCCCCAAAACTCAACAACAACAAAAAAATCCAGCCAAAAAAACCCCACAAAGAACAACCCCAAACCTTGTAACGTGCTGAAACAACCCTCCCACTCCCACCATATGCACATTAAAGAATTCAGTTAATTATGCTGTACAGAAGAGAACAAATTAGCCCTTTCTCGTTGTTTTCCTAGTCATTCATTCCAGCAGAGATATGCAGTGGTTGGAGTCCTCTGAGCTGGGGACAGTCTCCTGTTCTGGCTTGTGGGTGCAGCTGCGTGTCCGTCTGCCTGCGGGTGGGTTTGGCTCAGCATTCTGCTCCTGTCGTCGCTAACCTTGTGCTAATGGCTGATGAGGGGCTTTGGCAAGGCCAGCAGCTTGACCTGCAACTCCCAGAAACATTGCATCAAAATGCCTAAGTAGCAGTTCTGGTTATTTGTTTTTCTCTTAATGTCTTAAACAACTCTTAATGAAAATAACAAAAAAAATACTGGTGGTATTTTCATCAGATTGATTTAAAGCAACACAGCCAACAATATCCTTCATAGAATCATCAAATGAACCATAGAATGCTTTGGGTTGGCAGGGACCTTTGGAGGCCATCTAGCCCAACCCCCTGCAGTGAGCAGGGACATCTTCACCTGAATCAGGGTGCTCAGAGCCCCGTCCAACCTTAATAAAACTAGATAATTTTAACTGTGACAGCCAGGAAGCATAGAACTCTGTTAGCTGGGGATGGCGGTGAACAGACACTAGGCAGAGAGGTCTACTGCAAGGTCCATGATGGTGCAGAGGGCCGGTCACCAGCTCTGTGCCTAGATGTTTGGCCTCTGTAGGCCAGGACTAAGCCCAGAGGATGGAGGCTGTGGCCATAGGAGAAGCCTCAGCATCCGTGAGAACTGTCTGTGGGTGGTTCCGAGGTCCTGGGCTGTACCTCCTGCGAGAAGATGCTGGCAGGGGTGCACTGGTGCCCAGCAGGGTACGGGATCAGGGTCTCCTTGGCCAGTGGGAAGCTTGGGGAGCTCATTTCCCACCCGTAGCTGTGTGCCTCACCACTGAGGGCCCAGCGGCAGGGACCCTGTGCTCTGCCTGGCTCCCACCAGCCCCAGACACATCTGCTGGTGTCCTGATAGACCTTAGCAAGGCTCAGCAATGACACGGCTGGCACTGCCTACAGCAGTGGCCCAAGTAAGGAAAACACGGAATATTGCGAAAGAAAAGATGAAAGGCAGACAAGGAATTCATGTGGTGAAACTTTAATTGCAAAATGGGCTTAATGTTACTGAAACACAAGTTTAATTGAATCTTGAACAGTTTTGCAAACTTCTAAAGTACAGGTTGTTGGCGGCGAGCAGCCTGCGCAGCCCGGTGTGGCTGCGTCGGCATCAGGCTGAGCAAACGGTCCGCTTCCGAGATGGCTGTGTGTGCTCTCTTCCCTCTGAGAAAGTGGTAGTATTCCAGCGTTGGGGCCCCTTTTCCTCCCATTTATTGGGATAAAAAATTAATTACAGCAAGATAATTTACTGGATCTCTTAAAAAGAAAGAAGATTGTTAAGGGAGAGAATGCTCCATCTTAACAGGTGTTCTGAAGGTGATGTTGTGCTATATCTTTACTACTTTGAATAAATTATAAGATTAAATATTCATGAGGTTCCATTGTTTGGCTTAGTACATTTACTTCCTGTAACATAATTCATTCAACTATTTTATACGAACTGTATAAGTACGTATTAATTACTATAACATAACTTACAGATTTCCTCCCATATGGCTAATTGGAACAGTAGATACAGCAAAATATCAGCCAGCGACATTTGCTAATAAATGGTGTGCCTGAGCAAGAAAAACTGTATTCTCAGTAATTCGTACTGCACAAATTTTTGTGATTGCATCATGCAATTTGTTTTCAGTCAGTACTTAACATAACCCCACACGTCATGGCATCATCAGTTTGCATCCAAATCACCTTCTTGTAGGAGGCAAAGATATCGCAGCTTATCTGGAAATGTGAACTTTGTGCCATTGCAAAAATGGTTATTATTCAAGATAATTATTATTTTGAGACAAAATGTCTCTTCAGTGGCCCAAACACTACAGTAAAGACAATTTTGCAGAAGGCAGCCTTACAAAAGACAGGGGTAACCCTGAGCTGCGCCTGTTCTTGTGCCCTCCCTGGCTCCGCTGCAGGCAGGGGCAGACGCGGCACCGGCTGCCGTCGTGGGAATGAAAGGTGCTCGCAGGAGAGAGCAACTGCGGGAGGCAGTCGGCTGTATCGGCACCGAACTGCCATCCCTGCCTGGTCTGGAGCCGCTAAACCGAGCCTTGCTCCCCTTTTCCACCCACACCCGCTGGTACCCTCCAGGTTGCCTGCTGAGGGGTCTGCGGGTGCGGGCAGCTCTCAGGGGGCCGGGTGGGCAGCGGTGCCCGCGGGGCAGCTGTCTGCCTGCAGCAGCTGGATGGTTTGGGGGCTTTTCTTCTTTCTAGCTCAGCACATAGACATCCTGACAGTGGTGTCGGGGACTGTCAGGAGAGCAGACACGATGGCGTGTGGTTTCCGTATGTGCTCTGAGTCGGTGAATCCCAGACCAGACGCGCTCAATTTCCCAAGTCAAAACAGGGATTCTCTCTGGGGGACAGCCCACTCGTGCTGAGCCTGAGCACTCCTCTGCCCCTCGGCTTGCAGAGCTCCGGCAGACGGAGCTGGCTTGGAAGCCGTTTGCTAGCAAGGAGGCAAGGTTCAGAGTAGCCCAGGGAGGGGGCGGTTGGTGGGTTCCTGTCTGGGGAGACCCCCCGGTGGGGCTGGGTTGAGGTGATGCCCACCGCAGCCCCACGGCTGCCTGCAGCAGCAGGGATGGGCAGCTGGGGAGCCGGATGGTGCTGGACGCCATGGCTCCTGGGCTGGCTGGATGTTGTTAAGCCAAACCCCAGCCTTTATGGTCTGACAGTCCTGTCCCGCCCGCACACAGCACGCCCAGGCAGCAGAGAAGAGGTGTTGTGCTTTTTTTGGGCTGCCCCTTATACGAGGAAGAAATACACGAGCAGGAACACCAGCAGATCCCAGGACCTCGACAGGGGCTTCTCCTGCCCTCCCTGTTTGCTCGGCCCGGGTGAGGCACTCCTGCTGCTGGGGTATGCGAGCCGCTCCCCGTACTGAAAAGGCAACGGGGAATTATATTCTTTTTTACTGCATTGACTTTTTTTCTCTGTCGTTCAGCACTTGCATGTGTGCTGCTTTGGCAGAAGAGCCAGGCTAGCACTAACTCCTTGTTTAAGCAACTGAAGAGCATGTTTGCCGAGCTGCACGTGTTCCTGCCACGAGCTCCGAGCTCGTCTCTGAGGCTGAGTCAAGGCAGCAGGTAGGGGAGCTTGTGACCCAGGCTGGTTAATACTCGGGACGTGGACCATTTTCTGCATGTGAGGTGCTCTGATCCTTTGGGATAGTGACTGCGTGCACAGTGTTGCTCTTGGAGAGACCCAGGGTGTATTGTAACGAGGGCAGGCCATGATATAGCTTTAAACATGAACGGAAACACTCTAAACAAGCGGAGTTTGTGACAGCTTTGCTGTTAACGCACGTCCAGTGTCAGGATGCAGGTACCAAAGCCAATGTGTCACGCATCTGTGTGAGACGGGCGTTTGAATGTCTGTGTGTGCGTGCACAAGGACAGTTTCCACAAAGTCTTCTGCAGTACTGTGTTGATGCTTGCACTAGCTAATCATGCAGTCAGTTTTATATAATACAGATGGTTCCTTCACGCTCAGCTCATGTTAATGACATGCACTGACTTCTGCATATTGTAATTTGTGTATGAAATGACCCATTTCTGTCTACTAGAAATGGTATTGTGCAATTGTCACTGTGCTACCCCACTGGAAAAGAGCCTCAGAGAAGTTCCCTGTGCAGTCACTAGCAAAGCAGTGGGTCCCAGCCTGAGAAGTGCACTCCAGGATCAGCTTCATAAAATTCAGTCTGTCTGTTTAGAAAAAAAAGAAAAGTTTTCCTCATGGCACAGCCTGAAGGATTTGTCTTTGAACTTCAGCACTTCTGCATGTGTCCGAATACAGGTGATGTTACCTAACAAATAAATAACTGGAGATACTAGGGTGTAGGAAAAAAGGATGCAAAGTTCACAGAACAGTCACTATGCTATTGCCATTGGTCTTCTAACGTTGTTGTGATATTTATCTAAAACTGCATTAAAATGAGGAAAATCGAGAATTTTTATTTTGCAGGCTATTCTGATATTTCATTTTTTTTAATCTTCAGTCTGGAAAAGGGTCAGTACATATAATAAAAGCAATTAAAAATGAATAAAAGCACATGGCATGAATATTCCAGGGAGGTGCTGTGACACACGAATGCAACCTTCACATTTCTGGGTCATCCCCTGCTCAAAAGGTTCTCATTTCAGCCAGTTTGATTTGGGTTTAATGCAGGTTTCGGGGGTTTTCCTTGCACAATTCTCTTTGTGTTTTCAACAGTTTTACATGTCTAAGTGTCCCAGCAATTTCTTGTTTTTCCTGCAAGGGAGAGGTTGAGAGGTGCTTTGCTGGGTGCCACGGTGGTACCGCTCTGGTGGGGCTGGCTGCTCTCGCTGCTGGAGGTGTCTGTGGAAGAGCGTTGGGATGGACAAACGCTCTGGGACTTGTGTTCGCTGTCTTGACACCGGGTTTGTGATGTTACTGCTTTGTCTAGGCTTGAGCTATGGCTACCTTTGTGCGAATACTGCAGTTGCTGTATTTCTCTTGCCTGTCCCCCGCCTTTCTGTTCTATTTATTGCCCAGAAGGTACAGATTTACACCAGCTGAGCGGCGTATGCTATGCAAATTGTGGTGCGTAATTCTCACCATCCCTTGGCACCTTGTGCGCTGATGAATGTGATTTATCAGGAAAGAAAAGGAAGTTTTTGCATGGCAGGTCTTTATCTGCTGTGCTCGTTGCGTTGGGATCAGGTGTGACAGCTTCATGCTTCTGTAGCATCATCTGTTTTGCCATGCTAATGCAGCGTCAGTGAAAGGTCAGTTCCTGTCCCACTAGGAATCAGATGCTGTGGTTTCCTCCCCTCAAGCCCTACTGCATTCCACATCTTCACACAGCAAGGGCATGCTTCTTCAAAAAGAAGAATAAATCCCAATCCATGAATTAAAGTGTATTAACCATTTATTACATAATATGGACCAGTTATATAATAATAGGGCAGAGTATTACCACAAGCAACAAGCTTATTTTTGCATTAAAATGTTAATGGGGCAATAACAGGCGCAGAAACAAGTTTATGCAGACTCCGAAACCGGTAGTGGCAGGCTCCCCGGGCTGGTCCGAGGCTCCCTAAGGCCAGTTAGCGGTGCCAATGCCTCACGGCCTTCCCGCCCCAGCTGCCGAGCCCTGTGCAGACCACAGGGCAGAGTGGACGGCGAGGGAGCGGGCACGGCTCGCTCTGCGCACAAGGTCCTGGTGCCTGGCTCGGGATGTGTCCCTCCAGCCAGAGACCCTGGCGGCTGGCACGCACCCGCGGGGACACAGCCACTCTTTGTTTTTTAAAACTAACAATTATGTTTATGATATAGAAGAGAAAGATGTAGGGAACTAAGAGGTACTTTTCCAAAGCAATCTTAGGAATCTAGAAACGAGTTTTAGGGTTTGTGTGCTGTTTTTTCTTTTTTCCCAGCCAAACCACCCACTGACTTTTGCCTCTTTTTCCCAATGTTTTGAGAGCGGTAGGTGTTTTTGGTGGATTTAGTGCTGGAGGTGTTTTTGTCCAAGGCACTGGAATCAACACTGCAAACACTAGCAAGAAGCAGAGCAGGCCTAATGCTGTTTAGGAAGTAGAAATGGAGAACAGAGGGATATGGGATCAGGATGACAAAAATGGAAACAATAAAAGGCATTTTATTTACTGTTTTAGGATACCTCTGTAGGAGAGTCGGTGGACTCCCTTTACAGCCTGGGAAGGAATTCCTTGCTGCGTCTGAATCTCCTTTGGTTTCTGGTCACTGAACAGCTTCAAACTGAAACTTCACAGAATAACACAAAAAGGGGCTATCGCCTCATTCAGGGATGCCGAAAAGGGCCTCTTCCTTTGTGTTCCCACCTCTGCCAGAGAAGGAAGGTCCCTGCTCTTTCTCATCCCCTGCTGAGCCTTTCGCTCCGTGCAGCTATTGTATCCCGTGCCCTGTGCAAGGCCGAGTCCTGACATTTCTCTGCGGGCAGCACACGGATGTAAACGCAGAAGCAGCTGTGTGCTTGCTCCCGTGTGCCCACCGCAAGCCACGCGTGAGCCCCCAGCCCCCCGCTCCCAGGCACCTCTTTGTTTCGGGGTGCAGCCGGAGGGCAGACCCAGCACAAGTACTCGCCCTTCCTTGGGTTGTTCTTCAGCAGCAGCGCATCCAGTAACAGCTGTGCTGGTCAATAAGCAATCGAATCCTCACCACAGAACATTCTGTCCTCGTTAATTGTGAAGATCCCACCTCCTGGCTGAGGAGCACCTGCTCCGTGCACCCTGAGCAGCGCTGCGTTCAGAGCGGTTTCGTGGCAGGGGTACAGCTGGGGTTCGGCTGGGCTCCGGGGACTGCGTGCGATATCACTTATTTCTTGAACGAGCAGAGGATTTATAAATTCTTTCATAACCTGACATGGCTTGCAGTCTTTGAACAGAGAAGTAAATATTGGGGGGGAGGCAGAGGGGTGAGAGAGCCTGCGTTATTCGCTGTGCTTGCAAGAAACAGCTCTTCCCTCTGCCCGCCTGCGCTGTCGTCGCGGAGAGGACGGCGAGGCCCCTCTGCTGAGCCGAAGGGTCCCTGCGAGCCGGCGCCGGCACAGGGCTTCGCCTTCGGACCTGGCGCGCGCAGAGCGTCGCGTGATGCGACTCTAGGGGCAGCTTGGCTGAGCTGGGAAGCTTTAAGCTGAATCTCACGTCAGCAGCACGAGTGGGGACGTAGAGCGACGGCTGAGATCTGACGTCACTTGTATTGCTCTCATGGACAGACTTGGGGAGGGGTCTGTTCTGACCTCACGAAATGCGAGTGTCTTCACAGCCCCTGGCTGTGCGTGCGGACATCTGTCCCGGGCCAGGACAGCAGAGCCCCCCGGAGCTGGGGATGACCCCAGGAGGGAGGGAAAAGGAAAAAGAAACGCTGTTGCTGACTGCTAAACCCAACTCGAGGTCACAGGAGGTGAGGATAAGAGTATGTCTTCGTATGGCAGGGATGAGCCTGTGGCTGCCCCTGTTGGCAGAGGGGACCCAGGCGGCTCTGCTGGGTGGAGAGACCTACTCTGAGGAGGGTCCACTCTCCAGGTCCTGGCTAGTTCTGTGGACTCTGCTTTTGGGAACGACTTCACAGTAGATGCTGCTTCTGCGTTGTCCTCAAAGCTGAGCTGAGCAGCATTTGATCTCCCAGGACATGGCTTCCACCACCATTTGGTGGATAACGAAGCAAAAGGACAGGGAGTCTGTTCTCCCCCGGGTAGGGCAGTGCGAGCAGTCAGCTGAGGGGACCCCGCAGCAGGGCATAGCGAAGGGGCTGCGCTGGGGCCCCGCAGCCGGGTGTGAGTGCTGCGGTGGCTGGACCAGCGAAAAGCGACCGTCCTGAAGAGAGAGAGAACTGTTGCTGAGCAAGGTGGAGAGCGAAAATACAAATGACAGAGCCGGAAGGAATTCAAAGCTCCATCCACTAATTAATCCCAATAAGTAATAGTACAAAAAAGAGCCTTTTAAAATCATGCCATCCTAGAACACATATGCGCTTTGCCTTAGTCTTTAAATAACTCGCTGGCTATATTTATGTGCCAGTTCAGTTTAGCATGTTTCTTTTTTTCTTTCTTGCAGCTTTTTTTTGGTTGGAATTCTTTCTTTCAATAGCTCTTCCACATATTTCATTAACTTTGTATCTTATTAAAACCTTTTTGCAGTGATTAGAATTTTAAATGCGTGTTTAAAGAGAAACCAAAGAGATTAAATGAATGTTAACAGAATTTAAGGCAGTCCATTAGGAACTTTTTGCCATAATTGTAAAATTCATGAAGCAGCATGTCTAATTATATATGCTGATGAAATCCAGATTGTAGGGACTACCAGTGAATTAACGTCAACAATATATGTTTAGTTTAAGATTGAACAATGCATCAATCTTCATGTTTTCTGGCAAAAATCATTCATCAGTGCTGTCAAAGTCATGCAAATCCATTTATCAGCAAGTTACCGATCTTCTGTAGAGAAGATAATCAGAAAGTTTGGTCGCCTCTCACTAAAGCTGGGTCCTTTGCATCCATTCTTTTCTTCTGAATTCACATTTTTTGTAGCATCTCAAGAGCCTCATCATGCATGTTTTTGCCCTTGAAGAGACTCAAAATAGCATAAAAATAAAAGTCCAGCACACAGAAGAAAATGATGTAATTCAACCCAAAATATACTTTAGGACGGTCATAAAGCAGTTTAACTCCCTGCAGACCTTCACAGCTCATGAGCTGGTGTTTCTTTGCCTTAAAACCTACCTACTATGAGATTTTGAGTTCTCGATCCCCTGATTAAACTTCAGTTTAATCTAAATTTAGGACAGATTTAGTTACCAGTGCTCTAACAGGAGAAGGGACAGGCACCCAGCTGAGACCCAGCCTAATGAAATCAGTCTCTGCCCACAATAATTATAATTTTAAGCAGCCGGCTCCGGTCGCTCTCGAGTCATCGCATACCATTAAGCTGGGCTGTAATCGCACAGCAGGTCGTGCACCTCAAGCCTGATGGCCGGCTGCAAACCGCTGCTGAGCAGTCTGGGAGCTTTCCTTGGTCACTGGGTGGACATGGGACTGAAGCCGGGTGTTTGCGAGTGTCCCCTAGTGCTGCCCCGCTCCTTGGCAGCTCCTCCAGCCGCCCGCCAGCCTGCCGGGGGGCTTCTGCTCCGGCCACGGAGGGAGAGCGGGGGGTCCGGCAGGGAACGGGGCGTTTTCCTCCACGTCTGCACAACACGGAGAGAGAGTGGAGGAGTCCGGTGTTAGGGTGCAGATTTCAGGTCGTTTTTCCCATTAACAGAAGGCAGGATGGATTTCGGTCTGTATTTCTGTGAATAAAGCCTCAGTTACCTGGTGTCGGTTTGAGAATAGCGCAATATGAAGGTAATCACTTAAGATCTGGATTTCAAGATTTTTTTTCTGTTTTTATATATTGTAATTCTACTCTCCAGAATAAGCTTGTTCTCTGTGAACTATGAATTTTAGACCGCCTACCGTAGGTGGTTTAATGCTGGTTTTGTAGTCACTATATATTCTCCTGAACCTGATTAACAGTCTTTGTGCTACTGTCACCTGGAAGTTATCCAGTACAACAATTTCACTGGAGAATGGGATTTCATCAAAATGTATTACAGGAACATGCCAGTTTCAAAAACTTTAATCAGAAAAGGGATCTGGGAGCCAGGAAGATTTTTTCTGTTGAAAAGAGACACTGTGTTGAATGCAGGTGTGTTCTCAATTCATAAGCTGTTTTAACAGTTCTCTTCCTACTTGGCAAAGCTACTGCCTGAACAGTTTAATTCTTCTGCCTGATCTGTCAGCCCCAGCTCTCAGCACAGCTGCAGGTCACAGCCACGGCGGGCATCGTGCGGGGTCAGCCTGCCCTGCCTGGAGAAGGGCAGGGAGGCTGATGAGGGGTCTGGAGAACAAGTCCTGTGAGGAGCAGCTGAGGGAACTGGGGCTGTTCAGTCTGGAGAAGAGGAGGCTGAGGGGGGACCTTATTGCTTTCTACAGCTCCCTGACAGGAGGGGGTAGTGAGGCGGATGTTGGTCACATCTCTCAGGTAACTAGCGATAGGACAAGAGGCAATGGCCTCAAGTTGCATCAGGGGAGGTTTAGACGGAACGTTGGGAAAAATGTCTTTACTGAAAGAGTGGTCAGGCACTGGACCAGGCTGCCCAGGGAAGTGGTTGAGTCACCATCCCTGGAGGTGTTCAAAAAATGTGTAGAGGTGACTCTTCAGGATATGGTTTAGTAGGCATGGTGGTGTTGGGTTGGTGGTTGGACTTGATGATCTTAGAGGTCTTTTCCAAGCTATGATTCTACGATTCTAAAGCAGTCCGATGATACTCGCCTCGCTGCAAAGTCTGGTTTAGGATTAAACAAGGTTTTAAGACATGGGAAAAAGAAAAACCCAACCCAGCAATCAAGTCTGCTGAGGTAAGTGTTGAACACTGGGTGCAAAACTAGAACCCAAGCCACGAGGTAGCCCAGCATGTCTGCCAGCTGTCAGCCTCAGCGACGGGTGGCCACAGGCACCTCGCTGGCTCTGGCCCCGTGGTTTCTGTCCTGAAACAAAGCAAACCCTTGCAGATTTTACCTCCAAGCCATCAATAAGCTTTGTGTCAGCTGTATGCAGCCCCCAGAGCCGGCTGCTTGCGTGGCAATCATGAAGCGGGGTGGTTAGCGCTAGAGGGGGAGGACGAGGTGCACAGCTCGGTGAGGAGATGCACCCCAGTGTCCCTGTGTTGGGGACCTACCAGTGCAGAGAGCACCACTGATGGTGCTTGGGACCCCCGACTCTGCAATCAGCCCCAGCTCCACGGGGTAGTGGGTGTACAGGGGCAGGTCCGGATAGTTGTCTTAACGGACATGCGATGCTTGTCAGATCTCCTGGGTGCCACTTTTTGCCATTTCAAGTGTCATGTCTGTGGCAGATGGCCAAGTCACTTGGCCGTGTGGTGTGAATTGCTTTTTCAAGGTCTAGCTTGCTCTTTTTCATTATTCAAAGTCTCCCATCTCTTAGCTGTTTGGTAGTGTGAAAATTTCTCAACTGAGAAAATCCAGCTTGTTCTCCCCCTGTCTTTTCTGATCATTTTGAAACACTTGGGTGCTGCCCCGTACCAGATGCTTAACTTTTAGCACAGGGTAGTTCCACTGAAATACGAGTTACTGCCTATGTCTCTAGAGGAGGATCACATAAAGGCATTCAGCTGAAGCAAAGTCTGACTACACAAAAATAAATGTGAGTTCAGGGACAAAACTGAACTGCAATAACTTCAAACAAAACAAAAGCAAAGCAGTTTGAAAAACTTCAGAGAGAGATCCCTCGAATTCTCGCTGTGCTCCTGTTTGATCCGTGCACAAACCCAACACATTTCTTGGTGCGCAGTAGCACAATGCTCGGGGTTTCGGGACCAGCCACCGGCGTTCGTCACTTCGGGCTGAGGCGGTGCTCTGCCTGTGCTGACGGCTTTGTGCTGTGCTGAGGTAGTGTAGTGCTGGCAAACTGAGCTGGCACGTAAATCAAGTAAGAAGGAAACATCACTAGTATTAGATAATGCTCTCAATAATACGTTTAACATTTGATCAGCCCTGAAGTGGTCAGGCAATTGGACTAGATGATTCCTTTCCAACTGAAATATCTTATTCTGTTCTGTTCTATTCTATAATAATGTACTAAACTGTTGTGTTCATTCTCCAGCATGATTTTTGTTCCCTGAGTTAAAAAAAAAAAAAAAATTATGAAGGAGTAATTACGGCCAGGGGTGCCCCTTTGAGGCATCTGGCCCAGCCCTCCACTCCAGTCTGGGCTGACTTTGGAGTGAGACCAGGCTGCTTGGGGTCGGGGTTTTGCTCCGGCCCAAGCCCGGCACTGCCTGAGCTGCAGGCAAACTGGGCTTGCGAAGAGCAGGGCTCCTGACCTGGCACTTCGTAGAGCATGAGGATTTACAAAAATCAGGGTAGTTCCATGAAAATCTCTGACTAGAATCCAGATTTTAATTTCCAGTTGCTGCTCTTCAGAATGAGTCTTTTCACATGTGGGTTGTTTTGCTGTGTCTGTTCCCATACATTACCTTCTCTGATTATTCTGCTTTCTGTACTGGTTGGGCTCCTGAGCAGTGATGACATCATTCTTTGCATTTGCTGTCGAAGAACATTTTAAAACCAAACGTCTCAACCGGATAAAAATAATCCTTGGTTTAGTGCCCGTGGATTTATTAATGTGACTGCCTCTCTCTGCTACTGAAGTTCAGCCTGATGTAGTTTTATAAACTTGTGGAGATCACTGAAGACATGTCCCTCTGTTAAAGATACTTGGTGTGGAAGCATGTCAGAAGAAAAAAGGAAAAGAATTAAAGCCATCTCAAGGTTTATTACCCGAGTGCAGGTAACTGGCATGTGAGGGGACGGTTCCCTTCAGCGCTGTCTTACATTCAAAAGCCGCTGGAACAAGTGGTGCTCCACCACAAGTGGTGCAGAAAAGCCCTTTCCTGTTCAGCTTGCCCAGTTTCACATTAAATGCACCCAGAAAAGTCTTGTTATCAGTTAATGTATAACTCCGGCAAAGAGATGGAGGTGCCTACGGGCTTATTTAGCACAAAAATTCAGTCTCTCGAAAAATTGTCTGGAGAGTAGGCAAGGAATTACAAGGCCAGTGGACACTGTGCTACTCTTTAAACAAGGTTTTATTAAGCACATATTTAAAGAGAGATTGTTGAGATAAGTCAATGGGAAGACTAGCTCCCCTGGGGACTGGGCTGCAGCCGCATAAATACAGGCATGAACACCTCGCTTTATAATACGTTCCTGCAAAATTAAGATCTGTTTTTATTTCTTGTCCCGCTGCTCCCGCTGTTCAATCTCCAGCTGATGCCCTAATCCTCTTTGTCACTTAATTGCTGGCTGTTAAAATTGCTTTCTCTGAGCCTCTGCTCTGCCGTAACCTTTGCAGCGTCTGCACTGCCTTAGCTACAGGGATGAGGCCATCCTGCCCGGAGCATCCCTGTGCTCCTGGGGACACCCTGGCAGCTGGCACGGAGCAGCCTGCGGCCCTGGCCCGGGCTGAGGACACGCTGCACCCCACGAATGCGAAGCAGAGGGAAGACTCGGCGACAGGCGTCACTGTCGCACGCCGGCCACCTCGCTGGAGGCAGCGGGTTGCACGAACTGGAGAGGACACTGTCCCCGGAGATGCAAAGGAGAGGGTGCACCAGTCACTGCCGTCCTTCCTCTATCGTTTCTTGCAACCAATCTTCTGTTAAACGGTTTGCAAGCCTGGAAATCAAACAAGTGTTGCAAGAAACAAAAACTTTTTCGAAGAAAGCTGCCTTTTCCTGGCAAAGGCCAGGTTGTAGAGGAAGGTTTGGGGTTCCACCTGCCTCACTGCCTCAGCTTGGCTTGCCAAGAAGTCTGGTAGCAGGACCTCAGGGGAGGAGCTGAGGTGAGGGAGAGGTCCTAGAGAAGCACAAATTGTAACCTGCTGTTTGAATTGGCTCTGGCTGATCCCGTGTGGATTTTGTGTTTGAGCGCAGGCACACCTCCATGGTCAGTCTTGACTTAAATCACCCAGGGCCTCTTGCTATGAGGAAGTAAAGTCCCAAAAGCTCATGTCTGTTGGTGTCCCAGAGAAGATACAGGGAGAAGTGGTGACAGCCATTGGAAGGTGCTACCTTCCAAGGGGTGGGAAGGACATCCCGCAGCTTGCTGAACATCCTGTGGACAAAGCTCAATGGGGGCTGCACCAGGCTGAGAGACTTCTGCCACTCCTCATTTCTCCCTTCCCATTTGTGGAGCCTGCATCGTTGAGTCCTATGTCTCCCTGGGGCTGTAGCGTCTTTGCCAGCTACAGAAGATGGGGAAGGACCAAAAAATACAAAGTGGATGGGTGGTTTCAGTCATGAACAAGCCTGGTGACATTTCATCAGCCAGTGCTTAGGATGCACCCAGCTGTCGAGGTTCACCTGTGTACGGATGTGAGCACTTGTGCCAGCTCGTACAGTAGGTTGGGTCACAGACCAGCTGAGGAGCTGTGATGGTTGTCCAGCTGTGACTGCATCCCTTGGGTGCCTTAGAGGATCCTGAAAGCACCCCATGGGTAAGCCATGGAAAAAACCTAGGGGTGTCCATGGCTGCTGGAGAGGCTTCTGGAGGTGGATAGGGACAACCAGCAAATCTCCTAGCTGACAGCAATTGAGGTGCTACGCTGACTTCAGCGAAGCCATTTACATCACACCATTGACGTCAGCTGGGAAATGGCTCATTGACTTAATTGGGACTGTTCCAGTCCATACTGGCAGAAGATACACGCTACATTTTTTGACTTCCTTAAAAATACTGAGAGGAAAAATAGCACAAAATCCTGCTGCCTAATTAAGGAAATAAGTTTCTCTTAAGGTGACTTTAGAAATTTTGGCCAGTGTTGACTCCTTAAGGACTTCTAATTAGTACATTTCCAGTTGTCTTTGTAGGTTTATTTTTGCATTAATACCAGTTTTCATAGGTAAAGCAAATATGATCTTCCTTCTGTTTACAGAAAGAGAAAAAGATTTTGTTTCAACACAATGTCACTAAAAATGAATATATTACAGATAAGCTTATGGCTGGAGGGGCTTTATTTTTGGAGGATTATTCTCTCCTGTTTCATAAAATTAAAGGGCTGTAAAGTTATGGAGTACTTTCTAATACCATCAAAAAAGTTGACCAGTTTCATTGACATTTTCAAATAGGATCAATTTAGTACTTGAGAGAGATGAAAGATTGATAGGACTGGAAAGTGAAGGCTGTAGTTTATGAACCTGATGAAATGCAGGCAGAAACAGCAGTGGGCTTCAAATGCCCTGCTGTTCTCTTTTAGCGTGTCCTCAGCAGACTCTTGAGACAATAACTCAGATTCGATCTCATTTTGTCTTGAGCCTATAAGAAATGGAGATTGAGAATCATTAAAAATGTTGCTGAGCTGGTGGATAGTTTGGGGCTAAGAAGCCTAGTGCAATGTTAAAACTGCTGAGGCCATCACATTCACTTGAGTGATCTGAGGGGTGTAGAGGTGAAAGTCCAGCATCTAAGGAGAAACGTACTCAGAAAGTAAGAAATATTTTTTTACTTTCCTACACAGGCAACCATCTCCTGAGCTAATGCTTGCGGTTTAAATACAATACCAGGGACTAATGTCCTTCCATTCTGGGCAAGGACCACTTGCTATGAACGATGGGATTATTGCCTATTTGATCTACGTCTGAAATAACATACCGATATAGTCCTCAAAATTTAAACAATGGTAAAGATGCAGCAGTGGCAGGAAAAGCAGGGATTTTTTTCTTTTCTGTTTTTTCTCTTTTAGAGCAAAAATAATAGCTGAAATGTTGAACAACCTAAAATATTCCTTAAAAATCATTGTAGGTGGAATAAACGATCCACCCCATAAGAGGTCATCCTATCTGTACTTGTATAAATTGTGTTTTCTTCTCGGGTGTAGAAAGAGATTCTGGCTGACCATTGTTTTTCAGACATTGCTCAGACCAACTCGCCTTTGAAATCATTTGTGAACAGGGAGAAACGCTTATTTTTAATTCAGGGAACTGGGGACGTTGCCACGGTGAGACAGCAGCAAGCTGAACAGAGCTTGGGGCAGGGGCTGGCAGGGGAGGAGACCCACCTCTCCCCCATCCTGCCGGTGCAGACCCCAGGTAGGAGAGGGTCCTGGGTGGGGGGACACTGGCTCGGAGAGGGGTGGCGAGGTGGAGCAGGGCCGTGGAGCTCTCCAGGAGCGTGGTGGAGCAGCCTTGGAAGCCATGGCGTGGTACCAGCCATCTGCAGGGCCGCCTTGGCACCCTCCTCAGGTGAGCAACCCTCTGCTCAGCTTGTAGCTGCGAGCCATCATTTCCTCGTTTTAGGAAAGCGAGGTTTGTGTGGGCGAGGAGCAGAAGGAAAGGGCACCTGCACCTGCCAGACCGACCACTTGCAGCACCGCACCAGCCAGCAGTGTCCTCGGAGGGTCCACACCAGCTAGCGGTGTCCTTGGAGGGTCTGCACCAGCCAGCAGTGTCCTTGGAGGGTCTGCACCAGCCAGCAGTGTCCTCGGAGGGGTCCGCACCAGCCAGCAGTGTCCTCGGAGGGTCCGCACCAGCCAGCAGTGTCCTTGGAGGGGTCCACACCAGCCAGTGGTGTCTTTGGAGGGTCCGCACCAGCCAGCAGTGTCCTCGGAGGGTCCGCACCAGCCAGCAGTGTCCTCGGAGGGGTCCGCACCAGCCAGCAGTGTCCTCGGAGGGATCTGCACCAGCCAGCAGTGTCCTTGGAGGGGTCCACACCAGCCAGCAGTGTCCTTGGAGGGGTCCACACCAGCCAGTGGTGTCTTTGGAGGGTCTGCACCAGCCAGCAGTGTCCTCGGAGGGTCTGCACCAGCCAGCGGTGTCCTTGGAGGGTCTGCACCAGCCAGCAGTGTCCTCGGAGGGGTCCACACCAGCCAGCGGTGTCCTCGGAGGGTCCGCACCAGCCAGCAGTGTCCTCAGAGGGGTCCGCAGGCGTTGAGAAGGGCTGCCTTGGTCCGATGATGCACTTGAAGTGCACAATTCAAGTGGTGATCTTTAAAGTGCTCAATGAAGTACGCCGAGACGCTGTGAAATGCCTGTTCTTAAGTGGCTTCTGGGGATGCTGCTTTTAAAATACGAGTTTCATTTCTTTTGTGTGGTGTTCCAGGTCACTGGTCCTTTGTTCCACTTCTGCGAGTCCTTGTTGGATGACTGCCATTTCTCATCCTTCTCTGATTATTTCCAGCTTTATTTAAGGAGCTGCTCTCTGCAGATCATTTAATGAGGAGGATTTCCTCATGCAGGAAAGCTTCTCTCGTTTTCTTTTAAGTGTCAGGGTGGATGTGTCCTCTGCTGAACAGGAGCCACATTTAACTGTGTTGTTTCTTTAATTCTTAGCAAAGAAGTTTCCCTCCTTTGGCTTAGTGTGAAGTGACAGTTTATAATATCTCCCCTAGAACCATTTTAAAGAAAACAGAGAAATACTTGCATCAGACTCTGTGAGAAGTACATCTCACCAGAGAAGTGTCCATCTCGCTCGAGATCCTGTTCGGCTTTTCTTAGGATGTTTTTATTGGTGCTTTACTGAGGCTGTTGCCATTCCTCTATCAGAGTCGCAGCTGGTCTGAGATTTTCAAAAAGTGCTATTAAGAGTGGAAAGACAAACCATTGTGTGGGTCTTGAGGAAGAAATAAGGCTGGAGGTACTGGGAAGGTTTGAAGGGACATTCTAATTTCTTCCTGCCCTTTGCAAAGGGAGCAAGATGGATGGAAAAGGGGGAGAATGGAAAGCACTGCCGAGAGGGGACTCCCAGCCTTGGCAGCCGTCCCTGGAGCACCCAGGAGGGAGCAGGTCCAGGACTCTCGTGGGGGCTCTCATGGTGGCATTTGGTGATGCTCACAACAGGACCCTCCCCACTCCTCACCAGTGGCTCCTCACGCTTCACTGCTGCTATTTCTAATTTCTAGCTATCTCAGCTTCTCTGGCAAGGGGGATTTTCTGCTTCGTTCACTAGACCCTGCAAGGCAGCGTCCGCTGTGCTGGGTGATTGGCAGGACCCCGCGCAGGGTGGGAGTTGGTGACCACCCTTGGCCAAGGCAGGGCTGGAGCACCCCTCCCTGGTCTTCAGCTGGGTGTGGGTTTGCATGGGGAAGGAGCAGAGGCCAGATGCTACTTCAAGACTGTTTCCTGTGATTTTTTTTTTAAATCATCTTAAAGGGAAAAAAGCCTTGGAAACGAACAGGCAAATCATAACAATTAAACTTCAATGCAAGCTCCCTTGGATCTTTTTTTTATACCCAGGTAAAAGGCTGCCTAAAAGCAGTTTATTTACTATTCTTTCTTACTTTTCAACAAGTTTTCATAGTCCAAAATGCAAATTTAACCCTCACCAGCAAGTTTGGATGAAGAGGTGATACTTCATAAGCTGAAGCGACGTGCTGTGCATGTTCCAAAGAAAACAATGCCATTTGTATGCAAAGGTCTTTGAAATGTGTCTCTGTACTCAGTTTCACTGGCTCTCACGGTCTGAAGGGAAAGAAGTTTTTATTTTGCTGTGCTTGGGGCTGGTGGCCTTCCATCCTCCTGCGGGCACGGCACTGGTCAGCAGACGGGTAACCAGCAGAGAGCAGATGTGCTGCTGGACTGCACTCGCTATTTTTTGCACCCAAATATTCACTGCAGAGCTATTATTTCAGAAAGTACTACTGGTAGCAAAAACCTGCGAGCATGGCGATGCCGCCTAAAACGGGTGTCTAAGTCCGTTTCAATAACGCTGACATACGTGGAAGAAGTAGTGCCAACAGTTGTTTCCTCCCTTGGTGTTGCTGCTTTTCTGCAAAATTTTGAACAGGAAAGGAATTTGGCAATGGGTACAGTTTTGTTCAAGCTGCTCTTCTCCAAATTATGTTGATTATGCTGGATATGATATTTCTTCCCATTTTCAAGAAAAAGTCTGCTCAGTAAATTATGCAATTTTAGTTTTTACCCTTTTGCTTTGCCTATGAGCAGTATTAGTGAATACTATAGAGATAAAGGCAATTTCAGAATCTGTGGGCTGTTATTTCAATTTTGTCTTTCATTTTTATGTCCTATTTTGTCAGAGGGACGGGGATTTCTGCTCCGTGTCAGACTACCATTGTTTGGAATAGCAGTAAATTTTCATTACTTCTTATATCTGCTCTCTTCTTCATTTTTTTTTTGGTTGTTTAGCACTAATTTTTATCCTGTCTAGCGCTCTTGAAATACTTTTTTCCTAGATTAAATGCTAGAGATAAACAGGGGTAAGTAGTGCATATTGCTGTGTATAGCTCATCTAAAAACTGTAGAAGAAAGGTGTTGAACTGCCATGAAAAATGTAGCCATTAGTAAATTGTTGTGGATTTCTGTTCTGCTTTTATTCTTTTTATCTTGTCGAAGGGTTCTATGCATACAGCTGTTATTGCAAGGTTTTAAGCTCATTTTCCTTTTGAGGGTCAACACCATTAACTTTCTCTTATATGATTAGTTTTATATTTTATATACAAAGCTTCCTTCGCTACGCTGCCACTTTCAGATTTTTCCAACACAAAAAAGGAAACAGAAAAACAGGAGTGAAACACATCTTACTGTATACTACTTTTATTTTCAACCTTCACTTCTCCTTTGATATTTCACCCTTAGGTTTGCCTACTTGATTATTTTAAATTTTACTTAAATTTTCTGGTAGAGAATAAAGGTTTTTGAGTAAAGTACAAGATGCCATCCTCCTGGAGAGCTCTATGGGGGACTGAAATCATATTGCAGTGAGATAACGTGTCTAGGAGTGAGAAAAAGAATGAACACGATTCCTCCGACTTTCACAGTTCTGGAGAGCACAAAATGCAGCGGCAGTGACCGCTCCTGGGTCACAGGGCAGGGCAGTCCCCTCCCTTGGAGCCTTCTGGGGTGCTGAGACATCGAGCACCCTTCCTCGGGTCCTGTGCTTCCCGGGATGAGGTCCTCCAGTCTTGCAGCAGGTTGTGGACTGGGAGAAGCAGAAAGGAAGCAGTCAGATGTCGCTGGATGTCTGCAGCTGGCATTTTGGAGTTAGAGACGTTGCCATTCAGGGAAGCTCTGGGGATCTTCTGTAACACAATACAATTGTGGAACAGAGTGGGGACAGCAACAAAGCAACAACAAAGGAAACAAAACCGTGAAAGACCCCTGAAATTCTTCCAGAGAAGGCTTGGTACCCTCCAGGCACACTGAGTTGGAGCGAGGACAAGTGCTTCTAAGGAGCTTCCAGTAGGCAGTGGAGTTGTCCGAGGGGGCCAAGGTCAGGGCTGGAGCTGCTGTGCCCCACCCTGTATGAAAGCCTGGGAAATGAAGGCACAAACTCTGCAGGCTTGCGAGCTGTGCAAAAAGGAAGGAAGAAAGAAGGGCGATAATTTTTGCTGTGGCTAAGGTTGCTGCAATGTGCTGTAGCTGCTTCCACTGCAAACCAGGGCAGGCACGAGGGGTCTCTCGATAAGATCTTTGCTGTTCGCAATGAGGCTTTCTGAAGCGAGAGAAGAATTCAAGCTGTTAGATATGACTATTTAGTAGTTTTCACAAACAGTAATAAACATCTTGTTTTTTTCCTGTCTTGCTCCACCAGGCTGTCTAGAATGAATGAATTATGATTTGTTTTTTATTAAGTCAATGATGTAAGCGCAGATACGAGATGGGAGTTGTTGCGAGTGATTGTGGTCTTTGAGGTCTATATGAAACATATTCCTTCCCACAGTTATTATTGCTATGATAACAGCAGCAGCAGTTATCTGATGATCCATGATCCAAGCCTTCCTTGAATCTTGGACCCATTTTGCTTCATCCAGATTTCCTTTGATAGCCTCTAATTTCTGTTGAAAATGCAAAGACCAGTTTCCTGCGACACTGTTCTGAACACATCACACTCTGTCGTTGACATCTTTTTTGGAGGAAAGGGGGGGTCAAACATAAGGTCTCGATCTTTTCCTTCAGTATTCCACCAGTTTATTGCCATCTGCCATGCCCAGAGGACAGGGCTGGTCATTGCTCTGCCCATGACGGCCGCTTCCTCGCTGCCAGGTCCTGCCCCAGCTAAGCTGGCATCCTTGCAGGGGAAGGGAGCTGGGCACTCATCTCGCAAAGCCTCTGTTCTTCTTTCCCTGAAACTCATTTCAAGGTTCTTAAGTTGTCTGAAATTTCCTTCTCATCTGAAAAAGGTTTTGAAGTTATCCAGGAACCCATCATTCCACAGGCTTCAGTCTCGATCTGAGGAAAACTTGTTAGTCTTCAAAAGGTATTTCATTTGGTTTTGAATTCGACAGTCTTACAACCTGCCTGTACGTCTGGAGCCTGGCTTGTCACCGCTGATAGCTGCACCCAGCTCTGCGAAGAGCAAGAACGACTTTTCAGTCTGCTGTTACTCGGGACTGTGCTTTCCAAAGCGTGAAAAGGACGGCTGGGTTGGTTCAGCGTTCGCCTGGAGGCAGGCGCAGCCTGGTGGGAGCCGTACGAGGAGCAGGGTGCGGGTGGGAAGGCCGAGCGGTGGGCTGGGGGCCACCGTGCTGCCCGGCATGGGAGCCTAAGAACTTTCAGTGTAATAATTCTCTTTCATGGGATTGCTGTAGACAGCCGTGGTTTGTGGAGGACCTGCTGCATCCATCTCGCTCGCTGGCACTTAGTCCAGCTTGTCTTGCACGTCTCTGCCCAGCCTCCGTGTGCCTGTCACTGCCCGAACCCACGTCCCGTGCTCTTCTCAGCAGCATTTGCCACGCTGCTAAAAGTCTGTCAACAGCACGAGCAGAGCGGTGGCTTTCTGAGCATCCTGCAGGTTTTCACTATTAACCTTTTAGTTCTTGACAGGATTTTGGCAGTGAAGTTCCAGGTCCGTGACGGGAACATGAAGAAGCGGATCTGGGAAACAGGCGGGGGGAGAGGCAGCAGGGGAGCAGCACAGAGGTGCTGTGCTGCTGTGGGGACAGGTGGCTACAAACGGCCCTGGGTGCCCATAACGGGTCTTAGGCAGCACTGGGTGCTCTTGTCAGTGCCAGGTGTCAGGCAGACGGATGCTGCTTGCTCCTCAGAAAATTGGTGCAAAAGTCAGACAATTATTTATTCTTTGTGCAACTGAATCTTGCTTGTTTCAAAGCATCTGCATTTCTCTGAAGGCTCTTTTCCCTGGCTTCAGGAGTATAATAGCAATTTTCGTGTGCCAAAGTGCATTTCCTTTTCATATGTACAATCAGCAAAAATATCTGATCTGCTTTTTCTCTCGCATTGCCTCACTGCCGTCTGCCAGCTGCATGGCTGCGCACCTCGTCCCGTCAGCCGGGGCGAAGATGAGGATGTTGAGCTGCACCGGCCCCGCTAACAGCCCCCAGCCGGCATCACTTCTAACCAGGCACCAGTCCGAGTTGGAGCCCTTGGCCACCACCTTCTGAGCCCATTGGCCCTGACAAGATTTTCAGCTCCCTTGTCACCTTTCCACCCAGGGCGTATCTCCACAGTTTGACCTCAAGGATGCTATGGAAGATTGTGTTGAAGACTCCACTAAAGAAGAGAACACATCCACAAACCTCCTCAAGCTAAGGAGACTTTTTGGGACATTGAGTTTAAGAACTGAGATGGCCCCGTCTGCTGAAGGTGGACAGTATTATTGGCAAATGGGAAGAGCAAGGGAAAGAGACTTCCAGATTTTTTTTGAAAACTGGGTGTGTTATCAAAACCCATTGCCAAGATTCATGTCTTCAGTCTTCTGTTATTATCTGAATTTTATATTGAGCTATTTTCAGAATCACTTTCTCTACTCCTCCCAGCCCCCACTGGCTCAGGGAAGGAATCCTACCTCTGTTGACTTACGTGAACATTTTCTGCTCTTCTGTGAACCCTCTTACTGAAGGAATCAGATGAAATGATTAGAAAAACATCAGTATTTCTTTATGAGGCACTAAATCTTCTACTTTCCTAGGGAGATGCTTAGGAGAGAGTGCCTTGTCCTTGACTCGCTCGTGACACGGAGTTGGCTGCTTCATTGGATGCAGCGTCAGTGGGCAGGGTGTTGTAAAGCCACTGCTCAGCACTCATGAGCTGGGACTACACATGAATACTCGTCATTGTGCTGTGCCATTAATTTACCAGAACACAAAACTAAGTGGTAATTATTAGCAGTGACCATTTATTATAGCCGTTTCATTTTTCATGTCCCTTAAACATTTATCATTCTTCTTAATAGGATGGGGTTGGTTGAACAGATGTGAAATAAATGGTATAGGTCTGTGTTCAGTAAATGTTTTTTAATTTTTTTCACTCATTTTTATATCCTACCTGTGCAAACACGCCATTTAAGATTATTCTGAGTGTTTAATAGACTCTTGTGCCTACGTGTCACAAACAGTTACGAGAGACCTTAAAATAAATTTAGGGTGTTACGTATCACAGGTACTTTTTCACTGCACAGCATAGTGCAGTGGTAGAGCAATTCTAATCGGAATCACTGGGGCAGAAGAAAGCGTCTCCCACCGCAGCTGCCACACAGTGCTGCAGCGTGCGGGGCAGCGCGGTGACTAACGGTAACGGCTTTTTGTGGGATGGAAGTCTCTGGCTCTGTCTTGACAGATACGTTGAGTAGTGGCATTCAACTGCTCAGATTGCAATTACTTTTGAAGATTACACAACAGTGGATAATTTAATTGCCTTAATGCTGTTGTATTTCCTAATCAGGAAAACAGACAGGTAAGCAACCATTTGGGTGCAAAGTCACCATCCCTGATAGCCTCAAGTAATTATAAATGTTTGGTCTAGAAAAATTCTCGAAGAAGCCACTGCAAACACCTCAACTACGACACACTGGTGGACTTTGGACCTTGTAAAAGTCTGATCTTCATCATCACAGTGTCTCATGGGAATGCTCGGAGGCATCACGCAATTCTACAATGCTGAGATATTTGCTTAATATTGTGTTAGCTTTGCTCCCCGTTTTTATAAAAAGAGAATAATAGCATTCATGTGAGCAGAAATGTATGGCACAGAACCCGTGTCCTCAGAAGGTGTTAATTTCACTAGAAAACTTAGAATTTGAGGTCTATTAAATATACGAGCAATCCCAAGCACAAATACAGGTGGAGAAGGGACTGCGAACAGCCCTAAGAAGAAGGAATTGGGGAAGCTTCTCAACATGGCCCAGCAATGTGTGCTGGCAGCCCAGCAGGCCAGCCATGCCCTGGGCTGCATCCCCAGCAGCGTGGGCACAGGGTGAGAGGGGGGATTGTGCCCCTCTGCCCTGCTCTGCTGAGACCCCCCCGGAGTCCTGCGTCCAGCTCTGGAGCCCCCAGCACAGGACAGATCTGGAGCTGTGGGAGCTGGGTCAGAGGAGGCCCCAGCAATGATGCGAGGGCTGGAACCCCTCTGCTGGGAGGAGAGGCTGGGAGAGCTGGGGCTGCTCAGCCTGGGGAGGAGAAG
>Ga0065711_1004938_pt1 | contig 26544 bp, 7 predicted proteins | sample Hoacrofraction12_FD_59098 | JGI IMG/M metagenome (GOLD analysis project Ga0065711, IMG submission 59098) | Hoatzin crop microbial communities from Cojedes, Venezuela - Epithelial fraction 12 v2 (version 2) | ecosystem: Host-associated > Birds > Digestive system > Esophagus > Crop | place... | reverse complement strand
CCAGTAGCTCCTCATCTTTCTTGAACTGGGGAGCCCAGAACTGGACCCAGGACTCCAGATAAGGCCTCACTAGAGCAAAGTAGAGCGGAAGGAAAAGAATCGGAAGAGGGAAAGAGAACATTGGCATCTCCTGACCGCTTTAGGCGCAAAAGGCTGGGAGTTGTGGGTAGTGGGGCTAAACTCTGACTTTTCTCCTCTCTTGCTTTGCTTGTTCCATTTCTATCATTTCCACCAGGTAGTCCTTTTGTCGCGGAAGCCTCCTGCTTTGCTATCTTTACAGAGCTTGTCTGGTCAAGTATAGGAAGCATTTTAGATGCAGTTTACAGATGCAGGTAGGCAGTGCACGGCCGCTGCTGAGGAGGGATGTGCTCTGTCTGATGGCCGTAGTTAACTGCAGTAGATTTTTGAGCAAGTGACCTCCTCTGCCTGTGTGGTTTCAGTCCGCTTTTTAATCAGGATAACAGAGTTTACTGAATCAATTTGATTTTTTAGATATAAAATACATTCCCATGATACATTTGAAACTGCCTCTTACAGAGCGGTTCTGTAATTCTCCTGAAGTGTTAATGTAAAAGTATATAAACATAGAGATACTAGAAAGATGAGTTTGGAATTATCTGGGAATAAAAGTTTTGCCTAGGCTGTTTTCTCAAAAGGTATCTTGATGCCTTGAAATCTTCCTAGTATTTCAGTGATGCTGTAGCACCTCTCCATTGATGGTAGTGCCAGTGCCACCGTCTGAATCGCACTCTCCCCTCCTCGGCTCCTGAGCTGTTGCTTGTTGGCCCTGATGCAGCACAAAAATGTGTTCAACTCAAATTAGATATCAGATAGTCCCTGTACGTTTTGGATGTAGGGCCTAAGATCCTGGTAAATTTACAATATTCTTCTTAATGCATCAAGCTGTGTTTGGTTTTTTTTTTTGTTTGTTTGTTTTTTTGCTTTAAATCATTTTGCATCTAGCATGACTTACTGCGAGTTAGCACTGCATCACTCTCTCACCCTGGCCCTGTATACATTTCCCCTAGGACCACAGTTATGGTATGATGTATCTGTCACTTCCAAGTTCCACTGAGCATAAAAAATAATATGACTACAGTAAGTTTTCTTCTACTTCTGCTTTAAGTGAATGCAGAATATTTTGTAGTAATAATCTTACAAACGCAGATCTAGCCCCAGGAATGGAAGAATGAAGATCTGTGATTATAAATTGAACGCTTACCAGAATTACTTTGTTACATTGCATATTCTGTTTTATTCATACTACTTTCATCTTCCTTCCTCCTGTGATTCATCATCCAAATTGTATAGGGATGAATTGAAAACTGGGCTATATAATGAGAAAGGTCATACAGAGATTTCATGTAAATAAATGAAAGAAATTAATAGTATTTCAGTAATTACTTCAAGAATTTTGACTTCGTGGCTTGTGTAACTAGTTGGAGGATTGTTAAAGATGCTGAACTTACTAAACTCTATTAAACTCTCAACTGTTTTGTGTTGTTAGGGTTGATTGCGTGGGAATACTGAAGCTGAGAAATGCTGATGTTGAAGCTAGGATAGGGATTGCTGGTTCCAAGAAAAAAAGCACACGTGCTAGGCTGGTATTTCGTGTTAACATCACTCGCAAAGATGGTTCAACTTTGACTCTTCAGACACCTTCTTCCCCAATTTTGTGCAGTAAGTATCAAAATAAAAAATTGGTATTGGAGGACTCTGGATTTTAGTGTGATTTCCATAAAATGCCTTGGGGAAAATAAGAACCCCAGTGCTAATCTGTGATTATTTCAGAATTGCTATGGCTAAGATCACATGGCTTGATTTTTATTTGGGTGGCATGTTAGTTAAATGACTGACCAGTATTTAAAAGTAGTTGTAACTTTTATTAAATTGATTTTTGCCTTTTAAAACGTCAGGATTTTTGTCATGATTGCTTTGAACTTACTGTATGACTTTTTTTTGATACAGGTTTCAATTCCTTCTGTATTGTCACGTTCATCTGTCAGTGATAGAAAGGACTTCTAATAATTTAGTGAGCATGGCTCTTTGCAGTTGGGCCAGAGGCTGAATCTGTTCTGGTTGAGTGCAAGAATTAAATTTTTTATAGCTATTTATTAAAATGCCCTGTTTAGCACAGATGGCTGCACTGACTGGTTAGGTTGTACTGAACAACAGGACAGATGAGATCAGAGGAGGCTGCAGTACATCAGGGGCTGCCTGTGCGTACGTAGTCTGTAGAGACTTCCAGTTACAGGGAATTCTGCCCACCTGTCAGAGAGAAGAGAGAGGGAAATGTGTTTGATACAGCTGTTGATGGGGTTATTGGTACTTCTTGACGAAGAAGATTATAGGAAAGCTTTTTTCTCCGTGCATGGAGCAGACTATTAGGAGGCAAGCTCCTGGGTGCTTGTGTTGTGCTCTTTCCATTGCACAAAAAGAAGTTTTTTGGTTTGCTTTTTTCTTTTTTTTCTAAACACTGTCAGTACCTGTTGTGTCAGGGCTCTATTCAGCTCTTCAGAAATCGCAGCTGTCTTGCCAGCGAAAGAACAGAATGGAAGAGGAGATAATTAAAAACACGTGAGCTTCCACATCAGTTACCACCATGTGATTGCAGTGCTGGAGGCAACAGGCGATTCGGCAGATGTGCCATGTAGCCCATCTCTCCTTCCAGTATTCTGCTCTCACTGAGAATCCCTGCACAAGGCTTGGGGAGAGCAGGGACCCTGTAGAAACCCTGAAAAGGCTGAGGACCAAAGGCGTGTCGCTGCTGCTGCAGGGGAGGACTCTCCTGTCTTCAGCAATGTCCTGTGCTTTAGGCAGTAGTTTAACATTTGGGGTGCTCTTCTGGAAAGGTCAGCTTGGGGTGTTCCTATCCCTCTTTTTTCCTCCTCCTGCCACTTTTTGCTACATCTTTCTATTTCTAGTGGTTTTTAAACTGGTGGAGTTCTCAGATTCATGCATGTATGTTAAAATACGTAAGTACATTTGCTAGAAATACAGTTGTGTCTGTAGCTCCATTCCAGTCAGTACAGCATTGTAGTATCTGATACTGATTTTCAGATATAAGGATATAACTAAGCTATTTCTGTATATGTTTTGTTTGTATCATTAACTGACTGGTTAAAGATAACATTATTTAAATCATAGCAGAAATAGGAATGGGAATCATCTGGGTTTTCATAACAATCCAAAACTTGCTATTGTAAGTGGAAGCGGAGAGTCTGAGATGTTTGAGACCAATTTTAAAATAGGCTTTTTAGCTAAAAAAGCTGTATTTGGTGCACTTCCTGCTTAGCTTCTTGGTAAGGCCATTCCAGTGTTGGTTTATGAGGGTCCCTTGTAGTCCTCATTCTCAGTTTGTTGAATGCCTCCATTTATACCCTTAACATTAGTAGCTGTATCTTGAGATACAGGCAGTGAATAAATAGCAGAGAAGATAGGAGAGGGATGACATGCTAAGGGACATTAGAAGAAAAGGAAGAAGGAAGTAAAGGTTATCCTTCCATAAAAAAAATGTTCTAAAAGAATATAGTAGAAAGCAAATTGGTTTAGTTTTTAGTAAACTGGGTTTTGGTCAGTTGATAAGAAAATCTTCCTGACTGTGTAAGTAGCTAAGAGATTGTCCAGCAGTTTTACAGCATCTCCATTGCTGGAAGTCTAAAACAAAGAAACAAAATGCTCTGGTTAGAATCGTGTCTTTGAGGAATGATGTCGGTAAAACTGATCATGATGTAAAGGTTGAGAGGGGAAGCCCTGAGGCTCTTTCCAGGATTCTGTGCCTCTGCCGTCTTAACTTACTCCGAAGTTACGAGTAGGCAGTAGACCTTAGCCAACCAAATAGTGCTGGTACCTGCATACTGGCTGATCAATATGGCATAAAGTTTTGTTGTTTATTAAGTTATTTGTTTATATTAAAAAATTAAGTTATTTGTTTATATAAATCATCTCCTCAAGCACATTGCATCTGTTTTGTTTGCTACATATGTCTTATTACAGAGGTGTACAGTATCTTCTCATAATAAGGTTTACATTTTCACTTATCAGAGTCTGTTTATGTTGTGTTTTACAACTAATGTTGCTGCCAAAGTTGCAGTAACGTTCCTGAAACCATAGGAAAGACATTAAGTAGATACAGGCCCTTCATTTAAGGTCTGTGTTTTAAATAGGCTTTGTTAACTGGTTAGCAAACCTAAATCCAGTTACTCTTTTCAGAAGTTCATGTGCCTTGAGCATATTTAGTAGTTGCGTAATGGTTGCCTAGGAACCTGCTGCAACAGTTGTAGAAAAATCCTTTCTGAAAGGTCATTAAATAATTGGGAGTGTTACAGTATGTATGTGTAGTAAGCCCAGAGAATAATGTTACTAAACACTAGGAGTGGGCCACATAAACGTAAAGCGCAAGTACAGGCTTTTGCCACTAGCATTTTCTGGTGAATGAAAAAAATGGTTGGGAAACCTTTATTAGAAACTGGAACTATTTTATAACATATTAAATGTGACAAACTCGCAATACGTATTTTTACAATGTGTGTCTGTATTTAAATTATCTTTGCTCATTTTCATTTAACTCACATGGTCTTACCTGATTTATGCTTCAGGAAGCACTGAAATAGTTTGCAGCAAAGACAGTTTGTACTATGTGTTATATAAATCATCGTCTGAATCACGGGCTGAGAGGCAGAGGTTTCCAGGGATGTGTATCCGTCAGCCGCGTTCTCTTTGCTGGTTTATAGGCTATAAATTGCTATAATCCCCAGCTACAGAGATGCGACTCTTGGAAGGATTTGTATTAGCTGAAGTATATAGGTCTGGAAAGTCATAGAATCAAAGAATGATTTGGGTTGGAAGGGACCTTACAGATCACCTTGTTCCAACCTTCCTGCCACGGGCAGGGACACCTTTCACCAGACCAGGCTGCTCAAAGCCCTGGGTTAGTTCTTGCACCAGCCAGACAGCTACATCGTAAAAAAGAAAAATCTGAAAAAACCCAGCTAATATGAGAATTACTCCTTCTACTCTTTTGCATAGCAGAATGAGAGAAGCTTCATTGAAAATGTTTTTATGAGCTTAAGGATAAATTTGAAGGTGTGCTTCAGCTGTATCTAAGGGCTGATGCATTTGTTTGTTCCTCTCTATGCCAAGAAATCACAGAATCAGATCTTCTTCTCTCCTGAACGCTTCTTGAGATTTAGCTCAAACACTGAAATTTTTGTTTTGAAGATGTAATGAATGCAGGAGAAAAGGGAAAGGATGATTAGTGGATCATTTACCTAAGTGTGATTTTGATGAGGTCATTACATTTAGTGAGGAAATAACAGAAACTGTTATTTTCTGAAAAGTTTTATTATGAATGATATAGTAAAGGAAGAAGTTCAGGAACTATTTTGTTCTTTCCTTTGTAATCCTGTAAGTAAAAGCTTTTTGTTTTGGATGTTGATGTTTTCTGGATTTCAAACTATGTGTTTTTTCAATTGCAGCTCAGCCAGCGGGAGTGCCGGAGATCCTAAAGAAAAGTCTACACAGTTGTTCAGTGAAGGGTGAAGAGGAAGTTTTTCTGATTGGCAAGAACTTTCTAAAGGGAACAAAAGTGATTTTCCAAGAAAATGTTTCTGGTTAGTGCAAAAGCAATAATGGCTTGGGGTGCAGAAGAGAGCATGATGTTTGGGTTTACACTGGTTGATAGAGTTTAGTTATAGAGAGCAAACTGAGAAGCAGTATCAAAGGCACTAACATAAATTGCTTTATATGGATGTGCAATAAATTATGCTTTTTAACTGTCATTTAGATGAGAATTCTTGGAAGGCAGAAGCTGAAATAGACATGGAATTATTTCATCAGGTACTTATGCATTATTATTATTATATTTTAATAAATAAAAAGACAACTTCAACTCTGTTTCCAAAGAAAAATCGAATAAGCCTTTCCCTCTTCCTGTACATGTCTAGAAATAATACTCCTTTTCTTCAAATAAGTTCTTTAGTGAGTCTGGTAGAATATAATTGTTTTGGGTTTCTACAAGTATAATTGTTCAGTTTCTAATTGAGAACTTGGACACCACAGTGGTATCTGAACTTGGTGAGTAAGTCTTTGCCCTTACGTACAATGTAATTAAAAAGCCTAATACAATTTTTTCCAGGAGCTTTCCTAAGGACACATGAGATTACTGCTGAGTGGAAATAGGTTGTGTGTATACCATAGTCTTTATACGTGGCTGAATTTCTTTTCCTCTCTGAAATCTTTTACAAAATATTTGTTTGTTCTTTTTGACACAACTGTGTGTCTTTATGGAATAGTGGGCTGTAATTAGAGAAATTATTAGATGTAAATGACATCTGACAAATGTCATCTTGCTCCCACCTCTGAAGGCTGTATTCCATGCATGCACTGGCAGAAATGATTTCTCACTTGTAGCGGGATAGACGGGTAGCTAGGGCATAGACAGGTCACTCACCGCTGTTACTGTGGATGAATCATTGCAGGCCTATTTTTTTTTTTATGTCTGCTCAGTGTTAAATCTGCTTAAGTGTAACATGAAACTGCATCCTTCAGCTGCTCACATGGAATACAAAGACCTGATTCAGCAGAACAGGGAAATGTCTGAGCCTGGCAGCATTTGATGGCAAACTGATTGCAGTTCAGCAAGGCATGTTAGGCATAAGCTTATGTTTAAAGTACTGGGCTTCGTATGTCTTTCCTTTCTGCACCTTCCATTTGAGCTGTAAGTTGCGAATGAGTATCAGATAGGCAGATTATTCAAATCTCACTTCTGGCACAAGTTAGTTACCATTTTACTTCACTGGAAGTGTAACTTGATCACGTTTCCCTCAATGTCTTGTTTTTTTTTTTTTTTTTATGGTGTTTTATCAGTCTGTTTCTCTGTTTTGATGGATGTAAATATAATTAACATCAATAGCGATGAAATAAGAGTTCTAATGTGATTTTTTAAAATTATTATTTTTGTATTGCAGAATCACCTTATTGTGAAGGTGCCACCCTATCATGACCAGCAAATAACCTCAGCTGTTTCTGTGGGAATATATGTAGTGACCAATGCTGGAAAATCTCACGATGTGCAACCATTTACATACACTCCAGATACATGTATGTTAAATGGGGGAAGGGATGGACAGTTTTAACTGCAAAGCATCTCATTTCTGATTTCATAGTATTCAGTCCATACAATAGAAATGCTATGTAAAGTGGATCTTTTCAAACTCATCTTGCTGGTGGGGTTTGCTCTGTTAAGTAATGAAATCTGAAGGGCTTTCCTCATTTATGTGACAAGTATCTCAAATTTCAGCTGCATGGAGACAGTTGTTCTTATAAAGTAGCATCCATTTCTAGTATAAGCTTCAAAGTGAAGCTGAGCAGGAACAAAGTAGATGTACTACATGCAGTGCACCAGATACCACCAGAAAATAGCACCAGGCTTTATCCTGAGGAGAGCTGAAGTTTGACTGTATTGTGTATTTTTATTTATTCATTTGTCACAGTACGCAGTGCAAAAGTTTGTGTGGGTTTCAAAGAACTTTAATTTCTTTAAGTAACTGTTCTGGTTTGCTTTGGGTTTTTTTGTTTGTGTGCTTGGACATTTTTCAATGTGTTTTTTGTCTCAGCAGCTGGTACTCTGAATGTTAATGTGAAGAAGGAAATCTCCAGCCCAGCCCAACATTGTTCTTTTGAGGAGGCTATAAAAGGTACTAAATTGATTCTTCTTGTTGTTGTTGATAACTTAACTAGAAATTCCTACCCAAATTTGGAGGAATTGATCAGTTGTCCTGTGAAGATAAGTCTGCTTATAAAGTCTGGCCATGTTCTTCCAGTCAGGTTTATCTTCTGATTCTGAATATTCTACTTTATTATAGTATTCCTTTAAGTGTATTTTCATGTGAGCTAATACAGAACAAAAGCTTTGCAAAAAATAATATTAAAAAAAAATTTTGTTTTGCATGCCTCAGGCCCTATAGTCTAATCTTCATTTAGTATGCTGGCAAGTGAAGAAGGAAGAAGAAAGAAGCCTAAAATGGCAGTTAATACAGAGGATTTAGAAACTGTGTAGTGTTAATTTAAGCAAAAACACACATAAAGGTAGTGGTGGGGAAAAACCGAGTGCTGAAAAACACGAATGTGGCAACTTAGTATTTTTCGGCAGCTGTCCAGTGGTTTTAAGATGGCTTTTGGTGAGTCCAAGAATGCTGTCTGATTGTTTCAACTTCTTCCCTTCAGTGGGGTTGTTTTTTTCTGACCATTCTGTCCATGCGAAGTTTGTTGTGTTGTTCCAAGGGAGCAAGTTTTAGGTTTGCCTGTTTTTCAAGTGTGATGTGAATTGATCCTTCCGATATTGAAATAAAGTAGAGGAAGGAAATGTTTCTTAATTGATTGTTAAAACTATGATAGCGTACAAAGGTTAATGGAAATTTCCATAGCTTTCTCTGGTGAAAGCAGGCTGAAAGGTAAGCAAATTCACAATGTGATCCCAAGTTTGATAGGAATCCATAGCTTCAGGTTAAAATCATGAAGCTCGTGTTTGAAGTTAATGGCTTGGTCTTGGCAGGGAATGTATTTACAAGTTGACTTTACAACTTGTTAAGGAGGATAATACAAGATATGATGAGTTTAAACCTGCAGAGAATATTTGGGGGACAGATATGCAAAAATTTAGGGCAGTGAAACAATCTGATAAAAGGACTAGTAAGACTTTGTGTAGCAAGATGAAAAAGATGAGGAAAATAATAGAAATGTACCAGGGCAAGCCTGACATCCATCTAATTTAGTGTGGAAGCCTAGCTAAGGGAAGATACCACCTGCTTCAGGAGTATGTCTGCTCTTCATAACAACACAATGTGCTATTTCTGTAGCTTCATGTCTTCCACTTAATTTACATAGTAAATTGTAATTTACTTTGTTGTGTGGGTTTTCTGCTAGCCAGCTCTTTTTTGATGGTTCATTCCTGTACCTATTCTACTCTAGGTTGATCGTGAACCAGAGGTCAGAAATTTTGTCTGCTTTAGGTACTTTGTCTCTGCATATGTCCCAGCCTGTCATTCCTCACTGTTCTGAAATGATAAAGTCCAGGTGGGGATCCAGTGGGATGCTGCTTCCTGACTGTTTCCTTTTACTGGGAGCAAAATCCTAGAATTCATAATTTATCTGGCATGGTTTCCAGCAACCCTGGCCAAATAGAATTGAACCGCTGCTGCCAGGGATGTGTGCAGTTATGTATTGAGCTACAGGGCCTTTCCCTTCCTATCACAGGCAAGTTTAATCTTTGTCCCAGGTATCTGTGACTGTCCCTTAAAATAACTTCTATTACATCTGCATATGTAAAAAAGCGTGGCTTCCCAACGCCATTAGAGATTCTTAGCTCTAGCATTGTAAGAGTCTGCAGATCTGACAGACTTCAATGACAAGTTAGGTTTCAAGACAACAAATTAATAATTCTAAGCTGTTCTGTAAAACTTGAGGAGGATGGGTGTGTATGGACAGCCATGTAGTTCAGGTCTTTGCCTTCTAACATTGAAGTAGTGCTGGAGCATTGTTTTTGAGTGGTTAATGATGATTTCAGTTTCCAGCTTTGGGAGAGAAGGGAAAGAGTGTGTATGCCTTGCTAAGATGGTAACTATTCAGAAGTTCTGAACAAAGTCTATTACAAAATGTCGTAAAAGACCAAAACCAACAGTGTTTCTCTGCTTTTGAAACTTCTGTTTCATTATTAATCTCGCTTCTTTTTTTCATTCTTCCAACCAAATACGTCACTGTGAATGAACATACCATTGCTAGAATCTAATCTGTATGCCAGTAGGATTTCTTTAATTGCTTGCATATTTTTTTATTGTTTCTGATGAATGCAACATGATAAAGCACATAGAAGACAAAGGGTTACAAATAGTGAGTATGGTATAGAAAAATATTGACTGCTGTCTTTAGATACACTGTATAACTAGCTGTCCTGAAGTAGACATATTTTAGAATAGTCTCACTCAAATTGCATTCCCTGCCAGCAGCACACCTCAACATGTCAGGTCATGGGGCTTGTATTTCTGGAGCCACCCCAAACCTGTGGGTTAACAGAAGGAGGGAAAGAGTTTATTTGGCTGTTGGTATATTGAGGACTGTTGCCATACTGATGGCTGAGAATTTATTGCTTAAGACAGAATATAGCATTTTAGGCAAGAGTCTTTGGTTTTACGTAGAATAAACACACAAAGATTGTTACTGAGGACATGGCATACTGTTGATACAAATTTGCAGAGATTTTACTGTCAAGATTTAAATTTGTTTAAAGCATGGAGATTTGTTGGTTTATGTTGAAGATTAATTCTTTAATTTACTTAAAAGTACTTACGGAACTATGTTTTTTACAGGCTTTCCTATTGGTTTGTTTTAAGCTCAGTTTCAGCAGTATTTCAATGCAGGAAAGTCAATTTCATTTACAGCGAAGATCTCAGCTTATGTAATATTTTTTATGTGGATCAGGAAACTAAAAAGATCTAATTAATTTTAAGAAACCACCTAATTTAAAAAAAAATAGAAAAAATAGGAACTGCGAATACAAAATAACAACTTGCTCTTGCTACAGAGCTGGCATGCAGATTTATGAAGTTTTTGCTTGACTAGTCCTTTAACAGAAGAAAAATATAGTCTGAATGCTTTGAGCATTCTGTTCACATGGTTATCTGAAAACAGACATTTTTCAAAATGAAATAGAGAAGTCGTATAGTTGAAGTGTGGTAAAGTTTAAAATCTCATCATTTGTGGAAAGATGTCTTAAGCTTTTATGTTTGTAGTTGAAGCAGTTGATGGATGGTTGTCCTGGTCTAGAAGGATATGAAATGGAAGGAAAACAAGACTGTGACAGTGCTGCTAGTCTTAAACATAACCTTTGAAGGTTTCAGGTTTTCTAGGATTATTTGAAGTACGTTTGCAATGATCTCTTTGCATATTAGCATCTTATATGAGGATGGGAGCTCTTACGGTAGGGCTGAAAAGTGAAACGGGAAGCAGGCCACCACTAGAAACCCGCTCCTTGCATAGTGAATGTTAACATTCTGTTGCCCTTCTTTTATTTTTATGTGTGACTGCAGCAGTGAAGGCCACTGGTTGTAACCTGGAGAAGGTAAACATTCTTCCTAGTGCCTTGATAACTCCACTCATGCCAAGCAGTATGATTAAGAATGAAGATGTGGCTCCAATGGAAGTAAGCGCAGAAAAAAGATCTCCCCCTGTCTTCAAGGTGAGTTTTTAATTTGAAGACAGCAGCTCTAATAGTCTTAGTTACGTCTACCCATCAGTCCGTGTTCTGATCGTGGAGAAGAGTAACACACAGGGAAAATGTCATGTTTGAGACAGGTTTGGGCAAAACATATGATCACAGAGCATAATTCAAATAATAGACAGTTTCCTTTGAAAGTAAGTTATCTTGTTCTTTCTTCAAACAGATTGATTGGTTAGTGATACCGTGATGATTTTTTTTTGTCCTGTGACACAGAACTAGTACATTATTGTAAGAATGTTATTTTAATCACTTCCTAGCATTGCTTTCATTAAATTTCACCTTCACTCCTTCCTTGAAGTAGCATTTCCACTGCTAGGCATTTGCTTACTTGTTTGGTTATGTATGGAGAGATACATAGCCGTCAAATCCTCTGTCTGATCTTTCCTGAACATAGTGGATTAGTGGAAATTTTATGAGTATCACCTGAGTAAGCTTACGAATTGCTTAATGGGTTGCTCTTTCCAGGCTTCAAATGTGGTTGGACCAACTCAACAAACATTGGAAAACAGTATGTCCGGCATATCAACTTCTGCTTCCCATTTACCTTCAGAAAATGAAAACCAGCAACAAATACAGCCGAAGGTGTATAATCCAGAGACACTAACTACTATCCAGACACAGGACATTTCCCAGCCTGGTAGCTTTTCAGCAGTCTCTACTCCGGGTCAGCTGCAGAACAGTGATGCATTATTGCAGCAAGCTGCACAGTTCCAAACAAGAGATTCCCAGACCAGGGAAGTCTTGCAATCAGATGGCACAGTAGTCACTTTGTCACAGTTAACTGATGCATCACAACAACAACAGTCTACTCTCTCCGAACCAGCACAGGCTTTGCAGCAGCAGATTTCATCAAGTATTTTCTCATCAGCAAGCGGCGTGAGTCAGTTACAGAACACTATACAGCAACTGCAAGCGGGAAGTTTTCCGACTAACACTGCCACTGGCAGCAATAGAAACGTTGACTTGGTGCAGCAGGTATTGGAAGCTCAACAGCAGTTATCTTCTGTTTTATTTTCTGGTTCAGACAGCAGTGAGGATGTTCAAGATCAGTTAAACGCAGATATCTTTCAGCAAGTCAGCCAGATACAAAATAGTGTCAATTCTGGGATATTTTCCTCCTCAGACACGGCTGTCCATTCCAGACCAGAGAACCTTTTGCCTGGACGAGCTGAAAATGTTCACTCACAGCCTGAAAATGCGTTGTCCAATCAACAGCAACAACAACAGCAGCAGCAGCAGGCAATGGAGACTTCTGCAGCAATGGTGATAGGAATCCAACAAAACATCTGCCAAGCTGCAACACAGATGCAGTCCGATTTGTTCTCTTCAACAACTTCGGGGAATGGAGCCCTGCAACAGTCACCTGTTTACCAGCAGGCTTCTCATATAATGAGTGGGTTATCAACAAGCGAGGACATGCAAATGCAGTGTGAATTATTCTCTTCATCTCCTGGTGTTTCTGGAGGCGAGACTACTCCTGCTGCTCAGCAGCAGGTCTCCAACAATGGACCTGCTATGTTTCAGGCATCAAATTCTGCAGATGGAGAAGAAGCTTCAGGCCAGAGTAAACAGATGCAAAGTACTGTGTTTCAGACCATGGTTCAAATGCAGCATAGTGGAGAAAGCCAATCACAAGTTAATCTCTTTTCATCTACCAAAAACATGATGACTGTTCAAGCAAGTGGAACTCAACAACAAGGAGGTGGTCTGTTCCAGCAAGGTGGAGAAATCATGTCTATTCAGTCGGGAAGCTTTATGCAACAGTCTCCACATTCACAAGCTCAGCTTTTTCACTCTCAGAATCCTATTGGTGATGCTCAAAATATATCACAGGAAGCACAAGGCTCTATTTTTCACAGTCCAAATTCCATTGTCCACAACCAGACCAGTGCTAATTCCTCAGACCAACTGCAGCCTCCCATGTTCCACTCGCAGAACGCCATGGGTGTATTACAGAGCTCTTCAGTTCCTCAAGACCAGCAGTCTGCCAACATGTTCCTTTCCCAGAGCTCAATGAGCAATGCTGCAACTCAGGAAGAACAGATGTCGTTCTTTACAAGCCCAAATTCCATTTCTCCTCTTCAGACAGCAACAAACACTGAACAGCAGACTTCTTTCCAGCAGCAGACACAGATATCTCATATCCAGAGTTCTATGCTTCCCCAAGAACAGCCCCAGACTCAGCCTGCTCAGCAAGGTTTGTTTCAGTCTCAAGTGTCATTAGGCTCCATCCAGTCCAGTTCAATTCCCCAGAACCAACAAGGAGCTATCTTCCAGCCTCAGCATTCGATAGTTGCTATTCAGAGTAGTCCTCCGTCTCAAGAACAGCAGCAACAGCAGAACATGATGTTCAGTAATCAAAATGCAATGAGTACAATTGCTTCTCAAAAGCAGAACATGATTTTCAATCCAAATCAAAACCCAGTTGCCAATCAGGAGCAACAAGGCCAGTCCATCTTTCATCCACAGACAAACATGGCATCGATGAACCAGGAGCAGCAGCCCATGCAATTCCAGAGTCAGACTACAGTGTCTTCTCTTCAGAATCCTGGATCCAACCAGACTGAAGCACAGCAGCCAGCCATCTTCCATAACTCACCCCAGATTCAGTTGGTCCAAGGGTCACCAAGTTCTCAAGAGCAGCAAGTCACCCTCTTCATCTCTTCCGCTTCCATGTCTGCCTTGCAGAATAGTATGAGCCAGCAAGAGCTGCAGCAGTCTCCGATGTACTCGTCTCAGAACAGCATGGCAGGAATGCAAGGAACTGCTTCTCCTCCACAGCAGCAAGCTGCTTTATTTCACAACACAGCAGGAGGTGCTATCAACCAGCTGCAGAATTCTCCTGCTTCATCTCAGCAAACATCAGGAATATTCCTGTTTGGCATTCAAAACAGTAAGTGGTAGATGCCTGATTCTGAGTTTCTATTTTAGAAGAGCTACTACTGGGAGTCCACAAGGCAATGATTATTCAATTCTAAAATATTTCCTTACCAGAAAAAAATAAATAAATCCTGAAATAACTAATGTAGCACTACGATTGAGAACATACATACTCATCATGTTGCTCTGAATGTACACTTATGTTGAGAACTCTTAACTTAAATACGTGTTGGCTTTCTTACCCTTGGGATTAACATGTGACAAAAGCATCTTAGAATATACTTAGAAGTATATTTATATAAAATATTATATATAATATTATTATCAGTACATATGGAAATAACAGATAAAATACATGTACACACATGTTTAGGAAAAAAAGCTACACCCTCTTGGGACGGTTCCACTGATCTTTCTCTTGCTGCATTTGATTTCCACAATTTATGCAATGACTTTCTCCACACATTCAAAGAAAGAGGTTTTTTTTAAGCTTCTCTTTTTCAGAGAAGTGTCTACTGAAGTGCATTTGAAACACCTTTAACTTTGTAAGCTGGCACTTTTCTGTATCTCATCTTTGAATCTAGCCTCTCGGACAAGTTGGGACGTAGATCCTTCCGTCTGTCTGTAGAGGGCTGCACATACCTGTGGAGCTCCAGAAGTAGCAGAGGCAGATGGTGATGACAGCATCTGCTAAAAGAGCTGGACAGAAAGCCATAGCTGTGTACTGGGTCTGTGGTTATACCTGAATACGTGCTTTGCCGCGTGAACTCTTTGACAATCAGGCCATACCTTTCCAAGAAGCTGAAGACAGTGCTAGAAGTAGTAGGAGGTGTGACACCATTTGCAGATTTGTAGAAGGAGCCAGTGGGTACCTTGGCTGAACTAGAAAAGACACATCTCTAATTAATGAAGGCAAAGGATGGGCCTACTCAACACTTACGCCGTACATTTTGATTTTCTTCTAGCTATGTGTTGTCCTCTGTTTGGGGTGTTAGTAGTGTTCGGTCATAATACAGGGTGCATATATTCAATATTACACCTTGAACTGGGGCTTATACCCTGAGGGCGTGGTGAGCAAAGGTGGTCGGTCACACGAACAAAAGTGCATGTAACTTTCTACACCGTTCATAGTTGGTATGGAAATATGTAAAGAAGTTGACTAATTCACTGCATGCATTAACCTAATTTAAATGCTCCTTTGTTCTTCGCTTACTGCTTAACAGACTGTGGGCAGCTGCTAACTTCTGGACCAGCTACGTTGCCGGATGAGTTGATGGCGATAAGTCAGCCAGGTCAGCCGCAGAGCGAGGGACAGGCAGCAGTGCCAGCGCTGCTCTCCCAGCAGATATCCGAGACTCCTCCGCTACCTACAGCTATGGCAACCAATCAGAATATTGAGAAAATGGATGATCTGCTTGTGTCATTGCAAAACCAGGGGAACAATATGGCTGGCTCGTTTTAATTAGTCAAGTAAGTAATGTGTTTGGGGTTTTTGGTTTCTTTCCTACCATGTCTACTTTTGTTCAGTAAGTCTTTGCTTCGGCGTGTCTCACTATGCTCTAAGAGATCAGCTAAAATACCAGTACTGCTGAATTAAAAATAAAACACCAGGGGCTAGGATGAAGAGTTGTTAAAAAGAGTCAGAGGTCAGAATTCGTATGGAATGGTTGAGACTGGGCCTTGTCATTCAATTGCTATATGCTTTGTCATCTGCTGTTACAGTCTAGTACTTTATTGGGAAGGAGTGTAGATCACTGACAGCTTGGCAGATGAAAGCATTATGAAATGTGACTGCACTTAAAAACTTAAGGCTTAGTGAGTAAATAACACCTCGAGTCTGTACTATTCTGAAGTTGCCCCCTGGGTTACAGTAACGTAATGTGAAAACAAGTTTTGATAGAGTATAGCGGCTGTGGAGTCTGCCACATGCTGAGCCTTCGTTAAAAACGAGCTGCCACGATCAGCTGTTACGAGGAAACATTCTGCTTGTAGAAGGTACCTCTCTTAGAGGGGTGCAGGAGGCTTTGACTACAAATGAGTACCAACAACCAGGAGGACTCTGGAATCTAGTATTGTCCACAGTGTGTACCTTGGCTCTTGTTAACTGTGTTACCATCCTAAATCCCTTGGAAGTTTCACTGAAGTGATTAATTTTCTAACCTAAACTGTTTTGTATATGGAGTTATGAACTTAGGAAAAAAAGAAAAGAAAAAAAAAGGTAGAGTAGAAGGAGAGTAATCCTGTTCTATGAAAGAATGGTGCGTTCTGATACTCAGTTTGATGTCTGCTTGTGAAGGACACTTCCAAGATGAAGGAACTACATAGAAGTAAGAGGATGACTTTTGTTAGTTATGCCTAACTTTTTCGCTTGCTTGTTTTTTCCTGCAGAAATTCTGTGAAGAAAAAAAGTGTCGATTTCCCAGATCCTCTCAGACCTTCCAGCTCTGGATTAGGCTGTGTGGAACTGATTGCTTCTGTCAAAAAGTGGCCCTCTTCTCTAAAGAGCACACACGTGGCCAATTGCAGCGTCTAGCACCTAAGGCTCTGGCCATAGTATTTGGGATCTGTAGTGCCAATAATGCTGAAAAGCTATGCTTTGTTTTACTAGGGCACGGGATTGTACCGTTACTAGATTCCTAAACCTCATTAACCGTGGGGTGCTCTTTCAATGTAAAGCATATCTGGTCAGTTATTATTGTTGTTAGAAGGTAGTACATGTTACCACGTTTACTTTTTTTTTCCTCCTCTTCCTTCTTCACATCCCCTCTTTTGATTCGAAAAGCTTGTGAAGCAGAAACATCAAATGCCTGTGACGTGAGCCGTGACTCATAGCTGTCAGTAAGTGAAGGGATCGCATGTTTCACAGTTGAGTGGGAAAGCTAATACTGCAATTTAATTGCAGTAGATGACAATGAAAAATATTGATAACTGTAACAAACAAGCAGAGAATTGCTTGCTACTGTAGATAGCCAGAGGTGGGTGCTTCCCATCCGATTAATGGTTTTCCATGTCTCTTACATGTAACTGTACATAGAGCAAGGGTTTGGTGGCTCTAACAAAATGAAGAAACTAATGAAAACGTTGAATTAAATTTTGCTCTTAAAATCTTCCTCTAAAATACCTTCAGCTTGAAAGGAACATCCTGCCTGGCCAAGGAAAGAACTCCTCTGTCTCTCTCACTCTGTATGGGTTAGAACTCGGTAAAGCTGCGTGATCCATTCTCAAACCAGCCTTCTCCCTTTCATTTGTCTCATGATATTCCTTTTCTCTCCTTTAGTTTCATGTTGTGTTTTTTAAAAAAGACGTAAATATCCTACTGGCTTTAAAGATCAGAAGCAGCTTTTAGGAATCAGTGGCAGTAAATTGCTTAATCAGGAAGCTTTGACAAACAATCAAGTGTTAAGGAAAGAGGAAGCAATTTCTTCACCACCTTCTCAATGCAGAAATCCCCCTTAACCAGTCATTTTCCAGCTGTTACTGATGTAAATCTTCAGCTTGACTTTACTCAAGTAGGGGGCAAATGACACCATTTTTAAGCATTCATGAAAACTTCACTTCATCCTGAGCTGTTGCATTTCTGTAGCATATTGAGCTCATTACAGTTTTGAAGTGATGTATATATTTTTTTTTTAATACCAACAGTCCCCAAGTCTAGTTTCTGGATTGTCCTGTCTCAAAAAACAACAATAACAAAAAAAAAAGACTGATGTTACAGAATGTAAAAACAACCCACTCCAGACCATGCAGTTGTATTGTGAGGCATGTGAATTTTTTTAGGTGCTCCAACTACCCGGACAGTTTTGTGATATCTCACTACAGCCTTGTTCAGATATTTGTTTCTTCTTCTGCACGTTAGAAAGCTGTTGCTGCAGTTAGAGCCAAACAGCTGTCATGTATGGCTATTATGCCTTGGTAGAGTGTAGTTGGTATCATGTCATTTTCCATTTTTGTTATTTTAAATAACAAAGAATAGTCTGTAAACCGTTTTTTAAGTTACTCTAGTCTGTTTACTGTGTGTTTTTCCCTTAACTTGTGTGCTTAGTTGAGCCGTGTAGAGTTTTTGTTTGTTTGTTTTAATGGTTTTTCCTGTTTGTCAGTCTGTCATAACGTTCACTTTCTCTTTCTGTCTCTCTCTTTCTCTCTCTCATTGAGAGGCATTGAATTACGTTTTCAGTAGTAAGGCTTCTTGCCGATATGAAGGGAACTTTTCAGAAAGAGACCTGCTCTGGGTCATTTAATTTTGAATACAGTTTTCAATCGTTCAAGTTTTGGATGGTTTATATCTAATGTGTGTTTCATTTTTTTGGAAAGCTATATTTTGTATTTAGGAAATGGTATACTATTTTGCTATTTGTACTGAGTGAGTACATTGGCATAAATATAAAAATTTATATATATACATATATATAAAATATTCTTTTTGCCACACATTTTTGTGGTAAATTTGTGAGTTTGTCTGATGTTCTACCACAACGTGGCGTCTGATAACAGTGGGGTGGGGTGGGGTTTGTTATGTCTTTATTGAGTATTTAAGTACTTTTTGCAACATAAATAACTTGTTCATCTCTCGCCATTCCATCAGGCAATTTACTGTTCCAGCTGGCTATGAGAAGCTTCACTGTGTGTTTTGATGTGTCTGTCACTCAGCAATACGATCTAGTGAGGAAACCCGTAGGCATCTAGGCGTGTGTAAAATAAGGGGGTTTCATTCAGAATGAGCCATTCAGCTTTTATCCACTATCATTGTCTATTTAATATTTTATTATTAGCGCCTCTGTGTTTTAACTCTTAATTTATGATTCTGCTAAAGTGTTTAAAATTTTAATCATGGTAAAAAGAATTCCCTGCTTCGTAATGTCCAGAGCTGCTTTATAACCCTGAACCATACTTTTTCTTTCTGTGATTTCTTTTTTTTTTTCTTTGTTTTTTTCCCCTGCTAAGACAAAATACTAACAAAATCCTGTTATGGTTCATGATATGAAAACAGCAATCTTGCAGCATTGACTAAATGCTATTTGTGGCTACGTAGAAGACTGAGAATTATGGACCGAAGCAACTTCCAGATGGTCGTGGAAGTCGATAGCCAGTTATTAAAAAAATGAACTGGTGGATTTTGCAGGATTGCAGTCCCAGGACAAGCTGTTGGGTGTCATCTGGGGCCTTCATACACAGAAGAAGTAATAGGAATGATAAATTCACTTGTGTGCTGCTTCATTTTGCTCCGTTGTTCCAAAGGGGTGTATCCTTACGTTGAAGTGCTGTTGGTCAGTGCCAAGTCTCCAGGGACCAATTCTCCGTTTAACAAGATAGGTGTCCAAGAGCAAACTTCATCCCAAGACTGCTACAGCTCCAGGGGAAGGGTATGTCTGAATTGTGTGTGTATTTCTGGTCGCTTATGAAGAGAAGAGAAAAAAAAAAGTGGGGAAAAAAAAAACATATTAAAAAAAAAGGGCTGTGCTATCACATTTTTCACTTCTGGATAACACCTTTCTGTACTTGTGTTAAATTTATCTTGTTCTTTTTAGGTCAGTGTTTAAATGTAGAACACTTGGAACATGTGATTTGGTTACAAAAAGTATTTGTCTTATGAATGGAGAGACTGCTCAGCGGTTGATGAGTGCCCGAACTGCTGCTTGCAAACAGCTGTTTCTGCGGATAAAGAGAGGTTTGATAAACCAGTAAAGGGCTTAAAGACAGGCTGCAGGATGTCATGGCAGAAAAACCCAAGAACAGTGTGAGCCACATCTGTATTTTATCGGAGTCCTGAACACTTGTGATTTAAGCAGTTGATCTTGATAATTGGAGCTTACTCTGCTTCTTTTTTTTTTTTTTTTTACCCCTGTGTTTACTCCTGTGCATGCTCACCCTGGCCTGCCTGTTAGCTATGGGCAGACGGAGTCCTTGCCTGCAGAAATGAGGTGGTGGTAGCAGGTCTAGTCCATTGTGGTTGAGAAAGTTAGAAGATACTGAGACATTAGTCTCTATAAATTTAAAGTTTGTGGCATTAGTATAAAGGGGAAGTTACTATCAGATCTGCAAAGCAGCAATTAAATATAGAAGATCTGACTAGATGACAAACGAAAAACTGCAGAGCTGCGTTACTGGGTTGGGTTTCCTGTATCTTGTTTTTTCTGCTGCTTGGGCTTGCTCCTAAAGAATTGTTACATCGGATCCTCCTGTTAAGCGTGGGCTACGCTCTCCAGCTGTATATGGCTCTGCAGCACCTGTGGGATGTGGTGGTTTACAGAACAGCGGTTTCGTGGCACAGATTAAAATCTAGGGAGACGTACCTGCTAGCCACCAGTTGTGACTCCTGCATACGTTCTCTTGTCCCCTTATGCACTCTGTGTGTGTGTGTATATATGTTAAAAAATGATACGAATAGCACATGATACACAGTTATTAGCTAAACATCTCCTCTGGTAGGAAGTTGTTGGTGTTTTGTGCTTAATTAGCAAGTCCACGTTTTGTTATTAATTGCCTCTTCACTGCCTGATCTTTCAGCAGTTATTCAAGCCAAATGCTTTGCTGTTATTTTAACATAAAAATAGTTCAAGAAATAATTTCAGCCTTGCTGTTTCGAAGTGGAGGCTTAATCACCAACCCTTTTATTATAATTACTTTTAATTACTGCCAGGGTGGTTAATTCCTATTTAGTTTTAAGATAGAATAAAGCATGAACAGTTATGCCTTTGTTACTTTGGCAGGTTTTTTTACTGGAAATACTAAGAGTCTGGGCAGCTGTATCAGTGGACATTCCCCTGATTTAGAGAAGTTGAACTTTTCTTTTTTTAAAAAAAGCTTCTGTTGTGATTTTGATTTAGGATATAGTTTCTAAAAAAGGAAACTTGTCTGAATAGATTTTCAACTCTCATACCATCTTTCCGGAGCCCTCATAAAGAACACCAAGCAAGTCAGAAACTTGCATTTGTCTTACAACATGGTTTAAATTGCTATTGGGGTAGCAGGAAGGGTGATTTAATAAAAAGCAAAATGAAAAAAGTTGTTAATGGGCTAGAAAAGCTACGCGTGGTTTCCCCCAGGGGCGTGTGTGTCTGTGCAGGCATGCACATGCGCATTCATGAAGAGTTAGGAAAGAATTTTCAATTTCCTGTGGCACGCGGTTGGGTTGCTTTTCCAAGGTAATTCCAGGAGAAGGGTACAAGGGATTACAGACGTTCACCTGAGCGACAGAGCAAGAACAAGGGGGATGAATTGCTTTGCATGCTCCGAGCTCTGAGTCGCAGGTGGAAGGTGAGAAGAAGAAGAAACAGGAATCATTGATGACTTCTTATTAGTGCAAAATTTATTTTCAAGGAATAGGTGGGTTTTGTGTTCCAGAGGGCCTGGTGGCAGCTCTGTTATTTGAGAAGGTAAAAGGAAACCGGTACTGAGATGCTTTGTTTGTTTGTTTGGGGTTTTTGTCTTAATGTGGAGTAGTCTTTTGGGGTAGATTGTGAGCTCTTCATGTTTGTATTCGGACCAGTGATGCCCGGTTCACGTGACAGCAGTCACCGGAGCCTACAAACCGGGCACCACGGCGGGGAGTCGGGCTTGGGGGATCCCTGCGGGAACGGTGGTAACCGCTAGATGCGAGGGAAAAATGCAGGAGCAGATAAGCTCCTGGAGAAGCGTGTTCGTGAAGTTCTCTGGCTGCGTATGGGGCTCTGAGGGCTTACGCAGGAGGAGAGGCTTTTCCTTTCTCATAATCTGTATAGGTATGTAAATACGTAACGCCTGTACATTCTAAGGTTATATATATGTATATAGAGGAATCATATATCTATTCTATATAAATAATTAGTAGCCACATGCATATAATACTGCTATATTCACATTTTTATAAACCTGAAATAATATTACTTTTCCTTAGTATGAGATTATTCGCCGAGGTTTTTGTAGTAACTCGTTAATAGTTGTATGAGCACCTTTCAGTACTGTACGTGTGGCCCTGTCGGTAACGTTGCTTCAGAAACGCGCTCTGCTTGTGAACGTCACCAATGTTCATGGCTTTCAAACAGCTGCACACTTTTGTATTTTTATATATTTTTATTAATAATTGCAGACGTGGCGTTAGCAAAACGGTAGAACTGACAGCCTTGGTTGAGAGCCTGCCCGCGGGATGGGCGCGGGGAACGCAGCAGCACGGGCTGTCTGCGTCCGCCTGCTCCAGCTTTCCTCAAGCGACTCCTGAGTTTGGGACCTTTGCCGCTCTCAGTCTCCCACCAGCCCGTGCCGATAGGGAGCAGCGGTGGCTGTGTTGCTCCGGAGGAGCTGGACCGACACCAGCAGCTCTCTCCCAGTGGGGGTTATCAACAGTTCCTGCGTAGCAGAGGATCCCAGCTGCTGCTCAGCTGCGTCGGCTTGAGTCGCGAAAGTGGAGCTTAATCTGCCATTCCTCTTCTCCCTAGCCTGATAAAGGCAGGCATCTTTAAATTGATTTTTTTTTTTTTTTAACTGACTTTGTACTGCAACAGTCAATATCTAGAAAATGCTCTCCTTGAGAGCTGGTGAAAGCTCTCCTTTGCTTCTAGCCATGAGGAACCCAGCCCCGACTTGTACTGATTTCTTGCAGATTGTGTGAGAAATTAAACTCCAAAAGAAATCCGGATGGTAAAATCAATAGTGTTCTGTCCACCACGACTCTTCATGCCAAATCATGTGTTTGCTGCTGCGGTGTGGCGTTAGGTTGATCGACAGACATTGCTGTCCTGGTGCAGCTTTATCGGAGCACCTCTGCCATACCGAATGTCCTTAGTTCTTCTCTGGGAGCCCTCGGTTTGCAGGGCTGATCTCCGGAGATGGAGAGCTGCTGTAATTTGTGCTGTCACAGTTCATGAAATTGGCTCCTAACGTTCAGATGTGCTGGGGCGAGGGTGAGGAACCGGAGGATTTCCCTGTGTGCTGTGGGACGCTCGCTGACTGCCGCAGGTGCTTGGTTCAGACGCCAGAACTCCGACACCCAGCAGCCGCCCCCTGTAAAATATTCCAGTCGTGTTCCAGTATTCGGATTAGCGCAGGGTCCTGTGCTCAGATCGTGTAAACGGCCTTCCCTTCTCTTCAGTCCCTGGATCTGCCCCTCTGAGTTGGGGGAGCTCTGGCCCGAGCGTCCCTTGTCCCCACGCAGGCGTGCGGCCGTCCCGGGGGTCGGGGTAACAGCGCTTTTGCACGGAGCGAGCGTGGTGCTTCTGGGTGTTGCGGAGCTGGGAACGTGTTCCGGTAGCTTAGCAGACCACAGGATTCCTGAGGGTTTGTTTTTTTTTTTTTTATTCCAGACACCATTTAAAATGAGGCAATTTGAAATAATTCCATTTGAGCTCGTTACTAATGAGTAAGCTCCAAAAAACTTCGGAGCAGAGCTTTCTACCTCTGTTCCCAGCTGCGTCTGTGAGTGGTTTACCTGCCTTTCTGCCATGTGTTCCTGGCGTGCACTGATCGACCGCTGAGCTGCCTTTTCCCCTGTCCTGCAATGTGAAAGTAGCACCAGATATTCCTTTGTGCATTTCTGTGTATATGGCTTTCGTAGGTGGGATTTTCAAAGCACTGATACCCGGTGTTTTCGGTTTGTTCTATGAGGGGATATTTCATTTGCATCTATGTTTTTAGCTATCCTGTGATAACTTGTTGAATATTAAAAAATAAAAATATTTTGCTTCTATTGGGACATTTGTATACTCGCAACTATATTTCTGTAAACAGCTGCAGTCAAGAATAAAACAATGAAAGTTTTCATTTTGCAGTGTAAAGTCTTGTTGTGTTTTTTTCAAGGGCTGCTTCTCTCTGCCTGGAGAAAGTGTCCATTCTTCAGACGGAATCTGGGGACCATGGGACAGTTGGGTCAGGGAGTGCTGGGAAGGCAGGAGCCTGCGGTGGTTTGTGCCTGCGTTGCATCCCGCTGGAGTTGTTCCATAAGAAAAGGCACTTTTAAAACAATATTGCAGTGTTTCTGTGTGATGTGGTGGTGGTAAGTCCAAAGCAACCCTCTCTACTACCATCTTTGCCACCCAAACCCCAGCCTGCAAATAAGAAGTGTTCAAATAAATTGTTTTCATAGTCTACCTAAAGCAGGGCTCTGTCTCTGAGGGATCGGACTACCTGAAAGGAGGTGGGTGTTGGTCTCTTCTCCCAGGTAACTAGCGATAGCAACGGCCTCAAGTTGTGTCAGGGGAGGTTCAGATTGGGTATTAGGAAAAATTTCTTTACGTAAAAGTGGTCAGGCATCAGACCAGGCTGCCCAGGGCAGTGGTGGAGTCCCCATCCCTGGACGGGTTCAAGAAACGTGTAGATGTCGCACTTCAGGACATGGTTTAGCAGGCATGGGGGTGTTGGGGTGACAGTTGGACTTGATGATCTGAGAGATCTTTTCTAACCTGAATGATTCTACAATTCTGTAATCTGCAGAGCGATGCAGGGGTCTCCCCCACGATGGTCCTGGGGGCTGTTCTGCCCGAGGGCGGCCATGCCAGAAGCCCTAAGTAGAGATGACGGAATTAACTGCCTCCCCAGAACAGCTGCATCCTTGGTGTGATGATGCCAACAGGCTAACAATGATCTGGGGGGCTGCCGAGGCCCCTTCCTGCCGACCTTCTGCTTGGGTGGAACCTCCGGCAGGACCATGGGGGCAGCAGCAGCAATCAGTAATCCTTTAATTGTGAAAATTTGTTAACGGGGGTAAGAAGAAACGCCACGATTACCCCGAGAGCTGGGCAGAACGCTTCACTGTGAAAGGTTTAAGGAGGTTGATCTGAAAGGCTTTCCCCTGGTGCGGCCCCAGTGCCTCCCCCTCCAGCCCTGTGCTGCCACTGGCTTTTGCCCCTCCGGAGCTGCCAGCCCTGCTGCAGACATTCGTTACCCACTCCCCCTCATTAGTGCCAGGGGACAAACAAGAAACCCTCCTCAGCCTCCTTCAGCAGAGGAAGGCCCAACCCAGCCCCTGAGCCGGGCGCCGCCAGCCACAGAAACGAGACTGCGCCACGGTGCTGGGGGTTGTTGGGTTTATTGGTGATGGAGCCGTGGCCTGGGGGTGGGCGGGGAAGCCCCTGTCTCCAGCATCCCTCCCCCCACCCGACGACTGTCCCCCCCAGGCACTGGCTGCGCTTCGGGCACCAGAGAAGCGTGGAAGGAAAGGCCCGGTCCCTGCCCGGCTGCTTTCGGACGGGTGCGGGGAGAGGCCTCGCCATCCCCCAGCCCTCGGGCAGTGACGTGCGAGGCCCGGGCGGCAGCGCCGGCTGCGGAGGGCCCCGTCCCGCCCTTCACCTCCTCTTCACAAACTTCTTTGTCGCAGCGTTGGGGTTCAGGCGCCTCCTGCCAGCGCCCAGGGCCGCGTCCCGGATCTGCAGATTGGCCGCACGGCTGTAGATGTCGTTTTCCGCAAAGGGCGAGACCCCGGCGATGTAGTCGGGGTCGAAGATGTTGGTCTTCTGCCTGGCCTTGCGGGACAGCCGCTGCTGCGGGAAGGGCTGGTCTTCCACCAGGTGAGGGTTGTTCGCATGCTTCCCCCCCTTCGGGGCCGGCAGCGGGTACTGCCGAGACAAAAGGGGTTGTTAAACTCGCTTCGGGGGCGACTCCTGCTCAGGGGGGACTGGGAGATGGCCGCGTGCCTCTGGAGAACTGAGCAAAGGAAGAGCTGACCCCAGGCCAGGCTCTTGTCCCGCAGCGGCTGCCCAGCAGATCCCGTACAGCGACTCACCCTGAGCCCTCGCGGGTTCAGCACCTTGGGGTTGCGGGAGAAATGCATGTGGAGGCTCCCGTCATCGCTGACACTCACTGCGACCTTCTTCAGGGTCTTGTTACCGCAGTGGGGACAGAAAACCTTCGTCATGTCCGACGTGGTCCTGCAAGATGGGGACAGAGGGGGCTGACTGCTCGCTGGGCGGTGGAGCAGCATCACCTGGCAAGCGCTGCGCAGCCGTGCCGAGGGCAGCGCCGCTCCGCACACACGCTCACCTGAAGCAGCCGTGGCAGCGCAGGATGTAGCTCCGGGCCTGGCGGATCAGCATCCCGTTCACCGCCAGCACGTGGAGGCCCATCTGCAGCAGCACGTTCTGCAACGAGGAAGGAGAAACCGGGATGCCGTGGGCTGGGACCGCCAGGAGCTTTTGGCGGGGTCTGCCAGCCCAGGCAGCGAGAGGCTGATGGGAGCGATGCCAGGGAGCTTTGCCGAGGCCGCTGCAACGGGAGAGATCAGGCTGGTTTAAAAGGAGCTGTCACAACAGCTGCTCTCATCCTGCCCCACGGACGCGGCAGCACACTGCTCTGCCTCAGCGTGCTGGGTTAACCAGCCCAGAGGTTGGAGTCATTTGCAAATCTGCCTTCAGCCCACCGCGGCAGCCCCGGGGCTCCTGAGGCTGGAACCAGGCCCGTGCAGGGCAGCAGCCGGCACCCACCTG
>Ga0065711_1009625_pt1 | contig 26545 bp, 31 predicted proteins | sample Hoacrofraction12_FD_59098 | JGI IMG/M metagenome (GOLD analysis project Ga0065711, IMG submission 59098) | Hoatzin crop microbial communities from Cojedes, Venezuela - Epithelial fraction 12 v2 (version 2) | ecosystem: Host-associated > Birds > Digestive system > Esophagus > Crop | place... | reverse complement strand
CGAGCCCCGCCGAGGGCCGACCATGAGGATGGAAACGCGGGCTCGGCTGGGTGTCCATCAGCACTGCCAAGGGCCACCGCCAGCCCGCAGCCCTGCTCCCACCCGCACCCTGTCCCTCCCCCTGGCACAGGGAAGCCAGCGCCGGCCTCGCACCTCGCACCAGCACCGCAGCGACGGCCACCGGCCCCTCCATGGACCCTGGCCCAGCCGGCGGCGATGGGCACCCCCCGCCCGCGCCCCGGGAAGGGCAGCGCGCCGGCACTCACGACCTCCTTGCCATTAACTAGCTGTAACGTGCCCAAGTCTCCAGGCCCACGTGACAAGACTTGACTTTCCTCTTTTTTTTTTTTTCCCCTGAGAAAGCCTTCTTGCACAACGTCCATTTTTAGCACAAACTGGAGTTGGATCAGATGCCTCACATGTGGTCTCCACTCTCCAAAAGAAGGGATCAGCACTTTTTTGCTCCAACGGTTTAACTACAGCCACAGAAACTGAAGATTAAAAAAATTCACTAATTCACTCTTTTCTGCTCTTACAGGCTGGATAGCTGTCCTGCATCGGCACAGCCATCCTCATTCGCTCCTGTAAGTTTTCGTTCATTATACTGGCTAATTATGTGAGCTAAAATGAAAGATTAAGAGCTACAAAACCACAGGCTTTAGGACAAAAAGTGATCATCAGCTGGAATCAGAAGACATTACAATACGTATGAGGACAATACAGTATTGCTTCTGTGGCTGCAGCAAACACTTTGGGAAAAGAGATTTTTCAAAGGCTTTTTCAAGGCTCTCCCCTGTGGGTATAATGGGGTGTCCTCCAATTAACAGCTGTGGAATCAATTAAGTTGTTGCTCAATTCTTCCGGGAAATTCCAACCAGAACTGGCAAACGTTGGAGATAAAGCAATGAGCAGATGGACTGCTGATGTGCTCCGAGATGCCAATGTATTCCTTTTCGTTACTGTAGGAAGACAGTCAGGCTTCTGGGACAGACATCCCACCTCTCCTGCTAAGATCTGCCTGGCCAGCGTGGAACCACGAGGACGTCTCCCATGCCAGGAGCCCTACACGCCGACAGTCACCGACGCGGAGCAGCCCCCCACCCGGCACCACCACCCGCCAACTGCCAGGGCTACCGCACTCGAGGCAGATGCCGCCGAGCTGGCTGGCGACCGTCAGTACAGCTGCGTGAGGTGGTCAGGGAAAACAACGAATAGCTGGAACAGCTTCCAAAACCTCAAGCCACTCTGGTTATTTTTCAGCTCCCCTACAGCTCTCTTCTCGAGCATGGTGAAAACGTTCATCTGTGCTCTGGCCTTAGGAAATGCCTGCTGTGAACGATCGCACCAAACCCCCAGGCAGAAGTGGAGAAGCAACTGAGCTTAAGGTTGCTTTCCACACTCGAACCTTTCAATACACTGGAGTTTGTCAACCATTAGTGACTGTTCAAGTGGCAATTCTGGCAGGTATTTAGGTCCTCAGCTGTCCCATGCATCCCTCATTACGCCTGCACACAGTGCTGAACTCACACCGACAACAGCAGTGGTCTGGTTCTCTTACTCTGAGATAGCTGTACATGCAGATGGACATCCAATTGGTGAGCATCTTCTCCACCACAGATTCTGTTCTCCTCAGCATCAGCTTGGGGTTTTTGGAAGCTGAAGCATCTATTAGATCCACCAAGAGGTCCTTCATGATGCTGGTGTAATACTCCAGTTTCCCATGCAACGCAATCGTAAGCAGGGAGGCCAGGTTACATCTGAAACACAGAATTGTATACGACTCAAGCACCAATCCAACAAGACTAAACTGCCACCCTGAAACACAAAGGTGGTATTTCAGACAATCTTCATGAGCCTTCTCAATGGTGTTAAAACTTCAAATCGTCTTTCAATGCTGCAGGACTTTGGGTCAGCTCGCACCCTCTTACTGGTAAACAAAGTGTTCAGGGAAACAAACACGCACAAGTGAGTCACTCATTGTGCCTTTTAGTGCTCTTCAGCATAACGGAGGTTTATGGTCATCCGTTTCTGACAGAAAAGTGGGAGGCAAGTGTAACTCAACCTTCAACTGCAATGCATGGCTCCAGACATGGGCGGGATTGCTTACAGGTTAGGAACAAATCACTCTCCTGCAGCTGCCAGGTCTTTGGGTCTGAAGCTCATACCTGTCTCTAACAGCAAAGTCCTTCTGTTGCTCGAGAGCATGGACAAACACGATGAGAAAGTGCTTGTTGTTGAGTAAGGTGGAGAACAGCGAAATTCCTTCTTCCATATTGGGTCTGCAGTTTTCAGGGATCTACAGAAAAATTTAGAAAGCAGAGTGAGTAAAACCCTGCTTGTTGTTTTCCTCTAGCTCTTCTCCTTCCCGACCCCAGGGATGTCCCTGCTGAACGCCAAGGTACTGAGCTGAAGACCCCTTACTCCCTCTGCTCGACCCAAGTCAGCAGCATGCTTTCCTGGTAAGGGCACAACTGCGTGTGACACACGGCTGGACCAGAAGCAGCTCGGCCAGTGGCACAGGGGCAGTGGCCGTCCCGCTCTGCTCAGCACCTGCAATGCTGCCTGGAGCATCGTGGCCAATTCTGGGCTCCCCACTATGAGACAGACGTTGGCAAAATGGAGCAAGGGCAGCTGAGGGCTACCAGAACAATTAGTGGGCATATGAGGAGAGATGGAGAGGGCTGGGTTTGGTCAGCCTTAAGAAGAAGTGGTGAGGGGAGATCTTACTGGGGTTGGCAGCTGCCCCGTGGGAGGGCAGAGAAGACAGAGCAAGGCTCTTCTCTGCCAGTACAGGGCTGGGACAAGAGTCAAGGGACACCAGCCGGAGCCCGGGACACTGATTAAACATAAGGAAGGACGCTTTCACCTTTAAGGTGGTTGGACACTGGGACGGGGCCCTGAGAGGCTGTGGGATTTCCATCCTTGAAGGCATTTGACACAGCTGGACCAGGCCCTCGGCAACCTCATCTAAGTGGAGCTGCTTTAAGCAGATCTCCCTTCCAACCTAAGAGACTCTCTGATTCTTCAGTTCCTACTTATTGTCCACATGAAATCCAGCCCTGGGACAACAACAGCTTTTACCAAGTCCCTGCTTGGGAGGAATCTCATTTATGATGAACTGCGTATGGGACTGAAGTGACATACAATACGATACACTCAGCAAGAAAAGCCCACAGTGGGGCCGGGGAGGATCTCAGGACAGAGCTCCTCTGTGGGACAGTAGATCCACAGATCTGCTTTCTACAGCCAGCCAGAGCTGATCTGATGCTGGTATGTGTTAATTGTTTTGAGTGATCAAGCATCCCCCACACACCACAAGAAAACACATGGTGTTGTCAACACACGAGTATGGTTAGCAGCCACTCAAGAGCATTTGTTTAGCTAGTGGGTTACTCACTTTCCATTCCCCCACCAGGAGCGGATGGGTTTCCTGGACCTGGGAGCCCACCTGGGAGCTGAGCTGCTGGGACGGCAGGATGTAGCACTCCTCGTAGAGCGAGGAACACTGCAACCAAGCACAGCGTTAGGGGAGGGCGGCTGCACCTGGCCAGGGACCTCCTCGTTTGCCGTGCACCGCAAGAGAACAAGACGGAGAGACATGTCATCGGGACTGAAGACCACCCATTATGAAGAAATGTGTTGGTACGGTTTATGAAGCCTTTAAACACTTTGTGAGAGCCTCTTGAATGAGCAAACACCACAAGGATGGGGGGAGGCAGACGTCTGCGCAGACACGACGCTGCGAGGGTAGGGAGACTGCAAATAGACTAATTTGACAGCTAGAAAAATCCCAGAAGAGATGGCATTATAGAAGACTAAGTCAAAATAGAGGAGTACTGGGTGTTTTAACATATGTAACTTTTGAAACAGATGGGAGAAATGTTGACATCTCTAACATTCATATAGCAGCCTGAATCTTAAAGACTCCAGTGTTCAGATATATAGAGATTGGATAACTTAAAAACCTGAGTAATAACTACTAATGAAACACTCTGCAGTCATAAATCATCATCTCACTCCTCACCACTGAAATGCAAGTGCCTCGGGGGTGAAATACAGCCGCTGTTAAGGGCGTGCCGCGACACGGCGCAGCAGCCAGTGATGGGATTCATGGCACCGGCGCGTCTGCTGCGGCCCGGGAGGAGGACTCCGGGCAGGACAGATGGGGACTGGGCGCCCACGGGGAGTCCCACTGGGAGCACCACACGCTGGGCCTTGATGGGGAGCAGAGAAGTGGGAGTCGGAGACATCTGATGAGCTCTCGGGAACACTCGGGGGCACACTGCGTGGAACCAGAAGCCCCCTCTCGCTGACCGCTGGTGGGAGGTATGCCCTTCAGCCACCCTTCAGCCTCTGCCGAACAGAGAGGGTGGCACTGGAGCCCCGGGGAGAGAGGGAGTCCCCAGCACCTTCTTCTCATGCTTTCAGAAGAGGGTGTCCAACAGCATCCGACGGGCAAGGCAGAGCACGTCCCGGGACGGTGCCACTGCTGGGCTCTACTGCGTGCAAGCACGCCCGACCTTACCTCACACCCCAGGAGCTGCAGCTCCGCTTCTGACGATAATTGAGGCTGAAATACGTGACAACTAAATCTATAACAGTGGAATGATTTTGTCTCTCTGTAATATCCCTTTAGCAGAGGGAAAGCAGAGCCCTGATCTGGTTAGGAAGGACCTGGGAGCGTTTAGGTGCCCATGAAACGCAGTGTCGCCTTACTTTGGGGAAGAACGTCCGGGTGACAAAGTGCTTGTACTCCAGGAACGGGATCCCCTGGCTGCGGTTTAACTCCTTGGTCAGGTCTGTCATGTCTGTCTGCAGCTCTGCAAAACCTTACACAAAGAGACCCGCAGATGGTAAGAGCTCTGATACTCCACCAGCTGAGACAGTAAGCAGGCTGACGCTGAAAAATGTGGCATGTCTCATCTCTGCCTCCTCCAGCCTCTTCCTCGAGTGCGCTGAAGCTGGGTTTTTTTTGAGGAGCAGCAGATTACTCTCAGGGTTTAACCACCAGCACTGTACCTCACACCCCGCAGCACTGGCAGAGGGAACGGTTCCCCTGCCTCCAGGAGAGCAGCACCCAGCCCGGCTCCGCAGCGGGAGGACCTCACCCACGCTGCAGCCATCTACTGCCGGGACAGCAGATGCAGATGCTTGGATTGCTGCTCCCATTGCTCTAGCAGGAGTGCATGCGATTTTTGTTGCAAAGCACGCTAAAGATTAGTGTGGCCTTCACGCAACCCTCTGACATGGCCAAGGGCCATGAACCCCAGGACTGGGAAACCAGCGGCACTGAAGGCCAGCGGCTTGCCCAAGCCAGGCAGCAAGACGGCGGCAGAGCCACGCTGAGCCTCATCCACAAACCCTGCCGAAGATCGACAGAAATTCTCCTATCAGTCATTCTATAAACTTCTACAGAGTAGAAGGTGCACAGCTTCAACCCTGCTATTCCGGCACGTCCCTCCCAGTCCTGGCTCCCCCTCGGTGCCCAGCATGGTGGCTTACCTTTGCGGATTTCCTCCCGGATCTGCGACTCCATCTCCTCCATCTGGAGCAGGGTTTTCTGCCAGTAGCGCTCCGCTCTGCGGCTCTTTGTGCAAAACACAAAGAGAGCTGGAAAAGAGGAAGGGAACAAGCCTTTTGGACAAGGGCTTAGGAGCAGCTGCAGCTGGGATCAGAGCGGTCCTCTGCTGACACGGGTGCAGAAAGCTAAACTCAGTGTTGTTTTAGCACCTACAATACTGGTATCTGATCAGGCAGTTGTCGATTACCTGTAAATAAGTAAAACCAGCTGGAATTCAACGATCGTGCTGTAACTGTCATCTTCAATTTAGGTCTAAGCTGTGTATATTCAGCTGAACTGTATATTAATATATTCCAGCTGACTGACGAATACAGATTTTAAGATGTTTATCACCTGTATTACAGTGTTCTTGTCTGACAGTCTTCCCATGCCTCCAGAAATATGTTTCTAATGACGGGTGGTGCATTTAATAGTGTGCATTATAACCTTTATTAAAAACAAATTAAATCCCTATTAGATACACTTCATTTGCTGTGAACTGACAGGTTTCCTGCTGCACTGTCATTCTGGGCATGCGACGATGAGAAGATACGCTAGCCAGAGGACACAGGTGTGTTGCACCGCTTCCAGTGAGGTTAGCAAACCCTTGTGTCCGCTCCAGATCTGCAGCTAAGGACCCTTGCTCTGTTCTTCACTCTTTCTGCCAGGCGCCTGTCACTGGCTGTTGCTGATGACAGGACCTCAGGCGAGGTGGTCCTTCGGGGTGGTCTGGGACAGCCATGCCTGTGAGCGAGCCCCGTGCAAGTCAGTACAAGTCCAAGACCTGTTTCTCACACCCTTCTTTATTTTGTGTTCTAGTAGCTACTGAGTGTCTGGGGGAAAAGGGTGAGTTTATACCCCACAGGCTCGGGTAACGGAGCTGAACAATGGATTCAGCCAGCAAATGCTCCAGGCTGTGGAAGCTTTGACCCTGGGTACTGGCTTGGTCCTGCACAAAGAAGAGTGGCTACTGGCTGCACCCAGACCAGCTTCAGATACTGCACAACTGCAGCGCTCAGAGGTTTCCTACCACATGGGTGAGTGACCCTCACCCCTCCACACGCAATGAGAGAAAACCTTGGCACAGCCTGGAAACTCATCGTTCTGTTCCCTTACCTACGACAGAGAGGACCAGCAAGATGCTGCAGATGACAATGGAGACGATGATTGCAGTCTCTCCTCCCCCGAGGTGCAGCATGGCAATTGTGTGGTTGAACTTTCCAACTTGGATCTAGAGAGGGAGAAGCAGGGAGGAAAAGCAGGAGGTGAGCAGCACATTGCCAAGCGGCTCGGAGGTTGAGCAAGGGGGGGACTACGGGGCAGCGCTCAGCAGACCTTTGCCCGAGGACCTACTGACCACGCTGGCTCAGCCCACGGGGCCTGGCGGGGAGGCCGGGCTGTGCCTTTCACTGCTGGACCTCGGGGTCTTTGCGTGTCTCAGAGCCCAGCTCCCTTCCTGCGTGCTCTGGTGGAAAGCCAAGGCCAGCTCACGGCAGGCTGCGGTACCACAGCGGTGCCCATCCACAGGGCTTTGATGGCAGAGCCAGACACTCCAGCCCACGTCATGGCCCCACCGTACCCACCCCAGAGCACGAGACAATCCTTTCTCAGACAGCTCACCGCACCACATTGTACTGCCTGTACTACTTTTACTAGAAAACCACTTCCACTAATCATCCGGCTTTGTTACGCCTCTGAATGGCCATTGAATCCCAGCTGCACTCTCCTTTCTCCTCCAGAAGCAGAACTGCTGCCACTCCAGAGAAGGAGGGCAAAGAAACTTTACAGTCTTTGAAATATATCTAAAGTAAGGGAATAAAAATAAATAATAATGACATCAGAGACAAGTCATGATGCTGTGGCTAAAGCAGCGGACTGGGTGTCAGGAGGTGCTGGCTCTGCTCCCAGCCTGAACTTCTTGTGATACCAAGCACAAACCACTTGAGCTGAGTCCTTTGGTCTCCTGATCACCAGAAGGGAAGAGGCCAACACACATCACAGGCAGGCTGGCGAGTTTACTCGGCACTATTTATAAACAGCTCTCTAGGCCCCTGGGATGAAAGAGTTCAACAGCATCATCTGATAAGGAAAACTCATGACCACGCCAAGTCTTGCTTCTGGAAATGCGAGTTTCACTTCTCTCAAGCAAAGAGAAGCAAGAGAAACATGAGCAAAAAAAGCTGAACAAAGGCAGGGAAGAGATGGAATCATCTTATGATTACACCTGTGTTACGGAGCACCTCCAGGAAAGGTGCACGCCGCAGTTAAATCACAGTCAGCTCTCAGAAGCTGGGCCAAAGCAGTGCCACAAGCAGGGCCTTCCCCACGCCCGTGCATCAAGCCCCACGCAGCGCACAGCTCCATGCCCGCTGGCAAATCCAAGCCCTGGCTCCCAGCAGCGCTGGTGAGGGCACTGCTGCTGCCGGCTGAAGGCACCCGGACAAGGCTGGAGGTCTGCCCCGCACTGCTCCCTCCACAGCCAAGAGCAGACGGACTGCGCCGCCGCCGCAACGCCAGCTGCCGTGCCCGGCATCGGGAAAACCTCCAGCGGCTCTGGCCATCAGCGCTGGACCGCACAGCCAGGCTCCCGAGGCCCCGAGCCCCACCGTGCCCTCGTGCCAGCCCTCGGACGGGCTCTGACGCCGGGGTTGCTGGGGTGGTGCCTCCAGGCAGTGTCCAACACGAAGAGTTTTGGTCTCCTCCCCGCTGCGCGCTGGCCGGGGACAGCGAGCCCCAAGCACCACGCAAGCGTCTGCGGAGGCTGGTGTGACCGTCTGCGCAGCACGCTGCCTAGCCTTGAGATTTCCACCTCCTTCGCCTGAAACGCCGCAATGAGGCAGGTCCTCCACGCTTTTTGAGTCTTTTTTTTCCCACCAACTCAACCTTTCACATTTGCCAGAGGAGAAATCCCACGCTTGCTGTTTAATTCAGTGTTTAAACAGTTTGGTCAGGAACAAAAATGGCTTTGAAGGCCTCGGCAAGCTTCTCTTGTTTATTTGGACAAGCCTACTCAATACAATTTTTTGTAAGGGGTATTAATTCAGCTGCAGATTAAACAGCAGCACGTCCTGTCACCAGCACGTGGCGGGGGTGCAGAGGGGGCCGGGGCTGGAGGGCACCCTGAGCCCGGGAAGAGCTGCTGGGGCTGGGCAGGACTCCCAGGGCACGGGGCCACCTCGGGGTCACTGGGAACCATGCTCCAGCTTAGGAGACGGAGCCTTCTTGCAGCCTCCCAGGGTGTGAATGGGAACCCCATGGGACTAAACTAGACCAAAACCAAGCTCCAGCTCACCTAAGGCACTCCCAAAAAAGCTACTCAAAAGTGACCCCCCCAATGCACAGGAAGGCTCGGGAGCTCCATCTCCACCAGCAGCTCCTCCTCTCTACGGACAGCTCCTGCTGCCTTGTGCGACCTGCTAACACTGACCTGCCCCGAGAACACCCTCGCAGAACAGCAGACCCAAAATCACAGTCAGAATTAGGATCAACAGTGGGACCTGTCTGAAAGGACAGTTTTCCTGTGCTCTCCTCACTGCAGACGTGAGCTCTACCATCTAAACCAGAGCAAACTGGGCAGCCACCACAACAGGCATCTCCACTCGCCAGACGAGAGAGTTTGCATCAGCAGGTGAGGCTGCTGCAGCCCCCGAGAGCCGGCCCTGATGCAAATCAGGCAGGAGCCACTGGCCCCGTGCTATCAATGCTGTTAGAAGTGTGTAATAAAGGCAGCCGTTGCCTACGAAATGGCCAGCAGGCGGTAACTCCAACCACGTATGGAGGTTGAAGAAGCGCTCACAGACGTGAATACAAGCTGATTGTTTAGCTGCACTCTCACTGCTGGTACATTCTTAATAGCTATGTGATACTTTAGGGCTGGGTATCTTACTCCTGCTTCCTAGGGACCTACTAGGGCATTACCCTGAATGTTTTGTGTCAAACCAAGACTAGAAAACTCAGAAATTCCTTTTCTTCCCCAAAGGGATTTCCCTGTTTCTCAGTTCTCACTAAACCCAAAATTACCCTATTTAAAATTTCCATTAAAATGACTTGGGAAATTCTGCTACTTCTGCATTTCCATGTTTCCAGTTTGCAACAGAATTTCATCCACCACAGACTGTAAACAGTAAGCTGGGCAACCCTGTCAGGGAGTTGGTGGTGCATCTTCATGCCTTTCTTCTGGGCAGCGCAAGCCCACAGCCTCCTCTGCTGCCTTTGCAGCCTTCCTCCTCCTCCCTGCCCACGCCGCAGGCTCCCATCCATTCACTGGTAACACATGGGCTGCGAGGAGGGCTGCAGGGTCTCAGACCATGGAGACGGAGCCATTTTCTCCCCAGATACAAAGAGCCATAGTCACATCCCTGCGTGGCAACGGGCTGCGTATGACATGAGAGAAACTGAGGGCAAGAAGAACAGCTAAGCCAAGCCCTCTGCAGAAAAAAGGACAGCAACAAAGTACTGCGAATTCTGCAGACACAAAGATGAAAAACAGCCTGGAACACTGAACTCTTCGCAGTGACAAAAGAGCAGCCCCCGGGAAGCAACGCGAAGCTTTCCAGCCCTGCGCACTCCTCTTGCCCTCCCCGGTCACACGCAGGGAGCCGTCTCCAGTGGCTTACTGCAGCCTGCTAAGGGCTGGATGCCCACGTCCACTTGTAGCTCTTCTGCTGGCAGCAGGAGGCCAGCCGACCGAAAACTGTGTGGAATTCCCCAAACGTGGCTCACAAGGGCAGAAATAAAATTCCTGCAAGTGACAAAAACTCACATGCCTGGGATTTCACAGCGCCTTACAAGAACTGACAAACTCTCCCCGCGGGGGCTGACGGCACGGTTCCCTCGGCAGGCAGCTGCCGGTGCCCAGCGGGTCGGAGCGTGGCAGCCCCTCTCCACGACTCGGGGCAGCCTCAGCACCGGCTACGCCTGCACCCCGCCGCCGAGCTGCCCTGGGCACGGCTGCGAGCGCCGTGTGCCGCCCACCCTCCGGTCCCTGCGCCTCTCTGCAAGGCTGCCTGCGAGCGTCCCGGCAGGTCCTGCCCGCGCACGCCACCGGCCCCTTGGCACGCAGGGCTTGCGGCAGGGACCCCCTCGCCCGTGCGCTCAGCGCATGGGGGCCCCGGGAACTCACCGTCACGGGCAACTGCCTTTCCGAGGTGCTCAGCGACTCGTTGACAGAGCAGTGGATGACTTTGTCCGAAACAATCTGGATCTCGCACGAGATAAGGCCAATTTTCACTTGGTACTCGTTGCTTTCCAGGCCCAGGCTGTCAGGCTCTTTCTAACGACAAAAATAGAATCAGGATGTCAGCCTCTAGAGTAGCAGCTGGAATTGCAAAGGATTTTCCTGCCTTACTTTCCAAATTCCCTGCTGTTTTTCAGACCTGGGAGGACTCTCCCTCACCAAGGACATTTTTCCAGCTCTCCACAGGAAGCCCAGAACTTGGCCATTCCCCATTTTCCTGTTTCCCATTCCTCACTCTGCATGGGGCATGGGATGAGCAAGCCTCTCGTGGAACCTGGAAAAATCTTTTGATCTGCCCAGGCTGCGCACCGCAGATAAGGGTCTCAGTGCCCACCTGGGAGGGGAAGGATCTGCAATGGAGGAGACAGCCAGGGGATGCGTCTGCAGAGCCTGAGAAAGGGGGAGTGCATTTCTGAAGCACGTTGCGACCCGCGAGGATATCCTGCAGTGAACAATGGCCTTTGAGTTACTGTTGCTCATTGTCCAAGCCACTCAATTGCTTGTTACCCCGACTTCCTTGTTAACTAAGCTGAAATCAGTAGCCAAAAGAGAAGAATGCACGACCTGTTTCTGCAGGAATAAATATCTATTGTCAGGACCTTCTGGAGCACCTGCCTGATTTCAGGCCAGTGCATTATCATTCTTTTTCATACATCCAGTATTTTATTCAGCTTCGTGCTACCACATCCTTCAAACGCAGCTCTCTGTCGTCATGCCTGGAAGGGCATCCTCAGGTCAGGCTGCGTTTCCNGGTGGAGCGAGNTGCAGGTGCAGCAGGCTAAGCACGAACTGCCCGCTCCTGCGNGGCTCCTGCCTCTCCCACCGCCCTTCCCTCTCCTGCGCTTCTGGNCAGCCACTGTGCTGGGACTTAGGCCTGAAGAGCTTCCCCGTGGGGAGCAGACAACTCCCCCAAAGAAGCTGAGCTGTAAACGCCGCTCTCTTACGTGTATAACCAGAGTTAAGGGCTCGCCAGGATGGTGCTTGATCCACTTCTCCTTCTTGGCTGTGAAGAACTGGGGGTCAGCATAGTACTCCAGGCTGAACTTGCTGATGTGCAAGGCCTCCTCAGGGTACATCTCCTCATCCAGAGCCGGATGCTCATCTGCATAGAGGCGACCGTTGAGATAGAAATCGACGGGTGCAGGCTTGCTCCCCGCAGTGATGTTGGAGGCAGCTGGAGAGGGGCAGGTGATCATGGTGTCGGTGTGAACCTTACAGCTCTGAAAGCAGGAGAGGGCATGCACGTCAAAAACCCAACACCCCGAGTGCCCCTGCCCAGCCTTGCTCCGAGCCCAACCTGCAGCACGGGCTGAGGCTCAGCTTCACACCCCGAACGTCCTCAGGCACCGGGCACGCAGCCCTGCTCCCAGTTACTGGGTGACACCCAGCGGGGAAACCCACCGTTTGCTCTCTGCCAATGCCACGGACGTCCATGGACACGTTCTGGACCAGCTCAAAGCCTGTTCCTTCCAGGGTGATGATCCTGCCCCCGCTTCGAGGAGAAAGGAAGAAAGAGCAGGTGACTGCAGAGGACAACACAGCAGCGAGGTGCAATGGCTGGGTCTCCCTGTTGTCCTTTTCCCAGGGATGTTTCCCAGCTGCTTGCACAGAAAATATAACCCAGCAGCCAAAGTCTTCTTCCTACTTAGAGCAAGCATCCATGCAGCTACCAAGATACCAGGGGAGGAAGGAGGGGCAGCAGCTGCCGTGCTGGAAAGTGGGTGACCTCTCCTAGCAGCAGCAAACTGTCCCACTTACCCCCGCTCCCCAGAGGAGCCGCCTGCCGCCGCACGCCGGGTACGCAGCAGGTCGCCCAGGCCACCGCCGGTGTGAGAGGTTATCCTCCAGCAAGGGGGTTACCCTCTCCCAGGGCCAGGAGACGCTCCCTGCCCCTGCACTGCAGAGAACTGCAAGTCTTGGAGAGGGAAGAGACCCCTGTGTAAGGAGGACAAGGACCCTGCATCTCCCAGACACTTTTGATTTAGATCACAATGTGAAAGTTGTTTTGTGTTTTGGATCTGCTGCCTGGGGAATGCAAAACAGGGGCCTCTCAATGTGCAGGCAATTAACGACAGTAACGAGAGGGCCTTGATGACTGCTAGGCAGAGCTAGGGGTGGAGAACCAGGGCTGCTTGTCTGTTCTGCCCAGCAGAAGCTGTACCCTGGATTTACCTTCCCTCCTGCCACATCACATTTGATCTGTTTGGAGCATCTGTCAGGGCACAGTCAGGACTCACAAATCCTGCTATCTGAAGACCACTCCAGATACAGCGACCTTGGGCCCAAGGCCTGAGAGTCAGGTTCTCTGAGATCTGTGCGCACTTTACCACGTAGTTACAATCCAAGCTTCTAACTAAGAGCCCGTCACATCCGCAGAATTTACAACTCCTGTTTTGTTTTAAACTTTGCTTACACAAATTATTTTAGCAATGTGGTAAGATAAATCGGATCCAGCTAAATCTTTACACAAGTTATTGACCCCTTGACAGCCCGGCAAAGCACTGGAGCAGTCAGACTACACGAGCCACCAAGCAGTCTGAAGAGAGAGAGACTGCTGTCACGTCCTCGGTGGTCTCAGATTTGGAAACTGCTGTAAATACAAAGAAAGCAGACGAAGGTGACGGAGAAATACCCAGGTGGTTTCCCCTGTGCATACGGGCAGTGACATTCTTCCGCTGTCTCCGTGTTTGGATACCGCTCTCACCGCTCGGCACAGTTTGCAAGCTGGCTGGGAGCTGAGGTTGGCTGAGTCACTGCTGCGCCTTGTCATTAACTTTCCCACCGCCTGCATCTCTGGCACCGCGCTTGGGAATGCCGAGACACGGCTTTGCTCCCGGGGGATCAGACCATCAGGGCCTGCCGCGTGCTCACACCCCAGCATGCTGCCTTCACCGCGGTCCTGCAGGCACAGGCACTGGACTCTCGGATTTCTGGGTCAGACCTGGGTTTTCCAGGCCCCACAGCTGAGGAAAGTGGGATTCCACCATGGTATCCAAAGGAACAGGAGCCTAAGAGCTCCATGGAGAGACATGAAACTAAAAACAACATGCTTTAAAAATGAAATACTGTGACCTTGGGGAAGGCTGAAATCCTAAATTACAAATCTCAGCTTATCGTCCAGCAGTTTTACTGCCAAGAAAAATCCTCGGGGTCTCACAGAGGCCCCCACCTGAACCTCCCTAACGCACCCACCAGGTGTACACAGCACAGTTACCAAGGCTGCCTTGTTTCCGTGTCCTAAACACACTGAAATGAGCTATGGACGGTCCTGGTGTGCGAGACCTCTTCTACCCCGGTGCTGGGGTGCCCCGAAGCACCCTGAGAGCACTCTGCGGTGCCCCTTTTGTACCCGTCTGCAAGGCAATGTGCCAGACCCCAGGGTGGAGAAAGCCCCTTCCTCCCTGCGGGACCCTCTCCCACCGGCCCAGAGCCGAGCCTCTCCCTTGCAGGCAGAGGCAGAGATGTGCCAGCCCTGAAATGGAAGTCACGGTGCCACAGCAGCGCGGCACGGGGCCCCAGCGCCGTACCCTGCCTCCCGGCCGCGCTTTGGCGGCCCCGGGCTCCGGACACGGGTGTGCTCAGCACCTGCTCGGTGTCTGGATGGCCTGAAGCAGAGGCAGGGCCAGCCTGCAGCAGGCGACACTGGGATGCTGCCATCGGCTCTGCGCGTTGATGGCACAGCACTGCTCGCTTTCGCGTTCGGCAAAAGTTAAGAGGCTGATCTCAGCACAGGCGACAAACGGACGGGCAAATCCTGGCTGTCTCCACTGGGGAGGATCTCACCTGATCTGGCTCTTTTTGGGGTTGATGTCTGATATAATCGGGTTCTTCTCATACTTGAACGTGATGTTGTAGCTGGCACAAGACTTGTTCTCGAACTGAACGCAGACTTGCACGGCCGTGGTGAGCTCCGCAGACGGCATGGTGCAGGTGATGGTGCTGTCGCTGCGGCTGCGCAGGGAAGGCAGGGTCAGCTGCAGACAGCCATGGCAGACCGAGCGGCTGCAGCCAGGCCCCGGGGACCTGCACGCGCTCGGGAGCGGCGGTCAGCAGAGATGGGCAAGGGGCAGCTCCCAGGCACGTGCTGATCGCCTGTTCACTGCATTGCCCACTAATGAGCAATCCTCAGCACGTACCAACCCCGGCTGCCAGACTCCTCTCCCATACAGCCAAAGCAAAAGGGCAGGCTCCTACTTCTGCCCTGACGAGACGGGAACGTACGGGAGAGGTTTCTCCTGACCGGACCCTGGGAGCGCAGGTACCTTCTGCCTCTGGCAGATATGGGTACAAAACCTACGTCTGCTTTGCTCCCAGGGTTTGGTCCCGGTCCCAGCTCACCCAAGGGGCCTGGCAGCATCCTGCAAACAGCGTGGAAGAAGCACTTTGTTCGCTGCTGGTCGCTGCCACCTCATCACAGCAACACCAACTCCACGGCTTTGCCAAAGAAACTCGCCCCATCCTGGTGCCAGGCACCCGCAGCGCAGCTCTGCCTCACCGCTCCGGGGACACCAGGCTGGTGGGGCACTGGAAGCAGAGAAGCCAGCAGCCAAGCCAGCCGGTGGGGATGCCACGCTGGCTCCAAGGCTAGCAGCAGCATGCAGTGGTGCCCCCCACCAAAACCCCAGCTCCTCCTGATCTCCTGGGGGAGAAATATCGTCCGTCCTAATGCTTTGGCTCTTGTCACTAGTTCGGCAACAGCCATGCCCAAGTGCTAGCCCCCAGACCTGGTCCTACCTGAGGTCAGTGCACTGCTTGGAGGTGTTGACGAGGACACGGAGCTCAGAGCCGACGTCCAGCCTGCTGCCTCTGATGGTCACTCTGGTTCCTCCAGCCTTCGGGCCATTCAGGGGAGCTATGGACTGCACCACGGGAAGCTAAAAACAAAGGGGAAATCTGTTTTCTAGGCTGGTAAAATCACAGTTGGATACTCCACACTGCACGTGGGAATTGCTTCAGTAAATGTTAAGTACCCAGTATTGTGAGGCTTCAGAACAGCAGCACAGCAAAAGCTTCCGCTAGCAGGGTTTCAGAACAACCAGAGGAGCGAGAACATATGAAACTTCTGTGACTCTTTGTGGTCCCTAAATTCCAGCAGTAAATGAGACATGAGTCTGAACTGGAGCCCAGGATCCCACCGGTCCCTTGAGATTTGCAATACAGGGTCCAGAGCTGGCAACAGCTCGAGGTCCGGCAACAGCAGGAAATCTCTCATTTATTCCAGCTCCTGCCATCTCTGCCCTTCCAGATCCATTTCCTCCTGAATGCGAAGCCAGTGCTAAAGCCCCAGCGGATGATGGCCTTGAGATCTGTGAAAACAGCCACCCGGGTCTAGATAATTGAATATCAAACTCCTTCTTAAGGAAGCTTCAAATCTGAATCTCCTGAGGCGACAGGAACTAAAGGGGAAGTTACTTTGCCTCTCACCATTTTCAGCAGAAATTAGCATGTATGTTATCTGCATTTGCAGCCCCTGGAAATCTTCCTGAGATTCATCATTGTGAGGCTTTGATAACTAATGCAGCACTGAACCCTCGTTCCTGCTGCACAGAGAGCCCCGGGAGGGTCTGCTGGCAACCTCCCTGCTCCGGTTTGAATAGGACACCAAGGGCAGAGCAAATAATTATTTCAAGACCCTTCCATAAGACACTTGCTAATTCCCTGTCAAACACTGCAAGCCCCGGAGGCACGAGACCCGCCGGGCTGTGGAGGTGGGCTGGAGCCTGCTCGCTGCCACAGCCCGTCCCTCGCTGCCGCCGCAGAGCCAACCCGCACCGGGGAGGACTGAAGAACACGGGCTGAGCTGCTCTGTGCTGCCTGGTGCTAACGTCCTTTCCTGTCAATCCCAGCCACACAAACATGCTTATTAATAGCTATCCTTGCCCTTGCCCTACACTCAGACTGCTTTATTTCTCTACAGCCGTTTCCTCTGTTGTTTCTGATCATTACCCATTTCCACAGGATTCATTTTTGTTGATCTGTATTTCTCTGAGTGTCTGCAAGCAGCTGTCTCCTGCCCTTGGCCCCTAACCTATGCATTCAGACGCACAGTTATGACAACAGCAGAGATTATTCCTGTTCCCCAAAGCCCTCCAGCTCTTCCCCTCAGCAAGAGCCAGTGGCTACACCAGCACTGATTCCCTCCACTGCAACTTTTGCAAATTCAGCTCATTTGGCAAATTCAGCTCATCCATAGCCTGCTACAATGTCCTGGAGAAGTCTCTAGATCACATTTTGGCCTCCTCCTCAGCAGAATTACAGCTGAATTCTGTCTCTTGCAGATACTTCTGACAAAGACTTTGAGAGATGTAGCACACAAACAGTATTTGGTACTTTCTAAAGGATCTTCTTTGGAAGGGCAGTTCTAAAAGTCTTGTAAACTTTTTCAGGTAAACTGCTATCAGCACTCAAGCTCAGGTCTCACCAAGACCAGCCTTGCATGGTATAGTCTACCCCATCTTCACGCCATCGTACCTGAGAGGAGAATCAAGAAAACTACAGAGCATTGCTTAGTTTGCAGATGGTGTGGAAGCCACTTTTGGTGTGGAACACACCACCAGCTACACATTGTGCAGCTTTGCTCCCCAACACACCTGTGCACAAAGCAGGGTACTCTCTCCTCTCTTCTCCAAGCTTTGCTGTGATGAATAGAGACAGACAGCTTTCTGCTGTGCCACCTGAGCAGAAGACAGCTCCTCTCCCAGTCCCGCGAGGACAGCCTTCTCCTTAAGCTTGCCCAGGAGCTGCCAGCACAGAGCTGTCACCGACCCGGTTTGAGTTCAGCGACTGACTTTTGCTGCTCTCGCTTTGGGCAGCGCTGGAGCTTTTACAGGGGTTTCCTGAGAGGGCTTTTCCTCGCATGCCGAAAGCTGGCGAAGGAGCCTCCCAGCCCTTTCCCGCTCTTCGGGCCCTCCTCCTCTTTGTGAACCAGGCAATCGGCCCGGCAGCGGGTGCTGCGGCGGAGCCAGCACAGACATCCTGATGGCAGCGTGCCAGAAATCCCAGACTCGAGGTCAGTTAATGGGTCACACCCCACGGCACCTTGCTCCACGCCAGGCTGCTGCATCTCTAAGACGTTTTGGATGTGAACACGGATGCCTGGAAACAACGGGAACGGGTCCCAGGGTAGAGGTGCTCCCGGGAACGACCGCGGAGCCAAGCCTGGCAGTGCCCTCGGCTCTCCGGTCCCCTCCTCGTGCGCTGCCAGGCCTGGCTCTGCTGCGGGTGTGCCATGCCTGCGCTGGCTGCACGCTGTGGAAGCCTCCCCGAACTGAACACCGAACACGTGATCGGTTACAGCGTGGGGGACTGCGCTCCACGATCCTGCCCTAAATTCCTCACAACGACTACCAAGAATCAAAAGTCGTTTCCTGGGGCTCGAGCCTTCTTTCAAGCCACCGGACTGCAGCGCAGCCTATTCTTCCCCAGCGAAAGCAGGAGCAGAAGCACAAAGGCTCCAAGTAAACAGCACGCCCTTGGCACCCGCGCTGTTGTGCTTGCCCCGGACGCATGGGGCTGCCCATGAATAGCGTCTGGCCAGAGACAAGGGTGCTTGTAGGAAGGAGAAATGCATGGATCTCTTTCAGGTTTATAGAGATGAATGTCATCTTTGTGAGAAGGTACAGTACAAAGCTATAAAGGGCTTTTCTTTGTATAATGAGTGACACAGGGTTAGCTCGAGTCTAATCCCTACACATTATTCTCATGCAAAACCTGAGACAATCTCTGCAGCAAAACGTATCAGCTCTAAATAATATGAGCCCATGGTATGTAACTTAGCACAAAAAGACTTTGCAAACCTCAAAAAATCTCACAGGTTGTAACGGCACTGTAGCAAAAGAGGAGGAAGAAAAACGAGCTCCTCCTCACAGCCGGAGGAACGGCGATGCAGCCGGGATGAGCAATGCAGCACTGCAGCAGCGGAGGCTGGCAGCAAGGCTGCGCCCAACGATGCCCCAGCCGCAGTTCTGCCCCGCGTCAAGCCCGGATTTGCCAGGCCTGGCTCCGGTAGCCAGCGGTGAGGAGACATGCCAGCGGCTCCCCGAGCACCCGACTCAGCTCGTCGAGGATCCTCTTTCCAAGCCAGCTGCGCGTGCGGGGGCTGCACACTTGTTTCAAGGGGTGCTCGAACTGCCAGCGAAACACCCGGGGGGCAGCTACTCACCACGTAGGAGTATCGCTCCCTGGACCTCCCCTCCCGGCTCACGTTCACCGTCACCACATCAGCAAACGCCTCCGGAGCCTCTCCGGTCCGGCACACGATCCTGTGGAGGGGACAAGAGCGGGTGGGCAGCCGTGCAGAGCCCACCGCTGCCGCCTCCACGCTCTGCTGGTGTGCAGGAACGGGGCGAGCGACGGGGCCGGGGAGGGACAGGCAGGGGACACAGCGGGGATGGGGACAGGGACTGGGACCCCCGCCCTGGCCCCCCAGCACTCACGCCTCGGAGACGACGTATCTGTCGGGCAGCGGCACACACTGCGCGCTGCCGATCCTGACGGCACCGAGGACGTCGCTGAAGCGGCGGCCCAGGTTCCTGCCGCGGATGGTCAGCAGCGTACCCCCTGCCAGCGGCCCGCGCAGCGGCTCGATCTGCAGCACCAAGGGAAAGGTTGGCGACAACCACCACGACGCTCCTTGCCTTCATCCTGGCCCCCGCCCCTGCTTGGGCCCCGTGAAGATGACGGAACCGCTCCTCGTGCTCTTGCTCCCCCCACAGCACGCCCACCACCACGCTCCCCTCACTGCAGCTTTGCCCATGTGAAGCCATCGCGCTTCTGTGCTGCGTTTGGAAGCAGGGTTTGGTCAGGGACTACTCCAGCTGCAGACACACCTGGGGTCAAACATCACTCCTTGCACACCACAGCTGTGAACGGAGGTGAGGCAGAGACAAACCCAGAGACTCAGACACCTGGAGCAGGGATGCTGCTGTGCTGGGAAGGGACAGTCCTGCCACCGTGTCTCTAAGGGCTGTCCCGAACACAGCGGGGCCTTTCAGGTCAAAAAAAAAGACAAAAAGTGTCCTGATGCGTGGCGCACGGTGAAGACACCATCACTGCGGCACCCCGGGACGTGCACGGCTCCGCGGGAGGAGAAGGCTGTTGGCCATCCACCTCCTACGCCAGCGGCTCTTCACCCGAAGATGATGGCCCCGCCACTGTGAGGGGACAGGAACCCGTGAGGGGCGTCCCCAGGCAGCACGACTGCATCATTCGGGGGTGGGACAAAGCCCCCCCATTCAGAAATGGCTCTTTTCCCTTTGCAAACGCCGTGGCACACAAAGCCAGCGCAACGTGCCTGGTGCCACTGGCTGGCCAAGCCATCCAGGGCCGGTTGGGAACCCCCCCAGGCTCAGCGTCCTTCAGCTGCTGCTTCGCCCTCGCCTCCAGGATAGCTCTGCAAGGGCTCGTTTGCTCGCATGACTGCGGAGGATTTGGATTCACCAGCTACTATTTGCTAAGGAAACAGCGGCACAGTCCTGTGACGCTCTGCGACCTGAGCTGTGGTTTCCTTCCATTCTTTTCTGGCCAGCTGCTGACAACACTGGACGTGTGCTGGGGAAGGACAGGATCACAGGGAGCACCCCTCTCCCACGGTGACGAGAGCAAAGGGGCAGGCGATGGGGATCCTGCGGTCCCTCCACGCAGTCTTACGGCACCCAGACCTTGAGCAGCTATCGCTACACGCCTCCCTGAGAACACACCCTTGCCTATTTTAATGTCGACATTAGCTGTTTTGCCTCTCCAACTTCTCCTTTCCTAGAGAGCTCATTTAAAGATTTGCTCCACACACTTTCTTTGCAACCTGTCAGGGACAAATCTGTTGGCTCATACCATACCTCTAAGCAGAACCCCAGATCCAAATGCCCCCAACAAACATTCATTCAACTACGATTTAAATAAAACTCATTTCAAAATGCATAATGCCAAAAGGTCCCTCTGCCACTCAGTCTCAGCAGAACTGCAGAGCATGTGTGTCTGGAGATCGGGCTCACGTTCACATTTCAGCTGTGCTCCGTTAAACGCTATTCCTGATAAGAATGCTTTGGCCAACTCTACAAATCGTTCTCACTTTTACCAGCCCCAGGAACTCTGGGACATTTGGATTGTGCTGCTGTTGTTTTTCCCACCAACATGATTAGGATTGGATTCTGTCACTAGCACGAGGCCCTTGGCTCAGGTGACTCAGCAGCACAGGAAGCAATGCAGTGCTGGTCTCAACCCTGTCCTGAGCCAGGGACAAAGCGCGGTTCCTCCCTCCTTTGCCCCGGGCCAGGCACGGCGCAGCCAGTTTCACCCTCTGCACCATGGCCACGCCACGTGCACCCTCCGCGTTGCACTGGGGTCTTACCTTCCTGATCTCCGGAGCCGGGCAGAAGTCTGAGACCGGGGGAAGCTCGCCGTGCAGCCGGCAGCTGGAGCTGCCCTCGCTCCAGACGCAGCGGTGCCCCAGGTCCTCCCTCCCCAGGCACTGGGAACAGTCGGCACTCCCAGTCGCGCAGTTATACACCTCCACTAAACGACCAGAGACAACAGAAAACGTCAGCTCCTGGGCCTGAGACTTCCATAGCTCTGCTTAGCTCGAGGCAGCCCCACACCCCCCCACCCCCAGCTATATTAATCCAAGGCACATCTGAAATCCAGTGGATGAGCAGAGCAGCTTGCACATACAGCAAGACGCGGCAGCGCTTGGCTGCCATCCTGAAGATTTCCCAGAAGGACTGGGTGCTTGTTCTCACTGCAGTATAATTTAGCACTTTCTTTTCCTTTTTCTTCCCCTTGAAAAACAAACAACACCCAAACTCGGAACCTTTTGTCAATTTATGCTACATGTTTCCAACTCTCAGCATCCACATGGGAAGCTACTTGGCAAAGCTGGCTCCATCCTGCTAGCAAAGCAATAACGTTGCTTCCACACTGACAAAAATCGGATTTTTACAGTGCTTTGTACGGTGTTTACAGTTCCTTTCCTTCCCCCTGGTGACCACGGGCCCCTGTCATTGACTTCTCCCTTCAGATCTGCTCAGCTCAGCTTCCAAATCATTTTCCTACACCGCTTTCACCTCTTCATTAGCTGGTGCCCTAGGTTACATTTCCTCCCCAGCCCAAAGCCTTCTGCCGCTGGAGTCTGGGCATCCGCTGAGATAAACAGCCAGGAACACTCAGGAAATGTTGCTTTCACACTCGTTTCCCCAGAGGAGAATTTGCAGGAGAACATAAAACAAAGCAGCAGTCACATTTCGCACTTCTGTTCAGGGGAGGATCTCAAGGCACTTCATAAGCAGCTAACGAATCCCTCAGCCTTCAGTGGTCTGCCTGCACTCATGCTGACGAAACACCACCAGCACCGAGGGAGCCTCCCGTTCTCCACAAAAAAATGAACTTCTTTCACCTCCTCCTGAGCCCCCCCAGTGAGTTACACTGGTTGGTTCTCCAACCAACAGCAAAGAGCCAGAATTCCTTCAGTGGACTACCAAAACGCAGTTTGCAATAAAAGCTAGTAAATATTGAAATAATAAACACTAATAACAGTAATGCCATTAAAGACAGTACAAAAGATGCACATATTTCTAATTGGCCCAGCAGATCTCTGTCTCCGCTTGCAAGTCAGCCTCCCTAGTTCTACTCGCACCAATCTGCTCCAGGCGAGGAGGAGCCAGAGCAGGCTAACAGTCCCACAGGACCTCCAAATATTCTGGCACGTTCAGATTGATGCAAAGACAGCCTGTGTAAGTGAGCTCCTTCCCTGCGCAGGAGGAGGGGGGATCCCACCACGCTCTTTCCGCTGTCGTTCCTGCTCCCAGCACCACCCACGCTGAGAACCGAGAGTCTTCTCTTGCACATCAAAACAGTCTCAGCTCAGACCTCCCACCCCTCTCCTCGGAACCACCTCCGTGTCTCAGAAATACGGACACCCTCTTCTTTCTGCGAGGAAGTCACGTCTCACGGCTAACCATGCTGGTATTTCGAAGGTTATTTCACCAGCGTGGAATGCTTTGTGAGATACACCTCGTCTATACACTGGGATTTACTGTGGGGAAGCCTTTTCACCCCGGGTCCGTGGCTGGTGGGGCTAACGTCCCTCTACCCATCAGAGCCACTCTCCAAAGGCAATCTCACTCCGAGCATCCAGCTCTCGCAGGGCAGATCAGTTCCTTCCACTCCAGCTGCTGACACGACCGGGAGGGAGGAGAGCCCGAAGCGGCTGCCTCCAGCGAGAGCACGCAGCGAGGTGCAGTGCCGAGTCCCCGGGCAGGGCTGGAGAGGCGGCTGCTGGGCAAACGCGGGCTCGCTGCAGCGGCCTCGTCCCGTCGCAGTGCCTGGTCCGAGGGCACTCCTCATCCGACCCTTCGCCTGCCTCCCTTCGTCTGCCGCGGTAGCAGGGGCTTTTCTGGGAGCCTGAGCGTTCCTCCCAGAGACAGAGAGCGGGCCAGGGGTGACATGTATTTACACATTTTATTCTTTTTCAGCACAGGAGGGGAAAAAAGAAAAAAGACTAAATCTTCACAGCGTGCTGAATGTTGATGCCACACTCCTGTGAGAGCTCACGGCAGAGCCCTCCCCCAGCCCTTGACTCCCCCAGGAGGAATTCCCCCCGCCCTGGGGACTCCCCAGGTCCCTGCTGTGACCAGCAGACCCCATCCCATGCGCGATGGCAGGTGAGACCTCAACCACTGCCCGCACCCAGGGACGGGGCTTGGCTCTCACTGCGTGCAGAGGGGACGTCCGCGGGCGTCCCTCTGGATTCTGGGCACACGTTCGCATGGGTGCAGCTCTGGGTTTCTGCATGTACCTGAGAGAGAACCGAGCTGTGCCCGGCTGAGCCATGGTCTCTCTCCTGAACCCATAAACTTTGCCAGGATTTTAGAGCAGTTCAAGCCGACCAGATGAGAGCAGAATGAAAATATTTGCTACTCAGACCTGTCATCATCTCTGGACTGTCGATAAATCTGTCTGGTCTGTCCTTCAGCTGAAGGTTCACTGGGAAGAGATGGCTTTTTTCTGATGTGTGGAGCTGCACACAAAAAAGAAGTAAAGAAAAGCTTAGGAAATTTAGTAAAATAGGAGGTTCCATACGCCCACTACATGGATTAACATTCCTCGTGAGGCTTCTCTGACCACTGCTTCCCAGTACAAGAGGGTCTCATCTTCAGCAGAGAGGAAGAGGGGGAAGGCTGTTTGCTGCTGTAATTGTTTTGCTGAAATCCCAGCGAAGGGCACCGTGGCACGGCACATGCCGCAGTGAGAGCAGAGCCCTGGCTTGCTGCTATTTTTAGTAGAAAGGGACAGGAAAACTAGCAGACCGTCCAGCCTGTGCATTTTCAGTGCTGGGCTCCAATACAGAGTTTTGCAGAAGACGTGATGGGAAAGTGCTCCTCTCCAGCTTCTACTTGCAATATTCCCATTGGTGGAAGCCCAAACGTTTGCTGCATTTCAGAGCTGCAGCTTGCCCTCCAACAACCCCACACCGCTCTTCGGTGAGCATCTGAGCACTTTGTCAGGCCAATTCCTATTCAGAATAAAAGCTACAGAAATAGCAACACATAAAAGTGGCCAATTTTTTGCCTGAACTGAACTCTTCCTGTTCAGCAAGGTAAACAAGGAGCTCCTTCCCAAGCCCCAGCAGAGCAGACACCCACAGAGCCATCGATGCAGCACCGGCGACCCGTGAGCACCCTTCCAGCATTAGCACATGCAGAGAGCCTCTTGCCGGAGGGGCGAACCCGGTCTGCGCTCTTTTCAGCTGGAAGTGGAGGGAAGCACGGAGGGAGGGAGGGAGGGAGCGAGGGAGGAAAGGAGGTGGCTGCTGGGTGGGAGGTGGGGGGCAAGACCCTCTGTGTCCTCGGCCCTGCCGCACACTGTGGGGGGAGCAGGGGCTGGACTCACCAGCACGTGTACGCACTCCACGGCAGAGGCGTTCACCCACCGGGCTTCGAACGTCCTGTCCGTCCCGAAGTGGCACTCCAGAGCTGTCTCCTGGGAGGGAGAAGACAAGGGCAGAACGGCTGCAACAATCATTGTGTGCAGCTCTCTGACTCAGCCAACCCATACGGCAGGCGCCGCGTCTCATCGTGTTTCTGCTATCAACACCTGAGCTGTGTTTGAAGTCAAACAGGAGACCAGAACCCAATACCGTAAATGGGGCTGGCGTCTGTGCCTAATTAATCCCGCTCTGTTAAACCCATACATACACCTGCTGCAGGCTGAGCATCGCACACGGAGCCAAGCCCTGCCCCTTGCTCTCGCCCAGCGTGCTGCTGTCAAGCGTCACAACCGGCCGTGGGGCAGCCGCTCCTGGAGCTGTGGGCATGTGGCACATGCAGAGCAGGAGACGTGCCTGACTCACAGCACGCACAGAGCAGGAGACGTGCCCGACCCATGGCACGCAGACCAGGAGAGCCTGGCTGGGCTATGCTCTCACGACCCCTGCCAGTGGGGTACGGGGGTAAGGGGGTTCCTCTGGACCAGGGGTGTTTGCAGCTCATGCTGCAATGCAGACCGAGAGCCAACATGGTCCCAAGCCACCTCATCCAAACCAGACCAAACCAGTCTGTGATGTGGGCTCAAAGCCACCTTCCTTCTCCTCCCAACAACTGCACAGAGCAAATCTCTAATTCAAATGAGGACCCAGCTGGGAGTACGTTCAAAGGCAGATTTTCTGTGCTGTTTCCCTGATAACACAAGGATGATATCCTGCCCCGAGTTACCGCTGTGGCCCCATCCTGCAGCAAAAGTCCTGTCTCCAAGCAGGTTGATGCTCCACCACTACTGAGGTCTAACTACTCTTTGAAAACTGATGGATCTGATAAAAGACATGAAAGAAAGTGCCAGACTCCTGGCAGGCAGCTGCCGGCGGGTGAACGCACACGCGGCTGCGAGGGGAAAGCTGGAGTCTCCTCCCGTGCATCGCTTCTGCTCTGCGGGCTGGCCCGTGCCCCTCGGCCCTGCCTGGGCAGCCCCCCGCGCAGCAGAGGTGTCGGGGCCCACGCCTCCGACGCGCCGAGATCCGGCAGCGCTCGCCAGCTCCCTGGAGAAGGGAGAAGGAACCTCGCCTGGCACCCTGGGACAGCTTGCGGACGGGCGGGAGGAAGCCGGGCTGCCGGGGCCTCTCCAGCCGTGCTGGGAGCGATGCCGGCAGCGGCAGTGCCCCGGCCCCTTTCCTGCTGACTCCATTTCCTGTCGGGTTACATGCGGTATTGCTTCCTCTTCACCACCTCCAGCATCCGCAGAGGAAGAAGGATTTCTTGTCCTTTTTTGCTGATTGCGGAGGGCGTATCCCGGTCCGCCGAGGCCAGACCCGTGCAGGGAAGGGCGGCCGCAGCCAGGCGGGGAGAGCTCGTTCCTGCCCTTGCCGGGGGCACGCGGTCCGGTGGGGGCCCTGCAGACCCCTGCTGCCCCGGGCAGCTCCACCAGCGTTCCCAGCCTTCTCCTCTCCCTGCGGGAAGCGGCGTTGCCTGGCTGTCCAGCGTACCGGTACCCTGCGCAGGGGCACAGTGATCCGGGCCCCACAGGCCACACTGAAGACATGACTCAAAATGACACAGGGCGGCTTTCTACAAACACCAGTGCTCAGCCAAGTATCTTCCCAGTGCCCAGCCTCCCTGCCCTAAATTCCTCTGGTTCCTCCTGGCATGCGATGCATCTCCAAAGGCACTATTTGACATCCACTCCTGCTTTTCGCCCTATTACAATTCTTGTTCCAGAAAATTTCACAGAAAGGATTTTTTCACAAAAAAAAAAAAAAAAAAAAAAAA
>Ga0065711_1003750_pt1 | contig 26545 bp, 18 predicted proteins | sample Hoacrofraction12_FD_59098 | JGI IMG/M metagenome (GOLD analysis project Ga0065711, IMG submission 59098) | Hoatzin crop microbial communities from Cojedes, Venezuela - Epithelial fraction 12 v2 (version 2) | ecosystem: Host-associated > Birds > Digestive system > Esophagus > Crop | place... | reverse complement strand
GGCAGGGGGTTGGAGTAGGTGACCCACAGAGGTCCCTTCCAACCCCTGCCATGCTGCGATTCTGTGACCCAGGGAACCCTTCCTCCAGCCTCCTGCCCCAAGCAGGGCCAGCTCTGCAGTCCCACCTCCCACTGCAAGGGTCCACCAAGCCCAGCCCCTCCGAGCAGCCTCTCCCACTGCTCCACTGCCCTCCTGCTAGGGACAACTGTCGCGGAGAAAATGTGACACACACATCAAATGGACCTTTGGTCTTTATTTCGTTATGTAACTGAAATAATATCATGCTGTAGATTAAACAGAGCCCTTGTATGTTTCCTAACTCTTTGAGTAAAATTTACAAGTGATGAAAATGTGTTCAGAAAGATAAATTAATATTTTATTCTCTTGATTTTTGTCACAGTTTCAAATTCCTGTATTAAAACATTTCTATTCAAAAGTGTGCTATTTAACCTCAGGGATGATAGCTGAGTTTGCAGGATGCTGTAATTAAGTCTGCATTGTAAATGGCTGCGCAAAAGAGCTGGTGGAAACTTGTGGAAAAATCCAGAATTCCAGATGATTTGGGGCCTGAATAAGCCATTAATTCATCAAAAAAAAGAGAAATATTCCACAAGTGCTATAAATTTTATGTGTTCTTGATAGGACTTCATTAAAAAAGATTAAAAAAATGAATCATTAAATTTTTAGCAGCAGTCCTGAGAGACCCTTTTACCAAAGAAGTTCTTTCATGAGAGATTAGTGGTTCTGATTGAGATGGTTTATATCCAGCACATGACAGTTTAAGAGCCTTTTTGAGTTAGAAAAGCTTTTAGGGTGTTAGAAAATGGTGGGACTTCAATAATGTTAAGCCAGCTTGTCCTTCCTTCAAATGAACATCTATATTGTCTTGATTAGCACTAGAGAGACTTACCAACATAAAGTTTCTTTTTACTGTCTTTATGGGATCCACTTTTTCTCTCTTTATGTATAAAAAGTTCTTGTCACGATAGTTTCAAAGGTCACTGCAGTGCCGCAGTAGTTATTGCTAACTCAAATCTTAGTTTTGCTATTGGCTAGGCAGTGTCTTTTTTTATTGTTCTATAACTTGATGTATGCTTAGGAGATTAGTTATACGAAATAGAGATGTGTTGAACTCCTCACAGAGTCTCACATAATGACATATTTTCTGGAGGGAAAGTAATATGCTCTGATTGTCATCTTGTGCTTGGGACAGGAGAAGGGGAGAGAAATCAGCTAAAAATGCTAGGCAGAATTCCAAGCTTATTTCAAATTCTCTTTAATGCTCAAAGCCTTTTAGAAATCTTTAGAAACTTCTGATGCAAATCCATTTCGTCATTAAATCTATGTCTGTATTACAAATGAAGGGCTTTTCACCCTCCTTAAGTAAATGGATTACTTAAGCCCTTCTTTGCAAAATGTAGTTCTGTGCTTCTGCCTAGTATACTGCCGCAAAGATGAGGTAAGTATCTCAAGAAGGATAATATAAGCTCATGTCCCTTTCCTGTGACATATGAATTCACCTAGTGAATATGACATTATCTGCAGCAGTGTATTTAGGATTTTTCTTGGCTTTCCCAGTGGCTGCCTGAGTGATCTGGGTAACCCTGACAGTGTCTTCCAGGATTTGTCAAACGGCTTCAATAGCCTTTGTTCCTAACGTGCTCTTACATCCGTGCATTTATAAGAGAATGTATTCTAAATATTAATTATCCTAGAGTTTTGTTTTACTTTCCAGTATGTGGTACCAGAGTGCTTCTCCAAAAAGCAGCTCATTAGGAGCTGGCCGGGAGCCAGAGGGGTGAAGCGAGCACACGGTGGTGTGAACACAGCCAGCAGCGGTTGCGTCCTCCGTCATCTTCAGCCTTTCTGGTATTTCTGCATTTGGCTTCAGATCAGATAGAATACAAGTACTTTTTTTCACATAAAATACAATGCAAATCTCGTTGCCAAAAATTTCTGTGGAGGCCTTGAAGTAAGCGTTAGCGTAGTGAAGGATGTGTTTACCTGTGGTTAATGAGCAGACCAGCCTCAGCTCGGGACGGCTGGGGACCTGTGGTGTTTCAAACAGCTGAGGACCCCTCTGTGTGGGTTTGGTTTCTTCTTTCCCTCTGTGTCTGCTGCTGTGCTACTGGCCACCCCTGAGGAAAGCTTATTGGGTTTGATGGACCTTGGCTGAGTGAGGATATCACCAGAGTAATTTAGTGAGACAGTCTGAGCTGCTCTGAAGTGGCCTGTCCCCAGGATCTGAGGAGAAGTTCAATATCACCTCCTCTGAGAACACACACATATGTATTTTTTTATTTTGTTCCAGAAAGCATCTCAAAAGTGTAAAGTAATTGAGGGAAGTTCAAAGAAATATCTGTGCGACACATACAGCTTAGCCATCTTGGAAATCTTTACTTTTGTTACAGAAGGATTTGAAGAGAAACCTGTTAGAGCTGGAGACTGTACTCTTGGCCATGGCAAAATGCACTTCCCTGATTATCCACCAGCAGTCAGCCAGGGGTAGATGAGAGGCAGTCAAACAGCACTTCCCGTCTGTTAGCAGCTGCCTGACAGACGAAATGTGGTGTGGGAACGCTGCTGCTCCGCCGGAGTCTGCAGTCGGGTTGGCTAGTCAAAGCCAACATTGACGTGGCGTGCCCAATCTCAGCTTAAATCACCCGTTTCTTTACTCATGTCAGACGCTGTGCTGCTTGTCCTCCTTAGCACTGAGCACGAGGGTGGGTTCAGATATCTGCTGTGGGCATGCAAGGAGTGCTGAAACGCTGCTGTGTGCTCACGAAGAGACCATGCGGACATTGCCTTTCCCATGAACCCACCTCCCAAAATTTGCATACGTTTAAGGCTTAGCAGACTTTGTGAACTTTTGTAATCAATTTGAGGGACTTCTAACGTAAATGTGTAGTGTAGCAGTCCTGCCTTGCTCTCAGATTGCTTCCTTAAAGCAAAAAGACTTTTATTTTGATCTATGCTATCAGTTTAATTGGGACAGAGATGAGACCAAAAAAACAAAGCAGAAAAAAAAGAAATACTGAGTGCGTTCTGTGGAAGACCAAATCCCTTCTGACTGAACGCACGCTAAGATAATCAGATAAACAAAATGATCTCAACATCCCGTTCCCAATGTAAGAAACATTCAGTCAAATTTGCCCTGGTAGTATAGCAATGCATTACTAATAGGACTTAATATAAGCCTTTTACATCCAGAGCACATTGTTAGAATAACAGATTTGAGGCACTGCATTTGTAAGCAAAACTCCCCTTGATGTAAAGTAGTCAGAGGAGATAATTTGGTGCCACTTGGTTCTGTAGTCAGTATTTCACTTGATTACAAAGTTTTGTCTAATCCCCACTAAGTTCAATGAGCTCCTCACTATGAATTTAGAATTATATCGTCCAAGGGGTTTTGTTAAAGACCACGGAATGACTGACGCAGTTCAGCTCATTTCGAAAAGCAACATTAAGAATGAGATGACAAACTGCAAAACTCTTAATGTCTTCACAGATGTTTTGTAAAAAAGTCTTAATCCGCTAGACAGAAAAATGTTTGCCCATTCGCAACAGTTTGCACATCGTTTGCTGAGCTTAGAGTCTGCCAAATTAAGAAAGATGTGCTTATTAAGACTCACCATGCGCCTCCACTAGCTTTGCATTTATATATATAAGGAGTTGGGTGTTTGAGTTCATATCTAACTGCGTCACCAAACAATAGCGGATATTTGAAGCAAATTTTTATGTTGTGTGCAACAGAGAACAAAACACTTGGAGAGAAAATTTGATCACATTTTGATGATTGATCAAATCAAGACAATCCTGTAGATGTTGGCAGTTGATGCTATACAACAGGCTGTGACGAAGTGTACTTCAGAGGAGCAAGCAATCATGGCCATTATGCTGTTTTCTGTAGTAGAAGTTCACAAAAATCAGAATATATGAAAAGGAAATGCCAAAACTTTATAGTTCTGGTGTATACAGAGATGGCCCCTGTTTCTGAAGGGCGTTCTGATATGGTCACAGGCAGGATGGGAGGTCTCGCTCGACTGAGGGGCACAGCTGTGGGGCTTCGCTGCTGGAGCTGGGTGCTGTTTGCTGTGACAAGCCAGCACGTGGCCCCATTCAGCTGCAACCTCCACCAAAACCAAGAAACCGCGTCAGGAAAGGGAAGTTCTTTTATGTTTCCTTGTGACACACCTAAAATTATTCTTTACTGTATTTTAAAAGGTATGGATCTGTAAGTAAGTCTTTTTAAAGTTTTTAAAAAACCAAAATTACTTTGAAAGCTCAGCCTACGTGCCAGCACGTCGCTAACAACTGACCCCTGGGCAGTTGCTGCCCGTCTCCTCTTTGAGCAGAGTAGGTACGAACAAAGGAAAAATTGAGATCGGAATGCACAGCTTCGTCTGCTTTTCCGGGCTTCTCCTCCCATTTTACCTGCACACTAGACACCCAGAAATTCTGGGCATGATACCTCTTCTTAGCTATTTTGACTCTGTGGGTTTCTTTTTTCTTTTTCTTCCCCATATATAGTTGTGTGAGCCAAAACATGACCTAGCCAGTAGCTTTTATGAGGTCTGCCAGCTTGAGTTGCTGCATGCAAATGAATGTTTGGCCTTCAGAAGATGTGCAATGTTTTGTTATTTATACACACCCCGTTTGGGACAGAGTGTGTGTGTAAGAGTGGATTTATTCTTGCTCCTAGTCTTGGGTTAAGAGGGATCTTGAGTGCAGGCTCTTCGTGGAGCTGGCCGCTGGGCTGACGCCTTGCAGGGCCGGTGATGGGCAGCCAGTGCCTACAGCACCAAATTACCGACGAGCTGCCCTGCCACGCCATGTCTGCCTTCCCTCGGTGGAGGGGCAATAAAGCTGCACAGGCTAGAAAATCTAATGGATATAGCCTCCAATTTGTTATTTCAGTCCATTATCTTCTAATGTAAAGGAAGATAAAATAACTGTAGCATCGAGAGGCATCAGGCTCCTTGACCCTCAGGTCATCTCTGTTTTCTCACACCCCCAGTTCCACACAAGCTGCTAAGATCTCCTGGCCAGATTCCCACGTATGCTCACGCAGAAGTGTTTGCTGTTCTGTACGTTATTCTTCCAAATGGAAATGAGATTATCCTTGGCATTTCGCGAGTGCCAGGACCAGGGTGAGCGTGGCTGTTGTCTTCAGGAACTCAAAGGTTAGCTCCAATTTCCTGACAGCCGAAAGGAGCCGCGTTTTCTGCTAGACATGAAGAGCAGATGGCTATTACTGGAGATCTGTTTTTCTTGGAGGTTATTTTTTTTTATGCTTGCACATTATATGTTTGAAAGAACACAAAGCAAATGTTTTTCATTCTTGTGTTGTTCAGAAGACTCGTCTGGCTAGTTTTTTAGAGCAATGCAGGGTTTTATTAGACTGTTCAGGGTGAATTTTCTTGATTATATTACAATGCTAAAAGTGATTGGAAAGATGCGCCTAAAGATAATGAATACTGGGACAAAGCAAACACGAACTTTTGTAAGTAGTTTGCTTGCAGCTATTACATTACAGTGCTATTGTTATAATGTGTCTGAAAGGAGTTTAGACTCGTGGTCAAGGCTGGATGAAATGTTTGTGACAGGAATTGTTGAAAAGATTTATTTTCAAGGTCCCTACCTTTTATTTGAATGAATAACAGTAGCAACCGACAGCACTAGCAGCATAACTTGACGAGCTAACAGTTCCAGGCTACAGAGCACGCAGTGAAAACTCTAGAGGGAGAGCAGCTCTCACTTTCTGAGCCAAGAAGCACATCTTGTTTACCAATATGCTTTTTCTTTGGGATTGGAATGTGGGGGGTTTGGTGTTTTAATTTTTTTGAACTTAAAATTTACTAGTGCCTTAAGACTCGAATTTAGAAATATTGGTAGAGAACAGACCAACTTACTTGCTGCCATGCTGTAGGTGTGTATGACTATGATTCCACGATTCCAGGACTATATAGATCAACCCCTCATATTAGAAGTTCCTCTTTAAACATGAAGAGTTTGAATCTCGGGAAGAAATCAATGTGTAAATAGTACCCTAAATGGTCATTTTCTTAGCCATGGTTGGAAAGTTGCCAGTCTGTTTGGGCTTGTATCTCAGCTCAGTAAGCATGCAGTACCTGCGCTGGAGCAATTGCGTTGCTTGCTATTCTGTGATGGTTTGTTTGGAAATGGTGGTTTGGGAAAGTAGAAACAATCGGGTGAATTGTGGCAGGCAGTCTGTGTCATTTTCATGGGTATCTGAAATGCCCTGGCTTTAAAGACATGAACTGCTATGTGACGCATAAGACAAGTACAAGAAAGAAAGAGAAGCATTTCACCATTTTAACTATTCTGGATCTAGGAGGGGTGGGACCCAGATGTGAAGATGATGTTGTTTGGTAAAATTAAATTAAATCTAAAAAAGTCACACTGGCATGAAACAAATGGTAGAGTATTCAGTTTCTTATTTAAAAAGAGAATTACTGACTGATAGTGAAGTGCATTAAACAGAACAGAACCCAAACTGTTTAAAGCTCTTCTGTATGAAGTAACGGAACTTGTACAATGCATTAGTTGACTTAACTAGGACTTACTGCAGTCCGTTGTGGTCACAGGCAGAAGTGCGTTACACGCTGTTGCGTCTGAGCTCTCCAAGAAGAGCGTTATACCCTGCAAACCACTTTGTCTTTGGTCTTTGCTCTGGAGGAATTAGGCAGTGTGTTTGGATGGCAAGTCCTCCGGCATAAAGGGGAGCCTTCCTTATATTTACAAGAAGCGCTGGAAAGCCACAGCACTGCATCAAACATCTTATAGGTACCAGAATTGACCAAGTGAGTGGATTAGCAATCAGCTGTTAGTTCCTGTGCTTCACCTAACACAGCCCAATTTTTCTATACAGTGTATTACGTTAGCTTTGCCCCCTTGCACTCCTATTCACACAGGATTCAGGGTTTCTTGTCACTCCGACAGACAACTTCTGCTACAGGACAAGGGGAGGACTGTTTTAAATCCTTTGCCCTCTGGCCTCACAGCACTGCTGGGCATTTGGCCGCTGTAACTGTTGCCATTGTAAGTGGGGCTGTTGCTTTCCCCAGCTACATTCCAGCTTTCCCTGTTTTGGTTATTTGCTACGATTACTGCACAGCTGTATGCCCCCTCCCTCTGTAAATATGGCGTGTAACACAGTGGGAGTAAAGCTTTGCAAGTAGAAAGCCTCTGACATGGCAGCCAGCTCTGCCTGGGAGCGTGACTGACCCAAGCACTGACCGGTGAAATCATCCATCCCTTCGCTCTCCCGCGTCCCTTCCCAGAGCTGGTGGGACGGCTGCCGTGCCCGCTCCGCACCGCGGCTCACGGCCAGCACTCGCTGCTGCCCGGAGGAGTGGGAGCATCAGCTGAGCAGCACCAAAGCGTCGTCGGCCGATGCCGTCTGATCTCTTCTCTTTTCTACAGTCTTCACCCAACTCTGAGCGAGCTCCAGTAAACAGAGCTGGAGGCACGCTCAGCACCCTATAAACACAGGGTCCTTCTCCAGGAGTGAATGTTGGTCTTGCTGGCAGTCAGGAATTTAGATTCCAGCTAATAGCCACAAAAGAAGCGTTTGTGAGAGACCAAGGGCTTGTGTTCAGGCCAGGGGAGAGGGGATGAGTCCACCAGTGCCGTTCCTCAGCAGAGTCACAGATCCTGTGAACTGGGAGGAGACCTTCTGCGGTGGCTTTGCTGGGTTTGGGGAAGGGCCTCAGTAGAAGAGACCATCTCTAGAGCTCTTCTCCATTGACATATCTCCACTTGGGGTTGCCAGGGACCTCAGAAGGGTACTGCAAAAAGTGCTGTGAAATAGAGAACTTAAAAAATTATTTGCATTCAACTCCATAATAACTATTTGGTATGTCTCAGCTCCTGCATTTGCAAACGAGTTTGGCTTTGGAAGACCAAAATCTAAGCATATATTGTAAATAAGGCAGGGAAAAGAAGTTTCATATTCAACATTTTTTGCATTTATGCCTTGATCCTATTCTGTAAGTTTTATGATACAGTCTTCTTGTAAAAGCAGTCTGTTCAATGATACATTGCATCTACGGAAACAATATTGTTTTAACTTCAACCATATATTCAACATGTCAAAAAAGGAGCATCTATATTCATAAACTACAGAACTGAGTCTTAAATTTTATTGCTTGCTTTTCAATAGGCCCTTTTAACTGTGGGAATGCCTTTCTCTTCCTATTTTCCTAAACATCCATGCAAGTTTAGCAGTGCCAGCACCTAGTGTGGTGACTTTTAACTCTAAGTTGGAAGCTAATCTAGCTGACAGAAGTACATTAGGCTACCAGTGGTTGGTATTAGTTATTTTATTCAACTGGAGATGCTGATGACCTGCATAGGTTTTGATAATTCCAGAAAAAAACCTAATTATTTTGGTTTAATGTTTTTGGTGTTGTTTGGTTTTTTGAGTGTTTTTTTTTTTGTTGTTTGTTTGTTTGTTTGTTTGTTTTTTAAAAAAAAGCTCTGGTAAGCTTCCCGTGATTAAACATGATTACAGAGAGGACAGTCAGTGCAAGCGTGTGTGTAAGTAAGTGTAGACGCGTTGGGAGGGTGACTGAACGGCTTCACCACCTCCCTGGTGGGAACCATATGCTTGAGAAGGTTGGACTGAGGCTGAAGCAATTCCTGATATTTCAGGGCTTGGCTTTGCCACATTTGTAAAGTTACATTGAAGTAATTTCTATTTTAAAGATAGACAATATAAACACACCTACACAGTGCTCTTGTTTGTTAAATTGTGTGTTCTGCAACATACGCTATGTCATATAATACAATGTAGCTGAGCTGAAATTTGGAGGAAAGGTTTTTTGAAATATCTATTCATGAATCAGAAGAAAATTAACAGAGTTAAGGAACAGACTGGTCCTCCAAAATACTTACAAATATTTTCTCTCTTTGCATAAAAAATACATAAATACTAATTTTTCCTGCCAGCAATTCTAAATGATCTATCTGTTTTCATGTGGGCTCTGTCTACAGGTTCACATGCTTAGTTTAAACTATGTTGTGGGAACTGTTAGGGACCAGCTGGTCCCATGAAGATCTCAGCATACTTCTTTAACTTCTGCTACAGATCTGTTGAATTCGTCAGGTTGCGGAAGCCACAACCCAAGACTGTATTTCACAAATGATTTTTTGTTTCATAAACTTCTTAATTGCGTAGTTATTTTGTGCTAATGTTCATGGCAGTGATCTAATTGAAGCAGTAATAAGTTTCTCTTCATTTAGTGCCAAACCAAAGATGAAACACTAAACCCCTGCGGGGGCAGATTTTTGCAAGCGCAGACGGATGGTGCAGAAATTGTTGAAGGATGAGATTTATGCTGTCCAGCGCTGCTTCAGTGGTCAAAAAACCTTGAATACAAATCCTTTTTCATAATTGACATGATACTTTTTAGATAGTATGCAGTGACTTTTATATATATGTATATATATGTATATCTAATCTGCCAATACTGTTTAAATGACATATTGTTTCCAGGATTTCAGTTTTGTAATGCTGAAACACTCGATTGCTGATGTTCCTTAGGTGAGTTCCAGATTTTGAGACTCCAGAAGCACTTTTCCTCTTTACTGACAGTTTAAGAAGTACCGTTTTCCAAGACAAATATTCTGGACAAAATGCTCAGGCTTGCCTGTCTGCTCTTTCGGAGGATTTTGAGGCAGGTTGTTATTGCGGAGATAGATACCTAGAAAAGTGAGAGCTTGCAGGAGGCGGCTCCAGCTGGGCTGCTGGAATTCTGCATGTTTCTAGTCCAGCCTCACTCTCTGCTTTCTTCCAGCATTTCGTTTGACTGCAAGGCTGTAAACTCTATTCCTGTAAGAATTTTACAAAATGAAATTACTTTCTAGGTTATTTTATTAAGATCATTGGGACTGAAAAGTTGATGAGTGATCTCTGAACAGTTTTGAAAAAAATTCTCTGTAAACATTTACAAAAGCGATGTTGGTGCTGACTGCTGAGTAAGCTACAGCCACACTGACATCTGCAAACAAATTCATCTTGAGATAATGTTGTGCTCCTGATATCTGTATAGAGAAGTCATAAGTCTCCCTTCAGACTTAATCACTTCCCATGTCTGATTATTATGTGTTTATTTTTTTTTTAGTGGTACTCATTTCATGGTTTTTATGCACAGTATAAAATAATTTTTCATTTACGTAGTAAAAATAATCTGCTGCTTTCACTAGAAATTACCGAGTATTCAGCCTTAACGTCTTGATTACTGTTGTCACACCCGACAATTTAATTGAATAGTTTATTTTGTACATGGCATTTTACTGTCTAATACTGTGGTAGAAGTGGCTTTTCCTTCTGCCACCTTTCTTAATATGAGAAAGGAAAGTACCTTACATTCTCCTCAGATTTTGAACGCTTCCATTGATAATTAACAGCTAATATTTAGGTTGCTTGATTGGACATTATTTCTTTTAAAAGTATTAATGCAAGTTCAATGCATTTTAAATTTCATTGAGTAATCTTGTAGCATTTTTCCTGCTCTTCAGTAACTGAAAGAAGTTTGCTCATTCTACTAAACGAAAAGCAACACCTGATATTTATTGTTTAATACTTACCTATGCCCATGCAGGTGCAGGGTGAGTCCATAACACCTGAGATGTCCTGTGAAATGTTCTCCTTGCCTGGATAGTCCAACTGACAGCTGGTGGAGGGGCTGCATCCCAGGCTGGCAAACGAGCCTGATGCAGAAGACGCACGCGAGTGAGGACAGCAAGAGATGTTGCCCGTCCTGCATCTCCTGGTCTTCTGGGTTCTCAGGCAGGTGGGCCAGGCTTGCCCAATGAGGAGCAGTGGGACACAGGTGAAAGCTGGTGTGTGGGACGTGCTCCTCCGGGCTCTTATGCTCCTGCACTGATAAACCATACTGCTTCATGCCATGGCAACATTTCCAGCTTGTTTTAGTTTGATATTCCTTTAAAGAGTTGTAATTATCTAAGGTGGGAAAGCAAAATTTTGTAGCCAGCACTACCCTTGAATTCTGGAGCAATGGTGTAGGAAAATGAGTTGCAGGCTGTTTTTAGAACAAAGTGATTTGATCACATCGTATAAAGACTACAGTATACTTGACAAAAAATAGAGAAGGTATCCTGTGGTGATAATCTAGTGCTGACTCTTCAAGCAAAATGACACACTTTTAAATAAATAGCACATCCATTGATTAATAACGGATGTCTATGTTGCAGCTTCCTAAATTATCTCTCCTTCCCGTGACTTGAACCACATTTCTACCTTGTTCTCCTTGCTTCATCCTTCCAGGACCGTTAGTCTCTCTCTGCCTCCTGACTTTCACTCTTCTGTCAATAGTGTTTGAACTGATGAAGCCACAGCCAAAGGAAAAAGACAAATCTCTGCATCCTCAAATAAAATTCCAGAGAGGTTCACAGAGTACAAGTAGCCGTGAATTTTAGGGCAAAAATATTTCATTTCCTTGAAATATGGTTATATAGATGGATTTAGAAAACTCAGGATGCTTAGTAAGGAAAGGGAACAATGTTCTTCTGTTTCAGCCTGTCAAGGCAAGGAAAGGTTTCCAAAACATCTTCTACAGAATTTGTGGGCAGGTTTCTTGGCTGGGCTGCCAGACTTTACTATGTTTTGTGTCAGACCCAAAGTGCAACGACATTTTCAGTAATTTCATACCTTTAAAGATAAGAAATGCGTCAGCAATACCTGGAAGACAGATTTGTATCCTGTTTAGTCCCACTAAGTGAAGATGGAGACTGCTTGGATAGACTGGAAAATAAACTATCTTGGGAAAAAGAAAGTGATATTCCTGCTTTCCTAATTTCCCTTATCGTTCATGAAACAGCCTTGTAAGACAAGATTATTGCCTCTGCTGATGGCTATTGGCACCAAAATACCAGTCCTTACTCTTAATGGCTGGACCCTTGTTATCATTAGCAAGGTTTTGAGTCTTCTGGCACTCTTTCTACCCCTAAAAGGTAGTGGAAAAAGCTCTTTATTCCACCCCCCCACACCCCAGAGCAAAGATGTTTCCCAGTATCTTGTTATTTACAGTGTGGTTATACAGGTGTTCCAGGAAAGGAGCTAAATAGCCCAGGGACTTGTGTTTAAAAGCAGTACCTCTGATAACACGCTTCAAACTTCCGCTCTGCAATTGTGAATGCTTCAGAACTTGGGTTGGTCATCTTTTTTAGCTGTTGAATGTCAAGATAAAAAACATGAAGTGATTATAAATTGACTTCTCAAGAAGAGCTTCACATGGAAAAAAATCTCCAGCATCAAGAAATCTGGCGTTAGTTTTCTAGTGCTGTGCTCTACCATAAACGTTGTGTTTCAGAGATGTTTGGACATCAGTCACAAAGATTGTTTTGTACTTTATACAGAATACAATTTTCCTGATAAGTGGGGAACATTTCCATTTCACCCATTTTTTTCCAACCCTTTTTTTTTTTCCCTTGAATTCTTGGGAAAATACAACAAATGCACATGAAGCCTGGTTTCTGTGCAAAAGTACTAATCCCTTTTGAGTAGGCAAGTTCTAACACATTTGTGTAAACAACTGTGGGATGCACCCATGGAGACACACATGGGTGTGGGCTGTGCCCTGAAAGTTTCTCCTGAATGTCCTTGAAAATCTGATCACACTGAGTGCGAGACTTACAAACTTTTCAGCGTGGAAGAAAAGTTAACTTTGCCATCATTTATTGGTTGTTTCATAATTTTTTGCTGTGAATAAGTTTAAAATACATAAGATAACATGTCAAATATCTTTTGCACATTAGGAAGATGGGTACTTGATGCTTCAAGCTGGTGCTTTACCCATGAGCAGCCTGGGCAGGAATCTGCCCTTGAGTATCTTCACTACAAGCCAGTGCTGTGCTGGGAGGGATGGACAACGGACACAGAGGAGACCTCTGCTCTTCCCGAGATGTTCTTGCTTGGCTTCATTTATGCCTTAAGGTGACATAGGAATAGCTGGAAAGAACAAGCCAAATTCCTCCAGGATTTGAATAGAAAATTCCTAGCAATAGATCTGGGCCAGCTATAGCCTATTTTGAATGGATGTTATCGGTGAAGTGGCGGGGTGAACCCAACTGGGGATTGCCAGGACAGGCAGGGGTTGGAGCTTAGGTGGGTGGGCTGGAAAACCTGTGCTCCAACCAAGGTTTTAAGTGCAGAAGTGAACTGAAAGAAAGCAGATAGGTGCCCGGTTTTCAACACATTAATTTTTGATGTTCATATACTTCATCTGCACCACACAGACGCCAGAGATTTAAAATAATTGTGGAACGGATGCCTAGAAGCAGAAGGCACGTCACATTGAGTTCCTTTCGTGGGACGGAATCATTATTCTGCTTTATTGTACTTTCCTGTTCCATCAAATGTAAATGGACATGAAAGGTGTAATTTGCCTGGAGACTGAATTTGCCTGAAATGATACTTTTGTCAAGTATGGCCCCACATCCTGTCAGTCTGTTTCCCCTCTCTGCCCAATTTTGCCATGTATCTGTCTGAGCTTTCCGTTGATAGTTACATAATTGCCTGAAGCTCTGCTAGTTGATAATTAGCATTCATTTTTCTCTGCTGCTTCTTGAACCAGTTGTATTTTTCTGGGCTCTGGCAGAGCTGTTGCCTGTAAGGGTGCTGAGCTGGGTTTCTTGTAGTGCTGAACTGTCACCATTCCTTAAAGTATGGTCCCCTGGGCCATCTTTGAAATAAAGGTGGTGCCTTGGCTTCTCTGTACAAGACACTCTCCTTTTCCCTCTTTTCCCTTTTCCCTCTTTTCCCTTTTCCCTTTCCCTTCCCTCCACAGCTCTGCTCTGCAATAAGGACCAAACAACTGCCCTACGAGATCGATTTCCTAATGAGGGTGAAGCGTGTGACCCAGGCTATCGCTTTGATTTCTAGTAAGGTTTGATTTTTAGTAAGGTTAAACACAGTTACTCAAAGTGTTATTTAGGCACGTAAATTTGTGGGCTTGTTCAGGTGTAACCCAGAAGAATTTTGTGTCATCAAAGTCTGTTGTAATAAAAAATATATTTAAAAGTAGTTATGGTTATATTTTCAAGGCAAAGGGGGTGGATATCAACGGTCTACAGTCAGAGAAATGATAAATCTCTGCTGAAGCTGCTTTGGGGAAGATTTCTGTGCATGATTTCTGTTGAATTGAGGTGATTTTTATTTTCCATGTGAGGGAGATTGTTAGGAATACTAATGAAATGCTAAAATAGTATAAACTGAGTGATTTTCCCTTTCCCAGGTAGTTCTGTTGGTGAATTGCTGCTGTAGTATCTCTGCTAAGTAAGATTCCTGTTCAGTAAATGTAATGACACAACATCAGAAGCCCTGAGAGACTCGGGCTCTGAATTCGCTTCCTAAATTTCAGTTAAGTACATTTAATTTCTAACTGTTTCTTTGATTTGTGTTTTCTTGTTCTGTTCTGGAGAGGTGGATGGAGTCTTCTGAAGTTAAAGGTTCTGTTGGAATCAGAATTATTTTTACTAGACCCTAAATAAGAAGAACTAATCCTAAACTGCGGGTCTGCATTACAACTATTAGAGGATGTTATCTATTTATTTACTTGTAGGGTTTTTGTTTACAGTTGCCTAAGAAGTCACTAATTATGGTTGTCTAGAGAAGTATACTTTTTCATAACTGTAGACTGACTTCAGTTATAAAATTTGCATGATGATTTCTTAGTGAAAAAGATTCAGAGTCAGTTGTCACTGAACTAACCTGAAAATCTTTGTAATGACAAAACTTGTCTGACACTAAGACTATCCAATCCTATTTAATTCCCCACCTCAGGATTTATTCTGCTCTGTCAAGGGAGTAACTGATGTCTTTAGCCACTTAGCAGCAAGTTATGTCAGGAACTTTGTGGACATAAGAGCAAGAAGAGCACCTGGTTTTGTGAGGGCTGATTGAGTTTGGAAGGAAGACTTCCAAAGGTTCAGTTTCCTGGTGTAGTTAAACCTCTCTAGATGTTCGTTGTGGCCAAGAGGGAGAGTCCTGCTTTGTCAACAACTGCAGCATCTAATTCTTGCCTTGCAACAGTGCTACATTTTGTCTGATGACCCAGCGATCTAATTCAAGAGCTAAACGGGCAAAAAAGTGTCTGTTACTTTTGGAGGCCAATTTTTTCTGAACCAACTGGTGGTGGGATCAGACAGGCGCCAGTGCTGGTGGCCTGCGGTTGGGTTGGCTCGGCTGCACTGTAAAGCCATTCCTTCAGGAAAGTCTAAGCTGTGGCTCAGGGCATTGACTCAAAAGTATTTTATTTTCAAGAAAAAAGTTTAAGAGAGACCCTGCTCCTGGAAATGTGCTTTTTAGTAAAGGAGACCAAGCGGTGAGGAGCAAACTGTCCACAGTCTCTGGAGGTGCAAAGACACTTTCTCCAAAGCGAGGGAGCCTTGTCAGAGGCTCTCACCGCCCTCTTTGCACTTATCTCCATCTTCCATGGCCTTGAGATGCATAACACAGTAATTCTATCTCTGGAAAGAGGAATCTGTTTTCTTCTGTGCTATGAAATGTTCCATTTTACAGCAGCAACAACTGTAAAAGATATAGTGGGAAAAATTATCTTGATACACAGCTTGTGCAATCTGTAAGATTCATGAAATGTTATGTGAGCTACTCACGTGGAAAAGACATTAGAAGTTTTATTTATATATACATAAATATATATGTGTCACTGTCACCGTAATTTGTATTATATAAAAAGCATGTTAAGGTGTTTTTCAGAAGCCTGTCAGAAATTCAGCACTCTCCATTTTGCTGACGTATACTGAATGTCTGCCTTCAACTTTTTTAGTCATCTGCAGCTGTTCTCTGCTCTTGAATAGTTTCCTCTTTAAGAAGGATAGAATCATAGAATCACTAATGTTGAAAAAGACCTCTAAGATCTTCAGGTCCAACCACCAACCCATCACCACCATGCCTGCTAAACCATGTCCCGAAGTGCTGCGTCTACACGTTTTTTGAATCCCTCCAAGGATGAGGACTCCACCACTGCCCTGGGCAGCCTGGTCCAATGCCTGACCACTCTTTCAGTGAAGGAATTTTTCCTGATATCCAATCTAAACCTCCCCTGGCACAGCTTGAGGCCATTGCCTCTTGTCGTATCTCTAGTTACTTGGGAGAAGAGACCAGCTCCCACCTCACTGCCACCTCCTTTCAGGTAGCTGTAGAGAGTGATAAGGCCCCCCCCCAGCCTCCTCTTCTCCTGACTGAACAGCCCCAGCTCCCTCAGCTGCTCCTCATCAGACTTGTTCTCCAGACCCCTCACCAGCCTTGTTGCTCTTCTCTGGACTCTGTTTCATTTAAGGTACGGAGGAATGATTTGGGGAACATAGTCACTTCTGCAGGTGGGGGAAAAATGTGCTTCAATCATTTTTTTTTATTCACCAGGATGGTATTTGCTTTTCTGGAGAATTAGGTCATGTCAGCCTTTTGGCTAAAACAAAGCTGCTTTATTTTCTCTTTAATTTAGAAGTTGTTTAGGAGGTATCATGACAAGAAGGCACCGAGGCAGCAGCATACCTGCTCTGCAGCATGTGTCCTGCTCTCTGGCGTTGCGCTGTGGACTGCAGGTCACAGTCACCGTAACTGTCCCAGCGTGAGGAAGGGGTGGTTAATGTCGGAACTTCCCAAGTTGCCAAGGGCAACCGCTGCAATTTACTGATACTTTCACAAGAGCTAAAATAACTAACTTTTGGTACTAAAGTCATGTTCTTCCCGGTCCACCATTGTATGCATGCAGATCAGTACCTCCGTGTGACAAAAAGTTGCCATGGACTTGGCAAGACGTTCAAGTTGCTCCAAACCCAGGGTAGTAATCTTCAGAGGAACTTGTGCAATGCATCATACTGCTACTATTTATGTATGTAGCAGAAAGTGATATATGAGTATTTTTCATTTCTCATCTAAGAGTCAAAGCACAGAATATTTACAATTATTTTTGCCATTTTTTTTTCAATTATATATTATTAAATACTATTAAAACTTTTATAACTTTTATAATTTATAACAATTTTTTTTTTTCTGAGCCTTAGAAAAAATACCCTCAAGTAAGCAACAATTTGTAATGTTTTTTTCTTTTTTTTTCCAACTGTTTCTGATTCTTTCATAAAATGCATTCTAGCTTCAGATATTTGTCCTCCCACAATCCTGCAGTGAACACTACATCCTGTAGTGCTTTAAATATGTTGAAGCCATGTATGTTAAAGGTCTGCATGAAACTTTTTGCCTGCAAGAAATTTGGATATGGCTATTACTTTTGTGTTTCACTCCACATATGAATAAGATGTCACTGTCAGCAGAAAATATCTATTTAGTACAGTGAAATACCTTTGATTTTTGAGCATTTTTGTATGGCTTGTCTGTCTGCAGTGATGGTGTAAATGTGGTAGACATAGATACATTTCAGTGAAGAGAGAGTCTGTAGGTACAGAGGAAGACAGATGGAGTGAGTGTTAGATCCCTGTTCACCAGTGTGGAAGGCATTGAAATTAATGTTTTTAAAGAAAACAAAAATATTTCCTGTAATGTGCATTTTTAGGCTCCAGTCCAGTTTGTGTTCTGTCCCTTGTTGTTCCTGCGGGATGACTGTGGGACAATAAAGGAGACTGCTTTACAGAGGTAAAAATATCAATTCACTGACAGAAATGTTTTTTTGATGGTTTACTGGCAGCATGAAAAGCAGCAGATGATGCTGTGTTCCTCAATCAAAGGCTTTTCACAAACACGTGGGGTGTCGGACGCCTGCTCTGATGGAAATACCAGTACGGACCGCATGACAGAGTCGGGTCCTGCCAGTGCAAGTTAGTGTTAGAAAATGAAACTTTTCTGTACCTCTGATGCTTTCCAAAGTCGAAGCCGTACACAAGGTGTCAGGGTGAGCAAGAGCTCGCCAATTTTCTATTCCATTTCCAATTTTTTTTACAGTTTCTTATTTTCTCAGATTTTTTTTGTATTTTCTGACTCTCGTCTCTTCTTTTTTCCATCTTTTCTGGCCCTCTCTGTTCCTTTCCTCCAAATACTTTGCATTTAGTGCCAACCAAAATGGAAGTACCTTTTGCCTTTAGTAGGAACAGGGTCGATCCTCTGCGTCCTTTTCTGTACCTCTGTCTCCCTGATTTTTTCTCTTTATTAATTTGCATCCACAGTTCTAGCATAAGAATTGGAGATGGCCAGGCTGGAATGGGACTGGCTTGAAGTTCAGAGGCAACCAGATCTAGTCTGGCTTAGTCTCACACAACTCTTTATCTTGACAGTCTTGGTGTCCTCCAAAACCTGTGTCTATCTGTTATCCACCTTGTACAATTAAGTGTCTCAGACCTTTGCACTGCGCTGGAAACTCACTTAAAGCTGTTACAGACAGCGTTAGTCATGGGCAGCATTCTCCTGGTGGTCCCATATGCTGCTGATGGGTTTACACACCCCTCACTACTTTTTGGTAGTTGTTCAAATGGTAAGGCATGTCTTTAATTTGAGATGGATTAGATGTGTTCACCCAATCACTCCCAGTTCAGAGCAGTAACATTTAATTGAGCTGTGATGAGCTTCTTCAACTCTTCGAATCCGATGGTAGAAATTTATTGCACCTTTTGTTAATTAGGAAATTGATTGCTTGGTTGTGCATCCCTGGTGGTAAATATGATAACCTTTAACATGATAGTGGATCGATAGTTCAGGGGTTTGATTTCTTTGTTTTAAAGCGATATCAGACGTGAGTATAGCTCCCCCCACCCCTCAAAAAAAAAAGGAAAAAAAAAAAAAACAGGTTTGAGGAAACGTAGGAGTTTTCCACAGGCAATGTTGTGTTACACCCCTGCTTGGTACTTGTGAGTGTGTATTCAGACTTGGGATACTGAAAATCAAAATATGAAGCAGAAATGATAAATTCTGCCTATAAACTTGTATTTTATTACCTTAGAGATGTCTCCACTTTAGTGTTTTTATCTTCTTTTTGCCTTCAGGAGAAGGTGACAGATGTATATGTCTTCAGAAACACCAGAATTTGAGACCTACAGAGGAACTACCCCAGGCAGCTGTAAATGACCCTCTACCTACCCCTCCCATATGTATTTCAACTTAGCGAGTTGTGTTATTTGTGTTTTCGCTGAAACTCAACTCACTTGTCTGAAATGCAAGAAGCTGTCTTGCCTCGAGTTGTACTGGAATATTTTATGTGCCTTTGTGTTAATAGCAGATTGAGATAGCAAAGGGAACTTTCTCGCCATTGAAGAGCCAATCATCCCGTGCCTTAATTGGCAGTCTTGGGTTAAATCCTTCCTGCACCAATGCTAATGCTTTCCTAGTACTTGACTGCAACATATTTTGGGCAGCATTCTGATAGTGTCCTCATAAGTCATGGATCCAAGATATGCAAGGCTGATGCCTTTCCAAATGACTGCCTAGTCTTCAGAAGGAAATGGGTAAATCATCACCATTCTGTTTTAAGTACACATTCAGTCCCGTGTTCTTTTGAGTTGCTTGGCTGATACACATTTCCATGTCTTTTCGCTAATTTTTCAGAAAAAAAAAGACTTAAAAGGTGATTATGCACATGATTTAGATGCTTCCGTTCTCAGTGTGAACTTTCTGTACATCTGACATCCTAAGACAGTTTATCAGCAGCAAGGTGGCTTACCAAACAGTCATTGTCAGAAAAGTGTCTATACAGAACTTACCTCGAAACTTGTGCCTGACAGTAGATGGTTATTGTTTTTTGGGTAAAATTGACTTACATAGCTCCTTTTTGAAAACCATGCTCATTCTAGTTCCTCAGAGGACCTGGGACAGTGTGTTTGAGTAAAGTGGAGGCAAGGCTGGTTCTTCCTGTTAAGTATGTGCATCTCACAGTGGCTTGAGGTCTCCTCAATATTTTACACAGTGAAATTCCTCAAAGACCTGCCCTTTTGAAAGAGCAGGCTGAATTTGAGGGTAAGGAGCACAGTAAGACAAACTTGAATGACCTCTTTCCAGAAATTTGAACTTTACAGCTCAAGTGGAAGTATGTTTCTGCTGAGACTGGTAATTTTTTGTCCTTCTTCATATAAATCAGCCCTGAATTATGCAGCAATATGTTCAGGAATCTGAATATCTGAAACGGGTGAGGATAACAGAGACCAATTACTGTTCAACTATCAACTATAAAAACCCTGTCTAGATTCAGCTCTTTTACAGACCAAAGCCATTACGGTTTTACAGCTGGCCAAAACCTTTAATGTCTGCTACAGAAAAAATGGTTCCAGTCCTGTTCTTAGGTACACGCAGCAGAGCGATCACATTAATAGCCTTGGGTGTGGGTGGGAACACGCTGACTCCAAACAGCCCAGAAGATGCATCCTGCTCATCATGCCTTGCAAAAGACTGCTGCTCTGATGGGTCACTTGAATGCCTCAAATCCCAGCCTTTATCATTATTTGTGTTCCACTGTATGTATGTATTTTATCATTTCTACTACACTTTGAGCCGTAGAGTCACTTACAGAAAGACAAAGTTTGATTCAATAGGCATCGGTTTGGAAAAAATCCCAGATGGAGAGGTAAAGGTCTTACAAAGCAGAATAAATCCTGCCTCTTCTCTGCAGGCTTTTAAGGTAGGATGAGCTTCTTTCACCAAAATTGGCATGTTAAAAACTTTTTACATGTTGTAAATTTTTAAATCTTATTAGTTGGAAACAATTAAGTTGTAACAGTCGAAATGGGCTGAGCAGTTCGCAAGCTGTGTGAAATGTGAATTTGTATAAGGGAAGTGATCTCTGGTGGGATGCCAGCCAGGGTGAGCTCGAGTTCTGCAAAATTTACTGACCTGTTTGAGAGCAAAGCAGTTAGTGAATGTAGGACCTTTTCATGTGGCTTTTCTCTCTTGATTTGCTATCATTGGCAGAGGTGTTTTTACTTCTAGTAAAAATATTCTACTGATACAGGGAAAAAGGTCTGTCTTTCAGAAAAGTCATAGAAAACCATCAGCAACCTCTCTGTCATGTATAGCAACAAGTGAGTCATCCACCACTGAAAGAGTATATAACAAAATACTTTCGGAACACAACCCAGTTTCTAGAGGTTTCTTTAACACTGGGCTCCCAAAGATCCTTTTCAGTGGTAACTTGTCGCTTCTAATTACAGATCTCTAATAAGATAGAATAACTCGCTGTCGTTGGAGGCTTAGTTCTGATGATGACAGGGTAGCAGACTTTGAAGTAAAATAAATAGTGAAAATAGGATTAGGAGGAAGATAAATGAGGTCCCATAGGAGAGGAAAAATTGCTGTCGCATTATATTTTTAACTCTTGAATCCCTGCATGTTGTGTGATCTGCAGTAAAGGAAGGATTTAATTTGAGGTTCAGGTTCAGGATAATTGGTCAAAGTGGACTATTACAGATGCTCTCAGACTAAGAAGACTTTATGTTAGCTAGACATCGTAGAGCTTAGACTTCACTAGTGGTTTGGGTCTGTGTATCGTTGCACAGGTTTTGTAAAACAGGATCTTGGTTCATGTGATGATACATAATCTGTTTTATTTGTAAATGCTAAGTCTCATTCAGTTGATGCTTTTAAAATTACTTGTTATTTGTTATAGTCAAGAGTAACTTTCAGAACTGATGCCTTACAGATATTAACAGCTTATCTGTACTCAGGGCCATTCAAGGAGCACTGCAGTTTGAAATAGTTTCATACATGTCTTCTCCAAAGACTTAGATGAGACTCAAAGCCCAAATAAATGTGCAGAAACAACATTGGTATTTTGAAACCCAAAGTAATTTAGAGCATATTGCATGATTGAATTACAACCTAATATCTCATAATTTTTCCCACTTGTCAGAAAAGGTCATGCAACACTGTAAACAATCAATAGTTTTCATGTCTAAAACTAAGAGGTTTGAACAGTTTTTCATGAGCTGTGAAGGTTGAACGAGGCACTTGCTAAGATCTATTGAGAGTCATCCAGGCTTTACATATTTTATAGTATGCTTAGTGGCATACTCATTACCATTACCATTAATGGCCTATGATTAATCAAAATAATTTGGTTTAGATCCTGCACACGAAAATCATATCATTTATTTCCTCTTCTGGGGATTATCCTGAAGAAACTGCTGTATGAATGATCTTAATGTACGCTGGAGTTTATACTGTATGTTATGTGCAGCTGTGCCAAACGTTACAATCTGAGAAAGAAAAAAATGCTATTTGTGTGTAATATCAACGCACATACATTTGCATGAAGCTTTGGTCAAGTAATTCTTGGCGTATCTCTTAGAAACCACGGTTGTTACAGGCACACAGCTGGCCCTACAGAAAACGCTATAGACTGAAACTTGGCCGTTAGTTTGTCACGACTGGGGAGCAAGTTAGATTTTTCCAGTTTGGGGAGATACTTATGTGGTTGTGCGCTTGTATAAACACATATATATTTACACAAGGCATGCTTAGAGGGTCCCATAAGGAGGCTTGGGTGTTTGGTGTAGGAAATGGCAGATGGGGATCTTGCTTCACTGGCAGCAGGTTCAAAATGGGTTGTACAGCAGGTCTTCAGAAGCAGCAATGAGTAGATCTGCGGTCTCACGTGAGGAAACAAAAAATCATGGATGGAAATAGTAGGTGCATTCAGAGTACTCCACATTAGACCCTTCTGCCAAATTCAGGGCTCGTCGGGAACTGGGAAAGCAGCGCCAGATTTCACCAGGGAGAGTGCAAAGTCAGGGTGCAAGAAGCAAGGCTCTGCCAGAAGCAGATGACAGCCTGGATGCCAGTTGCTGCATTTGAGAGGCACCAGCTTCCAGCTTTTCCCAGACGGATTTTGGTAGGAGAAAAGCGCCAGGAGCTGCTCTGCCCGGGTAGAGAGGCCATCGGGCAGCAGCTCAGCAGCTCCTGCCTTCCAGGGAGGAGATGGGTCTTGGTCATCCCACTCTGCACTGGGCATGGGCTTTGCTGAGTGTGCAGAGGTGTGCTGGATACAGCCACTTCCCCCAAAATGTCAGTGTGGATGTGCTTAGAAAGTGGAAAAGCAATGCGTTGTCATGTGCAAGTTCTTTCCAGAGTGGGCAGCAGTAGGAGAGGAGACAGTCGCAGGGTACGTGAAAAGTGCTGCAACTCAGCTTTTAAGCAAAGCAGGTTTAGTCATTGCGTTTGATAAATATATTCCAAGGATGCTTTAAGATGCATTTCTGTCAGCCCTGCAGTATGGAGGTGCCTGGAGATTCTGGAGTTAACCCAGACACTGGGCTCAGGACCGCGCTGTCGAAGCCGGTTACCTCCGCTGCCCTCCTCCTGCTGCAGCCTGCCCTTCAGCCGCTTTATCAAGCCAGTTTTTGGTATCGAGAGAAGTTAATGCCCACTCTGGTGAGAGCAATAGCTGTTCTACAGCTCTGTACCTGCCTCTTAAAATAAGGCTTAAAATCCTGTCATCAGCCTGAATCTCAGACAGAGGACAGATGATAAAGGATTAGTAAATAAAGCAGGGCATCAGCGTTGCCACCAGGTCAGCTTATTGTCTAATCCTCGCTATCTCGATTTCACTCTCTGTAGATAGGGAAGCTAATATCTATTTACGGATCTCCTGGGGTCTTTGGGAGGATTAATCACTGAGTGTTCACAACCTATTTTTTAAGTGCTAAGTATTAGAAGCGATTTCTGGGGACAGCATGAAGTAATAAGCGTCATGGCAAAGCTGCAGAGTCTGATACGTTCACTCTGTTTTCTTTAGAAGGGTTCAAGCAGACTGGATGGACTTTGTTTTAGTGCTTCGGATCTGAACAGTGACCGAGCAGCAGCACGAAGTTATAGGTAATAAAATTCCCCCTGTATCCGTTGATAGCACAGGGCTCCATCCAGACCAGGCAGCTCCTACCTGCTTCTCCCCCACACAGAGGAGTGAAATTCCCACGTATGCTATACAGGTTACAAGCGGCTAGTATTTCTCTGGTCATTCCCAAAAGAGAAATAAAGAACTGATGAAGTGAAAATCATTCAAAGCTTCTGCTACCTTCCCCCCTCTCCCTCCTCCCCCAGTAAAGAAGTTTGTGATGCTCTTTGAGCCCTAGAGCTTACAGAAAGCCCAGGGATGCGCCTGAGCCCGAGCTCTCGAGGAACATCAGCTCAATTCAGTTCTCAAATCGTCATGGCATTGGGACAGTCTTTCTTCTTAATTGGCCAGGAATTAACTACTTAGAGCAGTTATTTTTAACATCAAAGGCTTTCAATAGCATAATATGCTGAAAGATTATAACGTCATGAGGCCTTTGTAGTGCTACACAGAGATGGAGGGAAGTGGTTCTGAAAGGTGTTTTTTTAGGAAAAAGACACTTCCTCTAATTTTAAAAATCCAAAAAAGATACAAAGGACAAGATTAACAGATCTTGACCTGGAGCATCATTGTCGGTTTTCCCTGTTTGCTCCGCACAGCAGGTTTGCAGGATGCCGGCACCGGCGCTGGGTAGCTCAGCTGTGAGGCACTGTAGGTGCAGCCAGCACTCAGCCGTGAGTCCCCGGCACTGTGCTCCGTGCTGCAGGATGTCCCTAGTCCGTGGGGAGTCACCCTGTGGTATTCGGTGTGTGCGTAGCGAGCACAACGCTTCTGGGGAAACCCAGGCACCAGCGAAGCCACTGCCATGGAGGGGCTGGGATGTCATCCTCAGGGGGGTGGGCTTTGCACAGTGCCTAAGCAAATGATGGGTTGTCTTGCCGTGGTGAAAAGAATACCTTTTTTTGCTCATAAATGAGATGAAAGGTTTTTCGTGAGAGGGAAGCGGTTTAGCAAGCTGAGAGAGGAGGAATGGGAAGGCAGAAAGTTCATATATCAAAACTGGTGCTGTTCGGATGTGAGACAGTGGTCTTAAACCAGGCTTACAAGTTACTAAATTTGCTGATCCTATTTTTCAGTGAGGAAGAAATATTGATTAATAACACTGGGATTCATAAATAATCACTGAAGCTATGAAAGCCTGATATGGAGTTAAAAGGAAGAGTCCATGTGGGTAATAACAAGCCTACACCGATTTAGCAGTGCTGGGCAGCAATATAAACAGTCTTTGAACCGCCGTTAAAGCCATGCAATAGCTCATTCCTTAAAACCGTGAATAACTGAGTTTTTTTCCTTACCCAGATTACTCACTGCGACAAAAAGCAGAGATTTTTCTTCGCCAGTCGGTCGAAGGCTGCGGCTGCCGTCCTCGCGGGCACAGGAGCTGTGCACGCCGGAGGACGAGGGGCTGTCCCAGAGCGCTTTCAGATGCCTCCTGGAAATGAAGGCAGCGGAAACTTTCCCACATGCAGGCACTCTGACTTTGCTCGGAGCTCAAAATACTGTGAGTTTTGAGACTCGTGTGTGGTTTGGGGGTTTTCTTGTTTGTTTTTCTTTGTTTGTTTTCTTTCTCTGCAAGTTTGCAGTGGCGAAGGAGGTGGCTGAGCAGGCGTTAGTCCAACAAATTACTTTATTGGGCTCCTTGCATATTGTAATGTTATTCTGCTACCAAGGATGGCAGTGTAATTCTAAGAGAAAACAAATTCATTTCAGAATGAATAGATGTAGATAATTTGCATCCCAACCTCTGTGTGTGCCTCCCCTGCCCCAAGAAACAGCATTTTTGTACTACTGCAGTTTCTAAGGATATTTGCCGAGATAAACATGCACTGCAGTCCTTATGGGATGGAGCGTTGAATGGCCAGTAATACAAAACAGGAATAGCACCACTGTCTTTCCTATTTAAAAATCGTTACAAAATTCTCCCTGTTGAGCCAGAAATTCCCTCCTGGACCAGGTCGTGGCTCTGCAGCATCTAGTTTGTCCTACTCAGGAGAAAGACACATTTCTGGAGGACTTTCAGGCGAAATCAGAGTGACTGTGACTTNGNAAAAATTGCGGAACCTTACCCTTTTAAAAAAGCCTACCACAGCAGCTGTGAGCATTGTTTTCCGAATAGATGCCTCACCTCCTCTTCAGAAGGGGGGAAAAAATACCCTGACTCAAATCCCAAGCTGGTAGTGTGTCGATCGACCAACAAAAGCCCGAAAGAACAAGGACAGAGATATTCCCAGCAGTAGCTCCGCTATTGAAACAGGAGCTCCAAGGAAACCTTTTAGAGACTTTGTTTTATTCTACTTTCTGAGGCAAGGAGGTCAGGCAAGGTGGTGAAGTACACCAGCTTAAAAGTCTCAGAAATAAATGAAAGGGATTTACTCTCCCAGTTTGAATTCTGGACAGCTGAGTAGGGTTGGCCGTAGAGTGGCAACCCAAAGTGGGGAGCGACCTACAAGTCCCAGGGAGCTGGTGGAAGTGTCTTTGCAGTTCTTTGCCTCCCGTGGGAGGCCGGCACCTTGGGGGTCCCCTGACCCCCACTGAGGCAGGGGCAGGGCTGGCAGGTCCCCTGCCCTAAGGGTAGCAGTGCCGCTGACTCCTGTCCCGGGCACAGCAGGCTGCAGTTTGCTGTTGTCCTTCATGGCACAGAGCTGAGTGTCTCTTCTGAGTGTTCTCTTCTCCTCTCCTCTCCTCTCCTCTCCTCTCCTCTCCTCTCC
>Ga0065711_1032860_pt1 | contig 26546 bp, 11 predicted proteins | sample Hoacrofraction12_FD_59098 | JGI IMG/M metagenome (GOLD analysis project Ga0065711, IMG submission 59098) | Hoatzin crop microbial communities from Cojedes, Venezuela - Epithelial fraction 12 v2 (version 2) | ecosystem: Host-associated > Birds > Digestive system > Esophagus > Crop | place... | reverse complement strand
CCTGCTCTAGGTGACCCTGCTTCGGCAGGGGGGTTGGACTAGATGACCCACAGAGGTCCCTTCCAACCCCTACCATTCTGTGATTCTGTGATCTCACAACCCTAAACCCCCTAGCCTGTTAATTCTGCTGTGCCCTAAGCAATGCTGAAATGATCTGAAGAAATCACTTGCCACAACAAAAACACATTTTATGATATAATAAAGTATATGGAAACAAAACAACAACTAAGTTATACAAACACACTGCACTGAATTGTCTTCTTATATCAAGCTTCCTTAATATAATAATTACATATACAAGGGTATACATAGCCTAAGCTGTACCAGCAAATTGCACACTGGGATCATACAGTAAAATGTTTCTGCATCCATCAGCAGACTTTGAATAGTATTGAATACTATTTTCAAGTTTAAATACAGTTGACATTTGTATCTTTATTATAAAATAGAATTTCTTCTAGTTACAAAAGATTACAAGAAAATCTTCTGTCTATAAATATTTTAATAAAGAGGCAGTGGAACTTTTAATTAAGTATATGTTAATATCATAAACACAGCAGTAAGTCTTCCTCAGCTTTCCTTAAGAAAGGAGAAGTTAGGGTGGTTTGCCATTAAGAACAAAGGATTAAACAAATAACTGGAAGAGTAAATAACAAAATAGGGAAGCTACATCAAGAAACACCAGAAATAACCCAATAATCCAATATGGAAGCTGTCATAAACCTTAAAGCCTAGCCATTACCAAAACCGATGTTTAAAATAACAAAGAAAATAAGTTCAAAAGCTGAATGTAAGGGAGAGAAAATGAAAGTGGAAATACAAGTAAAGCAGAGACAAGGGGTAACTGATTTACCTTTTCAAATGGGAGTTCCTTTCCATTACAGGTTCCGGAGCTGAACCAGGAACTGCACAAATATATCCATGTATATATAAAACACACACATGGATTTGACTATTTAAGTAATAAAAGAAAGAAATCAAAGTGTGCTAATCCATCAGTTTCTAGGAAACAATAGTCAATTACCTATCTTGAACAGAGAAGGGCAAATATTGCAAATAAACATGCAAACACATATTCAGAAGTTTTGAATTTTAAATCTAGCAGCAGATACTAACAGCAAAGTTGTTCCTTGACTCCTTACTAGACACCTGACACAATGGTCTAATAGGACATGTTCACTCGGACACCTATGGTTGAATGTAATGAGAGAAAGAAGAAATTAATATTTTAATAGTAAACCATACATACTCCTGCAGTCTATCTTTATTAGGCAATAGTTTTCTTCCAATGCCTAAAAAATTAGATAAGAAAAAGGTTCATGTTTTTTTAGAAACAGACAAACAAAAAAATCAAGAAACTTTCTTCTTGTCAGTGGGACATCTAAAAGCTATTCAAAAGCTTATTAAAATTTCCACTTGACAGAAAGAATTAGTGTCGTCTCTTACATAACCATTCAGAATTAACTAATGTGCCTCAGATGCTGAACACGGAGCAACAAATTCTTACAAAGTAATTAATGATAAAGTTAAAAAGAATCAAAACCTGTGGAAAAAAATTGGACACATTGAAGGAAAGGGCAGTTTGGTCACTGAGGTTGGAATTTGCCTCAGCTAACTTTAGTGTAGCAGTTTATAATTTACTTCGTCATCACAGGTGATTTCTATACTCTTTTTCAGGTCTTTGCCATTTATCTGATTTATTACAGACGTTTACTTTAGACTGAGATGAATTGTGCCCTAGACTTCATTGACATGATTTCCTCTTGCACAAAGGAGAAGCCAGTGGAATTAGCATCAATATGCATGTCTATAGTTGGTCAAAGAAATTCCACCTAGGCTCTCAACGACTATTATGTTTAATAACCTCTACCCTTCTCTACTTCATATGTTCAATAAAGCCAAAAGTACAGATGAACAGTCTAAGCAGATCAGTAGATTTCATTCTGTTAAAACACTCCTTGCATTTGAAACTGAGTTCTCCATCTCAGTAACGGCATAAGACATCCTGCAAACTGTGCAACGTGTTATCACCACTCCCTACATACCCACAGACCAGCTTCAGCTCCAGTGTAAGCTGATGTTAAGGCAACAGATCTGAATTAGCTCTTACTCTCAGTAACTGTAGACTGCCAAGTCATGCCACAGAAGCACAGTTAAAGGTTGCAAGGGTGACAAAATGCACTATGGAATTGTTAGAAAAGGCACAATACACAAAGACAACACAGTATATAATAGGGCATGAAGTACACTTAAAAAGAATAAAACAGATCTTAAAATAAGTCTGAATTTTTCATGTGTTTCAACAGAAGGACATAAAGAAACAATTTAAAATGCAAGAAAAAGTTTTGCACTTCAATCAGGTCCTGTCAATGCTTATTTTTTGTTCTAATTTCATGTAAAACACATTTCATAACAGTAATGCATATTACATAAATTCAATGTGATTTGCCTGATGGGAAACTAGTGCAAACCTATTAAAGCCATGCATTAGTTGAATTCAGAGATTTAGATTAAGTCTTACTCATTTCCATTCTAGTTCCTTTCTTTGAGCTTACTTTTATTCTTTTTTCTTACAGTTTCTTGGTTCTCATTTTTACAAAAAGACACAAAGGATAACAGAAAAAAATACTGGATGAACTGCCAGGCTCAAAAGGTTGTGGTCAGCAGCACAAAGTGTTGGAGGCCAGTCACTAGTGGAGTCCTCCAGGAACTGATATTGGTGTCAATATTGTTTGAAGTCTTCATTAAGGAACCGGGTGATCACAGAATCATAGAATGCTTTGAGTTGGAAGGGACCTTTAGAGGTCATCTAGCCCAACCCCCCTGCAGTGAGCAGGGATACCTTCAACCAGAACAGGTTGCTCAGAGCCCCATCCAGCCTGACCTTGAATGTTTCCAAGGATGGGACCTCCACTACCTCTCTGGGCACCTGTTCCAGTGTTTCATCACCCTCATTGTAAAAAATGTCTTCCCTGCATCTAGTCTGAATCTACCCTCCCTTAGTTTAAAGCCATTACTCCTTGTCTCACAACAGGCCTCAAGCTTTGCTAAAAAGGCTTTCACCACCTTTCCTCTAGGCCCCCTTCAGGTACTGAAAGGCTGCTCTAAGTCTCCCTGTAGTCTTCTCCTCTCCAGTTCGCTGATGAATAACTGGAAGGAGTACACGGTACACCAGATGGGTCTGTTGCCATTCAGAGGGACCTGGACAGGCTGGAGAAATTGGACAACAGGAGTCCCTTGAAATTCAACAAAGGGAAATGCAGAGTCCTGGAAATTGGCAGCAATAACCCCATGCACCAGTCTGAGCTTCGGGCTGACCGTCTGGAAGCAGCTTTGTCAAGAACGACCTGGGGTCCTGGTGGATACCATTTTAACTATAAGCCACTTTAAGTATAAGCCAACAGTGTGTTCTTGCAGCAAAGAAGGCCAACGGCACCCTGGGTTGCATTAGCATGATTGTTGTCAGCAGGTCAAGGAAGGTGATCCTCCCATCTACTCAGCAGTAGTGAGCCAACTGCAGTGCTGTGTCCAGTTCTGGGCTTCACAGTATATGAAGGATGTGGACACACTGAAACGAGCCTAGCAAAGGGCCACAAAGGTGATTAAGGGACTGGAGCATCTGCTGTACAAGGAGAGGCTGAGAGAGCTGGACTGTTCAGCCTGGAGCAGAGAAGGGGCAGGGGGATCCTATCAATGCATATAAATACCTGATGGGTCAGGGGCAGGGAGTAAAAAAGACAGAGCCAGAAACTCTTTCCAGTGGTGCCCAGTGACAGGACAAGACACAACAGGCACAAACAGAAATACAGGAGATTTGACTTAAATACAAGGAAAAAAATTCTTTACTCTTCTTGAATCTAAGAGTGGTCAAACACTAGAACAGGTTGCCCAACAAGGCTGTGAAGATATTCAAAACCCAACTGGAAAAGATATCGAGCAACCTGCTGTAGCTGACCCTGCTCTGACCTGCAGGGGGGCATCTAGTCAACCTCCACATGTCCCTTTTGAAATCTCTTCACAGAATCTCAAAATTTCTGTGATTCTGTGGTATTTGTGGCTGCCGCGCTCCAACATATCTTCCTGAATCTCTCTATTTCATGCCATCTTCCTTTCTTTCTCCTTTCAGCTGCATGATTTCTTTCTCCTTCCTGCCTTCCCTTTTTATGCCCACAACCTTGCCAGTGCAGCTGCTCTCCCCTACTCCACCTGCTCTCCATTTCAGAATTATCCCAGCTGGACTGAAATTGTTATTACAAGAGCGAGTTTCACCTTCTGACCAGAAATAGCCTATCAGTTCTTAGATAAAAAGAAAAAGAAAAAACAGGAGGACTGGAAAGGGGTAGCTCAGTTAAAATTTTCCCACAGAGAAGAATTTTCATATGTGCCAGTGAAAGCAAAAAAAGAGAATTTATGCTTTCTCCCGTGCAGTTACTCACACAGAAGTTCAGCATCTGGAAAAAACCCTTCTCCTTTTCCTTCTAATCAATCCTTCAGTGTTCTCATTTCTTGTGATGCCTTTATCACTTGAACTATGCTACTCTTCTTTTAAAACACCTGCCTATTACATTAACAGTGACTATCTCCCTAAGTGTCTCTCATCTGATGTGTAGACTACAAGCTCTTTACGACAGGCGCCAGTATTTTGTTCTCTGACAGCACGGGTGTCTCTTAGCTGTTAAGACTGTACTAATGACAGATGATCATTTCTCTGCCTTGGCCCAGATACACACTTTTTCTGTTCCTCACATTTTCCTCTGTTTTTAAGAGCTGTTCATTGCATTTAAGTACATAGCATTTGAGACATAGTGTATAACACTCAAAAGCAACATTAAAAATTTTGCCATAGTGATGGCTCCCAATGACATATTTTCCTCCCTTGGAAAGGTCTATTCCCTTTTCTCCACTGATAATAAATGATATAAATCATGCTGAATTCTCTGCTGAATAAATAAATAAATAAATCAAAATAGCCTAAATCTTCAGGACCTAATCCGTGATAATGTGGTCATGGAAAGTCCTTTTAACTTCAAAAAGCTTTGGAAAAGATAAATATTTAGACATATGCAACAACTATAGGGATATCATTTTTCATGGATATAATCTTGGACACATCCAAGTGTGGGACAATGACTTTACATGACATACAGTTTAGATGATAGAAAACAGTCGATTTAAATATATTCTGAAAGGTCTTCCTAAAGCATCTGTCCTTACCAAATTGAAGGTGTGAAGCATCTTTGTGATGCGTCTTTGTGAGGAAAATATAGCTTGGCAGAAAAGAGGGGTAATTTAAAAAGCTATCTAGGCCATTTAAAAACTTTATGTCAGGGAATATGTATGCATGTATGTTAATATACGGTGAAAATATGATTTTTTGTTGTTACCCCTTGAACTGGAGAATCAAGAAATACTGAAATCCGGCTTGTATACTTGCGTAAAGTGGGCTTGTCTTTGAAATGGTCACCCTTCCTGTTTTTTTGTCCTGAGTGACTACAGGTATCACATAATAAACTGTAAATACAGACAAAAGAAGGATGTTAAATAATAGAACCAGTAACGAAGTTCCCACATGTTGAGAATGGCACTGTCCATTCTGTGACTGCCAACGTAACTCTTCATGATATTTCATTCCCCCAAAGATTTCTGAAGTTCAAGCCTTCTAATAATTATAGAAGTTTGTTTAAACGGGTATAAAAAAGTAGCAACTTTCACAGTGAGCAAAATGACCCCATATTTTATGTTTTCTCCTTAACACATAGTTTAACTACCAGGAATCATTTCTGAAAATTTTTAAGGAGTCTTCTTACATGGTGGGTTGCACAGTCTCCATTATTAATTGCAATAACACATGCTGGCACCGCATCTAACAAAGTAGTTTCAGAATAGACAACATAACAAATTGCTGCTTTAGGTCTTAAATCAGTTTGTATACTGTGTGGTCTTTTTCATAATCTTCATTGCATAGGACTGCAGATTTCCTGATGACATTTTGTTTGCTGGAGCTGCTAAGGGTACACAGAACCACTGAACTGAAGTCCTGACCAATGTGCTGTGACTGACATGTAATTCACCATTTAACCACTGCCATACATGATATATTGGAGGTGATATGAACATGACCCTATCCTCAGTGTATTTGGGATCAAGTATTAATCTTCAACAGAAAGCTTTAAAATACTGTAGAAAAAGCTTTTGTTCCGAATGATCACAAGTGCAGGGACTTAGCAACAGAACCTATTTCTAGTTATGAAAGGTTATTTAATGAATTATATTCATTAGTACAACTATTCGCTCAGAACTGCATATTACTATCAGAATATTTTACAGCGATCATTTACAAATGTGCAAACTCACACAGTGCAGTATATTCTGATGTTATTCTGGCTTTCAGAAATAACTTTACCAGTAGAAGTTATATCAAGCAAACATAAGACACAGAACAACTGGAAAGGAAAGAAAACCCAATCTGTGATATTTTTAACTTGGCATGTGTAACAAAAAATTTCATCCTTCTGGCTACCCAAAATTTCTTCTTTTTTTCCATTTCTTTTTCCTCCCGCTATGCATACATGCTTGATTCTACGAAGAACAATTTACAGCAAGGATGCTATTCTACTGCCAGTCACATCAGTGCTAACCTGTAATAACTGTCTTTGCATTTAGACAGAACTGGCTGCCTTTCTTTGAATGCCACCAGTTGAATAGGGCTTTTGCCAGCAGTTGAATATGGCTCTCAGTATTTTGGGAAATTGTCAGATTTTGGGCTGTTTGTCAATTAACATCAATGTGTGTCATTTAGAATGCCATTAAGGTCAGTACTTCCAACATATAATACATATAAGTATACAAGTACATACATAAATGTATACACACATTCTATGAAATTAACCCAGGAAGTCACAAACAATGTGTAAAGTTGAGGAAACTCCTGCATGGGGCATTGCTTTTGTGCGCAAGTAGATTTCTCATGTTTTCTCACTTATGCCTACATAAAACCTGATTTTTACCACTGACCTTGGACACAAGACAGTTCATACATCTTGTCAGGGACCTAATTCAATGCCTGATAGAAAAGACGCAGACTGGTTTTAAGGCACCTTGGAAAATCCTTCAAACTGACACAGCATAAGATAAAAGTTTTTGAATAATACATTTTAAAGCTTAAGAAGATCTCTTTTTTCTTCAGTTATTTTCGCCAATCACTAGATCATATTTTGTAAACAATAAATCACTCCTTCCATACAACATCCACCTCTCTGTTCTGAACGTGTCAACAGGTAACAGCAGGAGAAACTTCTAAAGGTATTTGTATGTTTAGAAACACATATTGTCGTAAATAACTTTTGACATTGTTCCTATTCTCCTATGCTTCATTTCTTTCATCACAGAAACAAAAGCACTCAGAATATTTTCTTCCTTTTTTTTAACAAACATGAAAATAACGTAAAGATTGTTTTTTAAAGCAACCCCATTATAATCAGAATACAAATCTGCATAAAAACATACGCTGTGTATAATAAAGGGCTATAACAAAGAGATATATAGAGAGAAACATAAAGGTATCTCTATAACATACAGCAAAGATGCATCTGAAGGAAATGAATGCACTTGTCTGCAAAGTACTTTTTTTGTTATACTATAATGAGTTAGTGCACATCCATTTACAAAGCTAAACTTACTGCTTCAGAAGTGGTTCCAAATGAGCAGTTTTCAGCATCAGTAGAAAGGTCTCTGTTGTTTCACAGCTTTGGCTCTTTCGCCATCGCCATTTTTGGGTTGTTTGGGGAAGGGGGTTTATTATGACTAATGCAAACTGTATCCCTTCATACACAAAAGCAGTCATACTTTGTGAGATACTAGACTACTGTTCAGTAAACTTACAACCTTCCTTTGAAATTTCCGTTACAATTGCCACATATTTTAAATGTGAGCTTAATAAAATCCTGTTGACTTTACCAAATACTCACATAGATTTTATTTGCAGAGGTGTACCTTTTACCCACACAATAATGTAAAGGATATTATTTAAGTCTGAAGACTCATTTAAGCAGAATAATAGGCATCAATAGCACTTACCTCATTGCGTGGAATAGAGGTTATACAGCTCTTTTCCAGCTCAAAACCATGCAACAGCCATTTTAAAAAAATAATGCAATGTTTGAAATTTATGAAAATTAGGTTTTTACTAACAACGCTTTTGTAAGAGGCTTCTAGACTCAAGTAGTGCAATTTGCTACATTGTAGTTAAAAGAAATGTCATATGTAATTATTCATAGAGATACTGCATACAGCTAGAAGGTTTAGATCAGTTGATATGTAGTAGTTTAGCCACTATAAAAATTAATCAAGTCATGAGTACTGCATTCTGTCCTCAAAGAATGACAAGCCTCTTTTCACTAAGAGAAATTCATTACATGACTATCACACTCTCACCAGCCTACTGAAAGGACTAAAAGAAAACAATATCACACAGAAAGATGGATTGAGCATGAATCAATGTGGCAAGCACATAACCAAACAGACATGGAATTAAACAAGGAAAAAACCAAACCAAACAAAACCAACAAAGATTGTCGCTTAACCTGTTTTGTCAGAGCTGGTATTGATGGTATTGGTAGTGATGGAAGTGAAGGTAGTCTTTGCGCTGTCCTTGGTAGTAACAGATTTCTGCTTATTTTTCATGGCTTCCAGTGCTTTGAGCTTCTTGGCATGTTTAGTGCCTTTGTAGTGGGCCGCAGCCTGGCTCTACAAAGGAGAACAAAATGAACCATGCAATCAGGCTCATTTCTAAACTAGCATTCTCTGTATTAGTACAAATACAGACTACCTTTCAATAATGGGTACCATTCACATTATCCAAGTAGTGACCAAACAGAAAATTGTATTTAGAATGATGCTTGGAAAACAATGGAAAAAATACTCAAGCAACCCCAATTCAATAAATACTGTATAACATTATTACTGTATAACAGTAATTATTATCTTCAGACCAAAATAAGGTTGGTTTAATCTACTATGCTATGATTAGGTTTTCTGTCAAGACTTTTTTTGCTTTCACATAAAAAAAAAAGAAATTCTCAGGCAACGGGGAGGAAGGCACTTTCCTCCCCGTAGCTTTGCACTTTTCCAGTTTCTGTTTCAGACTAGAGATTTTGTCAAAGCTTTCTCCAATGAAGAGTTTACTTTTAACAGTGGTATCAGTAACCTCTCAGCAAAGACTGACAGTAAGAAACTAAACCAAAAAACCCAAAACCAAAGCCTGAACAAAAGAAAGCAAAACATAAAACACTCTCTTCAAAGCCCATCACCAAAGATTTAACTGAATGTGATACAGACATACAATTAGCTGGCTTCCTTAAAAAAATAGGATTACTTTCGTCCACCTGCTACAAAAGGTAGTGTTTGAAATTCAAAGCCAGAAGCATGCTTTCAAAGCAGAAAGCTCACACAAATCCCATCACAGTCCCAAATACATTTTGGCTACTTGATATTGTTAAGCTAAAATAGATTTATATGTGCATTGCTATTGAGATTTATGTATTACACTGGAAGTACCTTTATTACTCTAAGAGTTAGTATCAACTTTTCTTCATTTAATTTATGTTGTAAATATGTTTTAATAATAGTATTGAAATATAAATTAAACCACTGGAATTAGTATGAATATTCAGAATTTATTTATTTTCTAATTATTTGAACTCTTGTAAGACAGTCCTTCAGTTAATAAATTAACAACCTGAAAAATTCTTTATATTTTTATTGCTGAACATTAAACTTTCTTGAAATCAACTCCTTTCTTAGATGAAAGAGAAATTATTAAGACTCTAGAAAAATAGTCAAAATTTAGCTACTACAGAACTGAACAAATGAAAAACAACTATGCTGGGTCAGCCCAAGGACCCACAAATGTATTTTTTTTCTGGCAAGAAACAATAGCAGATACTTAGAACATAAAAGAAATGTAAGTGCTTGTATTGTGGAATCAGAATAATAAAAACCCCACATATGTAATTTAGTGACTACAAACTCAAAGGATCAAAGGGATAAAACGATACAGTCACTCGACTCACTAAGCCACCCATGCAGGTAGTAGAATCCTGCTTTATCTGGCATTTGTTAGTCATTATACCTTTATTTAATGTTATTTAAATTGCTGAATTTTGGGGAGAAAGTTCTAGTGAATATCACAATAAGAGTGTATATTAATTAATCGTGAGATTTATGACTTTCAGCTTTCATGAAGAGTCATGATTCCTTCCAGCTGCCTGAGATTTGAGAAGCTCAGGGTGAGTAGAAAAGCAGGTGGAGACCTTGTCTAAACCAATAAACACGTATATGCGCATGTGTATACATGCATAGATTACACACATGCATATGCCCTTGTATATTGAGATGCATCATTCCGTTTAGTTGAAAAGCCAGTTTCTCTACACCTAAAATAATGTAATATTGTATTAGGTACCCTTATTGAAAGAACACTGGACAGTGAAGTTATTAATTAGAAACAACTTGAACAGAAACAGCACAATCATGCACCTTTTACAATTCCCAACACACAACATTGAGACATACCGTAAGCCAAATACAAACAGTCAAGAAATGTTAATTATTGTTAGACTGAAAGACCAGTGTCAAGTTACGATGATGCATTAAAAATGACATTATACAGCACATTCTCACGTTGCTATCATGTCAAATATTTTTACAGTTTCTAGTCAAATTTAATTATCAGTCAGCTCCAGATTCTGACTGCACTTGTTCTCCCTAACTAGTAGTGTCACTCTTCAAATATCAGAAAGGTAGCCAGAACATGGTCCTTAATACTGAATTATGAATGTTGATATTAGTTTGATATACAGCCCAACTTTCTTCACAGAATTGTTGGCAGAGCACCCCAGGGTTATATCTCTTGTATCCATAGTTCTCTTCCCTAAGAATTCTCACAGCTTCATCTCCACAAACCTCAACTCAAGCAGAATGTTGGATGCATAAGGAATACACAATGAGGCCATATGTAGAAATTGGTCACCTTTCAGTCTTCCAAAATATATGAAGAAAATTGCAGCGAAGTAGAAACACATTGCTCGTATTTACAAGTACGACGGCTGGTACGCAGAGTTGACAATTACTCACTTCCTACAGAGCGTTGTCAGTTTACCCAGCCTCTACTTAAAGAATATCTTTATGCCTTTTTTATTTCAAAGATTAAATCTCCATCCTCTGTGGGGACATGAAGCCATCTGAGCTTGTTTCAATATAAACATAGCTGGCATGTTAATGGTAGTTGTATGTGAGATCAGACAGATTACTCCTAAGTATTTAACCAGCTCCAAATTAGCTTATGCTGAACTTCTACAACTGAACTGGAACTCTAACAAAAAAAAAAACAAAAAACAAAAGGTAGCCTGTCATTATCTTTTCTTGTAAGTGTAAGATGGAGGAAATGGAAAAATATCCATAAATATATTTTGCAGCACAGCAACGTAAAATACATTGCACCTCACTGAATCATTTCTTGCAGCCATAAGAGAACTAAAATAACCCTCATTGCCTAAATGGCATTTACCTGTAGCTTACATAACTCATTACTTAAATGGTATTTACTTGTAGGTTAAATACAAAAATAAGATAGATCATAAAATGCAATTATACTCAAATTTCGTGCAGAATTAAGAAATATTGAGAGAGAGCAGAAGATTGAATGACAAGTTAGTCCTACTTTTTGGTGCCACCCATGATGCTTAACTGAGTGAAGAGACTGCACCCCTGCAGAAAGGTGAGAGAAGGTCTACTTCTGGACCACTTTCGAGTTCAACACTTGCAAAACCCAAGAAGACAATATACACGTGTTTATATATCACCTTACCATGTTGTGCTAGAGGTTGTGCTCAGACAAGTTAGGAGTAGAGGTTACAGGTGAAACCCTACATCTACAGAAGTTGATGGGAAACAAGGGAGGATTTGCCTTTCCATGTTTTGTAAAGGGGTACCGACTTCTATAATTGCTCATCTTGATGGAAACAACTGTTGATCTAAAATCAGATGTTCTCTCAAATGAAAGAGATTCAGGACAATCCTAAAGCAAAAATTCCATATTACTAAAGAACACTTTGTAATCATAGTCAAATCAGCTATCCTAAGAACCCTCTAATATTAAATTCTGTTTCTTTTTATGATTACAAAAGGACACATTAGAAGCCTTAAGAAAGAGCTTACTTGCTTTCATCGTAGTTTCAAAGTTTGCTTCTTACATCATGGTTTCCATGATTGATACACAGAATTAACGCTAGCAGTGTGAAGACAAGTCACTGTCAGCAAATGTGTGACCCAATCGGTGATGAAGCATGAGAAATATGTCAAACATCGCTGGTGCAACATTACAGTGAACTTTAAGAAACTATATCCATTCTTGAGAAAGCTGTCTAGCAAGAAATTAAAAGGTAGATCAGTATTTCGTACGTGAAGTTGAAAACTCAAGGTTCCTTAACTAAATTTTGAGGGCTCTGATCCTGCAAATTACATGTAGACAAACTTTCATCTATGAGAATTACTTCAAGGCAATAGCAACATGTCTAAATAGCAAATCACTTTTCAAAGTTATTTGTAATGAAGTCCTGCCTATTTAAGCAGTACAGGTCAGTTTAAGCATCTCTTTCGCAAAACAAACAATTTCCTCTGGTTCCATGGATCTATCTTAAATTATTAGGGACCTTTCTAATCCTTACATTTTGTAACCTTCCAAAATTGTTAGAATATAAAATTGTATTTGTCTGTATAAACATTTAGTGAATATATATGTGTTTTAAACACAGACACACAGATACCATAAAAAAATAAAAAATTCTATATGTAGGTGTGAGCAGTTAGAAATAACAGCCATGGTGTCAAAACTCAGCTGTATTTTCTTTGCTTAAGTGCAATATTGTACCACAATAACCATAAGAACATCATATTAGCAAGCAAATTGCAATGAATGAAATATGATGAGAAAGAAGAAATATTTTAAACAATTCAGACATTATTCTTGTACAATTACAGTCATCATATCTACACGGAAGTCTTCAAGATAAGCTTGTCTGCCTGACTAACGTACTTCAGTGAATCACATGTCTTCTCACTTATGTTCTTTAGGCATAGGTCCAACAAAAACATTGTGCTTAATTTTGTGCATTGACACAAAAAAGGATCTCCTCCTATTCTCAGAGAGTTTTCAACTTAGCAGCACTGCATCTTCTATCCTTTCCATATCCTTCCTGGTCTACCTCATATTACCAATCTTGTTTTCCTGCCTCAGCCCTTCTTTCTAGGCAATACCTTCAAAGTAAAAGCCAGCTCAAAGAAAAGAACATTTTTTAAGAAGTGTAGTGAATATGTTTCACTGATTCTTCCTCACAAAAAATTCAACCCAACTATTCTGCACTATGTCTTTCTCATTCGACAATACATTTTGAAAGATGTTCGTTGTGGAGAGTGCTCTGCTCCATGCTGTCATATGTCTAATTAGTAGCAAGGCTGCAGTCTGCACCTCTAGAAAGTCCCAAACAAGGGCTGAGAGTGCTGAAAAGTCCTTTTTGTCTGAGTTTTCAGTAGATCATGTCATGTCTTTCTTTTTACCAGCTACTGGATGCTACCATCACCTCTGCTGTTATTCCCAGCACAATAGTAGCAATTTTGACTAATACACCAGCAACCACTGCCAGGATCCTCTAGAGTAAAAAGCTCTAAGAAAAAAAATAAATTATTTTCCTGGTTCAAACTAATACTGTCAGTGAGCTGGGCACACATGGAAAGCAATAACACACAACTGCCTAAACCAAGAGGGCTTTTGTCCTTTTCATGAAGCGAAGGAAATGGATTATGAGATGTCTGTGATACACATTGTCTTAATCTCTAGGCACAAAATATTTTCCTAAAGTTGGGCTGTCAATAAGTACTTCAGATGTTCTAAGCACACAAGAAAGTGATAAAAGTCAAAAGACCTTTTTATTTTCGGAACAAGCATCCTATTTTTTCTTAATGACTCCAAAGTTGCCTGTCAGCAATGACAGCATTGAGCTCGGGGAAGGCTGCAGCATGCAGCTGAGACATCTGTATAACACCAGGTGCATGCTATTTACATAATCTGAAGTGATCTCTATGGAACTTCTCCAGTAAGTAAAGTGGAGAAGTTTACAGAAAGTTTAACAAGCCTTGAAATGCCCAACAGTTGGTTCTGCCTAGGCCAGGGTTTTACTGTGAGCCACACTTAATAAAAAGAGAATAAGTTTGTACAGTCTTTTACAACGAGATGTATTTACTCTATTTAGTAGGTAAGCCTTTATTTTAGGCTATTTTAAAATTTAAAAAATAATTTCTTACAAGGCCTACCGTTTTGTTTGCCCAGTGAGTACACGCAGGAAATTCAGGGCTACTCACAAGTTCTATGCTTACTTTCTAGAAAACAGGAACTCCATGGACTTCAGCAGAGCTTCACAGACTCACAGTACAAGAGACAAATAAGATAAATACCTGTGTAAGCCTTTGCAGAATAGGAGATTAAGTGAAGACATATAATGTAATTTTCAAAGGTGATGTCAACATGATGATATGTTTCATACTGAACAAGAAGAGTATCCTGATTTCTGCCTGATACATATAAACTCAATCTGCAGTCAATTATAGCGCAGATAGATGTTGTCTGTCGTCATTTGTTCCTTCTGCTAAGCTTACGTTTATCTTCTGAATTGTGTCATTTCAATTTTTTGTGCACTCTATCATCAATGCTACTCTCTAATACAGAGCCAGAGTTCTAATTACATTATGGACTCAGATGTAACTGTGGTATAAAATGCTACAGAGGTATGTAATACGACTTCTTTCAGATATGCTCTGAGAGAAACCTTTTGCCCCCTAAGCTATGACTGATCAACTTGCTCCTTTCCGTAGAGCCAAATATACAATAACAGAGCAAGTACCAGAAAGGACTCTTCTGTAGAAAAGAAAACATTTCTCTGTTATTATGGCAGAATAAAAAAAATGTCCCAGCATGTTAATTCCCAGGTATTTAATTTTCTCTTTCCACAGAAAGAAAAACCTTCTGTTCCCTCTTCTCCTTCATAAAGCATTTATTCAATACACTCATGAACGTACCCTGAGACTCCAGGATCAGAGCAAATGTGCGCTTTCTGAGCTCACTAGCTCCCTTGTATTAACAAAGCTGCTTCATCCTACTCCCTGTGCTTGGTGTCCTTCCAGAGCCATTTATATAATGGTGAGAGATTGCACCTGGCAAGAGATTGCATCACATCGTGAGAAATTGGCATCGACCCCATTCTTATGCTAAAATCACCCATCCTATAGTAAAATCAAATGTTTTCATTATGTAAAGGAAAAGCTATTTTATCTTGGACAGATGCATGAGGTCAAAATTTCCTACTTAATATTACTTGTCCCGTAACACAGTATCTTTATGACCATGCATCTGCTTGTACTGTAGGCTTTGAGTGTGGCATTACCCGAGACAATCTAAGCAAGAGATAAAAAACTGCCTAGATATAACACACTTCACACTGCATTCCGAGTAGACACACACAGTGTCAAAATATATATACTGAAGAGAATAGAGTTCAGATAATCAATCTCTTCTCATACTCGGCATTTTTCTTTTAAAGACACCAGTACTTCATGCAGTACAACAAAAGTTCATTGCATGTTGAACTTCAATAAACAGACTATTTGCTTTACCATCTATTTTATCCTTTTGTTAAGGCAGATCAGATTTAAACTCATTTTGACAAGGTTATCAAGTTCTGGAAGATTTTACATACTGACTTCCATAATAATAATGGTTGCTTTTTGGGGAGCTCTTTTGATGTGGAGATGAAACACACTCTTTTGAAACTGGTATAATAACTGTAAATAATATTTAATGTCATCTTTACTGTATTAATTGGCAACATCATTTATTTTTCCCACGTTAAATCTTATTGTAGTCAGACTTTCAAGAGAATACTAAACTCATTGGATTTTTTTCACTCAGATTAACCAAGTGATTAGTCTCAGATAAATCTTAGAAAGAGAGAGAAGAAGGTTAATCTCTGCACACATCTATGTGCTACTCATATGATATAATAAACCATGTATTTATTCAGCTTAGTAAATATAACATATGCTTCCAGTTTTGAATTTGGGACTGAGAACTTGAGAAAACTATATATGTCATTGTAATTTTGTAGAAATGTACCACAGCTTCCTTCCACTAGCAGCAGACACACCCACGCATATTTTATTCATTCTGTTAATTAATACCTTTTGAATAATATGTCAAAAATGGCATTCCTAAAAGTGGTGGGTGACATACAATCTATCTATGAAATAACAAAGAAAATAAGCTCACCATGATACAATATGGTTGTGATTTACTTAACAATGAGTTCAATAATATAAATGTAATTCAATGTTCAGCTTATACATAAAGAATGTTTACTTAAAAACAACAGATGCTTTTAAATTTAAAATAACTGATTTAAAGACTGTAATTTTCTTAATAGTGTTAAAAAGTTCAGAGTCTTTTCTGATGTCATCTGAAAAATAACAGTGGTGGATATGTAGCCAACACCTTTCTGAATCTCAGTTTATCACAGTTCACAACAGCTAATGGGAGTCAAGAATGTACACGTACACTCACCTGCCCAAAGCCTCAGTTCATTTAGAAACTTTACACTGGCTGAGCGTAAAACACTTGATTCCCTTGTGAACCGATAACTAAAGAAAGTTCAGTGGGTGGGTTTAGAGTAGTTCATCTCAGTGTTTTCACCTGGTTTCTGATGCCAATGAAATAATTTTTGTCTGTTTACACTCATAATAGCAATCTCATTATATTCTGAGTTTCAAATTTTTTTGACTGAATCAAAGCATCAGGGAAGAGTAGTGGTAAACTAGACACAAAGATACTACAAGAAATTTTACAGAGAACAAGAAAAAGCTTAAAAAGTGCATATTTAAATTGCTATTAATTCAGTACAATTTGAACTTTATATTTGAAATCACAAACAAGTTCATACAGCTTGTATGCACAAAACAACAAAAGTGAGCACATAGAGATATTTTCATGGTGCTCTTACGCACAGTTTTAATACTTTTATTGGAACTACTGTTTTTAATACTAAAGTTATTAGAAGTTTGTCAAATTTCAAGTTTGTCTTCAGAAAAATGTTGATTCATCTTTCTTACACTCAAATACACAGTTTCACAAAATTTTCATTTTGGATTTTTAATTTATATTTCAATAGTTATTTTAATATAAATCTTTCCAGTGTCCTTTAGATCAGCTCCTACCCACAAATAGAAATTCAGAACACCAAAAAAGAAACATAAATGCACAAATTTCCTCATTCCAACTCTGTGTTATGTGGACTCAGCAGTAGTCAGGTGCTTCCCAGGTTAAATCTCTAGCCTTCTTGTAAGTGTATGTAAAATATTACGTGAACTTTTCCACCATGAAAAGTTTTCACAGCTGCACAAAGACTGATAATTTAATACTAGTACTAAATGGGAAGAGTTTACAGATTCTTTCATTCTCCTCACATTCCAAGAGCAATCCAAGCCTTCCAGGTGCAGAAATATCCAAGGAGAGGCAATGTGTTTTCTTGGAACAAAAGAACTCTCAGTCCACTAATTCCTGGATCATTTAGACAAATTTTGTATCTCTAAAACAGTCCTATGGCAGCAGTTTGCTTAAAAAGTTCTCCTGTAGGTTTACCCGTAGGACTTCTCTCTTTGAGAGGAAATATAAGATACATGAAAAAGAGAGAGGAAGAAATAAATTAAAATGAATAAAAGCTATTTTCTACATTAAAAAAAGTAAATTATGTTTTTATAGGGAATTAATATTAATAGAAAATAAATGCCTAAGTGGTGATAAAAACTAGTGACATGCCATGGAAGCAAATTTGCATTAAAAGCCAGTTTTATCTAAATGATTAGCCAAAAAGAAAATATTTTGAGAAAAACAATCAAAATACCCAGAAGGAACAAAGGTTTGTGAGGCACAGGAAAACTTCAACATCAGTCAGTCTACAGTACAGTTATATTTATTCCTTTACATAATTTTGTTCCTTTCACCTTGCTTTCAATCATTCTTGGGTGAGTCTGTGAACACATTCAGCGCCTCAGTGAAGTCCACGAGATGCTGTGTAAACCTACAAGCATTGCCAGTGCACAAGTTCTACCAACTATTGCAGGGTCAGAGCCTTAGTACTTTGAAGAACCCCCTTTAGTTATACATAGTGCATGCAGACCGACTTGCGATGCAACTTTTTTATAAAGCTGTTTGTTCTTAAAGTAATACATACATGAAGATAGATTAAACTGTTCCAAAAGTTGTGCAGACTGAAAAAAGGGGTTTATTTATTAATACAAGTAGGTTGTTGTACCATTATCAAAACAGAACAGGCAACAATATCTTCCAGTACAAAACGTGACCAGCACTTCGAGGGAGGCAATTCTGCCACTCTACTCTGGTCTGGTGAGACCCCACCTGGAGTCCTGCATCCAGCTCTGGAGCCCTCAGCACAAGAAGGACATTGAGCTGTTGGAGCAGGTCTAGAGGAGGGCCACAAAAATGATCAGAGGGATGGAACACCTCTCCTATGAGGACAGGCTGAGAGAGTTGGGCTTGTTCAGCCTGGAGAAGAGAAGGCTCTGGGGACACCTTATAGCAGCCTTTCAGTACCTGAAGGGGGCCTACAAGCAAGTTGGAGAGGAACTTTTGACAAGGGCATGTGATGATAGGACAAGGGGTAACGGCTTCAAGCTGAAAGAAGGTAGATTTAGATAAGGTATAAGAAAGACACTCTTTACTGTAAAGGTGGTGAGGCACTGGAACAGGTTGCCCAGAGAAGTTGTGGATGCCCTGTCCCTGGCAGTGTTCAAGGCCAGGCTGGATGGGGCTTTGAGCAACCTGGTCTAGCGGAAGGTGTCCCTGCTCATGGCAAGGGGTTGAACCTACATGATCTTTAAGGTCCCTTCCAACCCAACCTATTCTATGATGCTATGTTTTAGATTTGTTTGGGCAGAGATTATTGAAAGAGTGAAATTTCCAAATGGTACTGAAATGTAATGCTGAGACTCCAAACTCTTTGGAGCACGTAAAGACCTTCACACCTATTCACAATATTTATTAACATATTTATACTTAATTATTGCTCTTTATTGTTTTTATGCTGTTTTTGCTTTTGTTATTGCTCAGTGATGATTCCCATCAATCTATGGCAACTGTAACTCAAATTAAATGAAAAAAATCCCAAACTTCTCACATCTCAGAATTAAGAAGTACAGAGATCTAGTATATGCAAATTAGTACAATTAAATCAGTAATGTTTAACAGTTTTCCATCCATGTCCACCAAATTTTGGAATGCTCCTGAAGTGATTAAGAAGCACTGTAGTTTAATAAGAGAAGGTTAATTTAACCTTGCAGGCATGTCCTTAATACCTGAAGAAATGCTGACTTAATCCACACAACACTTGTGTGAAATGAAAGACTTTTTGTTTCCTTTTTATAAAATTTTAGCCATGGATACTTGACGACTTCACCAATCAAGAAGAGATTATACTATCAGAACTAATAAGGTATTAAAATACCTCAATGAATAATGAAAATATTTAAGATTCCTTTTCCTTCTGTCCTTTGAAAACAAGTCATTTAACAGTTGCCATTTCCACAAGCAGATATATAAAAGCATACTGTTCTTAAACAACAGACTGAAGTCCTTTTCAAAATTTTGTATTGAGATGTGAGTTCAGAACATATTATTCCTCTCTAGACCTCTGAAGAACAAGAAAATGTCGGGGAGAAACTCTGCAAGTTTGCACACAGCATTGGTGGTAAAAGCAATCTACAGAAAAAGTCTGAACATTGGCACATGCAAATATGATACAATGGACCAAGTAAAGGTAAGGAAAAGCTAACATGTCTACCTTGGACCCTACAAAATCACTTCTGGAAAACTGATTTCTGTAAAATTTGCAGAGATTTCTGAATCCTCTTTGAATAAAATGAAAATAAGAATCTTTAACTTGACGTCCAGTGACGAACTGAAATTGCGAAAAGCTCTCAGTTTACACCTATGACGTCTCACTGTTCTGATAATTTTCAGTATGCCTCAGTATGCTTTGCAGCACCCCAGACTTACAAGATGGAGGACATCCTACTGAAAACTTCTAGCTAAATGTAGACAGAACTCTCACTAAGGAAATCTCCTAGTAGGTTTCTAAGCTGGTGTTGTATGTTTGGGGTGTATGGACAGTTTGACATTGATTTGGGCATTACGAGCTTCAGTCTGCTTTTTGGAGTTCTACCATCAGTAAGTACAGGTGAAGCAGAAATATGGAACAGCTATGTTTTTTTGTGTTCATATCATTATGACTTTTAAAATTGAATCCTAAAAAAATATTCTTTAATATATTATGCTTAACATTACTATTAAATTGCTAAACCAGTAAGTGCTTCTTCCCTTGGGTATGTATTAACAATTTGCTTTTTGCAGACAACTGCACAAATATGATTAGCTTTTGCAAATTGCTCCATTTTCTGTTACTGGTAAGTAATTTTTATATTATTTCAGCATAAACAGATGCTATTTTCCACTACATATTCAGCAGTAATGAGCTAATTCAATGTGTTAAAAACAACAAAAGATCTTCAAGAATGAGCTATTTGCTTCAATAGTCCAAGTTCCATTGAAATCTAGTTTGAAATCACCCATGATAGGAAGTTAAGAAATTACTCTGGAAGCCCTGTTGCAAAAGAAGAACCTTGGTTAGTTCATTTATTCAAATTCTGAATGTGTTCTACCTTCTTAACACGCATATTATTGATCAACTTCTTGCATATTGATTTAGAAGTTATTTTTAAGCGTAGCTAATATATTTCATTACTTTTCTCATAAAGAAACAACATTTTGGCAGGAGCTTTACAACTGTTTCAGTATTCACTCCTATGAATTCATTATACACCAAAATCTAGAAACAATGAAGCATTCTGTTTTCATTGCCCTTTGGAAATTGCAAGGACCTTTATTCTGAGGGGAAAAAAAAAAGACAGCAAGTATATTAAGTTTAGATTGTGTGGGTGAAATCCTGGCACCACTTAAGTCAACAGAAATATTGACATTTATTTCATGCTGGACTGGCTATTGAAAGCAAGCGCGATGCTCCACCTGGACTCAGTGAAAATAATTTAAAGATGGATGGAAAGCCTTTGACTGAGCCAACAAAAAAAAATGTACAGTATTACAGGAACACATAAGCTGCACAATAAAAGCCATGTTTTCACCACAAGAATGTATTATACACAACTTGGAATATGCTACTTGTCTACCCCCACTATAGCATTTGTCTGAGTAACTCTACATCATCTTGGATGGTGCTATGTACTCACGCTCAGCTGCTATTGGTATGTCATACTTACATACACTCTACAAAATACTGACTAAACGAAAATTTCACTCAAATGGAAATGACTCGGTTTGTTTCTCTGCTCTTTCTTTACTAGTTTCTCCTTAACACTGCTAGAGACAATGACACCATTTGAGCGATCTGCACAGGAATATTTTACTGTTTCTTCTATATTACAGCCAATCTGTTTGTGAAAGGGAGGTGTCTGTGTATATAGACATACAGCTACATGCACACCACAGGAAACCTGCCATCTCACCAGAAATATTACATTAGATGGAAAGGCTTCCAGTGTTGAGTACACTTGACATATATATCCAGCAGATATCCATCTATAAAGCTAACAAAGACTCTCACATTTTGGTCAGAGAGATATAATCCATTGCCCTGCTTTTTTTACTGGGTTGCAAATAATCTGTGCAGCAGTTTATGGACAGATATAAAGCCACAGCATATATCAGAAACACTACACAATGATATCTAGGGAATAAAACATCAGAAGTAAGCAGATAACCCTTAGAACTCTCAGTCTCAATTGAAACTGTGTGACTATCCTTCCATTTTAGAGTAATTTCCTATTTTTGATCCTGGAGCCAAATTACATCCGAGTCCATCCCATAATAAAAATGCAACCAAAATGTAATAAAAATAAATAGAACAATTCAATTGATCCCCCAAATAAATTACTTTACACTACAAATAATTTCAATAATGACAGTTATTCCAACATGAATGAATCTTAGACAGACCAAAAAAACAAGGACCCTACCTTAAAAGAACATTGAGGGTGCAAATTCAAACAATGGATATGGAAGCGTAATAGCAAACAGCAAATGTGATTGTAAAAGCAAGGACTTGCAGGAGCAGGTTGCTATGATCTACCAAGATATGATAAATATTGCCAGTGAGTCAGGTAAGTCTGCCTTAGAAGAACAGTTGACTCTCCCAGGGCATTCTCCTGGCTTTCAGAATTGCTGGTGGCCCTGATGGCTGGAACCATGTCACTCCCGTGCCTGTATGAGCCATTCTCTTCAGAGACTCGTGAGGCCCCCACCCCCAACTCTACATGAAGAGCCCCTGTGTGCCACCTACTCTGTCAGCCAAATCATAAACCAGACAACGATCGCCACTTAATGATACACACATTTACCAAGTAATAAGCATTTTGAACTGTACAGCAGTGTGACTGTACCTCAAAGAAGGGGTGAGAGCAGGATCTCAGGTACTATCCACAGCCCTGCTGATGACAGTGAACTTCGAGAAGTCGCTCTCTCCAAAGGAGATCCCAAAGGCCATCAGGACAGATGCATGAATGCCATGTGCAGTGTGTGACATCTGACAGCTTGCAGGACTCTTGCAAAACCATTTACAGAGGAATAAGACAACTAGACCCAGCTCAGGACAACTGGCTTTAGCATCCAGAGTCCTACCAAGTGCAGACAAGATTTAACTTCTAGCTCTTTCCAATACTTTCTCTTCATAGAGGGTTGAGGCTTTAATCCTTAATTCATTACTTCTTCGCTTTCACTTTACGGATACAGTTTCAGCGCCAACATTTTTGCCCTTCAGTCTCCTAAAAAATACACTTTATTGCATTCCAAATACAAACCAGATATTTACTTCCAGCTGAGAGTTTTAAGATATAGTAGCAACTTCAGGCTTACACACAGTAAATCTAACAGGCTTCTTCAGGCAGACAGCTGGCCAGGAATATAATCGGGAGCCTTCAGGCTAAGCCAAAGGCTTTACCCTTCCAAATATGGTAGGAGGACAAGCAGTTGTCTGCTAAAGATGGATTACATCTATAGCCGAACCGTTTATTTCATCAAGGCAAACACGCCTTTCCGTCAGTCAAATATAAGTCTATGACTTCTGCAGGTTCAGCAATATGGGTCTGAACCCCCTGATATTTTATAGAAGAGAGCCTCTAACTTCTTTACCTGATCAGACAGACCACATCATAGGCCCTGATGTCCTGACTGCACAACTTATTACCCCAGGAGCAGCAACAGAATTTATTGTCTACATGAATCTTCACTCCACATGGCTGTACAGTCCCCTCTCCTTCACCCCATTTAAATCAGTCACATCTCTAGAAAGGGGTGGATTGCCCTGTTGTTCATTAAACAAGCAGAAATTAAGGATAACCTTGTCACGCAGAATTGGTAGCTTTAATAAGTAAGCCTGAATACGTGGTTATTTACAGTGAAAGAATTTCAGAAAATAACTTGAGAGTTGATGCTAATGATAAGATCATCATCCTGTTGATTTATCTTTTGTGGTGCTGATAAGAGAACTAGGAGAATTATGCTTTTCCCCAGCTGAAGTGCCTCAAGGACCAACCCATCCCTTATCAGTCTGAAAATGCACCTTTGCATACACCAGAACAGCTTGCAGCGAAATGGTAAAGGCCCCCGCCTTGTCCCAAACGCAATTCATGTTGCTATAAACAGCATACTGAAACACAATGAGCCTCTGTTAGGCCTCCAGCCAAGCAAAATCCTAGCTTCTTAGCTACATTTCCAACCCATCAGTTTATTATAAATACAAGCACTCAGTTAAAAATGCATATTTAGTGTTGGTGGCACCTCTTTTTATAGAAAAAAGGAGTCCTGCTGCAAAACACACAGGTTTTTGTGACTGCAACAGCAAACAATTTCAAGCCTTGAATTAAAATTCGTAGTCCAATTACTGTAAGTGACCATACCTCCTCACTGTGAACCAATCTCTTAGTCCTCTGTTACCTGTTTCATGTCAGGAGCAGCCATAATATATCACCAAGCTGATTTCATGAGGACAATGGTGGGGGTGGAGGGAAGCACATTGAGGGGGAAAAGTAGGTAAATATTTTCAGTCTTCATTTTCCATTCAGGGAAATCAGAAATCAGCATCTTTTGGATTTTCTGAGAGAGATAACATGTAATCTCTGTTAATTTTAAAAATCCAGATTTAAAGCAGCCACGTATTTAAACTATTCTAGAAATGCTTCTGTCATTCCTTATTGCAAATACCAGAAAAGAGCTAACTGATAGACTTCAGCTGTCTTGCCTTTTTATAGGCTTAAGTAGTGAGGGGGAAAAAAAAGATTAATTAAGGCTGACTTTAGAGAAGATCTGAATCCTAAGTAACCCCAGCTGAAGAATGTTAGGATGACAAATCTCCTCCTAGTTGAAAAACAAGACTTGCACTGGCCAGAATAATGTATTTCAGGATTCTGTCTTCAAGCCTTCTACTCTCTAGACTTGGATACACTCTCTTTGGGATGACTTTTCCTTTTCTCTCCATCTATATCTTTATGATGATTCAGCATAAATAGCTCCCGGATGGCTCTAATTTTTCTCCTATTCTTTACTCTGCCATCTGAAATTTTTCATTTCTCAAATCACCTCTTTCCTGTCACTACAGCTCAAATGTTAATCACAAACTACGACAGACTCATAGTCTCCTTTCTTTCCACATATTGATCTCCTACTCTGCATCATCACACTTGTTATCCAGTATTGTTCATTTGTCTCTTCTCTTACATAGCTTTTCTCCCTCTGCATGCCTTAGAACAACAGACCCACTCCAATCACTTATTCCATAAACTACGAGTTCTGAAAATACATTTATTCTTATATACCCTCAGTTATTTTTTACAGGCTTGACTTCAACTGTTCTAATATGTTATCTAATAAGTTGAAACATATTCCAACTCGTTGTCAAACCCTGCCTCTTTCAAAAAAACTTAAAAATGGGTTTCGGAATGTATTTTTCCATTAATTCATTTGCCGATCCCCTGCTGCTCTTCCTACCTCATATTCTTGTTTCATTTCCGATTTACCAGAAAATAAGCTCTGTAGAGAAAGGATCTCATCTAACACATCTGTAAAGCATTGTATACTGCACAGATATTCAGCTGCAGGCCCCTTGTATAAATGAGCCATAGTATTCTCCAGGTTCTAAGTAAATTACTGATTAAACATTACCTCTACTATTTTTAAGATCATTATTGCACAATAATTCAGACCATACCAATAACACGCTTCTTGAGAAATAACTTCCAGTGTATCTTGTGACTAATGGTTGTTTATCTGTATCAATGGACAGTCATCAAGAAACATGACAAAAATATTGAGCCCATTTTCTCTTGGGACCTTACCTTTGGTTCTGGATGAAGTAGCGGTAGTAGTGGACTGATGTGTGCAACTAAACAGCCACCACAGCCACAGCTGAATATTCAACCTCAAAATGGTCACAAGTGATAGAAAAATCATTCAATAAGAGTCATCAGAGCAAATGTCTACTTTTTTAGTGCTACCTTTTTGAAAAGATTGATTTGCCGTTGATTAATTTCACACATTTTCTAAGGGTTTGGGAGAGAGAATAAACCAGTTCAGAACTTGCTTTCATAGTTTAGGCAAGATCTTTTTCAATAAGTATCCTGGTTTTGGTTAAAACAGAACCAGTTCTCTGTTAGTGAATCTTCCTCACAGCTAAGTTATAAGTAACTGCATTTTTCTGAAGTTGGCTGCATCTTTTATGGACAGTGTCCACTCCAACTAGTGTTTCTAGCTATACTGAGCTAATGGTAGGAACGGAATGCAGAAAAAGGCCCATGTTTATAATTATTACTATGGCAGCCAAGGTCACTGACAGACCTTTTAGGTCCCGCAAGTGAGGAGTCGTAAAGGGTCACACTTGCGGGGGAGGGGCGGACAGAACAGGTGACCTAATATTGCCCAACATGATACTCCATGCCATGCACGTCCTACTCAGTTTAAAACTGGGGGATCATCAGGGTCTTGTTCTCTTCATCCATGGCCAGCTTCTGAAGAGGAACCTGCTCATTGTCCTGCCTGCAATTCTGATCCAGATTCCGATCCGTGCATTCCTGAGTCCGCTTCCTGTCTGCTGCTGAGTCCATTCCAGGACTTCCTGGTGCTGCCTGGCAGCTGCTGGTGGGACACCAGCTCCCGCGGCACCCAGCACTGGGAAACTCAGTATTGATTTTGTATATTTTGCCTTATTTCTCTCCTTATTAGTATTATTACTGTTATTAGTAAAGCTGTTTAAATACTCAACTTGTAAGTCTCTCTGTCTTCTCCTTCTTTTTCTCTTCCCATGGTG
>Ga0065711_1032859_pt1 | contig 26546 bp, 14 predicted proteins | sample Hoacrofraction12_FD_59098 | JGI IMG/M metagenome (GOLD analysis project Ga0065711, IMG submission 59098) | Hoatzin crop microbial communities from Cojedes, Venezuela - Epithelial fraction 12 v2 (version 2) | ecosystem: Host-associated > Birds > Digestive system > Esophagus > Crop | place... | reverse complement strand
ATTTTTTTTTTTTTTTTTTTTTTTTTTTTTTTTTTTACGATATTTAAGAAATTATGATCTTAGGATCCAAGCCTGCTAATGAAATCTAGCAGGTTTTCCATAGGTTCACTGGGATGTTTTACACCTATCTTCCCAAACAGTTGTTTTCCTAATTCTTCAGCAAAAAGAATGCTCCCCTTGTGCACTTTATAGCTTTTCAGGTAGGAAGTATGTATCTTTCATTCCCCTAACATCCTTTTAGTTTCCTCTCCCTCACTCATACCCATCTTCACTCAATAAATCCTCATTACTCAATGACTTTCTCTCTTTTTTCTGGAGAAATATTTTTGTGGTCATGTTAGTGTTCTAAGGACAGCTCTCAGCCTGAAACAACAGCAAGATTTCTGTAAGCAAACATTACTGCACCAGTTAAGGTTGGGGGGGGATTCAGCCATAACTCTCAGGAAGTAACTAAGAAGCCCATTCATGATGCTTGGCTATTTCCCTGACCACAGCTCTCTCTTTGGACATCTGCACTACCAAATTAACAGGTTGAATAACCATGCTGTTGAAAAAACTTAACGTGTTTAATTTATTAAACATATTTTTACAAATGTCTATAAATAGAGCAATTCAAGTGTTCAAGAAGGATTTAAAGAAAATTGCAATTAGTTCCTGGAATTACAGGAGGAAAAACTGAGCCATTTGAGTATCAGGGTCACATTATCCTTTCTATAAGATGAACAGCCTCATAGCATTCATAATTTAAAGAACAGCTGAGATTTAAGAAGTCACAGTAAATGTCTTCAATAGTCTTGCATGGAAGATCTCACTTCCTAATCCTTTTGGCGCTGGGATATATGGGTAGAACTGCAAACAGGTATATTTAGAAACACATAAATTTAGGACAAAAAAGAAGGCTCAAGGTCAAGCTAGACACCAAAATTAGAATAAGGTCAAGCAGAGATTTCATAGAATGACAGCAACGAGGTCTTGCACAGTTCTTTTGTCCAGAGATCAGCTATGCTAACATGGAAACCCCAAGATAGCTCTGAGCCTGCAAACCTGCCTGTAACTTCTACTTTGGTATGGATAGATCCCAAACTGTACAAGATTAGATCCAGTCCAGATATTAGTCATATTTTGTAGACATTTCCAAAATGACTGCCTTGAAATGATAGATCAGAAAACCCATGGTAGTTGTAAAACAGACTTCTGTGGCTGGTATCACAAATTCCTCATCACAAAAATACCACGGCTTACTTTAAATGTGCACAATACAAACACCCAATGGGTCCTTCCCCAGAGATTACTACCTTTGGTTGGTACATCTAACAAACTTTAAGTTTTACTCCGATATAGTAAACCAGAATAGTGACTGGGCTCTCCAAACCTTTAAAGTCCCCACTGGTAGGATGGTCCTATGTCACTCAATGAAAGCATTTGCATTACTCAGTCTTACGCACCACATTTAACCAACGGAGATCATATGCTTCTACAAGTCAATGAGGACAGACCAGCTCCTACAAAGGCAGGAATCCGTGACATCCAAAATGAACTCACAATCTGAAATTACCCTTCGGTACAATCTCATGGTCACCCTTTTTCAGAGATGCAAAGGGTACAGAGGAAGAGCAGCAAGGTACCTGTCCTTGCTGTCACCCTCCAGCAGTGACACCGACTTCCTGTCCCAGCCCCCATTTGTGGCTTACCAGTCTAGCAGATCTAGGCACGCTTTAATTTATCATAAGGTCATTCAGGACTCTGCCGCATGCCCTTAACTTCTTATCACTGACAGGAAGATATACAGAACTTTTTACAGCCCTGAAAGATATACGAATATCATTAAAATGAACATAGCATTAGATGTTTTACTAGAATAGCAGAGGGGAAAAAATGAGCTCTTACTGTTTAATCAGCCCATTTAACAGTTTGGATTTGTTTTATTATTCTAATTTTACTACTCTAATTTTATGAACATTTACCCTAACCCTCAGCTTGTTCAGACTCCTCCTCGAGTCCCAATTCCTATCTGTTTGCTTAATACTTGAGGGATTAAGCCAGTGAGACTTAAACAATTTACTGCAGCTCTTTAAAAGGTTACTTTTCAGTTTTACTAGTGCCTTACACACTTGATAGACCAGGAAGCACTCGCTTCTAAAGCTTGCCCCCATGTCCTGACACATTACTACAGCAGGCGAGTGAATTTACCCAAAAAGAGGTTTTACAGAATTCAAATCACGGGCTGCAGTGTTTCCCAGATCAAGGTTGCAGGTCTGCTACAACTTCAGTGTACTGACAAGTTGTCAAAGATCCTTTGTCACAGAGGACGAGCACGGAACAGTTGGTGTGAAGGATGCGAGAATGAAATTGTAAATTGAGGCTACGCAAACTGAAGAGAAATGTTTAAGTTCAGGCATCCTTCTTTAAAGTGCCCCTGACCTGGTGGAGAGTTAGAGCTTGGAAAAAAAGGTGATGGAGCAGACTGTACAAGGCTGCGACACACAGAGCATGCCACTTGGGCCCGACTGCCTGTGTTAAACTCTACAAAGCCATGAATGCCCATGAACTGGAAGTGTAAGGTAATACCAGTATGATATAGTGTATTTGTGCATTCTATGCTTTGATATAGGTAGCTATGCGAGATACAAATTAGCTGAGTACCAGAACTTCTGCATAGTCACATACGATTCACTCACCAGAGCTCAGCTAACTGCAGGTAATGGAAGTCAATCAGGTTAACTCCTACCCTGCATTCTCCTAACCCATCAGTCATATACACAGACTGAAATGCAAACGTGCTAAACTGAAACTAAAAAAAAAAAAGTCATTGATGACACCAGAATATTTGGAACAAAACTTCAGACTTCCATTTGTTCTGTTTTCTCATATTCCTGCATTTAAAATTTATGTTTTGCTTCATGTATTGGAAATGTAACAAAAGCAGTTAACAACATGATGTTAAGCTTGATTTGTGAACTGTTTGAGAAAAATCAGAATCTGTCCAGCCCATTACTGAAACTGAAATTGTACCAGCAGAATTCCAGCACTTTTGAATAACTGAATCTAGATCTGTTCATTACAGTAACCTTCAGGGAACTATAATGCAGATCCATGACACCAGCAGGTATAATAGGGACAAAAATGTGAATTTGACAGATATTCACAGAATTTTTCAATGCTAAATTGCATTTTGCTTACAGACATTAAGTATGCACTCTTTACATCTCCTTACACAGAAAGTCATTAACTTTATCTCATGTTACACATAACATGAGAAAGTGACATAGCTAAAATATATATATATATATATATATATATGAGTGGTTTTGGACATGTGAGGGTGACAGCTGGAGTGGAAGCCTCCTCTGTGCCACCTCCAGGTACAGGGTTCTGAACGGATCTCCATTTTCTAGTCCTGTATGCTTGTAACAGACTTTTAAAATCTTGCTGTCTAGTTCCAACTCTCACGTTACTTAAGATGTTTCTAAAAATATGACACTAAATTGGAGGGAAAAAAAAGTTTACAGGCAGGAATACTTGTTCTCATGTTCTATTACACCTTAACCAAATGACTGCATGTCTTAATCCCTCTCTATCTTGACTCCTTCCAGGATGAAATCAGACCTTTTTTGAAAGGGATAGTAACATTTCAATTGATGTGGGAGGAGGGTGGCAGGGGAAGAACACATGGGTATCACGTCTTGTATCCTCTCTTGCTTTTCTAGTCCATCATTAGGGTGGAAGAAGAGACTTGAGAAATGGCCGTGGCTGTGTTTTCTGTGGGCAGCTATAGCAGACCTGTGAAAACAACAAAATACCATCCTAGCTTTGTAAGCAAGTGATGCTACATTTGCAGGTGAATTTGGTCTTTTAGTAAATTTGGCAGACCATGCAATATTGTCCAACTAGAAAGTTGCCCGCGTTTCTGAACTTTGAAACAACTGCTCTGTCATTTCTATTATGTAATAAAAACGCGAGCAGTTTTTACTAGTTATGGCTTTCCATTATTTATAGCTTCATGTCCCTTTTGGGAAATGCCATCCCAAAATTAAACTTAATTTTAGTCTCCAAAATTAGGCGAGTCCTATGACTCAGTGGAGGAGAGAATGTTACACACGCACTCTTCTAAATGGGGCGGGCAGTTTAGTCTATTCAAATTCATTAGAGACTGAGTCATGATTGTGAAACTGAATTTACCCAGGACAATAACCTTCAAGTGAAAATAAGTACAACAGCGAGCCAGTTCTCATTTCAACAAGATGTCAGGCATCCTCCAAGCTTTAACTGCACTAATCCCTTAAAGTTCCTGCCTGGCAGGATTTAGGCTGACTCCTCTACTTTCATATATTAGAACTTTAGCACATACGATACTTGCAAAAAAATGTCACATGAAATTGGTATTTGGCTGCCTGGAGTGTTTAGTCTGTATAACTTCATTATCAAGACACTAAGATTTCATTCCCAAACTAGTTAAGGAGTAAAATTAGAAAGGGACCACATACAAAAATAACACGAGTAAGTGGAAACAGCTGAAGTAACTCTCTCTGCACACAGCAGAGTCTAATAATAATTTATTAAAACAAAATGTTAAATGTCAGTTGAAGATCTAAGGCTAAAGTGAAATATTGAGAGTACTATTTCAAGAACAAGAAGCCTTGAGTACATCACTCTTGATCACAGATTATTGACTGTTGCTGAAATAAAAAAATAGCTCAAAGAAACTGTTGTCTGTCAACAGCTTCTCGGTTTGGCAGGAGATAGGTGCAACCTGCTATGTGAGGGCATGGTTTGACTAGTTGCTCAGTTCTCACAGGCTGAATGCAAGAGAGTCGGACTCCTTCTCAGCTCTAACTTTGAAAAGTACTGAGTGAAAAGGATAACTTTAATGGTGGAGGATTTCCATCAGTGTGGGTTAGAAGTAACGATGCCGGAGACAGGTTAGTGCAGCTTCAAACTTTGACAGCGACTGCAGAATGTCAAGCACTTGCTTTCTGTTCTTTCCTGGTTGAGTGGCTGAGCAGTGTGCAGTATTTATGTACACTCAGGTGGTTCCGAATTTAATTTTGTCCCTAATGTACATAATTAACAATTAATACTGATGCTTCACAATTCATTTAAGCGTACAGCAGTCCTCAGTTTCTCAGAGTGGCAGTTATGTTCCAACTCAATTGGGACTCTCCCTAAATCTATCCTCTAATAGCTTGCTTAATTTTATTTTTGTATTCCACAGTCCTTGATAACAGCAAACTAATTTCTATAACTCTGTTTGATGAAAATGTGCTGATGGAACTCATATTTCACTTCATTGACTGTAATGAGCTATTTCATCAAACTGTCCATGTGACACTATTCTAGAGAAAATGATAAATTTACTAATTTATTCACTAGAAATTCCATTGGAAGTTTTAAAAGGAAAAGAAAAGAGCTATGAAGTGAGTTACATTAGACTTCCACCAAATTATATGTTAGGGTCTACATGAAACAAAAGCACTGACTACTGCTACACTTAATGGAGTGTAAACATTAAGTATGTGTTGATTAATTACTAGGTTGGCTGAAACTCGGCAGAACAAAAACCACGTACCACGATGCAGGTTATCCTTTGCAAACATTTTCTAGCGTTGCCTACTTGTCACATATGGCACTGCTACCATTAGAAATCAGAATTTCATTCATACAATTCCTCCCCGTCCATGAAGCCTCTCACCCATGTTATGCATGCAGATTTGGATAAATTCAGCAGCTGACAACCAAGCTCTTTGATTGTACCAAGTCTTCCTAATCAAGTTTTGCAGTACTAAGTGGCACGGAAATGCTTCCTCCAAACATAATTTTTCCAAAGATTATTTGTACTATCTCCTTCTTAAAAGGAGGTAACTACACTGTTGTGTAGGATGAAACCATATTTTGGGAGAGCAGTAGGGAGTATCTAATTAGACTATTCATCTCGAGTTAATATCAGGCCTGAAAATAGAGACAGTATCACACGGCCTGCCTGGCTTATTTTAATTAGATGTCCTCCACCTGCCATTACAGCTATGAAGTTATGATCCATGGATTTGATTGCTCCACCACATAGTATCCTGAAACCCAGGCATTAACCTGGAGAGCATACCAAGGGGAAAACCACAAAACCAGCCAGGGACAATTACTGACATTCTTCCTTGCTTCCCATTTCATACCTATGCGGGGGCTTTCTTCATCTGTACTCAAACCGGTAGCACACTCCACCTGCAATATTAACTTCCTTCACTTGTTTATTGTGGAAAGGAATTTCGTAGGAGGTTAAATAATAATTTTAAAAAACACTTTCTTTTAGTTACCTTCAAAGAAGTCCAAAAGCAGTAACAAAGTTGGAAATAAAATAATACTTCATATCATAGAAGACTAATTTACTGGACCTTTTTGGTCCACATAGATTAGGGGAAGCCATTTTAAATAGGGAAGTGTGGCAGGTGCTTTTTGTTTCTCTTAGTTAAGTAGATTTAAAAAACCAAGACTGTCACTTTCAAAAACTGCTTTCTTTGCCACACTAGTCTGCTTGAAGGAAAATATGTCTGGAAGACTAAAATCCAAACCAGATGATTGCATAAAGAGCCCAAAAAACTATTTGCATGACATATCTTGCATTCACTTAAGGATGTTCCACTCACACATAAATAGAAAACTGCCACAGGTAGACAGCAAGAGGGCTTGTCCTTTCCCTCAGAACCTGAACATTTTACGACACCCCGTTCCCTGCCAAAGCCGACAACAGCCTGCTGATGGCAGTGACTGAGAAGCAATCATCTCGCTACTGCACAAAGGATGCCTTCTCAGGGTATGTTACAAGGAAAATCTGCTCATTTCACACTGTTTAAATCAAACCAGAATCAAAGCAATCCAGTGACTTATTAATGATGTAATTAACTGGCAATCAGTAAATTATACATCCAGGATCAGTACTGGGGATACAACACATAAACCACAGTATTAGAACTTTCCAAAATGTTAATAATTACCCATAAATTTCTAAGCATGCTATAACTAATCCCAAGAGCTACAGCCCCTCCCCACATCCGCAGTTACACGCACACGCCACATTCTCGCAGGGCTCGAGGGCAACGAGCCCTCAACACTCTCTTCTTGGAGTTCAGATTCCCCTACTTGCACCCACATCTTGCTGGAAACATGGGTGCTCTCGCCTTGCGTGTACACATGCTGCCCTCTACAAATGCCTGTGTGGCTGAGAAAGCACCCCACAAGTTCACATGCACAGATCCTTACTGTTTTCACCCTGTCCTGCAAGTGCGGTGGCCGGACTGCTCCAATGGGGAGGATGCTCTGCTATCCCTAGGCAGACGTCACCATGCCCGTGAGTGACTTGTGGCAGTATCAAACTAGGGTTTGTGGTTTTGTTCTGTTACCACTTCTCTCTCTCCTCCTGACACAAATCTATATATTTCTTTTATACTTCTTTTCAAGCTGACTCATCCATTTATTTCAAGTTTCCTGGTTAGAGGGAGGGCCATGTGGGTACCCCAATGAGGTTATACCAACAGGTACTGGCGGGGAAGGAGGATGCTGAAGGCAGTGAAGAAACTCTTCCTGAGAGGAAGGATACATCCCTGAGAGGGACATATTTCTACCCTTATGCATCTAAACAGCATCTGGTCAGAAAGAGCTCACACTCCATCAGTGTAAAGTACGGGGCAAGCTCACTGCTGATGGTACCTGACCAAGAAGATGGTGACTTACATTGCTATCAAACTGCCTGCTGGACTGTGCTCTCCTGGCTTGGACTGCGCCTCTGGGGAAGTGCCATTTACCCTCCTGCTCTAGCTCCAGTTTTAATTAGTCCTCATATTGTTATAATATTTAGACACATGAATGATCAGAATCTTGTGCTAAGGTAGTTAGTCCTCAGGAATCTGACTTCCACAGATCCTCTAGAAGTTCAAACTGTGTTTTAAAAGTAGGTAAACACTGAGGAATGGAAGCTGCTCTCTTTTCATGAGAGGAAGTATGCCACTCTCTAATTAAGTTATATAATTATGTAAGTCCTGAGCACATCAAGTGCCATCAGAGTCTTCCTAAGAGATTTCTGTGTAATAGGCCGATTAGTAGCCCCTAGATCCCTATCCTGGAATTTGAAAACAGTGAGAAGATCCAAGAAAGATCGATTTTGATGCTATTAGTAAAACAGGCCACAGTCATCTTCATGCACAACCATCAGTAACCTTTATGCTGGTGATACTCATACAATATCTGTCTGAGGAGAAAAGTTCAGTCTCAGCAGGCTTTTCATAAAGCATAATTAGATTAAACTGTCCCTGGTAAATCTGCAGTCTCCAGAATGCCACTGTATGGTTATTTATCGAACATACATAAAATTATATTTTCCAGGTTAAGTAAAGGTGGCCCATTCACCTAAGTAAAGACCAGTAATTAACATCTTTTGGCAGGATATATAACTTGTCATGATTATGAGCCTATTGTCATAGCTACACACTATCACCATCCCAGCTATCAATGAAATACCACCTGACCATCTCAGACACTTAACGGGGTCTGGCTCCCACCTAAGATAGACATAATAGAAATAATCAGTTTCTTTACAATTCATTAGTTTACACAAACATAGTAATTCATTTGGATATTAAAATAGTCCAAGTTTGACTAGCAAATACATGCACAATGTCCACTGAAGTACATAGTACTCGATTTGATGTATGACAAGCGACCTTTTCGTGTTGGGAACTTGAGGGTCCTAAATCCACTAATAGTTCGTAATTGCCTTGATACCACTTCCCACTTGCATCAGGCAGAAATCCTAACAATTTAATACTAGTGGCATTCGTCAATTCTTTGACTTAGACATTAAGATGTTGATATTTCCAGAGTTTCTCAGCCACTACATCCATCAAAGATGTAGGTTTGCTCTCATACCTCACCATGATGCCCACTACAAAGGCTTGATCTCCTTTAACAAATACCACGTCTGGTTTATATAATAAATTTTTTCATCTTTCAGCAGCAGCTCTCGGAATAACACCCATTCTTTCTTTTTGGCCTCACTCACCAATAATTCACAGAGTTGATTGTCTCTCTTAATCCTAGCATCTTGTACTGCAGGGTAGTACCCAATATTGTGGGAGCAGGTGTCATTCTCTACCTGGCAATGGCGACATGATTTGAGTCTCGTCTGCCCCTTGCCAGAAATTCTCTCATGGGGTAGATGTTAGATCTTAGCTGTAGTGCCGTGATGAGCCTTCTGTAATGTTCAATTGTTATTGACTTTATCCTTCTCAAAGCTGGAAATTCCACAGCCCTGGGATAACAACTTGGTGCAATTCACTAATTCCTGTTTCCGGCAGTTACAGGGTCTCAGATAAAATGATCTTTGGAGCGTGTATCTCCTATGCCAATACTTTTTCCTCCCCACCTGATTTCTCAGATATCACCATGACCAGTTTCAGGTCCCAGACAGATGGAATCTTATCTTTGTTTTGTCCTGCTGCAATCAACAATTTTCCAAATTCTTTCTCAATGCCCTCCTGACAAACCACTGAACCACTGCTCTTATTGTATCACCTGAAGACTATGCAATTCTGTATATTCCTCTAGCTTGTACACTAGGGACCAATCCCAAGAGGTAATACCCAGTCCTCCATCCTGAGTGCTGGAATACAGGATAGCATCACAGGTACTAGATGCAACCATTCCTTGATGGCTGAACGAATTTCCAAATCAAGGGTTTCTACATATATGGCTTCCACGTCAGCCTGATCTGCTAGGTAAATCAATCACAGGGTAGTATATCCTTTCAAGATGTCAACTTTCTGAAGCTGTTTCAGTAAAGCCTTCCCAATTCATTGTAACAACACTTGTAATTTTTCCAGTAGTCTCGGTTTCTATACTCCAGTCCATGGGTCAATACATTAGCCCAGGTACTTCTCAGTGCTACCAGGTTCAATCATATTGAGGGGTGTGCCATTAAGCATCCATGGAGGACAGTCGCTGATCGTATGCAAGTCCTTTGTAGGCTGGATGCAAAAGCCATGGCACTTTTCCCCCCCTGTATCCTGAGGCCAGTCAGATCACAAAAGACCTCCAAAGTTTCAACATTTGTCTGCATGCCTTCCCATGATCCACTCAACAGTAGCAAGACATTTGCAAAAGCCACAGCTGTTATATTTTTCGCACAGTGCTGAAATCCACTTCCTTCTTCCTCCAACTTACACAACAAGGGGTCCACAGATAAGTTAAATAATAGTAGACACTGGATTACCCTGTTTCACACTGATCTAAATCCCAATAGGATCCAACTTTTCATTCTTCAGGTCAATATGAGTACTGATGTTATGATACAACCTTGTAATCGGCGCAATAATGTGATTGTCCACACCCTTCTGTTTAAGGGCCATGATGATATGAGAATGGCTCACGGTGTCAAACGCTTTTGCTAAATCAATGAAGACTACCCCCAGGGGTCAATGTTCCTTTTCTGCATTTCAAACTAACAGCTGTAATAATTTCAAATTTTCTGCACATCCTGAAGACCTTATAAACCCTCTTTGTGGTAGATTAACCGGACGTGCCTTAGCTTTGCTGCTAAGATCCTTGAGAAGAACTCAAAAATGGTTGGTCTGATGGTAATTGGTCACCAATTATTGATGTCATTCTGATGCTCTGGTATGGCCGATTTTGATATTAACCCAGTCCAACATTTTCTTATCACATTCAGTATGGTATCACATACCAACCACAGACTGAACAATTCCATTAAATGGGTATGCTAAGGATCAATCTTATTAAGATCCCTCAAACTAAGGCTATCCAGTCCTGGTGCTGTGATTTTCCTCATCCCTTTGATGTTTTTAGAAATTCCTTTTGCTGTGATCATGGTTTCAAATACCAAGTTGTCTGCTTGTCCAACGGTTCTGAAAGCATCCAGGCCCTTCAGTGCTCTCTTAAGAGAGCCATAGTTACTCCCATCATGTCTTTGTTCCAGTCCCATTTTAGTCTTTTTTCTATCATATGGATTGATCTAGCAACCATTTAGCAAGATGAATATAGTACTGGCATAATCGGGGACACACACACACACGTTTCCTTTGTCATGAAAAGGAACACCTCTAGCTCAGGCCAGATTGTCTGACAGCAGTTTGTCTGCAGAGCATGAAGGTAACTAGCAGAAGCAAGGGGCCTCTGAAAGTCATTTTTGTGCTCCATGCTGTGGCAGGGGAGCAAAAGACACAAACTAACAGAGACATTAAAGACAATTTGGTCCTATTCAAAGATCTGAGTCCAGAGGCTGTTACTATAAAATGCTACTGTAGGAGTTTTTTCCCTAGTGGAGCCACAGTCCTGATAACAGTAAACAGAGCGGGAACGCAGCAGAAAGATCATAAGCCTCCCAGCTCGACACAATCAATATTAAATATTTGATCAAGTCTATTAAAACGGATATCAGTGCCAGTCTTCAAGGAAAACAAAAGCAAAAGTCATCTAACAGAAAAGACTTGTACAATAGTTTTCAGAACCTGACTCTGTAAGCAGAATAACCAAGCACTGGAGACAGCAAACTAGCTAAGTCTTTCCTGTTTCCCAGCGAAATTACCAGCATTCAATTCTATACTGAAATACCTTGTTTCGTATGAATTGGAACACAATTCACACACCACAGAACTTATTTCAAGTTAAAAGTCATCATAAAACACATTTTTTCTATGAGGTGATGAATTCTACAAACACTAAAATCTGCCTATTTCTGCAAACATGTGATTCAGCTGGAATTTCAAATCTAAGCCCCAGTTTCTAACATGATGTCAAAAAACTCCTGACCAGCCACCTTGAGAATAAAATCTGCTTATGCACGGATTCAGCTGCACTCTCGCTTTGAGCTGGCACAAACCGTTCATCGGGTAGTTCAAACAAAGTTTGCAAGCCCAACAAAACAGGCTATTTCATCAGCTCAGAAGAAAGTCGTGTTGACATGGCAGACCATGTGACAGTATAACTTCTTTCAGTCCTGTTTGTATAGAAAAGATCAAAACACTTGTTGCAGTGCTCGGAAGCCAGCTACAACTTGCACGTTTGATATCTGTACGGAAAATATGAACAAATGAAGTTTTAGGAATGTTCCTAAAAATGCCAGGTTTTCTTTCAGAACTGAGAGGGAAATACTGAAGCACCATTTTGGACATCTAATTTGAGTCACATTAACCACTTCAGCAACTTTTAGGGCTCAGAAAGAATGAAAATTAGCCGCATTTAATAGCGGCACAATTTCTCTGGCAATTTCTGTCTTGCCAATACAACCTTAACAACACGCAAGTTTCTAACCAGATTCAGGTGACACTTCACTGGTACAGAAGGCAATTTCTTGCACTTTATCATTATTTGGTGATGGACACTCAACAACCTGACTAATCTGAAGTGTATTAGAGAAGCAATAAAATGTTCTAAGGAATAAAGTAGGTGTTCAAAGTTCTTTGATACATTATATTAATTTAAAGGCAAATCATTTAAAAGGTGCAAGTCTTCTTGATGGGCATATAAAAAGGTTTGTTACATAGACATTTCTCCCATTATTCACTTTCAGAGTTCATTTACCTTTGATTCATTTATTAATTCAAGCAGGCTTCATTGTTGTCAGAAAAGGGAAAAACACACTATTTCATATCCTTTGGCACATTTACGTTGGATTAGCAAATAAAAAGACAGGATATAGAAGAACAATTAATAACCCCAAAAAAGCAGCATACTTCACCTATATTTCTCATTTCTCAGTCTCCTCCATTATTTCTATCCTAACAATGATACAGCTAAGGGCTGAATCCAGAAGGCTTCAGAAGAGAGAGCTTCCACTCCATTCAGGGGTAAGGTGAATGTTTGTAACTGGCCCTAACTATTCCAGTGACAATTATGTTCCAGTAGACAGTGAACAACTTTCAACAAATCAGTACATTAATTGAAATTCAAGGAGACTTTTTTGCAGTGCAAGCCAGCAAGAGTTTTGCCTTATTTCCTGTATAAACAAACAGAAGGTAGGAAACTGAATTAACTGCTCTTAAGGAGGAAAGAACTAAGCAAGGCTCTGAATACTTATCAGCTAGATGAAGGAAGGAGCAGTAGGGAATAAAAAGCAAGCAATAAAAATTGTCTCAGTTACAACTGGCTGGCTTACATACACCTAGAGCAGTACTAGAAAAAGTCGGGGAGGCTTTCTGGACTTGATCCTTAAAGTCTAGATATTTTGATTTACAGGTAGCATCATATAATTTCTTTTTTTTTCAGACCTAAGGAGCTCCACTTCAAGGCACCCAGAGAGCTTTCTTTGCCCTAATACCATAAGCACTCTGTTCCAAAACCTGCTTGCAACAACAGTCAAAAGCCTTCTAAAGTCTAAGCCTACTTTTCCTTGAGGTCAGATCTTACTCATTTACCTTTATATCAAGGTTAGCACTCACCTTCCTTTTTCCTTTTTGTTTGTTTTTTTTTTCCTCTAAGGTACAATTCTGGATTCAGAAACTTTGTGTCTACATCCTGTTTGCTCTACTGAACTAGAACACGAGGTTCTCTGAAATACAGAAGTCGTTATCTTGGTAACAGCTGACCACAAACAATGTAACGGCATCAAGGTGGTATTACAGCTGAGGCAATTAGTTAGCCCTGCTGAGAAACACCACTCATTAGCCCAGGAATTCAGTTAACACACCCATCCTGCCTGAGACAGGCTCTGATCGTTGGCAAAGTTTTAGGGAGAGATACAAAACAGGTGTGATCCTCTACTTATTTTGTTTATGCCAGGCATCTGGAAAACCAAGCTGACTACTTCTTCTGACAGAAAGGCTGGATATGTAGACTACTGGTTGAACCAGCAAGTTAGATTTGCATGGTTGTTTCTCTGCCATTCCCTCCTCTGGCAGGCATTTCTGTAGCGAAAGCAACTTAGCCTTTTGCTCTCAGCCTTCAAGTGACAAAATTAAATTTAGTCTATGTTGATGAAAAGCCTTGAGCTAGCACTGACACTGCCTTTGGGATCAGGACCACTCCACACACTGCTGTGATGGACTATTTTGTTTTGGCTGTTTCTGGGATCTGCCAGCATGTCCCTAGTTCCCTTTTGTATGACATGCTTTCCACAGAGCATGCCAAAAATCTGATTTCGCTAACTGATCCAGTAGGAAAACCATCACGTCTGTGAAACTGTATAAAGAACAGAACAGGAGCAGAAATTAAAACCAGATAAGCCAAGATACTTTTTAACCTTTGAGGTACTGATGTATTGGGCTGTGTACTACTTCAGGGTAGAGTTGCATGACAGAATTCTGTCCAGAAATGAAACTCCTAAGGTCTTTGCTTTACTTTTACTGGTTGTAATTTCCTATTTGTAGCTTACTGCATGTTGGGACAAAAGGCAAAAGAGGACACGAGCAATGGTTAGTTTTTCATCTTTGTTACTTTTTTTGGTAGGGATTGTCAGAGGGGTTTTTTTTCCCAGTTATAGCTGTTGCTTTGAGAAGACAGTCAAATAATGTTCCTCATAACATGGAATAAATCTTTTTTGTTAGGCTATGTTTTACCATTAGCACTTGGCCTTCCTGTGCAATTACAGTTCATCAAGCATAAAAAGTATTTGTCAGTCTATTAACTTTCCGCTGGAATCCTCCATTATTGCACACTTGAGTGTGCAGCCCAGGCTTCTTCGGGATCCAGCTGGTAGCGACCGCTGTCATTAAAGAGGAATTCCAGCCGCTGCTCAGCCCTCCCCTTGGTCAGTGGCTCCTGACTTTCTCAGGCAAAATCTATCAAGCCAAAAATGTCTGTGATTGTTCTCAGCCCAGCGCTGAACTATTCTGGAAAGCATGAGTAAAATCAATTCAGCCACTTGAGTTAAGCCAGCATGAAAAATAAACGGCACTTTTGCCATATGTTCTGATTGAAATTTTCAAGCATGGAAATCTTAAAAATGGCTAATTCTCCACACGTCACTCCAGGTTGTTTTATAAATCCTCACAGAGGAAGGAAAAATTATTCATGGCTAATGAAAAATGGTTCAGTAATTGTAAACTTATGAGCATTTAAAGTCACACATTTGTTTAAATTTTCCCTGAAATAAGGGATGAGTTAATGCTGCTCTGAGTTTACAGCTAATCAATTACCAGTAATGCTCCTTGGTGAAGTCTGCTTTAGCATATGATTAAAGTGTGGCTGCAACATATTTTTAAAGTATTTTTTTCTATTAAAAATACAATAAATAACACTGACACAACATTAATGAATCAAGATCTATGATTCTAAAATATCCCCAAAAATACGTTTTTCCTCCAGCATCAATTCTACCTTATTCAACACATACAGTACTTACCTACACTCACATTCCTGCACTGTGTGAATCTTGACGTACTACTTTTGTTGTTATTTAAACTGTTGCCTTGCATACAGTACACTGAAGGAATACAGTGGCCAAAACAACAAAAAAATGTTACTGATCATGTCTCAGGGACAGGTATAGCTGCAATCTTAATGGGGAGGGAGGAAGAAGGGCTGTGCAGTCAACAGGACTGTATTACCTACAAGTCAGACTACACCACACTTGTGAGACACTGATTATGGAGAAAAGGGGAGGAAGCTCTGAGCCTTTGGACCCCTCCAAAAACTGGCATTTGCTCACATAACACAGGAGCCAAAAATTCTTTGGGACTCCATAGAATCAAAGGGAAGGAGACAAATCCTGCTTTAAGAGCTTTCATCTCTGAAGATAACTGAGGGCAAGGGAAAGTGAGATATCATGTAAGTGGATCATCAAATGTGTGGCAGTGCCTGTCCTCTTGGGTGTATTTTATTTGAAGGCTGGAGAGGTAAAGTCAGTAATTATGGCAGGGATAGGGTTAAAACAGTCAAAGAAGTATAAAAAAGAAAGTAAGGTAAAAATATTTACATTAAACAAATGAAAAGAGCTATGGTGCAGAGCATATGAGAAGATTAAAAGATCTACAATCCTTTAAGGAAATACCACTACCTAAAATGCAAATCAGCAGAGCATTGAGCTAAAGACCATTTTTCTCTACCAATTTCCTAACTGATCCGTCTGCTGAAAGCTTCATCCATCTAGAATTAAAAACAGCAAAAAATGCATAAAAATGAAATAAAGATCTCAGAATTTGGCCTCTAGTATTTTCACCTGACCTATTTTTCACATCACCACTAGCAATCTGCAGCTTTATGTTAGAAAGGTAACACATCTGTGTCGTAGTAGTCAATAGTGTTCTCATTAAGAGTAACTAATGTTCTCACAATTGTTTGAAACATTTTATTTGCCATAGCAGCAAGGTCAAAGACTTGCAGAAGTAAATTAATTGTAGCAGTGTTTGTCCAAGTTGAAAACACCTGCAGCTACTCCTGAGACCTGATGGTCAATGTTACTAACTTAGTCTGGGAAGCAACGACATGAAAGTCAATGACCTTGCCAGAGAAATAATCTTGTTGCTTTTAAAGATGAAGACTTTGAAAAAAACCCACAAAAAAACCAGAAAACACCATTCTACAATAATATTTTAGCATAAAAACATTTAAATAACTATTCAGTCACTGTAGAATCAGCATCAGAGGATCAGTACCTTCAACGGTGCGTTATCACCTACATTTATTCCTTTATATTTCCTTTGTGTATCGAAGTTGCATGTGTTCAACTGCGCTAAATATCCAAGCGTTTCACAGCTCCATGTTTACGTTACACGCAACTCTCAGTGACCTTTCCATAGAATCTGTTCACAGGTCTCTTGAATCTGACCCCAGCACAGGCTCTCTCCCTCGAACAGTGTCCAAATGCTTTTGCAACCATTCACGCTATAGTTATCTTGGTCGTGATTTGACCTGTATGCTACAGAGATAATTCTTTGTTGTTAGTCAATCATTAAATGTTTCTCAATGAGAAAATATTTACTGCCTTGGGCTGTTTCAGACAATTTAAAGTCAGATCCACTATTAGGTTTTTATGACATTATATTTTTACTCTTTTCCATATTTTTTAACTATTTAGATATTTTTTGCATAATTTTGAAGTCATCACATCAAGCAACTATTTCCTCTGAAAATCAATACCTAAATCTTTTTTCATCTTGCTAATAACGGCAAATCCTTCTACCTGTAGCAGAGCAGACATTACTGGACAGAGGATCCATCTGCTATGTGAGCAATTAGGGGTAGGACACCTGAAGTAGATCTTCCCTGTGTGACTTGGTTTAGCAGGGATTCTCTGATTTGCACAGGATTTTGCACCAGCATGCACCAGCTGCCCTTTTCAATTTAAATGCTTTTGTTATGGCCCTTCCTCTCCTGTTGCTTAGTGGCTCGTACACTCAAACAGGGTGGAGGAGAGCAGGACCCAATTTTATTTTATCTCATGAGATTAAAACTCCCTTTGCCAGGAAACCTGATCACCTAGCTACAAGTTACTGAAGGGGAAAGGAGATGCTCTGCACTCTTGTTGGTGTGGTTGTGCCACTGTGCAGCCAAGAGAACAAAGATTTCTTGAGAAGCAATGCTTCAGCAAAACTCTGTTGCTACGAGTTAAAGCTTCTCACTTAGTTCGCCCAGTCAGTTAGCCAGATTGCCAGTTCTCATACCAAGAACAAATTCACTTTCTTTAACTCACCTCATACTTCCCCACTGTGGCTTTCACAGGCTGGCAACCAGCAGGCTTTCAGAATGGGCAACAGCTGGCTGCACTCTGCTGCAACTGTGCATCACCCAGCAGCGTATGGATGGATCCCAGCACTGGAGGAAGGACACACTCATCACGTGGCCCTGTAGCACCCATGCCCGATAACCCGGTGTATCAAACCTCTCGGAATGTGACAGGACCGTTTTAGCAGAAATGCAACTCATGGATCTAAACTGGGATTTTTGTTTGTGGAGCTATAAACATGGTGTGAGTATCTAGATCCCCAGTCAGCACATGGACAGGGTATTCTAAATACCCTCACCGAGGTGTCTTTTCACAAGTGTAAAGATGAAAACAGAAGACAAACACAGGGCCCTGAAGGCCCTCTATTAAAGATACAATGTTTCCATCTGTTGTCCTTTCAGTTAATTGACCTCTTAACTCCAACAACTGCAACTCAGTGCCAAATCTATGAAGCAGTGCTACCATCTTACAAATACAAGTGTATGTCCTGAAAACAGAGCATACACTGTGCACCCAGATACTTTAGTAAATAACTTGTGTTTAACGTTAAACCTCCTTGTGCTTCTGATGCAGTTGCGTAGTTGCAAATACAATGTCAGGTATTTTTATCTTGTGCAAGACTATGCTTCCATGAGAAATTATAATCTAATTAAAGTCATTAATGTTTATGCCCTAGGGAAACCTTCAGTTATTTGTAGGCATCTGAGTTTTTCCTGTCTTCCGATCCTTGTTGTAATTTATGCTTTATTGAGCACTTCTAAATATCCACAAATTATTTCACTGCTGCCCCAAAGCAGTGCCACCCTGTCGCCTGTGGTACTGCGTCCAGTGCCTCTATTTAGAGTTAAATAGAACAAAAATGAGTAATATATCTATTAAAGTTTCAGAACTAGAGCTACAGCTTTTGAAGACAGATTTTATAAAGTTTTCCCTTATACCAAAGGATGTTCAAGCTTTTCATACCATAAATCATGCCTTAATCAGAGTTCAAAAATCTCTATGCCTTTCAAATTCAAGCAGATATCTAAGAGTGTATGAAAGAATACACTGGTGATCCCAAAACCTAGAGCACTACTATAATGCTCTATATAAATTATTTTGGGCTAGGAAGAGCATACAGAAAAGTATCAGTCAGGTAAAGGTTTTAAGATAGTGCTGGAAAATTTCCTGTTATTTACCAGTTATATAGCCAATCTTTTCATCACTAAATGAATAATATTTCATAAACCACTAAGGTTTTCTTTTCAAAGTCCTTCTAGGACTTGACCCATAAACATTAAAACCAGTATAAAGGATCCCACTGATTTAAGTAAGCTCTGGAGTAAACTTCTGTGCCTCTCTTGGAGCCAGTACACTCCAGCCATGAGGCAAAAGAAGGAAGGGTGCCATCATTACCAAAGGGTGTCTCTAATAGCTTCCCAGGTTCCCAGGTTAGGACCTTTCCTACTTGGAACTGAGAACATTTGGGTGCAAGGTAAAACAGCTGGTGAAAGAGCACATGATTTGATTTCAAGCAATTTAACGCATTTACCGCAGAAGGTGTGGGAAGTGATCTGTGTGTACCATTGCTGCCAGCCCAAGGAAGGATCATTGCTGATGGCCTGTGACAAGCGAAACATTTTTCCAGCTGTGTCTATACTAGTCTATCACCAAAAATGTTCCCCATCACTGCAAAGAATAAGGTGTTTCGACTGCAGCTATGAAAGAAGTATTTTCTCATCCAATGTAATTCCAAATCTCAAATATTATTCACTCCACGTTGGAGTGAAACCAAAGTTTCTTGAAGGGTTTCACAGAGAAAAAGTATGCTTTCCCTGGCAACTCCCAGATCAGGTTCAATATGTTGTACAATCTGGTCTAAACAAAGGATGTAGGGCTAAGGCTTTTTCTAACATGAACAGCAGGCTGTCTTGGGGTTGATTTTATTCTCTGCCATTGGAGAAGTTACCTATACATGCTGCCTATAAACACTCAAACATTTCACTGCAGCCAGGACTTGATCCCAGTAGAGTTTGTGAACTTGATTGTTGTGGTTTGAGACTACATCTACTTGTCTGTCTTTATCTTTCTTCAGCATGGGACCAAGATAGCTGTCTCAAACTAAGTTGAATATACTTCAGTTTGACAACAATCATTTTATGATAAAAGTAATTTCAGTAAAATATTCCCAACCAGTGGCAGTAATGCTTCTTTTGGAACAGGTTCTAAAAAGCAATCAGCATGGCCAGCCTGACCTTGTCTGAAATCTGCTCAGAACAGATTTAATTAACATGACTAGAAAGCTAGAATACAGCCTGGCAAGGTCTATATTCTCCACAGACCATTTTTTTTTAGCTAAAGTGCTCTTCAGTAGGGGTCTGATGCCCACATAGTACAGTCCCATGATCAATGAAGCACTTAATTGCATCATTAACAAAAAATGAGTGGGACTTGAGCACATATTGCTACATACAAGTTGTCCTAAGTACAGACTAAGAAATCATTCTTCCTTGGGAATTATTCTTAGTATGCGTAGAATTAAGAAATGCAAGCAAACGTTCTGTGGGGCTTTAGTCCCAATAGTGTAAATATAACTTTATTTGCAATGTTTTTAAAGCTGACTTATGAACATACATAGAAATGGCCTCCTTTCTACATGCTGTTCCACTCACGATGCTAGGGAAAAAAGTAAAACCTAAACCATTTTTTTTCTGTATTTTCAAACTAGGAACATGTCAAGCAATTCTGAACAGAGAAGTTCTTTGTATAACTCAGCAGAAGTGCTCACTGACATTTAAGCACGCAAAACCTGTATATTTTAGGTTCTTTCAGCATAGCTTGTTCAGTGCGCATGGCAGGACACCCTAAGTTTAAACATTATGCTGAGAAGGCTTAATTATCTGCTATTTTCATCACTTATCTCCAGTCCAGAGTTTATTGTCCAAGCTATTAACTGAAAATTTGGAATACAACTACAGATGAAAATGGATTTATTTGATTAATGTGTGTATACAAGTGTGGGTTCTCTTGTGAACTATTCAAGTATTGAGTTTAATTGAGCTACAGCTGGTGCTGACTCTGTTTTCAGCGAGCAGGGATTTACTGACTGATTGACTGTCTCTCCCTTTTAACCTGGATGAAGACGCGCTCAGTTAGAAGTGAAATTTCCTGACAATACAAAACCACAGAGAGAACAGTAAAAAAGAGAAGAGCAATAAATTGAATAGAAATAAGAACACATAAAATCAAGTATTATACAATATACAAGCTTATACAGAAGGAGGGAAACAAGACATACCAGTTAAAAAATGCATTAAATCAGGGATTTTATTTGTAAATCTCCCATTCAACTTGGAAAAAGAAAAAAAGGAAAAAAAAACAGAGTTCCTCTTCCAATGACAATGCAAATCTCCTTCGTAGAGGCAGACTACATTAAATTAATTAACTTTTAAAACTCTTCTTCTGAGAACTTCTCTCCCTTGTTGCCACAGTTAGATACAGCTGTTCAAACTGTATCACAGAGTGAACGCTAAAGAAAAGCAGAATATCGTAAAAAGAAAGAAACCAAAAATTTGTTTCCCCTGTTCATGCAGGTTAAAAATTCTATGTGCCCTCAGGTAAGTATTGTTTATCGTTAGAAAAAGGGATGACACCAAATGTAAATTGCCAGGGTGCCAACAAAAGTACAAAATAGCAATAAAGCTATCCAGTTAAAAACGAAAAAAACCCCAAAGCCTCCACAGCCCTTGCTGTCTGGAACAACAAGCCAAAACTTAACACTTTTCATCATTTTGGCTGAACAACAGCTGTTCTGGACAATCATCCAAAGAGGCCACCACCAGGGCTCTTTCCAACTATTCTGGGTATGCAGAACCAATGCTCCCTTTTCACCCTGCGCCTGCTCCATCTTCCAGCATTAACAGAGCCCATCCTGCCCATCCGTAGGTGGGAAAGTCACTTCTGCATTTCAGGTATTTTCTTCTGTTTGCTCATTGCTCTTTTTCACCAGTAATTTCATTCCTGTCTTTCCATAAACTGTGATCTGTTCTTCACATGCAGGTTTAACATACTCTTTTTCTCTTTTTTTTCTCTCTTGCAAGTGAATAATACTGCAATTTCTACATAAGATAGATAGATGTCTTGTTGCTGCCCACAGTTATAAATCAAGACATTCTAGAAATATGGTTTGTTTTCCTGATGTATGAAATGATCACTGGGAAAGAATGGGTTCTGTGCAGAAGTAATTGAGGAAATGTAATTAGTTAGAAAATCTTAGTAGTTTTTAATAATGTCCTTAACATGATCTTGTATGTAAAATCTAGGAAGCTGTAATACCAGAATTTCCTGTTCTTTCTCATTTTTTCATACTAGGATAGGAACAGTTACAAGAAGACTCTGTGCTGGGTTTGCCTGTATCTCAAGGGCTTGAAAATCTCAACTGTCACCTTACTCAGTGGGTCATGGAAGGAGATGAACTTCTAAATATACATGAGAGAGCTGTGAGTGAAGACACACAATGTGTGGGACTGTGATGCCATTATGTCCCTGGGAATTTTGTCTTCTAACTCTGTTTTTAAAGCACAGATCCCTCTACCTGACTAATCTTCAGCTCCACTCCTCCAGTACTGTGGCTTCTCTTCTATTCTATAACCCCGGTTGTCACCTATATCTGTCAACAGCTGGCTGACTGGGACAACTGACTTCTTCTGGTACTCTGGGTCACCAACCAGGAAAAAGCCATGTTCTCAATATATTATGAAATAAAATAGGAGGCTGGAGCTCAAATGACAGAGTTTATTCCCAGTAAATGAGATCTGACAAGTCTAAAGAATACATTGAAAGTGTAAGGCTTTATTCTTATGCTAGTCAGAACAACTCCTCATAATTATCTATCCTTATCCATCTGTCTCGAAGAAATTCAATGCAAAGAAAGACTAAATAATGAGAAGAAAAAAAAATGCCAGAGAATACACACAGTCCCAGTAATAACCTCTGATCACTGAGTATCACAATGTCAGAATATGCCCTAAAATCCCCAAGTTCTTTGTTACAATGTACAGAGTAAATAAAACACAGTATAAGAATCAGCAGTCCCTTCTACTGTTGACACTTCCTCAAACAGTGTCCCATACACATGGATAGAAAATAAAAATACAACTTGAGAGGAAAAGCTGCTAAGGTGTTTACAGTTTGATATCCTCTCCTTTTTTTCCTTTAAGAATGCTCTATTCTCTACAGCAAAAATAAATTAGGTGCCCTTCTGGATTTTATGAAGACTATTTAAAAGAGAGATACAAAAATGGTATAAATTTAAAATATTAGCAGTAAAATTAAAAAATACAGTGTGCAAGCTTAGCATTAACAACCCAAATTTCTTTAAATTGTACCAAAAGTCACAGCTATCACTTCATCCTCAGAGGTTTGCATGTACATTACCAAATATACCTACAATGTATTCCCATTTTATTCTAGCGAAAGGAGATAGCCTTTCCTTCAGCCAGCCAGTCTTTATTCCCATTTTACTCTAGCAAAAGGAGACAGCCTTTCCTTCAGCCAGCCAGTCTTTTTACTTCTCCTGTGCTAGAGTAATTAAAAGCAAAGCTGTAAAACATCTAATTCCTACAAGGATTTATTGAAATCCCACAATATTTTTATTATCTTTCTCCAACGTACTATTTATAAATCCTGCCTTCGAGACCTTTTATGCAACCTATTTGTAAAGCAAACTCAATTTGCAGAGTAATCTGGCTCCACCAAGTGACAGTTGCTGTGATTGCTTGTCTACACCTGGACCTCAGATAACACAAATGGGTATTAAATATTAACCTAATTTGGAATCATTGGGATTTCATTGGAGAGCTTTGAATTCCAGTAATTCATACATTTTAAATAGATTATTTTGTTGCTGTGTAGATTATAAGGCAAAACACCGAAGCATTGGAAAGAATTTTTTTGCCCCACTTCTCCTGGATAATGCTGAAATTTCGTTTTACAAAAGTACCCATGCTATTAGTTACTGCAACAATAACACCTGTGAGAATAATTGTAGTAGGGTAGAAGGGAGGCAGGAGAGTAAATGATTTCCCTCAAATTCATTCTACAGCCTTCCAGATGCTGTGCAGGTAACTTGAGAAAGTCTGCTGGAAGATGAGGAACGTGTGTGAATAAACTTACTATGCAGTCTTTAATATAAGGTCTGAAAGAACATGCTTTGTCAGGCTCAGAGCAAAGGGGATGAAAATCACATACGTAAGGAAGGCTACTCTAATAAGCTTCCTGTGTACTATTTTTCAATGATAGCATATTCTGAAAGTTTTTTAAAGCACTCCAGAAGGAGGAGGCTGAAGGCCAGGGAGATACCATAGGAATCATAGAATCAGTAAGGCTGGAAAAGACCTCTAAGATCATCAAGTCCAACCATCAACCCAATACCACCATGCCTGCTAAACCATGTCCTGAAGTGCCACATCTACACGTTCTTTGAAGAACTCCATGGATGGTGATTCCACCACTTCCCTGGGCAGCCTGTTCCAATGCCTGACCACTCTTTCAGTAAAGAAATTCCTCCTAATATCCAGTCTAAACCTCCCCTGATGCAATTTGAGGCCATTGCCTTTCATCCTATCACTAGTCAGTTGGGAGAAGAGACCAACACCTGCCTCATTAAAGCCTCCTTTCAGGTAGTTGTAGAAAGCAGAAGCCAGACAGTGAAACTGAGATTGTTATCAATGCTGAGTGCATCAGCTTTGTGAACCCACTCAAAAATCCTAGGTTTAGCTTTTGCAAGCTCACAGGGGCATGAAAATGTAGATCTGTTGAAACTTGAAACTACCATGAAGTAGCTGATACCTTTTAAATACTGTCGTTAGCTGTAAATTCTACCATAAACAGTAGGATTTCCTTTATCATCAAAAAAAAGCGACTGTAGACAAGAAGAGAACAGTGCGTAAATCTTATTTCTGTTCTGTCACTTCAAGTTTCCTTAACTTTTCTTATATAAAAAAGTAGAAATGCAACTTTTTATTTAAATTAAGTGTGGTTTCTTTTTAATTTAGAATTTTTTTTGTCTTTTGGGGGAGCTTATTATAAGATGAAAGTCTGAGGCATTTCCACATCAAAGCTGTACTCCATTCTGCATTTTGTCACAGGAGGGAACAGACAACCTTGCAGACCAATAGTAGCTGCTGGTGTCCTAGATCCTGGTATTATTCTGAGGAAGGGCAGGGGGTGTGAATAAAACAACAGAGAAAACCACCTGTGAATCTGAACTGATTCCTTTTGAAGAACATACTGAGGTGTTTGTTGAAGATCCCGGTAAAACCTGTGCTGAAGGCTGCACTGAAGGAAAGAAATACTCAGCTGAAATGCAGTAAGCTGATAATTTTGCATTCAAGTTGTACTTTGGTGCAAGATTGCAGGACAAAACAAAGAAAAGAGTGAATGAGGCAACAAAGAAGCCACAATACACCAGTACCAAGGCAGACAAATCAAAACATCACCTTTAGCAAAAGGATTATGGCATATGCAGACTACCTCACTACTTCCTCACTAGCACATTCTTTCTGGTCGACTATAGAAGACCACGGACTAAGACCTGAGTGTCTTTACCACCAAGTAATACATAGTTTAATAAATTAAATAAAATATGTCAGAAATAAATTGGTTGGCATCTGGGTAAGATGTGGTAATTCAGCCTACAGGCAATCATATAAAACACAGTGTGAACACTGAGCTTCCATGTCATGAGTAGCAGTACCTTTTTCTTATTTCTAAGACTTCTGTGTTTCTACATCTATTTTAACAACAACAAAAAAAAGGCCCAGGTTACCTATCATTTTTCAGCTGGCCTAAGTTGACCAAGATTGTGTGTGTGTATTTGTATTTCTTTTTCTGACTGGGGCAGCAGCCAGCACATCTGACGAAGGGGAGACAGTATCCGTAGGAATGAAACTGTATGTTTGCCAAACATATCCTGGGCTGCATCAAAAGAAAAGTGACCAGCAGGTCGAGGAAGGTGATTCTGTCACTCTACTCTGCTCTGGTGAGACCCCACCTGGAGTCCTGCATCCAGCTCTGGAGTGCTCAGCACAGAAAAGACATGGACCTGTCGGAGAGGGTCCAGACGAGGTCACAAAAATGACCAGAGGGATGAAACATCTCTCCTGTGAGGACAGGCTGAGAGAGTTGGGGCTGTTCAGCCTGGAGAAGAGAAGGCTCCAGGAAGACCTTATAGCAGCTTTCCAGTACCTGAAGGGGCCTACAAGAAAGCCGGGGAGGGACTTTTGACAAGGGCATGGAGTGATAGGACAAGGAGTAATTGTTTTAAACTGAAAAAGTGTAGATTTAGATCAGATATTAGGAAGAAATTCTTTACTATGAGGGTGTCCAGGCACTGGCACAGGTTACTCAGAGAAGCTGTGGATGCCCCCTCCCTGGCAGTGTTCAAGGCCAGGCTGGATGGGGCTTTGAGCAACCTGTTCTAGTGGAAGGTGTCCCTGCCCATGGCAAGGGGCTTGAAACTACATGATCTATAAAGTCCCTTCCAACACAAACCATTCTACAATTCTATGAAACTACGAAAGCCAGAAAGAAGTAGTCTTACCTAAACATACATAACAGGAACCCAGACAGACTCTCTTGTGACAGTTTGCATGTACTTTTTCCAGAGCACAAACAGTAGGAGAGATGTGTAGGAAGAGTCCAGCGGAGGGCTACAAGGATGGTGAGGGGACTGGAGCATCTCTCCTACGAGGAGAGGCTGAGGGAGCTGGGCTTGTTCAGCCTGAAAAAGAGAAGGCTGAGAGGGGACCTAATATATACTTACAAATATCTGAAGGGTGGGTGTCAGGAGGATGGGGCCAAGCTCTTTTCAGTGGTGCCCAGTGACAGGACAAGGGGCAACGGCCAC
>Ga0065711_1032858_pt1 | contig 26549 bp, 19 predicted proteins | sample Hoacrofraction12_FD_59098 | JGI IMG/M metagenome (GOLD analysis project Ga0065711, IMG submission 59098) | Hoatzin crop microbial communities from Cojedes, Venezuela - Epithelial fraction 12 v2 (version 2) | ecosystem: Host-associated > Birds > Digestive system > Esophagus > Crop | place... | reverse complement strand
TGTTCAGACGGAACTTCCTGTGCCTCAGTTTGTGCCCGTTGCCCCTTGTCCTGTCGCTGGGCACCACTGAAAAGAGCTTGGCCCCATCCTCCTGACACCCACCCTTCAGATATTTATAAGCATTTATTAGATCCCCTTGCAGCCTTCTCTTCTTCAGGCTGAACAAGCCCAGCTTCCTCAGCCTCTCCTCGTAGGGGAGATGTTCCAGTCCCCTCACCATCCTTGTAGCCCTAAAGGATACTTGTGGCTGAGTATTTGCAACTGGAGTTACAAATTTACTGGGAATTGTGTCTGATATTGGGAGCACACTCATAAATGAAAAATATGCATGCTTCTTAAATGCGTACCTGACACTGGGGGTCTGAAGTAACCACACGTCCCTGTACTTCTGTCTCTGAACTAAGCAAAGCAGGCCTTCATCTTGTGTTCCATAAACTTTAATATTCTCTTGCGTTCAAGGAATACGTGGATACACATTAAGGAAAATCCCCTGTTGTTGCTATTATTTCTGTCTTCATAATTGCCTGTGTATGCTGAAAATGAAGCGCGTGTCTGCTCACTGAAAAGCTGAATAGAAATGCAATATTGCATGGCAGTTCATTAAGGTTTTACTGCTGTGATGTGATTTCCTGTGTCTAGACTCAATGAACAAACATATTATCTAATACTTTTCTTAAACTAGTTAAGCTCTGTCTTACAGTGTTTTTAATTTTTTTTTGTTCTTGCTGACCCTTACTTGAAAGGCCAGTTTTGACCTAAAGGCATTCATGATTAGTTCATATTTGCAGCTGTATGGTCTTTGATATGATTATAAAGAGCTGTTGGTTTCCATTACCATTGCTGGGCTAAGCGAGCTGTAAACACTTTCTCTTCTAAGATTAATTAGGTGTCTACAATCGCATCCAGCTTACCAGATGGTAAGTTTGGCAGTTTTGTGCTGTACTGTCAGTGCTATTCTATTACTACAGGAAATATCGCCAATCATTAACATAAGTTATTACCTAATGTCATAAAGGAAAATTTCTCCCAAGCTTCTTGGGGATTTGTAACTCTCCTCTCTGCATTTCTATGTCTTTAAATAGCACAAGGAGCTGGCTAACCTTTTCAGGTGGCTAGCACGTAATCTTTCACGAGCTTTTCTTATATCTGCTCTTAATGGACTTCTTTTCTTGATTATTTATACAGAATAACTAAGTAAACTTTAGTTTTTCTTTTAATAATCTTTGAAATATAAATGTGCCCACAGCAAACTCACAGAATGGGAATAATAATCTTGGAAAAGAATGGTAGAAGATTTTCTTAGGTGTTCCACACTTGTCTTTGGTCTTTTTAATCTTGTACTCCTTCTGTGTTATCTGTACTAATATTATCTATTTTGATACTGTCTTTTGAGTGACTTGGACTATAAGTCAATACATTGGAGGATAACGGTTTCTTCTTTAATGCAGAACATCTGTTTGAAGTAACTTTCACATCTTAAATCTGAATTTGAAGAAATATCTGTTGTCCCTCACAGTCAAGTCCTTAAGTACCTTAGTGTAACCAGATTTTCTAAGTAGTCCTTTTAGTTTGCCCTTTTGAAATGAAATTTAATCTGAAACCCTAATTGTCTTTTCTTCGTTTAATTTAAACCAAATCGGTTTATGATCTCTTACTTGAAAATTTGCCCTTATTACAACATGCAGAGTACTTGATGAAAACTAAGGTCAAAGCAGCTTTATCTGTCATTCGCTTCACTTTTTAAAGAATAATGTTGTCACATACAAGAATGACTGTGGTTTTAGTTTTTGTTGTATTTGTGTTTGATTGTTAATTTTGAAACTAATTTTCTAATAGCAATAAAATCCTTGAGACCTTCTGTTATACTAGAGTGTTATTTAAACTGGTATTCAGGCTGAATGGAGTTCAGTGAGAGGAATAAGCATTGGTTGTTATGACAAAATTGTCTCTAGGCAAATCCAGAAAAAAAATACTGTATCCAAAGACAATAGAAGTCTTCTGGAAAGAGCGAATGTGATTTGTGAAGGAAATAGACATTCATTAAGGATTTTGTTCAGAGCTGAGCATCAGTTAGAGGTTGGTAGTTTTGAGGTAAGAGATGGGAAAAGTGATTTCTGTAATGGTCTTCTGATATATACTAGTATGCAGATTTATAGTCTAGTCTGAAAAGCCATCTTCCTAGTTCACCTTTTTATTCACGTGTACTGTAGCTCCGTCTTCCAAAGAGAGGTCAACAGAATTCTTCCCTCCGAGTTCTGATTTTGCCAAATGTGTATGATGTTTGAGACTGGCGTCAATTGGCCTTTGCAGGGAGACAGACTGTATTTCTTAAATACTCTGTGCTCTTCTTGTCTCCTTCCCGTGCTGCGTCCTGTCCCCACAAAAAAATTGCTGGTAGTCCTGGTGGTCCTTTCTTCTCTCTGTGTGCTCTCAGTTATCATTTTCTTAGGTGAGGCTGGAGGGTAAGTAATTGAAAGCCATCACTGTCTTTGGAAGAAAAACAAACAACACCCAGAATTGGAGTAAAAAGTATTTTGTCTCCTAGTGCATGGAATTTAAGTAATGCTGCATAACTAGGGAGCAGAAGGAGATGAGAATGTATATGGAGACTTCTAGGTGGTAGTTAAATGAAAGTTGAGCTTTTAGCATGTTGCTGTATGGCCCATTTGAGGAAACTGCAGTAAATCACCTAGCTGCTTTTTAGCCACCCTAAATTTAGATGATGATACTCTGCAGCAGTCTTGTACTTGCTCTGTCAATTACTTTGTGTTTACCGCTTTATTTTTCACAGCCAGCTGGGACACCAAGTAGCATCACAGGGCAAAGTGAAATAATAATGGAATCTGTAGGAATCAGAAATCCTGGCTTCATTACGCGGTATAACTACTGCAGCCTCCAATGTGGACTAAATGTTGGGAAATTGTGCTTAAATTATTTGGTTTGTACTCAGCTGTAGTAGCAAAAGATAAGGTAAATTAACCTGTATGGACGGTATTATGTTATGAAGATAACCTGTATGGACGGTATTATGTTATGAAGATGTAACAGCACAGGGCTATGCTGTAATCCTAATGTAAGTGTACCAAAGAGCCTTTCTGTGGAACATATGTTGTCCTAGCAGTCAAGCAATTTAATACTGATAATACTACTTTTAATAAGGAAAGTAGATGATGTTGGTGAAAGAAATGACAAGTGGCAATAGTCTTAGTGTATTTTTTTCTTGGTAGAGTTTCTACTTAAAAAAAAAAAATCTCTAAAATTGTTTTTTCACCAAACTATTTGGTTTTCAAAAATGTCAACATCTTTTCCTGTTAGATATTCCTCTACTCCCTTCTATTACATCTCTGAGTCTTGGTGAAAATGAAGAAAAAAGTGGGCCTTTTGTTGTGCACTGGCTAAACAATAAAGAACTTCATTTTACCTTATCCATGGAAGTATTTTTGCAACAACTTAAAAAGAGTTTTGAACATCATTCTCCTGAGACTAACACTGAGGAATCTAATCAAATGGATGGCAGAGGAGAAGGTAAAAATCTTATCGTAGACAAATGACTTTAATTTTACAAAGTAATTTGTAATGTTCTTTCATGTGAAGTAAGAGGTGGGCAACTTGACATGTAAGGTTATAGAGAGATTACAGTAGCATTTCTGTGCATTTCATTCCCTGATGCTGGAAGTACCCGAGTGACTTTTAAAAATTTTGTCTACAAATTCTGAGTTGTTTATGGTTGTTTCAGAGATTTTGAGTTATTTATGGTGAAAACTTTATTATTTAGTTAGGCTGACTTGGAGGCCTTTGCATATAAAATGTGTTATTAACCTTTTTAAGGAAGCAGGTGCAACCTCAGAATTAACTTTTTAAAAAATATTAATGTACACCTTATTTAAATAGTTTTGTTCTATACCATAATATAGTCAATTAATTTAAATATGTACAGTTTGGAGATAACTGCTTTTCTGCCTATGCATGCAAAAATTTATATAAAATGGGAAAAAAAAAGTGTTTTGAGTTAAGGTGCAGTATAAATTATTTCGATTTGTTAGTCATGGACTGAGGTCCACTAGAGCATTTCTGTTTAAAATTTTCATTATTTTCAATTTGTGCTTGTATAAGTGGCTTATAAAAGGCCTGAAAGATGCTACAGTGCCTGAATAACACTGCTTGCTGTAGTTCTGTGTTTTAGTATGATACATATATCTGCGTGTGTTCTAGAAGATGATGAAAATGGAGATGAACAAAAAGGAAATCAAGAAAAGGAGGAGCTTGGTGATGAGAAAGCTACTGCAAATTCAAGCCTTGTTCCTTTACCTTCTGCTATTACTGATCATGAAATTGAAGTACTGCTTTCTGAATGGAGTAAGAATGCTGACATGCTATTTAGTATACATCCTATGGATGGTTCGCTGCTGGTATGGCATGTGGACTGGCTTGATGAATACCAGCCTGGCATGTTTCGCCAGGTGCAGGTACTTTATTTTTTCCTGGGTTATGCATTGCTATTCAGTGAGAAGTACAATAGGAAAATAATACTTACTCTTTCTCTCTTTCTTAAAATTCCAGGTATCATTTGTCTCAAGAATTCCTGTTGCATTTCCGACGGGTGATGCAAACTCTCTTAGCAGAAGTATAGTGATGTATGCTTGTACCAAAAATGTTGACTTAGCTATTCAACAAGGCAAACAAAAGCCTCCTGGCCTTACGCGATCTTCATCTATGCTTATCTCTTCTGGACACAGTAAATCAACCAACAGTTTAAAACTAAGTATCTTCACTCCCAATGTTATGATGATTTCCAAACATGCAGATGGGTCATTGAACCAGTGGCTAGTGAGTTTTGCTGAGGAATCTGCTTTCTCAACTGTACTCAGTATTTCACATAAATCCCGATATTGTGGTCACCGTTTTCATCTTAATGACTTGGCTTGCCACTCAGTGTTACCACTGCTGCTTACAACCTCACATCACAATGCTCTAATTTCACCAGATGCTGAGAATGCAAAACAGGCAAATGATTCTAAGAAGTCTCAGGAGTCGCCAATAAGACTTCAGAGTAGAGGCAATGCAAACATGACATCGCAGGATCCCAGTGCAGTCTACAGTGAACTTATTCTTTGGAGAGTTGACCCTGTTGGGCCTTTGTCCTTTTCTGGTGGAGTTTCTGAACTTGCTCGGATCAATTCTCTCCATGTTTCAGCTTTTTCTAATGTTGCGTGGCTGCCCACACTTATACCCAGCTATTGCCTTGGTGAGTTTCGTTTCCTGATTTGTGAAGTGTTCTAGAATAAAAGTAAAATAGCCTGATAATGCTATTAAATAGGTAATGTAGATATACTTGAATGCATTGGATAAAGTGTTAAGCATGGGTCCTTTCGCAGATTTCCAAGCTGCTGATACTTGGAAATTGTTTATTCCTGTGTGAAGAATTGCTGTGTTGTTCTGCTTTCTTTTATGTATTTGATATTTTAGGAGCTGATGTAGTAAAGTTCTTAGATGCTAGCACATACTTGAAAGCATGCTGAACACTTAAAAGCAGAGGTAGATTTTGCTCTGGTTTGCAAATGGGATTCTCATTTCCTTTCAGATACTTTGATTTGGTGGCTGAGTGCAGCATTAAACTTTGTAGTTCTTGCTTGTGAACAAAAATTAACAAGAGAGAATTTTTCTTATGCTATATTGTTTTCTTTCATAACTTGAAAATTGCCTTTTGCAAAAAAAAAAGGGAGCGAGTTGGTATTTGACTATTTGAGCACATTTTGTGTTCTTATTTTTCAGGTGCATACTGCAATTCTCCAAGTGCCTGCTTTGTGGCTAGTGATGGACAGCATTTGAGATTATATCAAGCTGTAATAGATGCTAAGAAACTTTTGTGTGAGCTCTCCAATCCAGAAATTTCTGTAAGTGAAAAGCTGTCTCAAGTTTTTGGAGGCTGGAACTTCATTCAGTAGTACTAGTTCAGAGTTGTTGGTAACTGGCTAAGCTGGTTGCTGAGGTTTTCACAGCTTATGGTAGTTTAGCTCTGCTTGCAAAAACAGATATGGTAAATCTTTTTAGCATTATAACCATAGTGAATTTAATTTAATCTCAAACTCTGCATATTGAGGCAAGTTGGTGTTTGGTTGGGAAATACCTCTGAAACATTTGCGCTACAAGGAGTAATAACGGAGCAACAAACAGTGTGTGTATGTGTGTGTTGTCCACCCTAAGGAAAAGTTGAGATGACAGTGCAGCCCTGGGAAAGGACAATAAACTGCTGAATGTGAGGCTTTCCAGATGTTATCGTCACCTTTCAGCCATTGAAAACAGTGTGGCTTTTGATAAAACTGGGAATGTTACCCGTGTTCTTGGATTGCAACTGCTGTATATTTCATGCTTTGCATAGTGATGTTGCATCTACCTAGCAGGCTATGCCACAGATATGCACAAAAATGAGTTAACAAGACCCATCCCCCTAACTGTCTTTAAACAGAAATATGTTGGTGAAGTTTTTAACATCATAAGTCAGCAATCTACGGCTCGCCCGGGATGTATCATTGAGCTGGATGCTATCACAGAGCTTGTAAGATCTTTTTCTATACTCATTTTATAGCATAATTAGCTAGTTTAATAAGTGGTAATAATAAAGACTATACCTGTAGCTCTCCATCATGTAAAGATTAGTTATTTAAAGATTGATTCTGACGTATACTTGCTTTTGTTTTCATAGTATGTGTAAATTAAAAGAATGTGCCTAATTACATTTTCTTGAGAGATCTTTCATTGGTGTGTGTATCTTACCAAGTTAAAAGCTTCCGTGTTAGAGAGCAGTCTTAAACAGAACACTCCATGATGGTCACTTCTGTGTGTTTTTACTTTCTTAGCATGGCAGGAAAACACAGTTATTCCATGTCTTTCAAGAAGACTTCATTTTAAATAACCAGGAGAAGGAAATAACAGAAAAGAACAACAACTTATCAGACTCTGGTAAAGAATTCTTTTTCATAGAACAGTGAAGACAAAGTATTGTATTTTTTTCATTCCACAGAGGAAAAAGAGCTTATTATATATCTTTTAGTATTTTAAGGTCAAATACTTTACTCTTTTGGAGATCTTTATATGCCAAAGAAGAAAATCTGGTCTAAGGAAACCCAAGGCTGTTTCACTTCCTTTAAGAGTAGTGTGCAACCAAATTTTAGATTAAGTAGCTTAAATCATGAGATACCTTTCTTACATGTCAGGGAAAGGGTTTTAAATGCAGGGTATCACCAACAGAATGCTTAGTATAGTACATGATGGGTATGATGAAGCTTACTGCATTCTTTCATGATGGATGTTCATCCTTTACATCAGCGAAATACTGCTCCTCAGGCCTTGAGTGGTACAATAAATTACAGGTGAAACAAATTCCACAAACACAAGTATAGAGTACAGTATAGGCATCTCAGTTTTCTTCTGTTCCAATGAAATAATGTGGAAATAAAGAGTCAGAGTAAAGTTTGTGATACCAAGTCATCTGTAGTAGTAAAGGGAATGCCAAAGAAAAGGAAGCAAAGTTGTGGAACAGTGTCAAAATGCTGCATGATAACTTGCTACACAAAATTTGTTTTTGTTGGAAGAAAAGAGAGACACCTGGGGAAATGTATACAATTCAGGTAATAAGTAGTGATAAATTCTGAATTAGCTGTTTCTAGGTGAGAGAGACATTTGGAGTAATGGGGGTAATCTATGAAAATGTCAACCCAACTCTCAGCAGAGGTCGAAAAGCACAAATGGAATCTTGAAAATTAGGAAAAAATAGAGAACAGAAAGAAGGGTTACTGTACAGCATTAATTTGTTGTACATTTGCATCTTGAGAATGATACACAGAAGGTACCTTGAAAGAAATATGAAAGCTATTTCATTTTGGAAGAGGGCAGCTGAATACATCTGTATGTGTTCTGAAGGTCTGTATGGATTGCTGCCATGTAAGAAATTGAGCTAAATGCACCCTTTGGAAAAACTGTATGTTAGAAGTATAAAATTTGCATACTTTCTAATGTATTTTCTAGTGCTCCAGAGCTCTTTAGTTTTAACCCCTCCACACTCCTTCCTCTTTAGTAAAGCATGTAAGTATTGAAGGTTTTTTTTAAAAAAGAACAGATTTGCTTGTGATTTTTACAGTACCATAAGCAACTCAATGTCAAACCTACAGGGCAAATACAGCTTATTCTTGTCATGTTTTATGTAGATGCACACCGAAAGAAGGGCCAAAGGAATCATAGAGTAGAGATGATCACTAAACTATTCCTTCTTGATCCTAATGGGTTTACTTTGGTGCTAAGGAAGGAGTATGGCTGGATGCATCCTGCAGAAATGGGCTTCTACTGATACTGCAACTCATGTTGTCTTTTCTTGGGGTGAAACTGTAGCAAATAATTTCTCAGGAAGAAGCATTGTACCTCTGGTGCATTCCAGAGTACATAGTTGGTCTGGCTGGATTGTGTCTGATGAGCCTATCTGTTAGACCAGTCTGTGATTTCCCCAGCTGTTGACATGACATTTCTTCTCTACATGTGACTGGTATACTTTTTATACATTAAAGGCCAAACCTCTGTCAGCTCACTTTCTTAACTGTTACAGTTGCCAGCATCAAATAGCAAAGAAACTGTAAGAGACAGGCAAGTAGAAGACGAAGGTGTAACGCCAAGAGTACGTTCTGGGATTAACTTTAAACAGCAAGTTCAGGCAAATAAGTTGTCCTCTTTGAAAGAAAATGACAAGTTCTTCATATGTATACCTATAATTATAGCGCTTATTGCTTGTGATAAAGTGCTGAGAAAACATAACAGAGTTCGATGTAGTCAGACCACTGCATTTCAGTATTAGTTTGTGTTAGCTTAGTATGGTTATTTACTATCTAACAAAATTTGGTTCTGATTTGAGCTGAATAAACCCTAAGATCTTCCTGTTATGTATTTCGTCAGGAAACCAGCAGAATGGATTCTCTGAAAAATTCTACTTAATAGTAATCGAGTATACTCAAAACCGTTCATTGCTACATATGTGGCATTTACATTTGAAGTCAATACCTGTCTCAGTAGGTAAGCCCTCTTTCTTGTAGTTTTCTGTTTAAAAAAGTCACTATCTTGTGAATGTATCTGCTATTCAGCATATTCTAAATCGTATTTCACCTTTTTGAAAAGAATCTGCAATACTTCTAGTACAAGTTTTCATCGCAGCCCCTTGTTTCCTGCCGACTTAATTTTCAGAATGCTGAAGCTTATGAATTCAGCCTGAGCCCAGAGTTTAGTACTTTTGTGCGTTCTAAGGGCAAGTACATTTATCTGGTTTTAATATATAACCTAACAGTTCAGATGTTTTGCTTCTCAGAAGTTTTTGTTCTGCAATTTTTGAGTTTACACATAGAACATAAGTTGTGAACTGGACCATAGCCTGAAGCCCCTAATCATCAGAGACAGGGTTACAGTTATGAACAATTTTGAAGTTCTGAAATCTGGTGGTTCTCTTTCAGACTACCAAACTACGACAAAAGCTATGAAACTTTTAAAGTAAGCTAAGATATACTTCAGTAGTTTTCTGTTAACATTTAAAGATTTTAAGAGAATGTAAATCTCTCATTCACATATCGGAGGAGTTTATTGTAATGCATGTTTCTGTCACTTAAACCAAACTGATATTTGTCTTACTGTTGCTTTCAAAGGCAGAATTTCTTCAGTTATTTTAAGTATTACTGCAATTAATTTAAAAGTTGGTGAGAAGACTAAAGATCCAAATTTTCTGATGTACCTGTATGATGAGGACATTACTGATAAGGCTTTTCAAGCAACCTATTGGAAATTTTCGTGTTCCAAATTCATACTTCAACTGCTGAGTTTTATTAAAAAGCGCTGAAGTATGCATATCACATAATCTCCGAGATACTACGTTTTGAGCAAATATTAACAAAACTTTTCTGAAAAGTACCTTTTTCTAAATTGTAAGGTAAGACATGGAGGTCTTAATTTAATTTTCTCTAGCTGGAGGTGTTTTGCTCTTCATGAAGTGATAATTTCCTTAGATAGCTACATACATACCACTTTTGTGTGCAGTTTTGGTGTTTCTGGTTACAGTTTGATGGTTTTTAGTCTGAAGAGTTTAAACGTATCACCTCTTAGCAGTTCTAGAATTTCAGAAGTATTTAATCTGAGATGTGCTAGCATTTCTCTTTAAATCTGAATGTGGGAACACATTTCATTAAAATGAAAGTAAAATTTTAAGTTGTTTTATGTGTCTTTTTGAAACTTTAAAGGTGAGTAAAATTACTTCTTAGGTTAAAAAGAGACCATTGACTTTTAATAACTAACAATGCAAACTTTTTTAGAAGATAAGATAGATTCAAATACACCTGAAGAAGCAACACAAACAGAAGAATTGTGTTCTTCACCAGATCCAGAGAAGATCCAGTCACTTTTCACTCAAAAGTATCAAGCCTGTAGAGCAAACCTTCAGAGCACCAGCTGGCTTACTCTGTCTTCCAAAATGGTCTACAGTCAAGAATTGAATTTGCCAGAAGGAGTAGACATAATAAGTGTAAAGCCATCAGCAGGTTTGTATTTTTTTTTAAGGAAAAAAAATAAGGAATCCTTACCTTTCTGACTTTGGTCTGAAAAGAGAAACAAAGTAATAGTAAATTTGTTATTTGTTGTTAAAATTGAAAGACAAGGTTTGCTAAAACTTGCTCCCCTGACTTTATATCTTGATCCTGGAACTCATACTAAAATAAAGCTTTTATTTAAGTTATAATATTTATTGAGTTCCAGATTCTTGCACTAAAAGGCATTATAGAAATATAAATTTGGGTTTGCAGCCATTCATTAATTTTTTTGTGGGATCTGTAGTTATATTTTAAGGCTCCCATCAGTAGTCTTTCCAAAAATATTTTAGAAACATTTTTAGATTTCTGATTGGGAAATGTTTGTTTGATGGGAAAGGTTATAGATATTAATACGTTTAAATTATATTATTTGACTCCTCTGTAGAGCATGAAATGGAAACAAAGGGTAAAATAGTTTCAAAGTATTTTTGTCATGTCTCCTTTGTGAGGCCCTGCAAAGAATCCTCTTTGGTAGGAAGTGCTAATTTTATTTTGTATCAGAGTGATAAAATTGTAACTGAATAAAAATGCCTTTTACTTTTTCACTTTCTTTTTAATATTTCCCCCAGTAAAAGTGTATTTTGTATAATTTTAGGACATCTGAGTAGTTCTTCCATATATCCTGTTTGTCGTGCACCATACCTGCTGGCTACTTCATGCTCTGATGGAAAAGTTCGGTTCTGGAGATGCAGAGTTACCACTGAACCATCAGCTTCTTCCATGCCAGAATACAGCACACATGGTGATGTTACATATGTATGGGAAGAATGGCCATTACTGATTGAAGATGGACTTCTTAGTAGTAGTGCTATTAATGTTCCAGGAAGGCCAAATGAAGTTAGCTGTGCACACACAAACAGATTAGCAGTAGCATACAAGCAGGTAACATCTAAAAATAGTCATCTTTCTCAAGATTTTATAATGCATGTTAGTATTTTTGAATGTGAATCTACAGGGGGTTCTTCTTGGATTCTAGAACAGACTCTTCATTTAGATGAGATAGGCACCATGTTAGATTCCGGTGTTAGTATTGATAGTAATTTAGTGGCATATAACCGACAAGACATTCCTCTGTCTCATGGTGGGAATATTATGCCCAGCGCTAAGCACTTGGTACACTTAGATTGGATGTCTAGGGAAGATGGTTCACATATTCTAACAGTAGGAATTGGATCAAAACTTTATATGTTTGGTCAGCTGTCTGGGAAAATGCAAGAACAAAACGGCAAGGAGATGGTAGCAGTCTCCTATAGTGGCAGTACGAAGGCTACAACCCTTTCAAGGTTTGTTCTGCTGCGTTGTGTTGACTTGGTTTCATCTGTAGAGGGCTCACCTCCTTTTCCAGTCTCCTTGTCTTGGGTGCGTGATGGCATTCTTGTAGTTGGAATGGATTGTGAAATGCATGTTTATTCCCAGTGGCAATCTCCTTCCAGGCAGGAACTAGTTAGCACAGATTCATACACTGGAGGTACACCGTGTATAGCTAGCTTTATGAAACAAAGCCAGTCAGCTGCCTCGGGTCTGCATCCACCAAAGCGAACCTTGACCAGATCTATGACCAGCCTTGCACAGAAACTTAGTGGGAAAAGATCTGCCTGTGATCTGTCTATGGAAGTGGAAGATTCTGGTCTTTTTGAAGCAGCTCATACATTATCTCCCACTTTACCTCAGTACCATCCATATCAACTGTTGGAACTCATGGATCTAGGTAAAGTACGTAGAGCAAAAGCCATTCTGTCCCATCTGGTGAAGTGCATTGCTGGAGAAGTTGTTGCTATAAATGAATCTGAACCTAATCATGATAAGAGGCTCAGATCTCTGACCATCAGTGCTAGTGGAAGTACTGCAAGAGATCCCAAAACATTCAGCAAAACTGAGACTACAGACTATATCGAAATAGACTCTGTTCCACCATTGCCTTTGTATGCTCTGCTTGCTGCGGATGATGATTCATCTCATTCCTTTTCAGAGAAGTCTAATAATCAGAATAGTCTAAATAAAAAAGATATGCCCAGTGACAATTATGACGATCTCTTTCAAAATACTGGTATAAGTACAGATGAACTTGTTACGTTTGATGCAGATGAAGATGGTTCGAAGCCAAAAGTCATCGATCTTTCTCAGTACAGCCCAACTTACTTTGGACCAGAGCATGCTCAAGTTCTTTCTCGTCACTTGCTTCATTCAAGCTTGCCAGGTCTGACTAGGATGGAGCAAATGTCATTGATGGCCTTGGCAGATACAATTGCTACTACCAGTACTGACATTGGAGAAAGCAGAGACAGAAATCAGGGTAAGCTGTGTCTTCCAAGTTGTAAGTACTGCTGTGCTTCACAACCTTTTTTGGGAGTTTTTCCTATTCTGGAATATTTTTCTGGCTTATGAAAGCATGTCATAGTACAGCCTGTATTACTTACTGTGCCATCACAGTACTTACCATTTAACTAAAGTTTCAAGATTTAAGACTTCCATAAAATCAAATTTTGTATTGCTGTCAATGCCAGTGTTAGTCTGTCAGTCCACATACCACAATTCTTTCACTTCTGAAGAGACCACTTTTTTTAATTGCCAATGTTGCACTGTATAGAGGAATTAAGAAATAAGTTTATGCGTTTTTTAATATTATAATATTTTTTCTGTTTCTTGCATTAAGAACAAATAACTTCAAAACTCTTTGTATTGGAAATTTTCCTCTTTCCCTTTCCTTGAAGGGATGAAATATGAATTAAGCTATTATATTTATGAATCTAAAGCATTAGTAGTCACAGAATTGTAAAGTGTTTCTTCTATTAACAAATCCAATAGCTACTTCTTGTAGTTTCTCTAAAGTGTATATGAAAATGTTTAATTCTAGGTGGAGAAACTCTTGATGAGTGTGGTTTAAAATTTTTATTGGCTGTTCGTCTTCACACATTTCTAACAACTTCACTTCCCCCTGTACATCGAGCTCAACTGCTTCACCAAGGTAACTGATGTGTTTCCTTAGGTGGGGTGTATCTTAGTGATGTAGGTGTACGTATTACTGTTGTGTTGCTGACATGCCTCTGCAGAATCCGAGTGTTTTGGGGTTTTTTTGTTTGTTTGTTTGTTTAAAAAAAGTTGTTCAATATAAATGTATGCCAGAGCAGAAAATGCCTCTTTTAGTTTAGGTAGAGATCTTGGAACTGAAGTGATTTTTTTTTTTTTTTTTTTGATAACAATTTTTTACTGTTAATTTTTTTTTATTTCCCCAAAAGAAAGTTTTTTCTGTACTTCTGGTACCATGGTGTTCTAATAACCTTCTGCAGGAATAATGCAGTAGAAAATAAAGCATGTATTTACTTAGTTTTTTAATACATATTTGGAAAAAGATCTCTTTCAGTCTACTCAGACTTTATATGTTTTCTCATATGCTTACTATAATGATCTAATGGACTATTTCAAATAGTTTTCTTTGGTGTAGTTTGAAGTAGTTCCAGTGTGATATTTCAGATCACAGAGTGAGACGGATTTGGTTAGGCCTAATCAAATCTAAACGACTGGCTATGACTGCTTCTTTACCCTTCCATTAGTTGTCCTGACAGTTGATGGCATTTCCAGTCTCATGGTTTGTCACCCCTCAGCTGCATTAGAGATTGACATTTGCGAGGACCACCGCAGCAGAATACCTCTGAGTTAGCTCTCTGATGGAATACTTTTAGTTGAAACACTTCTCCTTCTGCTGAGCTCAGTAATTGATGAGAGTAAGAAATCCCTCTGAGGCATCTGCAGAGGTGCAGTGGAGTGCACCTCTGTGCAAAGCATCATCTCCTAGCCCTCACTAGAGTTGCGGTTATCCATAGCCAGCTATGCTGCTGCTTAATAATTGCTGTCTTCCTCATGATTTTTTTTTCTTTCAGTGTGGTTTTATACCTCTGTCCTCAAACCTGTTTTGTACTGTGATTGTCTGGAACTTCCCATTTTCTAATCCAAGTCAAAATAGTGAACCTACCTTTCAAAAATTTTAGAAGTTCAATCAGTGTGTTGCACTTTGTATCGTGGAAAAACTTAACACCACCCAGTATAAGTATATTTTGAGCTTCAGTCAGTAACTCTGTTCTTTGCAAACTTACAGAAAGAGTTTGCAGGTGAAAAAATGTTTTTGTCTGTATAAGCTTTTTTTAGTATTTGATATGCAGTGCTTAAAAATATTCTTAAATTTCTGTTGCCTCATCAGCAGTGCACTTAGAAAACCAAAATAAAAAGCTTAGCCTTCTTCCCTTCTCCCTTTCTCAACCCATTGACTTCAGATTCTGGATAATTTTATTAATGAATATCTCTCTTTCTTTTTAATGGCTGATTATGTAGGCTTATCTACTAGTCATTTTGCCTGGGCGTTTCATTCGGTAGCGGAAGAAGAATTACTGAGCATGCTCCCTGCAGTGCAGAAAGGAGATCCAACATGGTCAGAACTCAGAGCTATGGGTATAGGATGGTGGGTTCGAAATATCCATAGCCTGCGGAAATGCATAGAAAAGGTAAACGTAAGATTCTGAAACAAAATTACCAAACTTTTTTCAAACAACTATCCTCTGATGTTTACTTTCTGTTTATGTGGCTTTGAATTTTTAGCTATGTTCGGTGTTTATGAATGTTTCATGCTGTGTTTTTTTTTGCATGTAGTTCATCGTATGAATATGAACTTTTGTGTTTGGTTTTTTTATTGCTTTAGGTTTCAAATTCCAGTGCAAAGTACATTTGGGGCTTTTAGATATTCCATTTTGAAGGTGGCACTGTACAGTGCTTGTTGTGGATGCTCAAGATACTGAATGAGCATATAGTTGTTTTTTGTAGTAAAATTAGGAAATAAGTTATGGAAAAAGGTTCTTCTGAGAAACCTGTTGGAAGTGGGGTCAACTGAGACATTGTACCTCTATCTTGAAAGTGAATACATTTCTATGATAACAAAACCTTCTAATGGATTGGCTTTTTTTTAAGTATGTATTTTCATCATCACCGATGCCGCCATAAACTTAACCTTATTATCACTTGTTTTAAGCTCTTGGAAAAGCCAAGTGTGTTGAGCTAGAAAATGACATGCACAAGATACTTTGACTGCCAAGGACAAAGTGATAAAATGCATGTTTCTACTTTTAATCTTCAGCAATTAATCATCACTTTATGAAACTTACCTGCCTTGCATTTAAAAAATTCCAAGTATTCTGGGCCTGCATTTAAGGTTACCCTACATGGGTCTTGGACTGTTCTTGCTGCCACTTATCTCTTTTTCCTTTCCAACCTCCAAAAGTAATCTCCTGTAAACAACTTTTCTCCAGTTGTAACTGGTCCCAGCCTGTTCTTCAGGACTCCATCTATCCTTTGACTACCAGAGCAACTAATAAATTAATGTTGTTATGATTTCAGGAAGTGATTTCAGATATAGGCACTCCCATTTGATCTGCCAAAAAGCTTCTAGAACTCGAAAAGCATTAGCTGAATTATGTCAAAAAAAGACAAGGGATTGAAGCTGTAGTGTCTTCATGTGTTCTGATGGCAGACTCATAGTGAGAGGAGGGTTCCTATATTAAAAAGAACTTCCAAGCACTGTGGGGTGGGGGATACCAGAACCAGCAAGAATCCTGTTTAAGATTCGTTTAAATTTTGGTTGGTTTGTTGCTGTTGACTGTCTTCACAGGTGGCTAAAGCAGCCTTTCAGCGAAATAATGATCCACTTGATGCGGCCATTTTTTACCTCGCAATGAAAAAGAAGGCTGTGATCTGGGGATTATACAGGTAGGAAAGATGCAACTCTTATGGAGTTTCATACTGTCTGGGATAACTGTGGGAAAAAAGTTGAACGTAATGGTAATCCAAAAAAAGCACAAATATTACCATTGAAAGCTTAAGTTCATTTTCTGAATTAGTCACTGCATTGTATGGGTAGTTTTTAAGTGTATGCTATTTACTGAGGTTATTTAGTTGCTGTTTCTGAAGGTAGATGCTTCAAGTTTTAGTCTCAAATTCACTGTATAGTGTGGAATGAACATGGCTATCTTTTAGAAAAGTGTTTGTTTTTGTAAATTTAGTTCAGGGGACTAAATTTAGTCTGTCTTTCAAACTGGCATTTCATAATATAACATTCAACTTTTTAAAAGGTAGTTTGCATTGTCACTCTTAAAAGCTCACCTGGGAAAAATTAACTTTTCTGTATTTGTATAAAGTTAACTAAAAATACCATGAGCTTTCATATTTACTGAAGTTTTTGTTATTTTTAAATATGAAGCCTTTTATGCTCCCAGTCTGCTGAGAGCCTTTGCATTTCCTAATGAAAAGATCTGTGTAAAATTCTGCTGGCATCTGAGGAAATTAAGAGCCATAATGCATCCAGTAAAATATATAATAATTTTATCAATTATGTTCAATATGCAGGTCCCAAAAAGATACTAAAATGACACAGTTTTTTGGAAATAACTTTACTGAGGACAGATGGCGCAAAGCAGCATTAAAGAATGCATTTTCTTTGCTTGGGAAACAGCGTTTTGAGCATTCTGCAGCATTCTTCTTGTTGGCAGGACACTTAAAAGATGCAGTGGAGGTAACAAAAAAAAAAAAAACAAAAAAGTTTGACTGTTATATTGTCCCAAACTTACAAATACATTGAATGTGACTTGTGTTTTGCATTTGTATGACCCTGAAGATTCCTGGTTTGTTGTAATATTGAGGCCTACCTACGATTAACTCATTTTCGGATTGTCTGCCTTGTCGTATATGAAGACAACATAGTTTTTCATTAGGAGGTTCCAGATCTGAAAGTGAAGGCCTTTTAGCAATGATGTGGGTTGGCTCCTGGAATCCTTTCACAAAAATTATTATTTCCTGAGTCTGTTTGAATTGAAAAGTTGGGAGGAAGTTCATCTCTTTGATATTGAAGGATTTGTTCTGTAAAGCTTCATAACCAAAACGTCCAGCTTCGAGAGCTGGCGTATGCACACTGACAATTTATTGAAGCCAATTGATTTCAAAGATTTATTGTCATGTCAGACTTGAATTGAAGAAATTGCAAATCAGATCTTGCATATAATAGTTGGCTACAGCTATTCTGCGTAGTTCCAGCTAATTTTTTATGGAATTGGTAGACTTACTTACCTCAGTCTGACTGGATTAGTGTCACTTCCTGTCTTGTAATCATTTTAACCAGCAGAAATTACAATGTTTGGTCTTGTGAATATATTTATTTTCAATTAGGTCTGCCTTGAAAAACTGAATGACATTCAGTTGGCTCTTGTAATATCAAGACTTTATGAGTCAGAGTTTGAAGTATCTGCTACTTATAAATCTGTACTACAGAAGAGAATTTTGGGAAATATGTTTCCTGGAAAAGACACCTCAGGAAACATGCACTGTGACCCTTTTCTGCGAAGTATGGCTTACTGGATTTTGGAAGATTATAGCAAGGCACTTGACACTTTGATTAAACATTCTGTTGAAGGTGGAGGTAAGAATATGCATATTTTGCCTGTTAGATTGCTTTTAACTATTTGTTCATTTAAGTAGAAGTTTGTTAAAGTGTAGTCTGGAAACAAGACCAGGTACAGCACAGTTACTCACTGTTGCTGGTAAATAGCTTGCTGTAGCAATATGTGTTTTTTATAGTAAATGTGGTGACTGTTGTTGTTGTTATACTGCATCCCATGAATGGATATTTAATTTATGCTGTAAGTATGTGAATATCAAGATAATGAGAATGACTCTGCAGTGATGCAGCTGTTTTTCCGGTGGCATGTTAAAGATGAAGAGACAAATTAACTTCATTAGTTAATCTGACTCCGTCACAACCTAGGAAAAAAATTTCTGAGTGCACAGTTACATAGCAGAGACTGGAAGACATAGTATTTTGTATCTCTTAGTCCTTGGGAAGAATGGTTGACCCCAATGATAAACTACCATAGAAAAGATTGTGATATTTATTATGATAGAAGGCGGCCCACGTGGTGCCTGAAATAGCTTGTAAGTCTCAAAGTGATTCTTATCCCTGTTCACGTGCTAGCTTTATAGGCTTTCTAAGGATCAGTTGTATTATTTCCTGAAGTTAATGTTCTCAAGGAAGTTCAATGTTCTAGTCCCTGGTAGTTAGCATGCTAGCTGGTTTCTGTCCTGGCTACTGAGGGGAACTTGTTGGGGATAAATGAAGACTTGAATTACCAGAGCTGTGTATTTTATTTTCTAAACTGATTTCAGTAGAAGTTACATGCCCCAGTAAAATTTTGAGCAAATGAGGCATATAAAGTTCAGTTGTTTCCGTCTTGGTCACATCATTCTGTGTAAAATAATTTTTAAATGTTACTCATTTTTCTTTAGTGAGTTCAGTGGCTAGTTTGTGGGATTTGTTTTATTTTCTTACTTAAAAGTTGGTCACTCGTGTACCTGTTCCTATTACCTGTAGTTAGTTGTACCATAACTCCTGATAGAGGAAATAGTAATGGTCCATCTTGGCGAACCTGGGCTCTTTGAAAACTGTGTGAATCATCCTGTGCTGATGCTCGTATCTTGTCCAAGGTTTTTCGTATTGTGGTTTTGGACATGAAAATAAAAGATGTAGCTGCTGCCCTGCTGTACGATTCATGTATTTATAGGTAATAGTGATGTCAATATGTATAAATGTTGTGGATTTCTTAGTTTTATTATAAGTTGCATTTTTGTTAAGAGGTAGAAAACAAAAATTACTAATCCAAAATTTTAAAATAACTTTTTTTAAGTAAAAGTCTTTAGTAAGATGTAACATCATATTGTCATTTAGTGATGTAGACTTCAGAAGTCTAAACTGAACAGGAATATGGTCTTGCCTGACTGCACTAGAACTGTCCTGACTGCAAGGAAAAGAAAAGGCAGCTGTTTTAAATTAAAGGTCTTACCTGCTCGCATACTGAAGCTTCTCTTTTTAGTAGTGATTAAGTTTGGCAATATCCTCCCTCTCAAGGTATACAAATGATACAGCTGCAAAGGAAGGTGAAAAGGGGGGTGCAATGTAGTAAACAATAGGATGAATGTTAAGACCTAATAGCCTCCTGATGAACTTAGAACTTTGCAGATTGCTTATTTCATACAGGGTGGTAGATTTTCCTCATGATGCAATATCATTTCAGGTGATGGAGATGGCTCATCGAGTTGTAACCCTGCAGTGTTTAACTTCTATAATTACTTAAGAACGCATCCTCTCTTGTTGAGACGTCATTTTGGCTCTTCTGATACATCTTCCACACACGTTTGCCTAACAGTAGAAAATGACTTAGCTGACAAAATCAACCTAGGTGAAAGACGGCTGTTTTTCACCACTGCGTATGCTCATCTAAAAGCTGGTTGTCCAATGTTGGCCTTAGAAGTGTTATCAAAGATGCCTAAAGTTGTCAAGAGGTCAAAGTCATTCTGTAGATCCCCTAGTTTAATGAATACTAGTAAAGAGTTCTCACCATCTTCTCCGCTTAAAGAGTTGGAAATAAAAGACCAGTCTTCCAGTGTTGATTGGTCACAACCAGTATTGAATGGTCTAGGTTCATCTTCAGATTGTTCATCAGGAAAACATTCAAGTTCAACTCTTTCCTTTGACTGGAGCCAGCCAAGTGTGGTGTTCCAAGATGAACACTTGAAACTGCAGTCAGACAGTGATGAAAGTGATGAGAGTGAAGATTCTTCCCTGGTAATGAAAGACCTAAAACCTCTGAAGAAAACTGAAAAATCATATGAAACAAGTTCTAGCTACACAGAATCTTTTAGTGTAGTTGATGACAAAGATATTCTGAGTCCATCAGAAGATATAATTTCAGCACAGCTGAAGTTTAGAGCATGCCTTAAAATTCTTACAGTAGAGCTTCGTACGCTGTCCACTGGTTACGAAGTAGATGGTGGGAAGTTGAGGTATCAGCTTTATCAGTGGCTTGAAAGAGAAGTGGTAGCTCTTCAAAAGACCTGTGATTATAGTGTTGAAGAGATACAGTCAGGAATTACTGTGATGCCAGAGGAAGCTACATTACATGAAAACATTGAAGACTTAGCTGACCAGCAAAAAAATATGCTGCGGAAAGAAGACTTTCAGAAAAGACGTCAATGGCTTCTGAAATATCAGTCTCTCCTAAGAATGTTTCTTAGTTACTGTATACTTCATGGCTCTCATGGTGGAGGTTTGGCATCTGTCAGAATGGAATTAATTCTGCTGTTGCAGGAGTCTCAGCAGGTATGTAGGGGAGTTTAGTTTCTCTTTTCTCCATTTCAGTTTTGTTGTAGATTTTTCTTTTTTAGTGTGTTTCATGTTACTGTTGAAGTTTTCCTAGTATGGCATGTACCTGTTTTATAATAAAAGTAACACTGTTTCTAATATGCTATGTTTTCCTTGGGTTGCCGGTTTTTTCTTGTTTAGAATCACTTCACCTCTTTCAGAAGTTCTTGTGTTCCCTTTAGGAAGCTGTACTATTACTTTATGTGTGTGTCTCTTGCTTTTTTTTAGGAGCAGTCAATGCAGATACCTTCCAGCCCTCTACCAGAACAAAGCTGCATACCTCTCCTGTTTGCTTGCACAGCTAGTGCCAAAACAGTGGTGGCTAATCCGTTGCTACATCTTGGTAACTTAACTCATGATATATTACATGCCATAATAAACTTTGATTCGCCACCTCATCCAGATACTCAGAACAATAAGGTGTGTATATTTTTTATAGCTGTTTGGGTTTGACAACATGAATACTTCCTGATATGCCTACCTGTGACAAGTAATAAATTTGTGGGACATAAATATTTTCTATAGTACTTTTCTTGTGCTAAAATAATATCCACTGATTATTGCTTATTGCTGAGGTGCTGAGCATCTGGTTCAACAAGCTGAAGTAGATTCACCTCTCTCAAGACTGGATATTCGTCGAACATAATACCCATTATGGAAAAACATGTTGTACTGTGCTGTCAGTGTCATGTTTGTCTTCATGACAACACAAGCATTAGTTCTGTATATTAATGTTAAACTCTGCATTTCAGTCCTAGACCTAAGTAAAATTAAGTTTTGAAGTATAAAAACTGGTTGTCAACAAAGTGCAGTGAATGCGGATTTTCTTCTGAAATAGCATATATGTTCATACAGTAAAATACAGTACATTTTTTAAAGTTACATTTCTGCAAGATTTCTTATGTATTTAGCCTTGGACTGGAAACCAAACTTTAAGTGTTAGGTTAAATCTGTCCAGACATTTTGTATGTATTACGTCCCAAATTGTGTTTACTTTTACTAGGGATTTCTAGAAAACATGCAAGAGATGCTTAGTTCCTAGTCTGTGCTTCATTTCAGAAAGAGCAGACAAAGTAGTAAGATAAACTTGTTTTTTTAACTAGACCTTTTTGATCAACAGTTTCCAGCTGTTCACATGTGTTTTGTACGTTAAGAAAAGCTATGATAAAGTCATCAGTGTGATACTGAGTAAATTGTGTCTGAGCTGCACAAGAATTGATCAAAAAAATAAGCTACATTAGAATTTTCATTCTGAAGCAAAGCCTTTCTATTCTGAGCCAGCATATTTTTACTGTCTTAGGGTATAATCATAGAATCATAGAGTAGTTTGGGTTGAAAGGCAACTTTAAAGATCATCTAGTCCAACCCCCCTGCAGTGAGCAGGGACATCTTCAGCTAGATCAGGTTGGTCAGAGCCCTGTCCAACCTGACCTTGAATGTTTCCAGGGATGGGGCATCTACCATCTCTGTGGGCAATCCATTTCAGTATTTCACCACCCTCATTGTTAAAAAAACTGCTTCCTTATATCCTGTCTAAATCTACTCTCTTTTAGTTTAAAACCATTACCTTTTGTCCTGTCACTACAGGCCTTGCCAAAAAGACTGTCCCCATCTTCCCTATAGGCTCCCTTGAAGTACTAAAAGGCTGCTATAAGGTCTTTCCACAGCCTTCTCTTCTACAGGCTGAACAGCCGCAACTCTCTCAGCCTTTGGTCATAGCAAAGGTGCTCCATTTCTCTGATCATCCACCAGTACCCCCAAGTGCTTCTCCTCAGGGCTGCCCTCAATCCCTTCATCCTCCAGCCTGTATTGACACCAGGGGTTGCCCCAACCCATGTGCAGCTTCATGAGGTTCAAACAGGCCCACTTCTCAAGCTTGTCCAGGTCCCTCTGGAAGGCATCCTGTCCCTCAAGTTTGTCAACCACAGGTTTCAGCTTGGCGTTGTCTGCAAACTTCTGAGGATGCACTCAATCCCGCTGTGTATGACATTGATGAAGATACTGTATCAACAGTACTGATCCAAATACGGACCCCCGAGGGACACCTCTTTTTACCAGTCTTCACGTAGACGTTGAGCTGTTGACCACTACCTGCTGGATGTGACCATCCAACCAATTCTGCATCCACCAAACAGCTCACCCATCAAATACCAATCTCTCCAATTTAGAGAGAAAGATGTTGTGGGGGACTGTGTCAAAGGCCTTAAAGAAGTCCAGACAGATGATATCTGTAGCTCATCCCTTGTCCACTGATGTAGTCACCCCATCATAGAAAGTCACTAGGCTGGTCTGGCAGGAGTTGTCCTTGGTGAAGCCATGCTGGCTGTCTCATATCACCTTCCTCTCCTCCATATGCCTTAGCAGAGCTTCTAGGAGGATCTGTTCCATGATATTCCCAGGCGCAGAGGTGAGGCTGACAGGTTGGTAGTTCCCAGGGTCCTCCTTTCTACGCTTTTTAAAAATGGGCACAATGTTTCCCTTTCTACAGTCACCAGGGACTTCACCTGACTGCCATGACCTTTCAAATATCGTGGAGAGTGGCTTTGCAGCGATATCGGCCAATTTCCTCATGCCTCTGTCCTATAGACTTATGTATATTCAGGTTCCGCAGGTGGCCCTGAACCTGGTCGTTTTTTACAGTGGGAGGGGCTTTACCTGCCCTGGTCCCCATCTTGCAGTCCATCCGCTGGGGAGGGGTGAGGAGAGAGGTTGCCAGTGAAGGCTGAGGCAAGAAAGTTGTTGAGTACCTCAGCCTTCCTCCTTGTCTGTTGTTACCAGTTTGCCAGTCTTGCTCATCATGGGGTGTATGCTTTCTTTGATGTTCCTTTTCTGGCTGGCATACCCATAGAAGCGCTTCTTCATGTTCTTTGCATCCCTTGCCAAATTAAGCTCCAGCCACTCTTTGGCCTTTCTGACCCCCTCCCTACACAACTGGGCAGCGTCCCTATACTCTTCCCGGGATACTGGTCCCTGCTTCTACTGCCTGTGCAATTCCCTCTTTAGTTTGACCAGCAGGTCTTGACTTGGCCATGTTGGTCTCTTGCCTTCCTTGTGTGATTTTTACACTTGGGAGTCTGAGAGTTCCTGTGCTCTATGGGAAGCATCCTTAAAGATCTGCCAGCTCTTTTCTGCTCCCTTGTCCCTGAGGACCATTTCCCAGGGGGGCCTGTTGACTAACTTCTTGAAGAGCTGCAATTTTGCTTTTCTAAAATCGTAATCATAAAATCATAATCACTTATGATTGTTTGTATAGAGGTTTAATATGTTGCTGTTTCTTAGTTGAAAACATGGCAGCTTATCTGTAGTTATGGGTTGGTGGGGTGAGCAAGTGCCTCCACATTCCTTTCATTGCAAAGTGAATTGATTTATCTGAAATGAATTCTGAAGAGACAGTGGCTTTGAAAGTGATTTTTGCCATGAGTACTTGTACATTCCATGTTCAGTGCTTGTTTCATTGTTACAAATCTGTATGCTTGAAAGACTGTGATACTAAACACTCTTCATCTTGAGTGTAATATGTTCTATAAAACTTTGTCTTACAGATATATGTGATGCATACCTTAGCAGCGTCGCTCTCTGCTTGCATCTACCAGTGTCTTTGTGATGGCCACAGCTACAGGTAAAGGTCTATGAAAAGTACTTTTTAGAGTATGTTCAACGCACTGTCTCGGTGTGGTGATGGTATAATAGATAGTGCGCTAGAAGGCAGTGCGCACACCTGCCTACATCTAGAAAGGGTTATCGCTTGTAGTTCTAAGCGTAACTTTTTATTAATAAATACAAAATCCCACTTCTCTGTTTCACAGCTCTTTTCAAGCAAATCAGTTCACTGGAACAGTGTATCAGACAGAGCTATTAACTCAGCGCCATTCTGTAAGACCAACTTTAGAAGAAACAGTGACTCCCAATACATCACCTGCTCAGTGGCCAGGTATGTAGAGTTGAATTGTTTCTTTCCTCTTAAGGAAAACTTATTGTCTGGATCCACTGTAAGAGCACATAGCTATGCTCTGGAGTTTCAAGTAGTATTGTAACAGCTGCATGGTAAAAATAAGTTCTTACAATAAACTCTTATTTTCATTTTTCAGAAACTGTAAGCTAGTAATTTTGATTATTCACTGTCAGGTTGATGTATATTGCTTACTCTTGCTAAAAATTTTAGTGGGGTCTCTAGTAAAGGGCAAGTAAATGGAAAGTAGGGTGAAGCATTGTCCTGTGCTCTACTTGCTCCCTCTGCAGGCAACAGATCAGTCTCACCATTATTCTACTTGGTTACTCTTGAAAAGGACTTGAAAGGCTATCTTGGTTTGTGCTCCATCTCTGAATGATTGTAGCTTATGTACAACTTATGAACTAACTTGAAACTATGGACAATGAGAAGTTTATGATGAGCTATGTTTTTCTGTAGCTTTAAAATCCATGTAGAGCTTCAGGTAGTTCTTCGCGTGTGCTGGCATCTGTCCACACTGGTCACATTAGAGGGAGTATGAGTTACATAATATATGTCTGTATGAGCTTCAGTTTACAGCACTAACTTTAATATAAGCGTAACCAAGAAATATGCTTTGATATTAAGGGATTTGTTTTTTCAATAAGAAAATTTCACATTTAAAAAAAAATCTTTTGGAGAACCAGAAGCAGTCTGTGTTTGCTATACTGTTTTTTTCTTTCCCACAAAACATTCTTTCACTAAATATACAGATTTTAGAGAGAAATCAGATTGTTGCATCTGGTCAGATGTTTTCTCCTTATTGCATTAGTTGCAGAGTTTAATTTCTAATGAACGAGACAAGGGATTATTACCAGTTGTGCTTACAGGTAACATCACCTTGAAGTGGTTTTGTTTTTTTGATAGCTTCACATGCCTTATGTGCAAATGGGAGAGTATGACATAAAGCAGAATTCTTTGGCCACTGCTATGTGTATTTTCTCTTATGTGCACAAAGTGACACAGCTGAAGCGGCATTTGAAACTCTATAACTTTTTGTGGAAGCATAAAAACACTGCAAGATGTTTAGTACTTGGGTGAAAGAACGCTTGTCAGACAATGCACAGTTCAAGTTGATGTCCATGATTTTTGGTTAGTTTTATCACTGTAAAATGAGAATATAGCATTTCAACTTACAATGTTATGCTGGAGCTATAAACCTCACTGGTGAAACAAGGAACACAGAAAGTCAATGTGCAGATTAGTATTTTAAGTTACAAGATTTGGATTCTGTGTATTGAATATACTGTGAGACACTGGATTAGAAGTAGAGAACAAAGAGCTAACCCTTTGCTGAAAGAATTGAGGAGCCAGAAAATAGTGAGCTTGAGACATGGGGGAAGAAAGATTCATTTAAATAAGGTAACTAAATGTTGTATCGTAGAGTTTTGGTACCAGGGATTTGAAGTAAAGCTGCCAGTGTTTTATTTAAGATATATCAAAATATTTGAGTTCTTTTTTGTGTTTTTTTTCCTCTTATTCTTGAATAGTTGCTATGTATTTCCTTAACTGTTGGTCCAAAACATGAAGCTGTTAAAGATAAATAGCATGCCACTTCCTCTGCATTTTTTAATGTCGTCTAAAACTTAGAATTTCTCTGCAGTGTAAGGTACTAAATAATGTAAGTTGCCAGTCAAAATATCCATGGTAATTCAGAATATTTTCAAACACATACATGCTTTTTCTTTATCCTTTTCTTTTTCTACCCGCCCCCACCCCCCCC
>Ga0065711_1032857_pt1:0-25000 | contig 26549 bp, 15 predicted proteins | sample Hoacrofraction12_FD_59098 | JGI IMG/M metagenome (GOLD analysis project Ga0065711, IMG submission 59098) | Hoatzin crop microbial communities from Cojedes, Venezuela - Epithelial fraction 12 v2 (version 2) | ecosystem: Host-associated > Birds > Digestive system > Esophagus > Crop... | reverse complement strand
GGGTAGATCCTTTGCCGTATAACAGTCCAAATGAAGTAGTGATTGGTCAGTGTTTAATACAACTATAAAATTTGACTGCTCAATCTTAAGTGAAAATACAGCCTAAACAAATACAGGAAACAGAAATATTTGATCTACTCTAACACCTCAGATTCTTAATCTATAATTGGTCCTGTGCAGATCAGACAGAGATCTTGCTTTAAGGTATCGTCCCAGAGTCTCCAGCTTTCGGTCTTAGAAGAAATTTAGAAGTTTGACAGGTCTATATTACAAACCTTGGAACTTTTGGAAACTTGAATTATGATTCAGTTAATTATTCCATATCCATGTAATTGAATGTCCTTCGTAGTCTGGAAGCTCCCCATATCCAAAGCCAAAACAGTTAGGTCTAAGTTAGTCTTTGATATTGTAGTACATCAGTCTCATACTTAAGGATGAGAAATATGAGGCATATAGGCAGGGATGAGATAATTTATTATACCAACTAGTTTACTTAGGGAAAAAAATGAGTTTTTTGGGTGCAAAAGTCTTCCTTCAGATACTAAAAAAGGTATCTTACTAATACCTGAATCTTACTGAAAGATGCAGGAAGAAAGTTTTAAGTTTCTGCATCTTATAATGGTAGAAATTGTTTGAAACTTCAGTAAATACTTATGAAGTGACATTTGTGATCTGCAAATAGCCACCTTCCCTTGATACAGAACTCTATTCAGGAAAACATGAGAAACTACTTGCAGGTTGGGGAGGCTTATAGGGGTGACAAGTTCTTTAAAGAGATGAATGGGTACTGTTTGGGGGAGAAATAAAAATTTTAGGAATATGAACTTAGAAATCTTCTTAAAACGTTGTGAATAATGACACAGGTCTATTGTGGTCAGAAGTTACCTTTAGTGCATGTTGTAGATCTGTTGAGGCATTTAAGTAGTGAGTATGTGTAATTATTTTCCCTCTGGGTGCCATTGCTATACGAGTTACCCAGGATGTCCCATACATTTTGTCTGTGTAAGGTACTCTCAGAAGGTCTTTTTTAAATATTAAGACACTCAACTCCATATTCCTAGTGGGATTAAAAAAGCAAGATAACTGTTTTTCTGTGGCCTCTGCAAAGACATATATATTCATAAAGGAAAAAAATATTCAGGCTTTAAAACTCACATAGTAATATAGGTTAAAATGGCTAGGCTTTGTCAGGGAGAATGTTCTACTACCTGTGATGTTACATTAACTGCCTTTTTAGGAGCATGGAATGAGTGCAATTACAGTCAATAATGTATTGAACATTATAGCTAAACTACATGGAAGTTAAGCTGGATTTGACAAAGTCAACAAGTCGATAGAGTATAGATAACTCTTTCTTTCCCTCCTATATTTGAAAGTGCAGACAAAGTATGTTTCTCTGCAGGTAAACTCAGTGGTACTCCCATATGAAAGATACCGAGGCTGTAGTTCTGATATATGGCAGCTCTGGCTTAAACTAGGCATGTTCATTTGTAACATGATGCATACACAAAGAGTCTTCCTGGCAGTGGATTCATTGTGCAGTACATTGTGTTAAAAGTTGTGATGTTTTATGCAAACACATCATTTTTACCTAAATGTGTCTATACACATAAATATATTTTTATACAATTATCTAGTTATATATATAGTCTATACTACCGAAGTATGTCTATTAATCACTGTATTCAAGGAATAGTGGGGATGTTTTATTTATTAAACAAACTAAATTAAAATAGAAAATGTATTAGTTGAAGCTTAATCTATTTCTTGAGCTATTCTTGTTAGTATCAATTACTCAGACAGTTACTGGTAGTATATATTGTGTAATAGTGATGTTAGAATATTCTAAAGACTGACAATTGCTTGCCAGTATTATATAGACAAAAAGCACTAGCACTAGCAGTTAAAAGGCTGAAATCCAAGACCTTTGTTCTTGTCTTGTTATGAAGTGCATTGAGGCTATGTTACTGAATCAATACCTAGCACCTGGGTAACTAGCCCGAAGTAGGTATGCTTAAAATATCATACTTTTTTCAGCTCTATTTACGGTGCAGTTTGGAATGCTAATTATTTTGATCAGCTACTGTTTGAAGTATCAAACCAGTAATTCTTTGACTACCTAAATCCCATTTAAGCATCATACAATCATTTAGTAAAATTAAGTTGAAGGAGCTTTTGTATCAGCATATGGGTCTTCCTTAGTATGCTAGAACATTTTTATCTAGGCAAAAAAATTGTATCTAACCTGCAAAATATTGTGTGCTTGTTGGAAAGAAAATGGAGTCAGCAGGCGGAGCCTACCATTCAGTCATGAGAGAAACAGAAACACAAATGCTATGTTTCTCGTCTCACTTTTAGCCCTTTACTGAATAAATGAGCAAGTAGGAACAATTGTATTTAAAACTTTGTGAACTCCTGGAGAAGAGGGACTTGGATTTATTTTAGTGCCTGAGGCAGAAGATGATGATAGACACAGACAGAGCTGAAAAGCAGTTGTTCTCTTTTGAGAAGCAGAGACAGCACAAATGGAAGGACTCAAGCAACCTTTACATGGCCTGGTTCACAAACATACACATTCTCTTTCTGCCAGTCTACAATGTTCTGTAAGTGCAGAAGGTAATTACAATTTGATTTCAAGATATTTTGAACGGCATGCAGTTTTCACAGGTAGAACTGTCCTTAGCCTTTCTGCTCAGTTTTTGAAATATGTATATATTTTAGTCTTTATTTTGAACCAAAAGGGTTATAATTTTGAGATTTGTGACTTGAGCTCATTTTTTTCTGAAAATCCTATTGCACTGCAGTACATGCTCCACACTTGGGAACAATATTGTTCTTTTCTAATGTTATCACTTTGCTGTGATGTATTTTACTTAATTTTTATATGTGGAGTCCACTATTACTGAAATTCTTGAAGCTGCATTGTTCAGTGCTACATTGTGCCTTTGGAGTACGGGTTATAATCAGGAAGTACAGTTACTCTGAAAAACAATTCCATTGAAGAAGTATATGCATATTTTGAGGTCCTGGTCAATTTATCAGGGCCAGTAGTCCATATTACCATCTATCTACCATCTGATCTATAATTTCATGCCCTTTATATTAAAATATGATCTGTGTAGTTTCTTAATTTCAACTGTTACGAACAATATAAATTTTCCATATATTTCTACAGTAATTTCACGGTGTCACTTTTTGATGAATTTTTAAATACAGTAGTGTATTTGCTGTTGGAAAAGGTTTCTAACAGCTCTGCAGTCTTACACAAGGTAGGTTGGACAGATGTCCTTCTGTTACTGCAATTGCAGAATTTGTCACACATCTCATAGGTTAGGTAACACGCTTAAATGTGCAAGTGGAAGGACTGAAACTTTGGACCAAACAAGCCAAATGTTTTACTCAAGGACCTAATCTCTGTACTTCGCTTTCCTCCCCACCTGACTTCACCTTGACTCCAAACATTGCTACCATACGTATGCTAGAGGACCGACGTATTATTCATTTTAAGTCCCATTGTTCTTTCTGTGTTCAACAACCCCATAGAAGCTGCTGTGCATTATGGAATAGGTGTATAAGATTGTGCCGTAGTTGAGTAGATAAGATACTATGACCTGTGGTTCTGCTTATCCAGTGTAGCTTAAAGGCACAAATGGAGCACTGAAGGCAACACATCATGTTGTAATGTCTGTGTAAGTGCATATCTTCTCAATCAAATGCCACCTAAAACATTTCATTTACTGTTGGGAGGCATTTCAAACGATTTGTGCATGGCATTTGCATATCATAGTGAGAGGCCTTGCTGTGAAAAAGTCTTCAGTTTTAAGTGTCTTGAAATGTTAATTGTATTGCTTTATGCAGTTACTGAGTGATCTGATGGTGTTTAGAAATGTTACGTAGAGAAAATCATTGTTATATTGGTGATGAAAGATTTGAGGGAAGAGATGGGACATTACAAAAGAGCAGAAAACAAAATAATTCTTATTTTTTATAATGAAGTGCTGCATATATTGCATCTTTGTGCAAGCTGGCTGGCAAGCATAATTTTAATCTTTGTAGTTTATTGAAACTACCACACTGTGCTCAGTATCTTTAAAAAAAGCACTTTAGGTAACTAGAATAACCTTGTGCTAAGTATACACCAAATACCTTAAGCATTTTAATACTATCAAGAATAAGACTGGTTTAGGTTTAAATTAGGTTAAAACATAATGGCTGTTAGTGACTTCCCTTAAAGGCGGATAAAGGAGAGTAATTGTTCTCCATGCTCTACTACAATCCAAATAATCTTTCCCACCAATAACATGGAGGTTGACTTCTTTGCAGTACAGGAAAGGATACAGGGGAAAAATGTGAAGGTGGAAGGCAGAGTTCTGAACTAATATGAAAGGTACAGTGCTGCCCAATGCTGAAACTCAGTTATCTTTTTCACAAGTAGATGCTGACTTGCAGTCCAGGTCTATGTGGCATCAAAATTCCTGGCCTACTGCTCTGTTTGTGTGTCTGTATTGTTCTTCTGGATGCAATTGTAACTGCAGCCTTTTCTTCCAAACTGCAAGTGTTACGGGAGGTATCTGACAGCATCTGTTTTTACTCACTTCTGATGTGAGGACTGAGCTTCTAGCTTTTCAGTCTGAGATATTTCAGTCTTGTCTCCAAAGAGGATGTCCTATGCATCAGTGTACAGACAAAGCTAGTGGGGATTAAGTTATGCCTCTCCTGTTAAAGCCGGATCACCTGTCGGTTGAAGAATACAAGTGTTTTGGGGAAAACTGGACTAAGTTGTCTAGTGGTAAGGCAACTCATCTGGCAAACAGATTAGGTCTCATATCTACTCCTTGCTCCCCATGCTTTTTTAATACAGTTATATATTTTATTCACTGATTCTGTAATGAAAAATATAGGGGTGCTCACTTAGATGAGAACAGAACCTTATGACTCTCTTCGGACTGCCTTTGCCTTCCGCTGTTGGCCACTGCTGGTTGCATCCCATAGCACTCCATGTGCATTTGCAGAGATTCAGGCTGCAGAATTCCCCCAGTTCATCGTGTTCTGCCTGATAAGCAGGACATTCTCCAACAGGAAAGACAGTTTTGGTTTTCCATTGCCTGGCAGAGTCTTCAGACTTGGATTGTGGAATATAAAAGGTGGTCACCAGAACCGTACCAGCATTTTTGAGTGTGAGTTGCTGCTGTTGTGCTGGTCTTGTGCATGTTGCAAGCTCAACTGTCAAATGGACCTCTCATCTTGTCACAAGGATGCCTACTTGTGAATCCTGAACAGACCGTGAATGTATTCAGTATCTGCTGTATAACACAGTTTATATTTATTATACTGCAAAAGACAGAGGAAGAAAAATAAATCTTGGATCATAAAACAACTAATATCTATGTAAGAAACCAATAGTAGTAGCAATTACAAGAATGTTGACAAACTGTTAGCAAAGCTGGAGAAGCATACAAAGCTAGTTGCTCAAGTACTGTAAGTAGGTTGGAAAGATTTGTGTACTACCATATGTCTTTAGTCTTTACTAAAGATTATTGTAATTTACAATATTGTTGTTCTGCTACTGAAAAGCAGGAATGAATTTCTAAGCAATAGAAAATGCATAAATGAAGAACATCTTATTAACAGAGTCCCTCCTGTCATTTAGATGAGAGAAAAAAGTATTATTTAAGAATCAATGTATTGAAGAAAGAAACTAGAACCAATACTGGTTGAAATCTATTGAAGTATATTAAGGAAGATTATACTGACAAAAATTATCTCAAATTTTGTTCAGATTTAACCGTAATAATTTGTATTTCTTACCAATTCTGTTAACATAATATTTTTTTCATGCAATGTTGCAGTTTGACCCATAGTAATGTAAACATTAAGAGTTCCAATCTACCTTTCAAAGATCTGATCACCCTACTAGAAAGAAGTGTAGGGATCCCAAGCTATTCTATCCTTTGCAAACTCTTCAGGGAACTTCATAAATTTTATAACCAATCTTGTATACACTGCTCATTTTTCACCACAGTCATTGCTTTTTTTTTTTGCTACATCAGTTGTTGTATGCTTACACAGACCTGTATCAGTGATGAATGTAGCTTGTTACATGGTAGTGTGGATTTCATTGTATATAGTTGCACTGACCCATACTGAGAAGGGATGGCGAGTAACAGAGAAGAGTTTGTTACTTTTTGCACTGCCCGTCTTTCACTTCTGCTAGGGTATTTTTCCTATGCTTCTCAAATTGTGAATTTGAGCACAACTCAGCTGATTCAGAACTATTTAGATATTGCATTAATGGAGAAGATACATGTAAGTGAAGCTTCTGATACTCAGTAATTCGGCAGGATGCACTTTGAAGAGACTTTACAGCTGCTTTGAGAATAATCCATAATCTAAGCTTTTGTCATCTGTTTTCCCCACTCCACATCTATCCAACAGTTTATCTGAAGTTCAGCACATATAACAAAATTTCTGTAAGTATAACCCACAATGAAAACAAGATTTGAATTTGTACATGAAAGGTATAATGTGGAATTGTGGACTGCAATATGTTAGTATAATTTAACTGCCTCACCACCTTCTGGTGGCACTGCTCTGTTAGTGGGAAATCCTAAGTCTGTATTAGAAGGCTCTTATGGCATTGGGCTCAAGAATAATAAAGAAAAATTGCAGTATTACGACTGTTCCACAACATAAATATGAAACAAAAAAATTAAGGGTTTCAGGAAGGGCTGTTAGAGTTCAGAAGAAGTTTGACAGGACTTCTAGAGGAAAAGGGAGTTGGAACCTTGTTTGGAACTTGGAACTAGAAGGCAGAGGAAGGAAGCCACATGACGTTTCTGTGGGGCAGTCTTATCAGGGGAAGTTTTATTTCTTTTGTGTTTGAACTTTTTCTGAGGTTCACATTCTATTCTTCAACTGGATATTATTTTTTGATTACTATTGTGTGCTTCATGCAGATGAACAGTGCTTTAAAAAGAAAAATAAAAAGAAATATCATAACTGAGAAATGAGATTGTCCAGATGCCATATATCAGTATTTGAATTCTCTTTCATTGCAGAGAAACTGTACATGACAACCTTCTTAAAGAGGCATTTTGCATTCAAATGGCTTTCTCATAATTGCATCTGACCGGGTTAGTGAATTAGGCTCCGGAGGTGTGCAGTAATGATCTGTAGCAGAACCGCATTTCTGTGGCAACTACATTAAAAATGGGTCTTATGCAGTGTGAGTGCATGTACCTGTCAAATTTCAAAGCTGTGTTGATTTACGTTAGTTTTGGCAGAGTAAAGAAAACTCCTTTCTTTTCTTTTTTAATTCAAGTAATATTTTTTCTTTAGGTCTTACTTCTAATCATTGTCACATTGAGCTCTTCAGATCTTTATTCACAAAATCACCACTACCAACAAGCAACAACAAAAAGTAATTTTTGAAATACAACATTCTTTTTAATCCTGTGGGTGCTTTAAAAAGGTGTTTAAAATTCATTACCAGTTTTAGATCACTGGTCAATTTGTTTGTGAGAAAGCTAGAATTAATATGGATATCCAGGTTTGACTATCTCTGTTCTTGTGTTCTCCAACATATTGACTTCCTTTTGGGTATAATCTTGTATTATATTACTTTTTTTTTCAAGAGTCTCAGGCATATCCTTATTTCACGTTTTAAACAGCTTTCCCTTGTTGGCAGCTGCTGTAATGTTGGGGCAACTGAGTTTGGAGAGGCAGGGCAGAGGCTGGGATCCTGTGTAGCCGCAATGTGGACAATAGCAAAGGGGTAACTCCTGAAGGATGGATAAATATTTATGTAAATAAATGTGCATGTGTGCAGACACACACTGACATACACGTGCAACTTTACTCGCAGTTCTAGGATTCTTTCCCAGTTGCTGTTTAGACACAATGAACTCTGCTTGTACTTTCACACAGGTGAGTTCAGAAGCCTCAGTGAGAATGTTTGCAGTCACTTGCCAGTTATTTGAGGCAATGCTGTATGAATGTATTGTACTATTTAGTACTTTTATTTCTGCATTAGCTATACTGGGGAGGGAAGGATTTTTTTCCTGTTTATAAAATGGATGCAGAGAGTTTTCCTTGTGGCATCATTAGCTTCAAGTACAATGTTAATGTTGCTCTTAACCTATTCCTTTTTACCTACAAAAATCTGTAGTTTCAATTAAGAGGTGTTTTAAGCTTGAGCAAGTCAGCTGCTTGCAAGTTATCAGTAGAAGTTCCAGTTCTGCTTACTCTGTCTAATAATGCAGTGAGAATATACCTACAAGCCTGAATAAGCACACAAGCGTTGAATGGTAATGAAATCAGTTTATTTATAAATTGGAAGCCTCTTGTTAAAGCTTAACCTAGCTACTGGTTGTGGGCCTTACAGCTTTAAACCAGTCAAGTGGAGACAAATGTGGCTGGTAATTTGCAGTACTTAATGTTTCTGAGTGCCTTCAGGATCCTGTGAAAGGACACATGATTAAATTAGACCTCTGAATACCGTAATCAGCTTGTGGGGTACTTTTTGCATCAGAGGATGAGATACATAGTAGCTAGTATAGGGGAATGCTGAAGCAAGGTAGGATTTCAGTCACCTCCTTTTCAGAATCTTCCGTTGGTTACGCCATCCCTTTGGATACAGCCATTTCATGCTTTTCTAACACATCCCACAGCAGCTCCTTCTACAATCCCTCTGGGGAAGAAGGCATTCTAGACTCTCATGTCCTGATGAGGTACAATATATTCCTCCCTTTTGTTTCTTTTTTTGTCTACGTAGAGTAAGACTGTGGGAAGAATTTCCTATCCCTCTTAATTCTTCATAGAGGTAGGCTCACAGGGGAGAGCAAAACTCCAGACCTCTTCATGCCTTTCTTATCATTGGGAAGTGCTTTTATGACCAGGTACTGCTGTTGTCTTGTAGTCATTTTGTACACGTTGATGGACATCGTTGCTTTAGTTTTCTCAGCTTATCTAGGAGCCATGGGCCTCAGACAAAAAAGATAACATGATTATTTGCTCCTATGGCTTGTGAGAGCTTCTGGCAGAAATGCAGGTGTGACAAATTTTTAGGTGACTGATTTTACTGATAAAAAATAGAAATGAAGCTGATAAAGACAACTGTTGTTGGGCTTAAGTTGTGGTAAGGGTTTTATGGACCTTGTGTGGACTTTCACATGTTAGAGGTCTGGAGTTCAGCTCCCAACTTTATTGTTATTTCATTAAATTGTGGGCTAGTAGCTCAGTCTGCTTTTCATACGCCTGTCAGGTTTTTTCCCCGCAAGTTTTACTACTGTGAGTGCCACTACCGTATACCCATTAACATTTTGCTACGGTTTTAATTTTTAAAAGCATTTCTATTAAACACATTAATCTAGATTTCTTATTAAATCTATTTTAGCTATACTCATTTTTCAGAGTATCCATCAAACTAAATGACTTTTGCCCATAACTCATTTAAAAAACTTAGTTTTGTAGTGCAGAGTTCTTTTATTTGCCCTGCTTCAAATTTTTAATTGGCAATCAAGATTGTATGTACTTCTTTTTAGTTACAGCTGGGTAGAAGTGCAGAAGCCCTAACAAAGTAATGGAACTCTCTTAAAACCTCAGAAACTCAAAAGTTTATGAGGTTTCTTATCCTTGCAATTTTTCCTTATGTTTACTGTCTTTTTTTTAAGGCAATATATTTACAAAATTGCTTTGAGTGGGCTGTTATGTTAAACTATGCCATTCCTTCAGGCTTATTGTCTGATTTTGTACTGCATTTGCTTCTTTGTAAGGATAATTTATGCACAAAGTGGTGTTGTTACCACTCTATCTGAGTTTAAAAACTTGTCCCACTGACCTGTGTAGAGAAGTCTTCGAATTACTCAAGAAAACAGAAACTTTGTTAAAGAAGCAGCATATTTGAAGCAGTGGCATATTGACGATAATAAGCGTAGAAGATATCAAAGGCTTAGTTTGAAAAGAAAACCTGTGCTTTGGAGTGACAATTTTTCCTCATTGTCACTGTGAAGGATGGTTGTCATTTTCGCTGGTAGAAGATAAAGGCATTGATGAACATTAAAATAATATCAGCAGTTAATGTAATATACAGTTAAGTGATGTGAAGACATGAAAATTAGTTTGTGATTGTGTATACTTAAATTACACTTTGGGATTCTTGTGTATTGCTTATCTTGGGAAAAAATGGTAAACGATGTGCTAATTCTTTCTATCCAGCAGAAGAAAGCAACTTTGGGGCTTTATGGACACATAATGTTTCTGTGTAAATCTAGCAGGAGTCAGCAGCGCTGACTTTCTGGGAATATGTTTTGCTCAGTCCAGTTGAACAAGAAAGCAAAAGAACAAAATCTTAAAAGCAAACATGGTATTTGGAAAAACATCTCAACAAAGAAAACATTGACATCTCTAATGAGATTGTATAGGTACATTATGTTTTCTTAAAGATTTCCTTTTCTGCAACGAAGTTACTGACAGTTTATTTAGTTTTTTTATTTTGCATTGGACAAATTACCTTGGATATGGTGAAGTTTTGTAGAAGCCAGACATGTCAAATGCCAAACTCCAGAAACACTGAGGAAAATTTAATATTGGATCTGTGCTTTTTCTTTATGAGGGTAATGTTGATTCTCTTGACCCTGACTGTCCAGTAACTGCTGTCAGTAAGTGTGTTGGCCTTTAGCCAAGGGTCATGAATTCCCACACAGGCAAAATAGCTTGGAGTTCTACAAGTATTTAGTGTCTGTAGGATCCCAGGTATGCTGTATGATTTTAAGGTGTTCTTGGGTTCAAAGAATTCAGAAGGGCGCAGGATGTTTATCTTTTTTGGAAACATCTGTCTGCTACTGGTCCTGGCTTCTGTATTTTCACACTGCTGTCTGTTAAAAAACCAGTAGATTAGCCAAAGCATTGGAAGTACTGCTTCGTTTCTTCCTTGCAGCTCTGCACAGTGTGCAGTTTTGCATGTAATCTGGATAGGTAGACATTTGATCGAAGTGTAAGGAGCAGTGTGGTACTTCTATATGAAGATGCAGTAGGTGACTGTAGTGAATTTTTTCTACATGAATCAAACTGTTCTAATATTAAATCTCCTTATGAAAGTACTGTAGAACTGTGAAAGTAGATGTAGGAATAGAGATCACCTTCTAAAGTTTAAGGCAATCAGGTGAGACTTACTCACAGTGTGCACAGGCTAATCCTGGCTAACACTGCTTAGGTGAAGTGGTGTTGTGTCATGAAAAGCAAGATGCAGACACCACATCATGAGAGAACCTTTCAAATCAGAACTGTTCAGTTTTGTCTGGGGTGTGTATGGGAATCTTGTTTTTTTATATGAAAGAGATGGTATTAGGATTGGCAGTTTTGATATTTGGAGTGTGCGTTTTCTATTGATGTGTTTATAAATACATTTGCAAAATGCACATATTACCAGGTTTCTGCCAAAACAGCTGGCTCTGTATTTTGCTGTCGCTAAAGTGCTCCAAAGAACACCTATAATAACAATCCAATTCAGAGGACTGACCATTTGGTATATATTTTGCAACTTTTTAATCACATTGAAAACACTTCTATGGTTTTTTAGTGTGGCTATTCAAGTGAATAATGTCAAGCATTGTGAGAAGAGGTTGCATCATCAGGCCTCCAGAAGGAAAACAGGTTTTAATTTGTGGATTCAATGAGGCCATTAGAAAAAGATGCAAGGAAAAATACATTTTAAATTACAGAAGTCTCTTGATAGTGCCGATGAAATCAGGGCTGAGCAGCAGTTGATTAAAAATTAGCTAGGTTTTACTGGGGACATCTTGAATTCTAAAGAGTTAAAGAGAATATGGGTTGTCTTCCCACATTGAAATATTTTGATATCGTCACTCTGTTATACCTAGCAATGTATGTGCAATGCCTTTCTCTTTCCAGTACTTGTAAGGAGAATTCTCTTGACTTCATTATTTACAGAAACTCTCCTACCAGATATTGCTGCATTTAAAAAACCCCAACAAACTAACAAATACCCACAACATTTTTTTCTTCTCTACCTCAAGTGTTTTAGATAATTTTATGCCTAAGCAGTTAAAAAATGTTTTCCATTGCTGTAATGGATTTTGGGGTTAATACGGAGAACTTCAGTTTCAGTTCAGGCAGATACTGTTCTATTGGGTTCAGAAAGCTGATAATAAGTCTTCTGAAATACAGTGAAGTTTGAAGTAGTGACTGAGTTAAGTCAACTGAATAAAACCACACTCCACATTCAGAGGGGAGGATGCAGGCACTTCCAGACTATTTTGCTTAAAGTATTATGAACTGTCAGCAAACCTGCTCCAGCGTGAGCTCCTCTCTCCATGGGTCCACAGGTCTTGCCCGGAGCCTGCTCCAGTGTGGGCTTCCCACAGGAGCACCGCCTCCTTCAGGCATCCATGTGCTCTGGTGTGGGATCCTCCATGGGCTGCAGGTGGCTATCTGCTTCACCATGGTCTTCACCATGGGCTGCACGGGGACAGCCTGCCTCACCATGGTCTTCTCGTTGGGCTGCAAGGGGAATCTTTGCTCCGGCATCTGGAGCACCTCCTCCACCTACTTCTTCACTGACCTTGGTGTCTGCAGGGCTGTTTCTCTCTCACAGTCTCACTCCTCTATCCTGCTCACCATCGCTGATGGGCTCAGCCTTGGCCAGCAGCGGGTCTGTCTTGGAGCCGGCTGACATTGGCTCTATCGGACACAGGTGAAGCTTCCAGCAGCTTCTCACAAAAGCCACCCCTTTATCCACCCTGCTACAGAAACCTTGTCACACAAACCCAATATAAAATGTAATTTTGGAGCTATCTTGAATACATCATCTAAATAGATGGAGCTATCTAGAATACATCATCACTGCTTCTCTAGCTGCTCACTCTCAAGTGCAAGTTTTTCATTGACTAATGAGCAAGCTCACACGGAGAAAAAATAAGTGAATGGGCAGCATTTTAAGATCCTCTATTTTTTTACAGATTTCAGTTTTAGGGTAGAAGTCTGCTTATTCTGAATTGCCATCATCACAGTTACACTATTATGCCTGATATTCAGGGATCCCATTTTGCTGGTCAGCTTGTAGGCAGAGTAAGGCGATCACCACAAAGTGGGTAGGGATGCCTTCTGTGGCTAGTTGACTCCAAATATTAGCTCCATTCAGAAAGAGTTGTGTGCTTTACAATTAATCTACACCAGTTGTATTACAGGACCACTTCAGAGCATGACATTGTTTTTTGGTTATTTTTGGTTTTGTTTTAAAAGGTATAGCAAAGTTTCTACCTGATATGTAAAGTAATGGGGAAGATGAAGAGTTTGAGCTAAATAATGTGAAGGAAAATATTTAGTAAATGAGACTTCAGAAGATTTGTCTCTGCCTTATTGTTGTCCCTTTTCAGACTCCTCTTTCTAAAAACAGTGTTGGCTCCTTCTTACATTCTCCTATTATCTGTTTATTTTTTCTTGGATTCAGAATCCAGTCAAAATAAAATCTGAAATGCATATTTTCATGAAGTCATCTGTGATTGCCTTCAAACTAGTGATGCCAGTCATGCCCCCATTCTCTTAGTAACTGTTTGAAAAAAGCTTCACCTTTTCTGATTTGTCTAGTGCTGCTTTACAAATATGTACACAATCAAACTTTCTAATACAAAAAAAAATCTTTCCCACTACCAGTGTCACAAGTGTGAAATAAATCTTTATGATGCCTTCAGATTTTACCCTTGTGAAATTATATGGGAAGAAAATGTTAAAAAAAACAATGCAATATAAATGATGGGGTGTCACTGGAAAGAATACCTGGCTAGGTACTTGAAAAAGCATGGTTCTTCAAATGGAAAATATAATTTTAATGTTTTTAAAAAGCCTAATTAAGATAAATGAAAATGGCAATACAGACAAAAGAATACAGAATATATAAGAGGAAAATATAACTGGTATGAATTAATGTTTATGAGTAGATCTCTGAAACCTAAACAAATCTGCAGAGGAAAAATAATCTTTTGGTATTGTGGATAAAAACAATAATTCTTTGAGGAAGAAGATCCACAAAATCATTGGATGGTGCAGATTTTTTATTATTTAAGGTTAGGAATTGATGAAGTGGTTTTAGGAACATTGCAATACTAGAAAAACTTGAAAGTCTTAAAAAGGGCAGAACCTGTACCAGCATTTGAAAAGTAGAAGATGTTTCAGATAGTGGTAGGCAGATTAGCATTACACTAATCAAAAAAAAAAATCCTGGAGAGGACTGATAACTGGAGGCAATTGAGATGCATGATACTTTTGGGATTAGTTAACAAGAAACTAGCTAACAAGAAATCCAATGCTGGAAAATAGTTTCATGAAATAACTGTAATAAAATGTTTGTTGGGTTATGCATTTTAACAAAGTTGACATATTTAGTGCTCTAAATTATTTAGCTTACTTTGATCAATTTAACCTCATTAAGATTAGTGTTCTGCAAAGACCAGTGTATCAGAAATTTAATGATAACTGGTATCCCAGAGAAACTGTAAACAGAAAATCTGATAATGGGGTTATAACCAGGTCCAGAAAATCTTTTCTTGCCCTGAGGCTGTTTATCTTCATTATAAAATATCTGCAAGAAAACCTGAATTTGTTGCTAGTAAATATTACGGATGTCATAAACATTGGTTAAGCGACCATTAAAATAAACAAAATCAGACGAAGTTTTACAGCACAGTGTAGATTCCATGGTAGCATAATCTCACTTGAATAAGATATACATTTATAAAAAAATGGTATAAATCGTACGTACATACATACTACACATACCCATTCAGAGAACTGAATTCCGGAGAAGTTGTCATGCCACAAAGAATTAAAGTGCTGCGTGTAGCCAACTGTCCATAATGCAGATTGGTGGGTACAAGACCCACAATTATTTTGCAGTACTTGATAGAAAAATCAAATGAGGAGTAGGCAGCTGTTACTGCACTGGCATTAGTACATTGTTTTTGGAAACAATATTTTCTTAATTCTTGTAATGACGTGTTCAAAAGGTTTTTGACTAAAATTATGTGAATAATTAATGATTTGCCTTTTTTGTATGAACTATTTTTTTCCTTTTTTCCACATTAAAAGATCACCCTTATATATTAGACTAAAATAATGTTTTTCCTTTTTTTATAAAGTTTTTCATTACTTTACATACTTTAAATACAGTATTTTGAAGTAAAAGAATTAATAAAATATCAAAGCAAAATGATTTAGATAATAATTAGTTCAGTAGAACAAATATAATTATATAAAAAATGATTTGCCCCAAATCCGACCAGATCCTAATTTTTAGATGTTTTTGGGCAAGGCAAAAGACTAGTCATGATCGTATGTCTTTCTTGGAAACATTTTCCTAGCTCAGATAGGTAATGTGATACAGGTATCTCTTTGTGAAAATCTTTAGCCTAGGCACTGCATGTGACCAGACTACATGAAAATGGGTTCGGTGTGGCTTAACGTCTAGAACTCTTTACATTAGTCCACCATCTAATTTTGGCATTGTCTACAGCAATTAATGGAAAATACATGAGTTATGAGGAGAGAACCAAGAGAGAATTCTGAGAGGGTTTTTTTTGCCATAACTTCAATAATAATTTATATAGTCTGTCTTTATGGGATTCTTTAATCTTCTGAAGTGGTTTTTACTCTGTACTAGGTATGTTCTTGATTTATTTATGAAATAATCTCACTGCCTGTTCAGATTTTATTGGTGAAACATTTTAAACAAGACCTTGTAGTAATACGTATCATCAGAACAGAAGTCGTAAGGAATGTTCAATTCTGCAAAGTTTTCCCAATATTCTCAAGATAAAACAGTACTGAATAAATTTCAAAAATTTCAGCCAGACTGTTATTGTTCATGAAATTCTGATATGAATTTAGGATTTGTTTTTCTAAGTCAAACATGTATGAATTTGAAAGTGCTATCTTTAGAAAAACCTTAGAGCTTTTGAAAAAGTCTCTGATGGTTTCTTTTTTGTTTTCAAGTAAGTTGTCAAAATAATTTAAAGAAAGAGTTGCATTTGCTTCCAATGAAATTGTGCAACACAAAATTCCAGTAACAGAGATGATGATGACTGGTGAATAATAGGGGCCAAAAGTAGCTGAATTAAGCTAGTGTCTCTGTTGTAGAGATCTGTTATGAGTATGCTTTTATGAGATTTGACCTGCTGCTTGTCCTGCTGCAAAATAATCCTATTGTGCCAAGAGAAGTTCTTGTAAACAGGAGTCTAAGTGGAAATGACTCAAACTTAGAGCTTTTATACAAATACTAGTTATTTGTATTGCAGCTGAAAGATGGTGAATCTGTCATTCAGCTGTTGTTTAGCAATTTACTATGAATTATTTATTATTCTGACATCTCTGTTCTTTTTCTGATATACAAGAAAATTGCTGGTGAAATGCAAGTGTATTTATGCAAATAGAAACTTAAGATAGATTAACTCAGTGGGATATATATTCTATAACAATAGCATGTTGTGTGTTTTTGCTTTTTTCTGTAAGACAGAATTTAATAGACTTTTTTTTCTGAATTCCGTTGGTTATGTTCAGTAAGGCAGTCAGTTACAAGAAGAGTGTCTGTGGTCTTCTGTGAAGTGCATGATGCAGTACACTAGGCATAGAGAGATTTCTGTGATCTTTTTATGTTCTTCTTGAGTATTTTTTTTTAACTCTAGAGAAACTGCTCTGTTTTTTCAGTCTGGCGTCTTCATTTTTCCCAATTCATTTTTTGGACAAGTTGTACAAGTTCAAATGAGGCATATGCTGCATAATTGAAATACTTGCAAAACTACCTATGGCTCTGGGGTGAGAGTATTCATTTGGTGTGAGGATGAATGGCGCTATCTTCTCTCCCAAATGTACCCTGGAAATCTGCCCATCCTTTTAGCTAGGATGTGAGGGAGTGGCTTAAAGCTGCATCAGGGTAAATTCAGATTGGACATAAGGAAAAAGGAACAAGCTCCCTAGGGAAGTGGTTGTGGTCCCAAGCCTGTTAGTGTTCAAGAAGTATTTGAACAACACTCTGAGATACGTGGTTTAACGTCTAAGTTGCCCTGTGTGGAGTCAGGAGTTGGATTTGATCATCCTTGTGGGTTCCTTCCAACTCAGATATTCTGTGATTTTGTGATTTGGTTATGAGTCAGAGTACTTTTAACCTTTTAATTGGGCTCTTCCCAACCTATTTTCTTTTCAGTTGTTTCCTATGGTTATACAGGTATCTCACTGAAACTATATAAAGCCTCTCTCCCTCCTTTATTCTCACTCTTCCTACTTAATTGACACAGAAGTCTATTTTTTAACTAGTTTTTGATTGATTGCATAATTTGGCTGTTGATTGTTTCTTATGTAAAAGGTGGAAGAGAAGTGTCATTCATATAATCACTGTTTGAAGTTACTCCCCTGTCTAGCTCAGACTTCTTCAGTTCTTTTTTTGTAAGCCAGAATTTTACCATATTTTGTAAGACGCAACTAAAGGAACAATAATCATGTATGCATCTGGTAATGTTACAGAAGTCATATCTTCCCCAGTGACTGCTGAAATTCAAACACAATGCATAAATACCATAAGGAACAAAATTATGAATTTATATGTGCATGAAATTACCGTTGTTAGTTGAAATATGAAATATGGGAAACATTACAAAAGTGCAGAGCACCATGTTGAGAATAACTACCTATTCTGTCAGACTAGGCTTGGAGTGGAAGAATAAGGATCTTCCAAAAATCTATTATTTGAGAAGAATGGGAAGGAAGAGGCTCTGTTTTAAGCTTGTTCACGCAGTACAAAGAATGTAGCGCAGATAAGTTATACAAAATGACCTGACATCCCTGTACAAGTAAAGTTTTCACACTGATGTCTCTGTGACTCCTGCTTGGCTTCACTTCATCTTGCACCGCTTACCATTACGTTGTGAAAGTGGGACATCTGCTAATTGTATTTTAGGAGTCTGGAGAAATCCTATATTAAATGAGGCAAAACTGTCTCTTTGTCTTATTATGAGAAGTCTTAAAAGGTAATCTGATGTTAGAATTGTTACATTAAAATACCTTCTTTCAAATCTATTTTAGAGAAGGTCTAGATAGTGAACTGCCCAGAACATGTGAGTACATCCAGTTTTTCTATGCTAAGCATCAAAACGTTATATATGTTTTGAATTTTGCAGAATCCATATGAATTATGAAATTATCATCTTTAGATAAGACAGTTAAAGTCTGCAAGAGAAGTTAAATTAGTCAGTTTTGAAGATCATACTTTGTCATTTGTTCAAGGCCCTCTGAAACCTAGATCTTTTAAAAAGTGCAGTGTCAAAACTAGCTCAGGGTTCATCCTGGACGATCTTTTACAGTCTTTCAAGTTTTTACTGTTGCTTGTAACCTCCAGCTACTGACAAAAGTGCTAATATGAATTATTGAGACCTAAAAGCTGGACACAATATACCTCTGGTTAGACGCCACAGAATGATAATCACCCTTTTTGTAACGACATCGCATGGGGACTCATGATGTGAGGTCCATTGTAGCTCCTATATGATCTGTACAGAAGTGCTAGTAATTGCTCCCCTTCCTCTGTTTGTGGAGCTGATTATTCCTGTGTAAGTTTTGAAATTCGCTGGATTTCAGGCTCTGCTTTTCAGATTTCTCTAGCTGCTAGAGGACTCCTAATCCTGTTTTCCAGACTGTGCTGCTGTAATAAGCATACTATTTGTTCTATCTGTATAATTAGTAAACATATTAAATCCTATTGAATGTGGAACAGAATTTGCACAATATTGATTCTGTATCCTTCTGTTTCCATGATGAATACTGGTAATCGGTCTGCAAGTTTCATACTTTAAAAATTTCAGTTGGTAATCTGACCTAGCTTTTGCTTTCTGTGTGTAAAAATAAGGGATATATGTAATTTATCATTTAATCTCAGAAGTTATTGGTGTTTCACTTAATTTCTTATTTTCCTTTGCACTGAGGTAATTGACAGGCTTGGTATAAAAAACAGTTTTAAAAATTTTATAATAATACTTTGGCTTTGTCTCTCTGTAGGCTATACTAATGAGTCAATGGGATAGATACCACGCAGCTCTTTCCCTGCCATTTGAAAGACTTCCCTTTGGATGAGTTACATCTCAAATAAGCTTTGTATTACCTCCACTATCTCTTCAAAGATGGCTAAGTCTTAGAGCTAGCTCTTCCTTCCTATTCAAGCTCCTAAATGTACTGTATAGCAAGATGAGTCTTCTGGCTGTTTTGTGATATGTTGAGATGGAAACAAGACTGGAACAAGAGTACCACAAGTCCACATTGTTCATAGTCTCTGGTTTAAAGGATTTGTATAAGAGAGTATGACAATCTTTTAATAAAAAAAATAAGGAAAAATCAGCGGAGTTCTTGCTATGTTAGGAAAAAAGATCTCAATTCCTTGAGAGAACAAGGTTGTGATTATTGTTCTGTCCTTCCTCGTATCACAGCAAATTAGAATCTAATTCTGGTCAGAGATTTTGTATATTATAGTAAATTCATCTTATTGTAACAGTTTTGCTGATGCTACTTTGGTGATCTGTGTTCTTTGCTATACAATCAGAATAGTTTACTTGGCAAAATGCACAGGGTATGCATAAATGGAAAACTGGGAAGAGAAAAGTAGGAAAATATACTTTTTTCCTTCTCAGAATGATCATTAGCTTCTTTTATCTTAGAAGATACGTTATAATCACCTTTTTTCATTATCAGTTTTTTTATTTCTATTATTTATATTTATATTTTCTATAAATATTTATATTTATATATAATTTTTTCAATTTATATTTTTTATATTATCCAGCCTCTTCCCCTGTCCTCAGCCTCAGCTCCCTGCTAGCACTGACATTTGTATTTCACACATCCCCTTCAGAGGCTTGGTATTGTCCTGTTCATAGAGAACATCTTCTGCAGGTCCTCCATGGTGAAACCTTTGGAACTGTACGTTTTTAAAAAATAAATGTCATTGGGGCGGAGGGGGATTCTGCTAAGGGCTGTACTTGTAATAAATTGGAAACTTAAAAATAAATATTCTGTACCAAAAACAAAAAAAAAGTGGTCAGGCATTGGAATAGGCTGCCCGGGGAGGTGATTGAGTCACCATCCCTGGAGGTGTTTAAAAAATGTGTAGATATGGCACTTTGGGATATGGTTTAGTAGGCATGGAGTTGCTGGGCAGATGGTTGGACTTGATGATCTTAGAGGTCTTTTCCAACCTATGATTCTATGATTTCTTGCTGGTTTAGCTTCGAGGGATAGTAACAGAGCTGTTGAAAACACCAAGTTAGACTTAAGCCAGATAAGACACTTGCCACTACACCAACTGAATGTTTAGTTAGTGGAAACAATTAACATTTTTTAAAAATGAGCAATTGATCCAGTCACTCTGTGGTAGAAGTTAGCCGCATATAAAGTAATTTGAGTCTTTCCTATGCCATCATGATTTTTCTCCATGATTAATTTTCTGCATTTAGCAAGAAATACATACAAACAGCTTCTAAATTTCATACACCTTCCTTTTCCCTCACGGCTTTTATAGTGAGCTTTAATTAGAAGACAGTCAATTACTCTCCTAAGGAGAGAAACGATAAAAACATGTAAGTCTGCCCAGTGTAAGAAAACGAAGAGAATGTATGCCAACATGGAAAATGGAAGAACACTTCTGAAAAAGCTGTAGGGATATTTGACTTTTGAGATATTACAGAGATTGTTTATAATCGTGGGTATGAGAAACTGAGAAACTTAAAGCTTGATGAAAGACACGAAGATTCTTTTCCTGAGAAAAATGTAGTGCTTGTGAAGACGAAGCACAACTAAAAAAAGAATGCTGTTCTAACCTCCTTATATTTTGATAGCCTGTACAAGGTTCAGCAGGGGTTCATCCAGTTAACATGGTTATTGTCTGAAAAAGTAAATAGTGCAAAAATTCTTCTATGCTATTGACAATTTAAGATGTTCTTACCTACCAAGCATAACATAAAATGAAATTTTGATCCCTAATTTGGGATTCTTATTCCAGGTGATATTGTCAGCATACTTTCTTTAATCTTTAATTGTGAGTAGAGATTTAAGAGACAGCTGAAGACTCTGGATTCCAAGTGGGCAAGGGCATTCTGTGGTTGTACAAGGGAAAGATTTTGTCCTTTTTTTCTCCTGTAAATTCCCGGAGATGTGGATTGTTGCCTTTTTTGTTTCTATTTTGCCTAGTTACACATTCGTTGAAGAGTTTTCAAATACTGATCCAATCACTGCAGTAACGTGATTTAGGTCAGATTTCATCACTACATCCAAGTGTGCACTTTACTTTAAACATAGGCCTAATTCCATGGCCTTCAGTGGAACTGAAGCAAGCATCAAGCGTTCTTTGTATTTAAAGCCTTGTAAATGCTTCCTGTACACTGATGATAAACTACAGAAGTAAAAAGGTAGCTGTGGAAGTGCAATAAGCGAGATATGACTGTTGGTATCAGTTTGTGCTGCATCAGGAATTCATTTGGTTTGCTGTCTCACTGGCAACTACAGTCAAGGGTTTGGGGTTTTTCTTCTTCTTAATACTGTTTGTAGAAGATAGTTAAGTGAGTCTGATGGAAGACAGTACTGAAATATCTTCAAGCTGTACTTGAGCCTGTGTCTAGCCATGTTCCTTCCTGTGTGTAGGCTTCTTCCTATCATTCAGCTCCAGAAACAAAGAAAACACAAAGAAAGAAATTCTGATTTTTGATTCCAGGTGAACTGATGAATGCTGGCAAATGCTGGTCCTGTAAATACTGTTATTGTCCAATGGTACCTCTTTATGTCTAGTAAATTTGATTTAGGATCCTGTCATGCAGTGTTGTTTGAGTTAGTAATTTTTAGTTGCTCATCAAAAAAAAAAACAACCAAAAAACATTGAAGGGTGAAAGTGACACTCTGTAGTGGAATTTATTCCCCCTAAGTCACATAAAACAGTCACATCAAATTTATTTTTTCCTCTTCTCATATCCACAATTGCTTTTTCTCAAGATAAAATTCTACACAGTGACCAATTACACACAACCATGTTTCTCAAAGCAATAAAACACACTTATACTATGACATTCCAGTTTTACACTAGTATTTCAAATAGCCTGTGAGAGGTAAGCACATAAATTAATGTCATGTTTTTCCTGTGATTTCCATCTATAGTCTCAATCTTAAATTTAGTTTGAAGCTGACAGTTGCCAATCTTTTTAGAACCACTTCCAGTGTCAGTTGCCTTATTATTATTTTCTTTTTCTTATTATTTTGTGATTCTCATAATGTGTTGTATTACTTGAAAGAAGATCTTGTCTATACAGGAAACACTTCATGTAATTAAAGGTCCATTTTTAGACATATTTAGTTAAGCTACTCTGTGTTTACGTGTAGCATTACTTTATAGGCTATACATGCTTTATGTAGCTTTTAGTAGTTTATGTTGGTCTAGTTTATTTCCAAAAGGTTTCTTAATGCTCATTTAAGGTCACAGGAGTACTAAAAGGTCTGTAGTGGGAATGAGAAGTAGACCCATTATGCCCGATGCCTGTACCAGAAGCAATAGCTACCAAATTTCTGCTGTAAGACTTCAGTCTCTCAGAAAATTTGGGAAGGCAAAAGCTGGCCCTGAGACTCAGTCCTAGATTTCTACATGTTTCTTTTAGGTTCATGTCTTCATAAATAAATTAAAATGTGCCATTAATTATGTATTAATGTTTCCTGATTTACACGTCTAAAAAATATAAGGCGGTGCTGTTATCCAGATAATTTTTCCTTTCATTTGCAACAGAAACCTTATAGAGAAGAAATACCAGGAATCCCTTATAGCATCCCCTCAGCCTATGTAGGATTAACCTATTATATTTCCCAGTTTCTACATTTTCTGTTTTCTTAGACATTTATTGATTCTGATGTTTCTAGTAGTTATTTAGAGTCTGAATCCACAGTCTCCATTAATTTTTTGGCAAATTCCAGTGACAAGTTAGTGTTTAATTTACTTTTTAGCACCAAGTTTAAGCCAAAACCCACTGAGAAACCTAGGAATGTTTTAATTAGCTATTATGGGCTTGGTATAGTTCTGTGTTGTCGAAACAACTAAATGGCTGTTTAATGTACAGATAACCAACCAGCTCAGCTATTGGCAGCAGTGTTTCTAGATTATGAGACAACTCAGTACAACTGCACTACTACTGATAACAGGTAGTTTAAGCAGGGCTAGCTCTGGTAGTTCTCTGTGGCCTTGTATCATGCAGGCATACTATAAATTACCTTACACTTTGTTTTTATTTTCCTTGATTCAAATTCAAGAAAAGAGATGCTATTCCCTTACTGCATAGGAAATCATAAGTTAAGGCCATGAGCCCTACTAATATATGCAAAGTGTTTTGTGACTTTGAGCATGTAAATTATATGAAGGGCAAGCTATTCTTCCTCACAATTTCTTTTGGCCTTGGAGTATTTATAGAGGCTCCCTGTGGAGCTGCACTGTCAAGCATCCTGCAGCTGGGGATCAGCTTATGAAAGGTTCTGTGAGGACTATGTATACACACTGAAAACTCATCAATAGTCATACATGGTCCTACAAGCAAGATTATTCCTGCTGCCTTTCTTTATCTGAAATATCTTTGGGTTTGTTTCTTTAGTTGTGGCGTCTGCTTCCTTGGAGTATTTTTTTGTTAATGCTCAAGGTTGGCTTCAAAAGGAACTAAATGTCATAGAGCTCACTATTTTAATGGCTAACAAAATTCTTGACTCAGAACAGTCATTCAGGGTCAATCCTGTACTGGATACTCAGCTGCCTGAATGTGTGGAGAACAGATCCATAAATAGGAAATGTGGAAGACTGAAATTTTAAATTCTATGGCAGGGGAAACGTTTGGTGCACAGAGTAAGTAATGGGGTAGAATAAAAATGCAGAACTATTATGTAGAGTTGTAAACATTCTTTCTTATCTGTGTCTCTGTGTATAGATTGCTGACAGAGACAAGGACTGACAACAGGCAGAAAGGCAGATATAGGCTAAAGCTGAGATGATGAAAGACAAGGAAGAGGGATTTGAAGCAAGGAGGTAGGCCAGAAAGGCCAGAGAGAGTCCAAAGTCCCATGCCTGTACTGGTCCTATAACACTTCTGTAGGGCAGAATCTCTTGCTGTTTCTTTGGATGATGGTGCTGGGAAAGTGCAAGCACCATGTTTGTCCTAGGGTCTTTGAATAGCACAGTTGTTCTCTAGAGTCTGACCTGAGTACTTTCTTTGGTGATCATTTTTATTCAATATGCAGCATTTCACTTAGTGACCAAAAAATGATAATTATTTACTTTTCTGAATCTTTTTTCCACATCCATTGAAAGGGTTTTTAATCATAGCCAGAGATTCATAGTTCAAGATGTAGATCTATGAAATCCTTTACTGGCGTCTTATGAGCTATAAATTTTTCAGCTACCTTATGAGTGGCGCATGGAGTGGCTGAGGTCACTTGGTTTGTTCAGCTTGGAGAAGAGAAGGCTGAGGGGTGACCTCATCACAGTCTATGTCTTCCTCAAGGGGGACAGCAGAGGGGAAGGTGCTGATCTCCTCTCTTTGGTGACCAGGGAGGAAATGGAATGAAGCTGCGTCAGGGGAAGTTCATCCTGGACATTAGGAAAAGGTTCTTGACTGAGTGGGTGGTCGGTCACTGGAACAGGCTCTTCAGGGCAGTGGTCAGCACCAAGCCTGTCAAAATTCAAGGAGCATCTGGACGAGGCGCTTCGTCATATGTTTAGTTTTAGAGAGTCCTGCAAGGAGTGCGCAGTTGAACTCTGTGCTACTTTATGGTCATTTCCAGCTTGAGATATTCTGTGGTTCTAAGATTTTCTGTCCGCAGATTCAGGGTGCATCTATGTTTGCATTTTAGATCTGATCAGGACTGTATTTTGAGTTCATATCCTGATCTTTCGCACTTGCTGATTTTTTTTTTTTTTTTTTTTTTTTTTTTTTTT